>Ga0315904_10000955_pt1 | contig 45900 bp, 39 predicted proteins | sample LakEriMetagenome_6_FD_203529 | JGI IMG/M metagenome (GOLD analysis project Ga0315904, IMG submission 203529) | Freshwater fungal communities from buoy surface, Lake Erie, Ohio, United States - Buoy 12 MA120 | ecosystem: Environmental > Aquatic > Freshwater > Lake | place: USA: Lake Erie, Ohio...
TGTTCGACAGTCCAACAGAAAAGATCGTTTGGAATGGATGCTCCATGGTCATGGCATCCATCCAAAGGAACTCTATTTTCTCTTGCTTATCTCCCAATTCGAAACAGCCTCTTGAAATGATCTCATTTGAGTGAAACCATTTCTGAAACGTCGATAGGATCGACGTTCTTGCCGACGAGGCGAAATCGGTTGAATGTGATCGAATCATCGTAATAACCCGTCAAGGCCACCTGGAATACGGAACGCAATCTACTTTGCCGGTGGCAAAACGGCACCCTGCTCTCGCAGATACTTCGCAATATCGGTACAGCCTTCCTCCTCTGCGAATGCAAGTGCGTTTTTATGCCGATGGCCTAGATCATATACCTTGTGAATGTCGATGCCTGCATCGACGAGCAGCTTGACGCAGTCGAGACTTCGTGCATGGATCGCGGAGAACAACGCATTGTCGACGATATCGTCTACGGTGACGCTCGCGCCCTCTTTCAGCAATAAAGCTGTTGCATCCACCTTAGCTTCCGAACAGGCTGCTGCTAGTGCAGGTTGCTTGATTGAACCGCGACTCCTTTCATTAACGTCACATTTTAACTGTAGCAAGAATTGAATTATCCGAGTGTTGCCCCCCGACGCAGCCGAGTTAAGCCAAGGGCGCGCCGTACGCAATTGCTCAAACGAATTATAGAGCTCGATGAACCTGTCTGCATCTTTTCCATTCAATGCGCACGCAGACATTTCATTTCGTAGTTTTATGAAGTTCTCATCCATATTTTATCTCCTTGCTGCTGCGACATCTGCATGTCGTTTGAGTATTCGCACATATTCACTTCGGTCCAACTGATCATTCGCCGCCTCCCTCAGATCTTCGAGCAACGACAGCAATGTAGTTCCGCTGTGTTGATCCTTAACACCGTTGGGTGCCCAATAAAGGACTTCTTCGCCGAAAAGCGGGTCTATTCCAACTTTACGAAGTAGGTCTTGCCCCTCGCGCACGAGCAGTTGTTGTGCTTCGCCCAGCCCCTTTTCAAACAAGATATGGTGAGCGTGGGGATTGGGCATGTCCACCGGAGCCGCTCCCTTAATACCGGTGAGGTAGTCTTTCCAAGCGGTTCGGCCTCTATCAGATTGGAACTGGCCAACGACCAGTTGCTCAAGATCCCAATAATGCTTCCGATACATCGCTGGACCAACATCGGTTGCATCGACCAGTGTATCGAGGTGATTTCGTGCAGCCTTGGCAGCTTCGATTGGGTTGTCCGTGTCGCGGAACTTCTTGGCGAAGATCTCGAAAGCTTCGTCACACGGATTACCGGTGTTGTGGACCCAGACGCCGGACTCGCTCACGAAGTACGTGTGGTCGCCTTCGACCGCGAAATTATACGTTGTGAAAGTCTCGCCTTCGGCGGCGCTCTGCTCTTCAATGCTGATGATTGTTGCTTCGTTACCGTCTGCGAGAACCAGCGTGTCGCCGACTTCCAACCCATCAGCTGGAATGAAACTGCGGTGACGCAATTCATTAACAGCCACCTCTGGTTGGGTGAGTAAAGCAATTTCAGCGTCGAGATGTGCCTGTCCTGAACCGGTTTCGCGTGACAGTTCTTCTCGACCGGAAACAAAGAATGGGTGCTCGCCGGTGCATGTTACTGACTCTTCGACGCCCGTGACGTCATTGCGATAAGCAATGGTCAGCAGACGCGATGGACTTGTCTGGAACAGTTCCGTGACGCGACGATAGCGGTTTTCAGAAGTCGGGTTTTCCTCATCGCGAGTGAGTACCCAATCATCTCGCTGGATGTCTTCGATGTTCTTGAGGCCACTGAGTGTGTGGACTTTTGTCCCCGCCACGAAGCACATCGGATACTTGATCATCCAGACGACCATCTCGTTGAGTCGATCAATCGCCTTGGCTATCTTCGGGAAGTCCAGCAAGTCTGCCCTCTCACTCAATCGGTTCACTAGCTTCGAGAACGCTGCCGCTTTTGCGGCAACAATCGCGGCCGTTCCACCGGCCGTTGCCGGGGTTGCTCCGCCAGCGGTGCCCACAGTGGCTGCTGCCAAACCTGCTTCGATTGCGACCAGCACCGCCGTTTCAACCGCCTCGTAGGCAACGGTGCCGACGATGTAGCCAATTTGCTTAGGCTCCATTTGAACGATCGCATGGCCGATTTCGACCATCGCTAAGCGAACCAAGTGCATCGCTTCACGCGAGATCAACGATCCCTTGCTATCGAGCGAATCAAGAACGGCATCAAGCTTTTCGGTATCGCCCGTCATCAACGCTTCGAGCAGGACTTGCCCACCCTCATTGATCTGAGCCTGGACCTGCGTCAGCACCTGAGCGGCATAATCGAGGTTCTGCTTCGTCCAAACAGCAGCGCGAACAGCCGTGACGGCTGCCTTACCGGTAAACTCCCGTACGGCTTGCTCTTCGTTGGCTCCGATGTCATATCCCTTCCACCATGTACCGACGTATCGGACCGCCGGATGCAATTGCAAGCCATGGTAGACGGCACTCACTCCGGTCTTGGCAACATAGACACCCGCACCGATGGCATCACCTACGCCATCGGTAAAGACGTAGTAGACGCCATCGACCAGCATGCCTCCCAACCCGTTTTTCACGCCATCAACGAAACCATCCTTGACACCGACAAAGAAGTCGTCGACGTTCTGCCCGTTGACTCCACCTTGAAATAGCTTGTTGAACTTATCGAGTAGTTCTTTTTCCCGGGCATCGAGCTTCTCGTCCCGCGTGACGATTTCTGTACCGGCAGCTAATGCGGCGGTCACCGACGAGTCGTCGCGCGTGACCGTAAGCGATACACCACTTTGGGCCGCAGTTCGATCGGCTGGACCAAGCGAGCTTTCTGAACTGGAGGAATACGACGATGATGAGCTATGAAGCTCTGAACCCGTAAGCTCGGATGCCAAGTCGGCCAAGAACGCCGACGGACGGCGGTTGATGACCGTTTGCGTCACCGATCCTGCCAGTGTCCACAAATCACCACGCTCTTGACTGATGCCACTGAGAATTTTCATGACTTCATGGTTGCTCGAAGCAAATCCATCCGACACTTTTGCATTTACAGTTGGCAGTGAAATCGAACCGCCGTCTGCACCACCGAAACCACTATCACCTGCTCTACTTCCCACGCCACCTGCATCTCCATCACCGTCGTCTTCGGCAACACCACCAACTCCGGCAAAGATAGCCTGCTGGGGTATTACCAACTCCAGAACCTTTGCATCGCCATATCGGACTTCGATTGTACCATCTTGCATTTGATCAGCGATCTGGTCGGCATCGATCTGCCAGAAGGAATCCGGGAATTGCATCTGTGGCTCGGCAAGCGAGACACCTGCGGCCGAGGAGACTTGGCTGCCGTAGAGATAGCCACCGTAACCACCGTAACCACCGTAACCGCTGTACCAATAGCCGCTGCCGTAGTAGCCCCATGCGCCCCACCAATATCCACCCCACCATCCATAATAGTAGTTGGTACTCGACACCGAGGAGATCGATGCGCGGTAGGTGTTGCCCGGACCCGGAACCTTGTACTTGCCAGCCAAGTCGGTCGGATGCGAAACGGTGGGCAGTTGCAGATTGCTGCCCCCCATGGAGGAATAAATCAACGATTGCGCCGTGGCAAACCCAAGATTTGCGCTAGCGATGCCAGTGCTCGAAGCCAATGAACTGGCTGCCGTTGCGAACGAGTTTGCTTCGTATTGGTTTTTGGCTGAAGCTAGGTTTGTGGACCTCATCTTTGGGATTTTACACGAATCGCTCTCGGTCGGGGCGGACGACCAGGGATTCGAGCCCCACAGCAGCCATCGCTTCGAGCAGTGGTTGGATCCCGTTGGCTTTTTCGAACTCGCGTTCTTCGGTGTAGAGCGGAACGACGTGATAGAAGTGCGATAGCCCAGGACTGGCGGACACCATCGCAAGGGGTTGGCTCACCGACAGGCGGCTGCTGAATCCCGAAGGAACTATTTATGGGGCGAAGGATTCGTAAGGCGGTCTACTGGCAGGACGCACCCATTGTCCGAGAGCAGGGAACCACGGAACACACCGAACACACGGAAGCAAGGCATAACCGTGCGACGATTCCTTTCCGTGTGTTCCGTGTATTCCGTGGTTCAGAAAAACGGGATAGCGGCTCGAGCCCCAGGATCACTTGCCAAGCGGGGTTGACTTTCTCGACTCATGCCATGAACTCTGGTAACATGAGCACTGAGAGTTAGCCCATGTCGGTTGAATCGGTGAAAACACTATGACCGCACATCCATTGAACGCTGAAGGCGACTTCTATGTCGAGCACGGATGTTGCACTGCTTGCGACATGCCGATGCGTTCCGCACCGTCCTTGTTCGCATACGATGAGACATCGCACTGCTTCGTAAAACGTCAGCCGTCAACCCAAACTGAGTGCGACATGATGTTTGAGGCAATTCGAGGCGCAGAGTTGCGATGCATCCGCTATCGAGGGAGAGACATCGATTGGTATCGACGTCTGGTGTCATCGGGCGATTTCGACGTATGCGATTACCCACCAAATGAACCTGTCGAACCACGGATTCGCTCGATTGTCGAATGCGATACTAAATACGAATCCCTTGACGCTCTGGCTGATGCTTTTGAACAGTATCTAAAATCGACCGAAACGGATCATTTCTACTTCGACTTCAAGCGAAGCGAATCAAGCGATAGCCTCTTGCACTTTCATCGATGTTCGGTGACTGCCGGTTCCTATCGCCACGTCGGAGCATTCGAGGAGATTGCGATAAAGTTCGTTGACGACAAAAGAGTCCGGATTGTCCATCAGCACGATATGGCGCTTGGCCCGACTCCAATCATCGCGAAATGGATAATTTCAGATGATAAAATGCATTCGCCGATGTGGTTCACGCGCGAACGCGAAACTCGGCCCGATGTTCCGGGCTTTGACCATCCGTGGTAAAGCCGATTAGCCCGCACGGCAGAGAACCACCGAACACCCCGAACACACGAAAAGATGACATCACGGTGGGATTCCTTTCCGTGTGTTCGGTGTATTCTGTGGTTAAGAAAAACGGGATAGCGACCAATCTAGCAGTCGGTATCGGAACAACCGGCCGAGGCACATTTCCGCCCCCGGAGATTCAACCGGAGATTCAATCCGTGGGCAAACATCAAAAACACGCCCCCTAGGGGCGTCATCCAAGGCTGAAAGGATCCAATCCCTGCGAGTTGCATCGTTGGGCTCTGCCCGTGGTCGTGCCCGTGCTCATGCTCGTGCTCGTGCTCAAGTCCGTGCTCGTGCTCGTGTCCGTGTTCGTGCTCGTGTTCATGCTCGTGCTTCAAGGCGACTTGGACCTCTTTCTTGCAGCAACTTTCACTGCAACAATCAGCCGAATCGCCGGTCTCGGAGACACTTGCAGCGGATGCAAGGGCTAAAGGCTGGCCGCTTGGAAGTTCCTTCGAGCAGCACTCGTCAGGAAGCACGAACGCTGCGCTGAGGATAAGCCCTAGCCCCAAGCTCGAGAGGGACAGGATCCGGTAGTCGCGGAACTTGACAAACGATGGCCAAATCGCAACCGCGACGATACTGCAGCAAGCCACTGCGGCAAGCTGATGAAAAAGCGGGCTTGCCATCCACTCGGTGAATTTCAAAGCAGGAAGGGTCGCAAGCAGCACCGGTGTCGCAGCGCAGTGGACGGCACAAGTTGCCGAAGCGAAAATTCCCAATCGATCCTTCCAATTACCCATCGACCTTGGTCCAATGCACTCTAGGGGTATCTCTCGCGGTATTCTATGGCCTTCTCGATCCTTGGATCGACGTTTGGATTGTACACAAACCAGTTCTATTTGCAATCGGATTGCGGAAAGATCCTCTTCGAGGAACCAACATGGCCTTAAATCCGGACTTTGAGGAATCTTTAGACCCCGATCGCCTTGCAAAAAACCTGGAAATGGTTCGCCAGCAGATCGATCAGGCTTGCCAAAAAGCTGGCCGTGAGTCGACCGACGTGACGCTCGTGGCCGTGACCAAAACGGTCGGAGTCCAGACCTGCAACGAGCTGATTCGGCTCGGATGCTCGGATTTGGCCGAAAATCGACCACAGGTTATTTGGGAGAAATCTACCAAGGTCGCCCCTGGCGTGCGTTGGCACATGATCGGCCATCTGCAGCGGAACAAATCACCTCGGACAATCCCGTTGCTCTGGATGATGCACGCGATGGACTCCGAGCGGCTCGGCGAGCAGATGGCCAAGGATGTGGTTTTCGAATCCGAAGGGCAGGGCCAACGACTTCGGATCCTCCTGGAACTCAACGTGACCGAGGACAGCACCAAGACCGGTTTGAGCCCCGAGGAGGCTCAGCAGGTGTTGCACAAATACCTATCGACTCCGCTTTGGCAGCAGCGGCTGGATCTCTGCGGTCTTATGGGGATGAGTTCCCTGCAAGGAGACGTCGACCAGACGCATCGGGAGTTCGAGCGGCTGAGGCAACTGCGGGACCGTTGGCAGGTGGACTTTGGTGTTCCGTTGCCAGTTTTATCGATGGGGATGAGTGACGATTTTCAGATCGCCATCGAGCAGGGGTCGACGATAGTCCGAATCGGTTCGTTGCTCTACCGATGATGGGTTGTTTTGGGTCTCGAAACGGGTCATTCGTTTGAGCCGATCGGAGACTTGGTGGCTGGCCAGGGCATTGTTCGGCGCAAGCTCCAGCGCTTTTTGAGAGGCTCGATACGACTGCCTCAACGCTTCGATGGCCTCCGGATCGTCGTCGCGTCGCAGGGCATTTTTCCAAGCTTGCAAGTAAGCCTCGCTTCTGGCCAAGTAGAGACTTGGGTGGTCGGGGTAGAGATCCAAGCAGATATCGCAGACGGCTTGGTAGCCGCGTTGAATGCGTTCGGCTCTATCCAATTGATTCTTGAGTCGATGGTGGGTGCTGACCCCGGCGACGAAGCGGATCAGATCCTCTTGAAAGACCAGAGGGAGGATTGCATTGCCGCCCGGAACATCGGCAAGTCGATCGCTTAGGCCGACGATCCGTTTGCGAGGATCCTGTGGCGAGTCACCATGGAATTCGAAAACATGGCCCCCGAGCTCTGCGGCGATCAGCTCGCGTGTAAGCTTTGGAATGTCCTCGGCGAACACCCAGGCCCTCGTTGCGTCGCTGTGGCGAAGTTGTTCGAGAACTTGCGGTTCCTCTTCGGGAGCCATGGCCAGTCTCAGGCGTACCTGAAGGTCTTGAGCTTGAAGTGGCCTGTTCGACACGAGGAGCTTTTCGAGGAGTGCCACACAGATTTTCTCTGAGGTGACGACCAACTCCATACTGCTTGTTTGGCCTCCCCAACGAGCCGTCCGTCTGGAACCCCGCAATTCATCGAGGACCCGTGTGGACCAGAAGATTTGCTGAACAGGATCCTTTAATTCAGCCACCAGACGGCATGTTTCTTCAAGGGCTTCGAGACGACTTTGAAAGTACTCGTCGTAATGGGGAATGTCTTGGCTATGGTAACGCAAGAGTCCTGACGCATATCGTGTCGCGATCGACTCTTTGAGAAAACTGGAGTCCTCGGGATGGTGTGCTCGCAGAGAATCGAGCAATGAGATTGCATTCGAGAGCAGATCGCGTGCCAAGGGCATCCGCTGGGTGTCTAATTTACCTGCCATCCGTTCCGCGGCGGTGCGTTGCAGGACCGCATAGCGAAGGGCTTGCTCGGGCTCCTCAGAGACCATTCCGTTGGCGATAAACGTATTGGTCCAACGCGAGCTCGATTCGGTGAGTTCCACGGCAATCGAATCGGTGATCGCCTCAGGGGCCGTGTCGAGCGTCTCGAGCCAACGGACAAGCCCCATCGCTTTGGGGGTGCTTTTCGATTGCCCCAAAGGGATCCACTGGCTCAGCGAAATGAGCATCGTCATCAAGAGGAATGCCCACCCGATCGTCTGCAATACTGCAATCGGCTTGCGATGGTTTTTACTAGGCCGATCGAGCCAAGTTTCGATCGCCGCAATAAACTCGGCAGTCGACCCAAAGCGCCGTAGTGGATCGATTTCCAAGCAGCCCTCGCAGATCGCTTGCAAGCCATGCGGCGGGTCCGATTCGGGCTGTTGATCGAGCCATTGTTGAAGGATTCGGCCAAGTGCGAACAGATCGGCCTTGGGGGTCAGAAGTTCGGCCAGCCCGAGCGATTGCTCCGGGGCCATGTACCCAAGGGTTCCGAACCCGTGGAATTCCTCAGACTTCTGAGACTCAAGAGCGCTCGGACCTGCCTTCAATCGGATGGCCCTTGAGATCCCGAAATCGGAGATTTTCGGGACCCAGCTATCGGGCGAATCGCCGGCCGAACGGTCGATCAAGATATTCGAAGGTTTGAGGTCCAAGTGCAAAAAACCCATCGAGTGGATTTTGGAGAGCCCATGAGCGATCTGGACCATCAGTTTGGCGATTTCCTTGGGGTTGCAGTCCCATGAAAAAACACTCTGCAGGGTGCCACCGGCGATGTACTCGAAGACCAGGATGAAGGCATTTTGGCTCTCCTGAACGCTATAGAGTCGAACGAGATTGACGTGGTCCATCCGGGCAGCGACGAGAATCTCCCGGCGCCAGGCATCGACTTGAAAAGCCCCGTCGCAGGATGGCTTGGGGATGACCTTCAAAGCGACATGCCGTCGTGTCGATTGCTCAAGGGCTAGATAGACGCAAGCTTGGCCACCGCGACCGAGGAGCTTCAAGATTCGGTAACCGGGGATCGGTTCGACCAAAGACTTATCGAGCTGCTGCTGTTGGTCGGCCAAAATTTCCTCGAGTTGCCGTTGGCACGGTTGGCAAACTTCGACATGCTCTTCGATCGACTGAAGGTCGTGTCGATTGGAGATATCCTGGGGAAAAATCTCCAGGCTCTTAAGGATTTCAATCGAGGGGCAATTCATGGCCCAGCCCCAGAGTCGGTTCCAGTTTCAGCCACATCTTGGTTGGATTTCGACTGGCCAGATTCTGCGCGAAGCATTTTGTTGACGCGTGAGACGGCCGCAAAGACCGAGGCGTATCGCATCGAGTGCGCACGCGCGACATCTCCGACGGATTGGTTCTCGATCGTCACTTGCCAAAAAAGCTCCCATGTCTGTGCCGAGACCCGGTCCTGGACTCGGTTTTGAATCTCCAAAATTCGATCGATCGACAACTCGGTGGGATTGGATTGAGGCAACTTCGATCCATGGGAGTTCGGTGTCGGGGTCGCTGTTGGTGTCGATGTCGGTTTGGCAAACCCGATTGCGAACGATTCGGAAGCTTGTTCTGCGAAACGAACCAGGTGACTTCGATAGCGGCGCTGTTGCTTGAGGTAGTCGAGAACACGGCTTTTGTGCAAGGACTTCAGCCAAGCTCGAAAGGAACGTTTCGAGTCGTAGTTGAAACCTGGGAGGCGATGGACCAGTTCGCACCAAATGCGTTGAGATACCTCATCGACATCGACTCGGTTGCCGAAGTGGGCTCGGGTCCAGCGTTCGAGCATCGGGCTGTAGCGGTCTACCAGTTCGGACCAAGCCGCTTGGTCATCCCTGCGCTGCACGCGTCTCAAAAGGGTGCCGCTGGTCCGAGGTTCTCTTGCCGTCATGATGGCTGTGGGCTCCGCTCGGGTCGTTAGGATGCTTGTGGCTGTGTGTAGATATCCGTCGTATCGATCCTGGGAGGGAGAGACTTCCTCGGTATCGCCCCTGTGAGAATAAACCTTTTATGGATAGGACGCAACTTTTTTGTCGAAGGATAGCCAGCAAGAGGCATCTTGGAGAAAAGCTGGCCCAGTGCCCCGCTTAAGTTTGCACTGCTTAATTTTGCCCCGCTTAATTTTGCACTGCGCGGTGTTGGCGAAAAGCAGCCGGAATCGCATCGATCAGGTCGGTGCCCAGGGTGCTCGGGGTACCGAGTTGTCGATGCGCAATATCTCCTGCCAATCCATGAAGGTACACGCCCAGCACGGACGCATCGTAGGCCGTAAGTCCTTGGCAGACCAACGCGACGATCATCCCGGTAAGCACATCGCCGCTACCGCCGACGGCAAGACTTGGGTTGCCAGTGGTGTTGCGATATTGGCGTTGCCCGTCGGTCACAAGGGTTTGGTGTCCCTTCAAAACGACGATCGATTGAGATTTGTTGGCCAGCTCGACGGCCGCGCGGTGTTGCTCAACGGGCTCATCGGCCGGGATGTTCGACAGGCGAGCCCATTCGCCAGGGTGTGGAGTAAGGATCCGAGAGCCGGGGGGAGTCACAGTCGAGCTCCACCCGAGGGTGCTCGCGGAGATCGCATTGAGGGCATCGGCATCGAGAACAGCAGTTCCAGGCCAGCTCTTGAACAGTTCCAAGACCATTCGATCCTGGCTTGATTCACGCCCCAAGCCCGGACCGATGCCCAGGACGGTCCCTGGCGAATATTTGCCAAGCAATATTTTCGCTGAAGATTCGGCTAGGTATCCTTGGGAAACCTCCTCCAGGGGCATGGTCATGGCACAGGGGGTGGTCGTTTGAACGATTTGGCGTGTGTGAGAACGGGCAGCTACCGTGGTCCGTCCTGCGCCGCATCGCAGAGAGGCTAGGGTTGCAAGGCAGATCGCGCCGGACATTCCAGGCCCACCCCCGACGAGTAGGGCGTGGCCGAAGTCCCCTTTGTGGGCATGTGCCTGGCGAGGTGTCAGGCGGGGCAGGGGGGCGATCGAGGCTGTCATGCACGGCACTTGGGTACGGGGAAATGCAACGAATGTTTTCCAAGCTAATTGCGTTCACGGACCTGTTGACGAAGTTCGGCCGTGATCGCTTGCAACTGATCAAGCGATCGGTCTTGGAACGTCGATGCATCGCTCAGCGGTAACCCTAGAATCTCCTGCAGGGTTTGGATCAGTTGGATCTGGCCCTCCTTGAGTCCCTCCTGCTTGCCTTCCTGCTTGCCCTCTTGGCGACCTTTCTTCATATACTCATCAGCGATCGAACCTGGCTCGATTTGCGTTGGAAATATCTTTTGGATCGTCATCGCAAGGGTCTCCATGGGAATCGAAGGACTCACAGTCGTAATATAGACCAACACCGCATCCAAATGCTCTGTCTGCAACTCCACCGTGCCGATTTCAAGCAAACACCGCAAAATGAACTCAAGCTTATCCTCAAAGTCTCTTGTTCGACTGTATTTTAGCAGACCAAGCACACTTTGCAAAAAGGGGTCGGTCGCTAGCAATTCATCCGGGATCTGTCCGATATCCAAGATCTTAAAAGCCATTCGAACGCCATACTCAAAGAGTACACCCGGTCCACCGATCAACTCTTCGAGACCAACGGGTGCCGACCAAGCCTCCTGGCCATGATAGATCACAAGCGGGAACACAGGGCACAACGACTGGCCCTTGCGCAGTCGCTGCTCCCATATCCGGACGATGTAACGTAGCATCTGAAAACAGGTCATCGGATCCGACTGGCTCTTGTGCTCCAAAAGCAAATAAACCTGTCCCTCGATCGGCTCACCGTCCTGGCCCGAGAGCCGGCCCGAGAGCCGGATCGAATAGAGCATATCCGAGTAGCTATCCCGCAATTCGTCATCGATAAACGAATCTTTTTGAAGTTCAAGCGAATCAAGATCCAGGATCTGGACCAAATCGGCAGGCAGGTGCAATTCGATCAGATTCCTGGCCGCCGCAGGATGCGAAAGCGCATACTGGAAAAAATTGTTGTGCGGCGTGGGTAGCTTGGATTGGTCCATAACCCCCAATTTTAAGACCAAGCGGGATTTGCACCCGATTTTGGTCGGATTTTTTATTCAGGTGTCCTCTAGTGTTCCTCGTTCGGATCGTTCCAGAGATCGCTCTAAAGCCTTACAATACCGAAGACAGGTTCGGTTCCCGATGCCAAAATTTGTACCCCCAGAGACCAACTCGCTGTGTCTGACTCCTCGACCAAAGGTAAAATCGTACTCGTCGCCCTGACTTGGCTGGTCCTGCTTGCCTTAGGTGCCGGGATTTGGCGATGGATCATCGTTCCGAAAAAGAACCAGCAGCAGGAGCAAGCGACCAAGCAGCAGGCCGACCAGACCCTGGCGGCCACCTCGGGCACGAGCCGCTATCGCTACGAGCTAAACCTCGGACTCGACAATTTCTCGGGCTATGCGGTCCTTCGGTCCGATGAGTTCCGCAAGCAGCTTGCCGATCGAGGCATCCGGATCAACAACGTCGACGACGGTGCCAACTACAACCAGCGAGCCGCGGAACTCGAAAACGGCAAACTCCAACTCGCGGCCTTCCCGGCCGATGCGCTGTTAAAACAGTTCTCCGGCAAAGAATATCCAGCCGGAACGATCGTCGGAATCATCGATGAGACACGCGGTGCCGATGCGATGCTGGCTTACAAAACCAAATTTCCCGACGTCGATAAACTCAACCGGCCCGAGGTCCGTTTCGTCCTCGTCGGGGACTCTCCGAGTGAGACCCTCGCCCGCGTCGTGATGCAAGACTTTGGCCTCGATCAATCGAACACTACAAGCATTCAAAACGTGGCCTCACCCGAAGCCGTCTTGGCCAAGTACCGGGCAGCAACCCCTCAGACCGACGAGGTCTATGTGACCTGGGAACCTTACGTTTCCCAGATCCTGGCCAACGACCAACTCCACGTGCTGGTCGACTCGTCACGATTTACCGGTTACATCGTCGATACATTGGTCGTCAGTCGCGACTTCCTCCTGAAAAACGGCCCGGCCGTCGAGTCGATTCTCGAAGCCTACTTCACCGCGCTTTATACCTTCCGCGAAGAAGAGGCCATGATCAAGCTCCTGCTTAAGGATGCCAAAGAGACCAAACAGGAACTGACCGAGGCACAGGCCAAGCGGCTCGTTCAAGGGATCCAGTGGAAAAATACCCAGGAGAACCTCGCTCACTTTGGAAAACGCGCAGGGGCCCTTGTACACATCGAAGACATCCTCGGGCGAATCTCGAATGTACTGGTCAAAGCCGGTACGATCGACGAACCGAACAACGCCAACCGATTCACCAAGTACTTTTACGATCGCCCCCTGGAGAGCTTGCTCAACAAGAGCTTCCACCCAGGGCTTGCCAACGAGACGATCCGCGAAGAAAACAAACTCAATGCTCTTACGGATGCCCAATGGGGAAAACTAACCACCGTCGGAACCTTAAGCGTCCCGGAATTGGTTTTTGTACGGGGAAGCCCAAACCTGACCGATGCGAGCAAACGCACCTTGGATGATCTTGGCCAAAAACTGCAAGCTTGGCCGCAGTATTACCTGATCATCCGAGGCAATGCTTCCCAGGCCGGAGACATGCAAGCGAACCTCAAGCTAGCCGCTCAACGCGGCGATGCAGCCATGAAGTATCTGCTCGGACTCGGGATCCCAACCGAGAGAATGCAAGTCAGCACCGAGGGCATCACCGGCCAGACGCGCGTGACGTTCGTCGTAGGACAAGTCCCTTACTGAGATGCCGTGGAAGCGTTAAGAAAAAGAATTCTCCGTGAGATTTTCATCGCACCCTCGGTGGTATTGCCCGTCGTCGGCGGAGCGAGTGCTTGGCTACTGTCCTGGGCTGGCGGGGGGAACGATTGGCTCAATCTAGTGGGCCTTGTAGGGGTCCTAGGCGGAGTCGGCTGGTTTGCCACCCGATTCATCTTTCAGCTCGACGGAATTTCGGAAAAAGCGATGCAGGATCTGGCCGAGGAGGCCCTCCAAAAGGAGGAAAAACACCTCAACGAACTCCAGAAACGCTTGGCCAACGATCGAGACCCTCGAACCGAACAGTATTTGATTTTGCTCCGTGAAAACCGCACCGAACTCGAAAGGATCGCCCGAACCCCCGGAATCGAGCTTCGAAGCCTAGAGATTGTCAAACAAGCTCGACAGTTGTTCTGGGCAGCTAGCGACCAACTCGACCAATCGATGAAAATGTACGAGCTTGCCCAAAAGCTCAACGGGGTCGAAAAGCAGGGAGTTTTGGCCCAGCGAGAACGGTGCTTGGAAGAGGCCCGCGAAAGCTCCGAGCATCTGAGCGCTGCGATCGCAACATTCCGTCAGTTTGCCGACAAGACCCTCGAACGCGACATGGATACCCTCCAGCTCGAACTTGCAGAATCGATCCGGGCGGCCAAGCGGTCCGAGGAGCGAATGCGGGAACTGCAAAACCGACCCGACTACGAAAGATATTTCAATCCTGAAAGCTAAATTGGCCAACGCCAATTTAGCCAAAGTTTGTACACTGTACGCTGTGGCGAGATTCGCCTCAAATTTCACTATCGCTCAAACCTCTAACTTTTCCTTTCTTGTATCAGGAGCCACCCTGCGATGTTCAATGCCCTCAGCCGCCTATTCCGCGCTGTGAAATACCTCTTCACCGGCAAGGTAGACGCTGCCGCCGATTCCTTGAGCACCAACCCGACGGTCATCTCGGCCAACTACGATCGGATCGTCGAAGAGAAGCGCAAGCGGCTCAATCAGTACGTCGATGCCGTCGGTGCGATGATCGCTCAAGAGGAGAACAAGAAGGCCAAGCTCACGCAGTTGACCGAGGAGGTCCAGAAACTCGAAAAGCTTAAAGCCGGCGCCGCAGCGCGAGCCAAGCAACTCGTCGACAAGTACAACGGGGACGTCACCGCGGTCAAAAATGACCCCGAGTATTCCAAGTGCCAAGCGGCCTTCAAGGACTTCTCGAGCACCCTGGCTGAGAAGCAACAACGAGCACTAGAGCTCGAAGAAGATATGAAGCAGTTGGTCGGCAATGTTACGAATCACAAGAATCAGATCCAGTCGCTCATGCGGGAACTCGAGAAGCTCAAGGAAGAAAAGCACGATGCGGTTGCCGATGTGCTTTCTGCCAAAGAAGAAAAGCAGATCGCCGATATGGTCAACGGAATCACCAACGACAAGACCGCAGCCGATCTCCAACGCTTGAGAGAACTGCGACAAAAAGCAGCCGCAAGCGCCCGCGTCTCGCGCGAAGTGGCCGGCTTGGATTCCAAACGAGCCGAGTCAGAGTTCTTGGAGTACGCCCAACAAGTAGCCTCGGATGACGAATTCGATGCCTTGATCGGACTGTCCAAAGATCAAAAAGCCAACGATGCACCTGCTCGCGATACGAAGATTCCCGAGGCCTGATCCTAGCCATTGGCACTTGGCCTGACCCCTTCGCCCCTGTCCCCCCCACGGAAACAACTCCACGGAGCTTTGCCATGAAAATGCGGTTTGATTCACGGTTGCGATTTACCTCCTTGGTCTCCTCTTGCACGGTCAAATCTTGGACCGTAGCCCTTTGCACAGCGGCTTGGTTCGGAGCCTTCCAGGGCTGCACAGATTCCAAGCCCGCGTCCAGCACCGCAGCGGGCACAGCGGCCAGTCCGTCGGCAGTCAACAGCCCGGGGCCTGTCTCCGCGGGGAACTCGACCAGCAAACCGGCCACCTTCACGTTGGCCTGGAGCGAGTACCCTTCGTGGAGCATTTTCGGTGTGGCTGATGAAGTCGGCTTGATCGATGGCAAAGAAGGGCAGATGGGGTCGATCGAGAAGAAATACAACGTCGACATCAAGCTGGTTTTGGCCAGCTACGACAGTTGTATTACCCTCTACGGCAACTCCCAAGCCGACGGTGTGTGCATCACCAACATCGACATTCTCGGAGCTGCCGGTTCACGCAACTCCATCGCGATCCTACCGACCTCGACCAGCGCGGGTGCCGATGCATGCATCGTCGCCGGGGTCAACTCCATAGAGGAGCTCGCCGGTAAACCCACACGGGGATTGGAAAAGAGCGTCTCGCAGTTCTGCTTCGAACGCTGCTTGGAAAAACTCGGCAAAAACCCTGCCGACTTCCCATTCTCGCAGATGGATCCCGAGCAAGCCGCTCTGGCGTTCCAAGGCAAGAACGATGGGATCAACTCGATCATGGTTTGGAACCCGTTTGTTATGCAATCGATCCGTAGCCGATCGGATGCAAAAGTCCTCTTCAGTTCCGAAACCATTCCCGAAGAGATCATCGACATGGTCGTCGTCGGCAAAGACTCCCTTTCCAAACCCGGCGGAGATGCTTTCGCCAAAGCTCTCGTCGAGACCTTCTACACCATGACCCAACGGATGGCCGATCCGAAAACCTCCGACGAAACACTCATCGGGATCGGGGCTCGCTTTGCCAAACTTGAGCTCGAGGACATGAAAACGATCGTCCAACAGACAAAATTCTTCAGCGACCCCAACGATGCAAAGCGATTGTTTACCGACGAACGGTTTCAAAAAGAGACCATGCCCTTGGTCAGCAAGTTCTGCGTCAAGTATGGGCTAACAACGACCCCTGTGGAACTTTCCTACGGAGACGCCAAGGGACTCATGGACTTTAGCACCAAGTACATCTCGGGCTATGCCGAAAGCCAAACCAAATAGGGACTGGCCCCTGAAGATAGCCTCAAAAGACCCGAGCCAAGAACCTCGGTAACCGACTATGATTCGACGCGTCATTCCGACATGGCTCTTTTTTGCCCTGGCGATCGCCGGAGTGAGCGTCCTGCTTGTCAGCTACGAGTTCCTCTCGCAGCGGCAAACTCGTATCAACCCCAAGCAGACGACGATCCCGTCATTTGAAAAACTCGGGGAAGGTGTCAAGCGAATGTTTGCCAAACAAGGAACCCAAGAGAACCCCAAGCCGCCGATGTTTTGGAACGACATGAGAGCAACTCTCTGGAGGCTGTTTATCGGCATGGGGATCGGTGTTTTGGCTTCGGTGCTCGTCGGCGTCCTGATGGGAGCTTACCGCTGGATCGAAGCCCCCTTGAGTCCCATCGTGATGTTTCTATCGAAAATTCCTCCAACAGGGATGATGCCGATCTATTTCGCAATTGCGGGCACCGATCAACGCATGTTCACCTCCATGGTCGCCTTGGGCATCTTCTTTTCCATGACCCAATCGATCTACCAATCGGTCCGCGACAACGTCACCGATGAAGCCATCAACAAGGCTTATACACTTGGAGCGTCGGAATCCGAGGTCATTTTCGAGGTGATATGGAAGCAGATTTTGCCGAATGTCATCGATTGCATCCGGGCCCAGATCGGCCCTGCGATGATCTTTTTGATCGCCGCAGAGATGGTCGTCAGCGATGCGGGCTTGGGATATCAGATCCGCATGCAATCGCGAGTCTTGAACATGAACATCGTTTTTGTCTACCTGCTGGTTCTCGGGCTCATCGGCGTCGTCGCCGAGTATTCCTTGCTCTGGATCCGCCGCCGATTATGCCCGTGGTTCGAGGGAACCTGAGGCTCGTATCCCCTGGCTAACATTCTTTGGAGGTTCTTTTGAAAGCTACGATCGTCCTGCTCCCTGGAGATGGGATTGGACCTGAGGTCATCCGTTCGGCCCACCAGGTATTGGTACAAGTCGCCCAAAGCCATGGGCACACGCTTGATTTTCAGGAGCACACGATCGGAGGCATCGCAATCGATCGGTATGGGGATCCACTTCCAGATCAGACCACTCAAGCCTGCAAGCGATCCGATGCGGTCTTGCTCGGAGCCGTCGGTGGTCCAAAATGGGACGATCCAAACGCGAAAACAAGGCCCGAGGCCGGGTTGCTCAAGATCCGCAAGGAACTTGGACTCTTCGCCAATCTAAGGCCCATTGTCACGTTCCCCGAATTGCTCGATTCCTCGCCGCTGAAGCGATCGATCATCGAAGGCACCGACATCCTGTTCTTCCGCGAACTGACCGGTGGACTGTATTTTGGACCCTCGGGCTGTGAGACCCTTCCCGACGGCCAGCAAAGAGCATACAGCACCGCAGTGTACACCACCCATGAAGTCGAACGGATTGTCCGCATGGCCGCTGATGCGGCAAGAACGCGCCGCAAAAAGCTCACCATGGTCGACAAAGCCAATGTCTTGGAAGCGTCCCGATTGTGGCGTCGTGTCAGCGGCCAAATCATGCAGGAGCAGTACCCAGACCTAGACTACGAAGTCGTCTTGGTCGATTCGATGGCCATGCATCTGCTCAGCCGACCGACCTCATTCGATGTCGTCGTGACGAGCAACATGTTCGGTGATATTCTGACCGATGAAGCCTCGATGCTCCCAGGATCGCTTGGAATGCTCCCGAGCGCTTCGATCGGCAGTTCAGGTCCAGGCTTGTATGAACCGATCCACGGCTCGGCACCCGACATCGCAGGCAAGGGGATCGCCAATCCACTCGCGACAATCCTAGCAGCAGCGATGCTCTGCCGCCACTCGCTCGGGTTGCATGCCGAGGCAGATCAGATCGAACGGGCGGTTCGCAAGGTGTTGGCCCAAGGCCATCGAACAGCGGACTTAGTCCCCCGTGGCCAACCCTCGATCGGAACCGAAGCGATGACTCAGAAAGTGCTTGAGAACCTATAAGTTCCCACCAGTAAGGTCCATAGAGGCCATAGAGGTCCAACCCCGTGCCAATGATGGACGAGTCCAATCCAAAACCAAAGGTCTGCTCGTTCTGCTCCCTGGTGTGCGAGATACCGAATCTGGACAATCGTTCTGAGGATCCAATCGGTCTTGCCGATGGCGCTGTTGTTGCCCCTGGCGCTGTTGGAGCCGATGGACCTGAACATGAGCCATGGTGCAGCAAGCGATCGATCCAGCGCAAGCTCGTCCCGCTGAGACTCGCAAGCATGGCCAACGTCCAGAGCGCAGCAGTCACTTCCGACGCCGCAGTCACTTCCGACGCACAAGACTCCTTTTTAGAGTCCTCATTGCGAATCGTAAGCCAACAGCTTCGTCGCTCAAGCTCGATTTTGGTGACTGGCCGGATCCACTGCGTCGAGTCGGCACGGGGAGCCATCGAGCTAGCCCGGCGGTTTGACGCTGCAATCGATCCCTGGGATAGCGACCCGGCCTCCGATGCGATTTCGGCAATGCAGCGAGGGGGCGGGTATAGTGTCTCGTTGGGAGAAGCGCGAGATCGCGCCGATCTGTGGGTCGTCGTCGGCCAAGATTCCTTGCTAGAACAAACCCCCAGGCTAGCAAGTGCCATGAACCGAGGCGAATCGGTTCGATTGCTGCTCCTTGGACGCTGGAGCGATGCGAGCATTCAAAACTTCAAAAGCTCTGGATTCGATGTGATCTGCATCGAATGCGAACTTGAGGATCTGCCCAAGCGGCTCGGGCAATGCATGCGAGTCGGCCAGACGCACTCTGAGAGCCAAGTCGGACAATGGCTCTTGGAGGCTAAGTACACCGTGTTGCTTTATGCTCCATCGGCACTGGATTTTGAGGGTCGGGACCTATGGATCGAAGCGCTCGATCGATGGGTGCTCCAACGCAACGAAACCACCCGAGTTGCGACCCTTTCTTGGGGGACTTTGCAGTCTTCGTTCCATCAAACCTGCACGTGGCTGACGGGCTTTCCTGGCAGGATAAAATTCCATGGGGGTAAACCCCACTACGATCCGCATGGGTATCGCGCCAAGGACTGGGCGGATCGGCAATCGGCCAGTGCGCAAGCCAAGTCAAGATCGTTGCTCGTCTGGGTCGACGATTCACTCGAGGAGTTGCCCCGCGAACTGCTTGAACTCGATCTTCCCAAGTTGATCATCGGTCCGAACCAGGGCTCCTCGAACCATCAGGCGGATCGATGGTTGCCTGCGGGAATCGTCGGAGTGACCCATACGGTCAACATGTTTCGGGGCGATCAGACGGTTCTTGCAAACGTGCATTGCGATTGCCACCCGGGCACTCAGATGCCTTCGCAATGGCTCAAGAGGTTTATCTCATGAGGGTAACGCGTCTAAAGAACGTCCGGATTGTCGATGGGATCCACGCTTCTTCCAAGCCCACCGATTTGTATCTAGTCGGACCATCGCTTGCCAGGCAGTTGCCTCCCGAGACTCGCATCGATGCGACCTATGATCTTGAGGATCATATTGCGATGGCAGGTGGCATCGATATCCATACGCACATCGGGGGTGGCAAGGTGAACTTGGCCCGCTTGATGTGGCCCGAGAGGTCGACCAAAGAGGCCGACGAAAAGCCTTGGCTCGGTCCCTTGAGCGCTCCGGTCCCTGGGACCTGGGAGACCGGCCAACGCTACTTGCAGATGGGCTATACAACCTGTTTTGAGCCAGCGATGCTGCCGGCCAACGCAAGGCAATCGCACATGGAGATGCGCGATACACCCTGGTTGGATACAGGCGGATATGTCGTCTTGGGCAACGACCGGATGCTCTTGAACATGATCGCCTTGGGAGCCGGCCAAGAGGCCATCAACGACTATGTCGCTTGGATGGTCGCATCGAGCGCTGCGATGGCCATCAAGGTGGTCAATGCGGGTGGAATCGACGCATTCAAGTTCAATCAGAGGCAGTTGAATGTCGATGAGGTCCACCCGGCTTTACCGGTAAGACCTCGGGACATCCTATGGTCGCTTTCCACGGCGGCAGAGGAACTCGGATTGGCCCACCCACTGCACGTCCACTGCAGCAACTTGGGCACACCCGGAAACATCACCTCGACCCTCGCGACACTCGATGCAGTCGAGGGACGCCGGATCCACCTGACCCACGCCCAGTACCATTGCTACGGAAGCGATGGGCCCCATGGATTCAGTTCCGAAGCATCGAAACTCGCCGATCGGGTGAATCGGACCAACCATATCTCCATCGATGTCGGTCAGATCCTTTTCGGTCAGACGATCACCCTTTCGGCTGACACCATGCATCAATTCGCAAATCGAAAGTTCGCGAGTCCTCGCAAGGTGATTTTTCAGGACCTCGAATGCCAAGCGGGCTGTGGCTTGCTCCCCTTTCGATACAAAGAAAGCCAGTTTGTCCATGGACTCCAATGGTCGATCGGTTTGGAATTGTTCCTGCGAATCCAGGATCCAACGCGGGTTTTTCTGACCACCGACCATCCCAATGGAGGTCCCTTTACGGGCTATCCCCACTTGATTCGCTTGCTGATGGATTACGATTTCCGAATGTCGATCTTCGATCGATTGCATCCGGATGTTCGGTCCGTTTCAACCCTGCCGAGTCTCAAGCGGGAGTACCGGCTCGACGAGATTGCCTCGATCACGCGACTCGGACCGGCTCGGGCGCTGGGCCTGCAAAACCGAGGTAACTTGAACCCAGGTTCCATTGCCGATGTGGCGATCTACCGAAATGATGACAATCCAGAGACGATGTTTTCGAGTCCAACGATGGTTTTTCGATGCGGGGAATTGGTCCTGCGCGACGGGCGGATCCTTGGAGATTGCCAAAAAACAGTGCTCATCAGCGATTTTCAAACCCGTCAGGACGCATTGCGGTGGGGAGCACGGCCTGAGCACTCGGCGCGTTGGCAGAAGCTCTACGGATACTCCCCTTGGCTCACCGCTCTGAGAACCGATGAATTCGCCGAGGACGGCTTGCGAGTCGAACACGCCCATTGGCACCGGTGATTCGATTTCTATTTGCTAGTGTTTTGCGGTAGACTAACACAACAAAAACAGCGATTCGCACGAACGTCTCGACCCGGCTCCCTTACGATACGCATCGATTCTTTATGCTCCAAGCGACCCTACGAACAGACCAGGACCTCTCAGCCATCGATCCGCAGATGGCTTGGTCGGCCTGGGAGCCAACCCCCGAGGAACCTTGGGACGCAAAGCGAGTCAGGCACTTGATGCGCCGAGGAGGCTTTGGCGCAAAAGCCTCAGAGGTCAAGCAGTTGGTCGATGCCGGTCCATCCAAGGCCATCGATGTTCTGATGGGCAAGCAGAGCACTCAAGCCACCGAAGCTTTTGAGTTGGAGTCTGGGCAAATCGTATCGGCGGTCCGATCGAGCGGGAATGTCCAAAGCATCGCCGCTTGGTGGCTCCATCGCATGCTCCATTCTCCGAGCCCCTTGGTCGAAAAGATGACCCTGTTTTGGCACGGCCACTTTGCGACCGGAGCGGACAAAGTCAACGATACGGAGCTGATGGTCGAACAAAACCGGATGCTTCGCGAACATGCCTTGGGCGATTACCGTAGCCTGGTCCAGGCGGTCTCCAAGGACCCGGCGATGCTTTTGTACTTGGACTCCGCCACCAATCGCAAGACGCATCCGAACGAAAATTATGCACGCGAGTTGATGGAGCTGTTTTGTCTCGGGGAAGGCAACTACACCGAACAAGATGTCCAGCAGTTGGCACGGTGCTTTACCGGTTGGGAGATCCGGCGAAAAGCCTTCCGATTCAACCCCTATCAACATGATTCAGGGTTCAAGAAACTGTTTGATAACGACAAAATCGAATCGGGCGAGGAGGCCGTCGAAGCGGTTGTGACCCATCGGTCGATGCCGACGTTTATCGCCGGCAAACTGGTCCGTTTTTTTGTGTGCGATGAGCCGGACTGCCCACCCGAGTTTCTTGCCCCGTTGGCCGAAGAATTCCAAAAGAGGGAATTTGCGATCGAACCGCTCGTGCGAAAAATCCTCTCGAGCAAACTGCTGCTCTCGGATTGGAGTCGCGGTAAAAAGGTGCGTTCGCCCGTTGAGTTCATCGTCGAATCGATGCGATCTCTACAGATGACCACCAATTTTGATCGATTGGCCAAGGGGCTCGATGGGGTCGGTCAAGCCTTATTCAATCCACCGAACGTCAAAGGCTGGGATGGAGGTCGCGCGTGGATCAATTCATCGACACTCATAGGCAGATCGAATCTGCTTGTCGATCTGCTCAGGGAGCCTGCCACTCGCTTTGCTCAAGGTTCGCTCGACGCTTGGCTCAAATCCGAAAAAATCTCGAACCAGAGCCAATGGCTCGAGTGGCTCGAACGCTCCCTTGTATCGATTCCCTTAAGCCCATCGGATAAAGAGCGATTGCAAACCAACGTTGCAAAATCCGATGGAGGCTTCGACCCATGGCGAAAGATGCTCGTGGCTCTTTCCCTGAATCCGAAATTTCATTTATCTTGAAAATTCCATTTGTCTAAATAGCACACGGTCCCGGTCCATGAGCAATACGATGAAACGAAGAAGTTTTGGTCGACGGAGTCTAGGACTCTCAGCGGGTCTTGCGATCGGCTCGGTACAACCGGGCGGATGGTTGCAAGCTCTCGCAGGCCAACTGCATGAGCAAGAGGAGATGGCATCGGACTCCGAGCGCATCTTGGTGGTCATTCAGCTTTCGGGTGGAAATGACGGCCTGAATACCGTGATCCCTTATGGAGATGAAAACTATGCGAAAGCAAGACCTAAGCTTGCGATTCCTTCGAGCCAGCTCATCAAATTCAACGATCTCTTAGGGTTCCATCCATCTCTAAAGTCCCTTGAAACAAGCTGGTCGGCGAACCGTTTCTCGATCGTTCAAGGGGTAGGGTATGCCAAGCCCAACCGTTCCCATTTCGAATCGATGGACATCTGGCACACCTGCCATGAGAAAAAAAATCGAACGCAGTCGGGTTGGATAGGACGCTGGGTTTCTGGGGAATCGGAATCCGAATCGCGCGATTCGGCTGCGATCCACTTGGGGTCCGAACCTCTGCCATTGTCATGCCAGCACCGCGGTGTCCAGATCCCATCGCTCGCGTCGTTGGAGCAGATGCGGTTGAAGTCCAAGCTTCCGCAGGGGCCAACCGAGTCGATGGAACAGGCCGGCAGTCTGCTCGACTTTGTATCGACTAGCACTCAGGCAGCGTTGCAAGTCAGCGAACGGCTTGAGAACATACTGGCCAAACCCGATACCTCAGGTGACTTTCCCAAAACGTTGCTGGGCGAAAAACTTCGAGCCGTCTCGAGGCTCATTCTCGCTGGTGTCAAGACACGGGTCTACTACGTCACGCTCGATGGTTTCGATACCCACGCCAACCAACCCGACATCCATGCGAGCCTTCTTAGGCAATGGTCCGAGGCTCTCTCGGCGTTTCTTTCGCGGCTTGAGCAATCCGGCCATCAGGACCGAGTCCTGGTAATGACCTTCAGCGAATTCGGTCGCCGGGTAGCCGAGAATGCAAGCCAAGGGACCGATCACGGGGCCGCAGCACCGCTATTTTTAGCCGGCCCGCGACTCACAAAGCTCGTCCAAGGGCTTCATCCAGAACTCGATGATCTGGACGATGGAGATCTGCGTTTCGGGATCGACTTTCGAGCCGTCTATGCCGCAGTCTTGGACGGATGGCTCCAGGCCGACAGTCGCAAGTCGCTCGAAGGCGACTATCGATCCGCCGGAAGCGATTTGGGACTCTTCACTTAATACTAGGATTCATCGATGGATGAGGAATCAGCTCTGGCCTTTGCCCTTCGAGCGACGGCTTATCACGAAGCTGGCCATGCCGTCATGGCGATGTTTTTGGGCCGTGCAATTCAAAAGGTGACCATCGCCCCGGGGCAATCGCACTTGGGGACCCAACGCCTTGGTGCCTGCCATCTGCAAAAAGGAAAGCCCCGAGGATCCCACGACTACTTGGAGGACGAGATCATGATCTTCTTGGCAGGCATGGTCGCCGAATCCCAGATCACAGGTCGGTATTGCCATCAGGGAGCGGCTCAGGATCTGAGGTTTGTCCGCAGGATGCTTCAGAGCCGAAACGATGGCGAAAAGCAAATCGAAAGGCTCGAGAAACGACTGCTCTCCAAGACCGAACACCATTTGCTCGATGCCGAGCAATGGCAAGCCGTCGAATCGATTGCTGCGGAGTTGATTCGGACCGAGACAATCAGCGGTCGAGCAGCGAAACATCTCTACGAGCTAGCCCATCGAGACACCCCGCGATGAACGCTACGCAAGCCCGACACATTGTGATCTCCGCGAATCCAAAATCCGGGGCCAAGAGCGGGTTGGAAAAAGCGCAACGGCTCAAGGAACTCCTGGCCAACGAGGGTTGGCACGTCGACTTGACAACCGATTTGGACCAGATGCAACGAATCGTCGAAGGATCGGACCTGCGAGGCGAATTGAGAACCGTCATTTCCGCCGGGGGCGATGGGACCGCAACTGCGATCCTCAATCGTATTCCGAGCCGAGTCCCATTGACGATTTTCCCGCTGGGCTCCGAAAACCTCTTGGCTCAGGAACTCAAACTCCCCCGGGAGCCAAGCGGTGTTCTACCGATGGTCCAGCAGATGGCCACCCGGCAACTCGATTTGTTTCGGGCCAATGGTAGTTTGTTTTTGCTCATGGCCAGCGTCGGTTTCGATGCCCAGGTCGTGCGCATCGTCCATGAATCGCGACGCTCGCATATCACGCGCTGGGCCTACCGCTTTGCGATCCTCAAAGCGATCCAATCCTACCGTTGGCCGAGCCTGAGCATCGAGGGCAATCGACAAGGACGCTGGGAATCGCTCGGCACGTGCCATTGGCTCTTTGCTTTCAATATCCCAAAGTACGCTGCGGGAATTCACATCATCGACGATGCGCTTGGCGATGATGGATTGCTCGACGTCGGTATGCTCACAGGAGGCAACGCGATCGTCGGCTTGTGGAACTACCTAAGGGTCGCACTCGGAACCCACCGCACGAGCCCTCGCTGGAAGGAGTGTCGAGTCTCGGCATTGCGCGTCGTCAGTTCGCAAGGGCAGGGGGGGTATCAGCTCGATGGGGACTGGGGAGGCGATCTGCCTTTAGAAATCACCCACACGGGAGCCAAAGCGACGCTGGTCGTACCGGGTTGAAATTTCGCAAAAAACTTTCTGTCGCGATTCGTCGCTGCTGCGGTAGCGGTCGATAGATTAGCGGTTGACCCGCGAGAAAGGCTCAAGGCTCAAGCGAACCGTCGGCAGGTAGTCTTGAGTCTCGTCTTTGATTTCCTCGACCGTTTCGTTGAATCGGTCGAAGTCTTTCTCACTGAATTGGATTTCGGTCGATGGGTCTTTGAATTCGATCCGCGACATCAACTCGAAGGGAGACTTCGAAGTGCTCGACTTCGCTGCCCGCTGAAAGTACTCCACGATGAACGGAAAATAAGGTAGTTTGGTCGAACGACTGAGCGTCAAGCGAGCCTCGGTCGGCAGATTCGGCGATGGGCTACCGATGTCACTGTTCATGTTATCGATCGGAGCGTTGCCAGCGATTCTCGTCGGCTCGGTCCTAAGTCGCCCGACGAGTTGCCAAACGTCGGCCCCGCCGATCTTGCCGCTGACGGCCTTATACCAGTTGTATCGGTGATAAAGCCCTCGGAGCAGTTCCGCTTGCCCCCCGACGGCCAAGAGCAGATGGACTTCAGGACGCGTGTCGGGGTACTGCATACTGCTGGGAATGCTTTGAAGCACTTGGTCGAGGATGATACGTTTGGGGGGTGAGTTGGGGCTCGATTTAGTCCACATCATCCGACCATCGGAGACTTGGAGCAGGTCGAATGCGGTTTCTCCGACAGCGACCCGCGCGGTATATCGAAGTCGACGCATCGGGGAATTCGAGAGCGCCTCGGACTTAAGCTCGCCGATCAGCAGCGCGCGTTGGCCGTAGACATTGGTGGTTTGTTGGACTCGGCAGTAAATCGATGGACCCCAGACGGCTTGGCGAACGGCAGAGAGGACCAATTGGTTCGGATCGGTCGTCACCGGGGTGATGGCATCCGACGAACCGCCGGTTGAACCAACCAAGGGACTCGGACTCGGTAGGCGGTTCGATGGCTCGGCGGACAGAGGAGTTGGGGCGGATTGCTTGAGGGGCACTTGCGTTCCGGTAGCATCGGGGAAACTGACCGTAGGAAAGGTGAGGGCAGGGGAGGCCAAAAGTCGGTCGGAACGGTTCCACAGGATCCCTGCGGCGAGAAACAGTGCTAGCAGGAGGACCGGGGGCGATCCGGCCAGCTTGAAAATGCTAGCAAGTGAAAACCTGGTTTCCATGGTCGAGTCGTACCGATTTTATCAAAGAAAACGAAAGCGTAGTGCCGAACATAGATTCCAGACGCGCCTCGAATTCCGCTTTTGAGGCTCCTGACGGATCTGCAAGCCATAGCAACGTTGCGTGGGATTGTAGGTTTCAAGGAGGGTTCGCGTCCAGGTGGAAACAATCGGTCGTAACTGCCTAGCGCGAAGCTGGCTTGACCCAAGTCATTCCTAGGGGAATCGCATGAAAAAGATTAGGTTTTTAAGCGTGATAGCCGCGCTGGGTTTGGCTGCACCAAGCTTCGGGGGAGAACCCGCATTTCGACACAATATGCCGCCTGCTGCACGTCTGGCCGAGCCCGGACCGATGGTAGGCGGACCTGGTCCTGGTGTTTTGACACCGGAGACCATACCAGTACCTGGGTACGGAGCAGGGGTTCCAACTCCCACGACTCAGATTCTGTTCAATCAACCCCAGTCGATGAAGATCTCGTACGACGTCGTTGGCGATGGTTCCTTTACCAGCGATTGCTTGATCGTCCCAGGACGATTGGAATTCGCCCAAGGAGGCATCTATCGGCTCAAATTGACCGATGTCTCCGGACGTGAAGGTGTCGAGTTGTACCCTACTGTTGAGGTCGGTCACTCGAATCCTCGCACGGCAGCCTACCTTGCTCACAACGCGATCTCGATTCAGTTTACCGAGGAAGACCTCGATCAAGCTTTGTCCGGGAACTTCGTGACCAAGGTCATCTACTTACCCGACCCTGAGTTTCAGGGTGAGGTGATCTCGGGCATCGACACCTTGGTCAGCACACGTTTGGAGCCAGGATTGGATCCGATCATCGAAGCCGACCGCAGAGGTTCTATTTTGGCGATTGTTCGACTTGGTAACAAGGACATCGAGCTTACGGCTGCAGCCTACGCCAACGGCGGAGTACCTGGCATGATGGGTCCCGGTGGCATGGGTCCCGGTGGCATGGGTCCCGGTGGCTTCTGCGGCCCAGATGGCCGTCCGATCGATCCGATGAGCGTTCCACCAAACATGGTCGCCGGCGTGACGGCTCCACAGTACGGAATGACTTACTCAGGCACCCCGATTGGGTTACCTGGCCCTCCGCACATCCCATTGGGGCATCCAGCCGGTTTGCAACAGCATGTGATGAAGAACAAGACACACATGCACATTCCTGATCCTGTCGACAAGATGAAGATGACGGTTCGTCAGCAGCCTGGATATAGCTATCCAACGCCACCGAGCCACATCCGTATCCACGAGCAGAACATCCATCCTGGATATCCCTCGGGGCGGCCTGGATTCTACCATGCGAGTCGCCCGGTCCCGTCGAACCAATACGGTGGGGCTCAAGGTCCTGGACCTGGCGGTGCTGGTGGAGTCGGTCCAAACGGCGAATACTGCCCACCAGGCAGTCCGCAACTTCGCTAATGCCGATTCGCTAGCGACTCGTTAGCGAATCCTTGGATGAACAATGATGAATAGTCCCGGGTCGTCTGGGACTATTTTTTTAACCGATGCGAACCGGTGGGATCCAGCATGTTCCGACACATTTCCTTTCCGACGATGGTACTAGGATGGGTCGCTCTGATCGTGATCTGTACCCTTGCGGTGCTCTTCAGCAATGTCGCTATGGGCCAGGCTCCTTACGCTGCCGTGTCGACGGCCAGATTGCCCAGCGGCTCGCGAGCGTTGATCGACGACGAAATGGTTCCCGGTGCGATCGGTTCGATCCAGTTGCAGCGTAAGCCGCAGTTGAGGGGAGCTTGGCAAGCCGTCGAGGTGCGAGGTCCCAAGGGTGTCCGGTTCAATTTGGCCGAAGCCGGTCAGTTCGCCCCGGATATTCCTTCTCCAGCACGCTTGGGTTTGCTCGTCGGAGCGGTCTATCGATTGCGACTCACCGGAATCGAGGGCGATCCGGATCTGGAACTCTTCCCGACGATCGAAGTGATCGACAAGACTTGTCCACCTGCCGAGCGAGAGCATCGTTTCCCGATTCCGATCGAGATCGACGAGAGCGACATCATGGATGCGGCTCGCGGTGAACTGGTCATGCGGGTGATCTACCTGGAAGACTCCGAAGTGGCCGAACCGGTCGATACGTCTGGAAAGCCCCAAAGGGTCCTCGATATACGACCGACCCAAAACGCACTTCGTACGGCCGACCAACTCGGACGCCCTGTCGCGATCCTTCGGATGGGCTCTAGAGTTCCCAATGTGACCCAGGGCCAAGATTGGTTGGAGTTTCTCTACCACTGCCCGCCATGGACGACCCTCAAGCCGATCCCGACCAAACAAATGCTCATCGATGAGGGCCGGTGGCCAATCATCGAGTACCCGAACGCTGTACCGAATGCTGCACCCAACGCAGCCCCAAACGCTACCTCGGGTTCGATCAGCGATTCAAGGTAGCCTTCGCCGATGACGAACACACGAGACGGCCTAGCCCCCGACAATCCGCATAGCCCCCAATGATCTGCCCCCAAATGATCTGCTCTGAATAAGGTCCGCTTCATGACACAACGGCCAAATGCATCGACACTCGCTATCCTGCTCCTGCTGTGCGTCGTGGGAGCCCTCGGATGTGCTACGGGCACGTCGATGCTCAAGCCGAAGTTCTTCACTTCGGAAATCGAGCAAGAGCGACGTTTACCCCGAGATATGGGGCTTGTCGCATCCGATCCGATACTCGCCCAGGCGACCAACACGGCGACCAACACGGCGACCGACTCAGCGACCGATTCTCGGGCGGCATCGGATGCGATGGTCGGAGTCGATCCAGCGTCCCACATCCGACCGATTCGACCATCGGCCGGGCGGCTTGAGAATTGCTCCGAGAGTTACTCGGTGGCTCGCGCTCCGTCGATGATAGGCCCTCAGTTTGTCGATCCATCGAGTCAAACGACTCACACCGAGGGTGCTTATTGCGGAAATGCACACGGACCTTACCGACCGATGTTTCCAAACCGAATTGGGGGGCGATTGATGGCCTGCAAGGGGGGCTGTCAGGTACCTCATGCGGGACCCTGTCCCCAAGTCCCTTGCGAACCGCAGTGCGAGGAACAATCCCGCTGCATGGATCCCCAGGAATACATCTACGACGGTGGGGATCGCGATCCACCGGTTCGGCTCCGAGAAGATCTCTCTCAGGTGGGCTTGGACCCCGAGGACACCGTAATCCAGTACACGACCAAGACCGGCGTGACCGAAGTGCAAGCGGGTTGCCGAGTTGCGATCTACGCGCCGAGGTTCGGCAGCGTCAGGAAGCGAACTGGGGTGCTCGAATCAGAACTTGCACTGCGACCTCAAACGGCCGACGTGCCTGCCGGTCCAGGGATGATCAAAGAGAAGTTACCACCGATCCAAGTTTCGGCACCGTTGAAGGCCAATACCAAAGATACCGTGCGTGTGGTCGAAGCGTTCTTGGATCGCCAACGCCCGATGCCTGCCGAGTTGGTCTTGCCCATGGGCGAAATCAGCGATGCGTTCAAACCTTACGAGGACCTGGACATCATTCGAAATGGGAACGTCAAGAACACCGACCCGGCCAAGCTGGCGATTGCCGCGGCCGCAGCCAGGATCTGGTCAAACATCGACGCGCTTATGGTCTTGATCGACGGACAAGAAGCAGCGGTGATTGTCGATCAAAAGCAAGCTCGCGAGTTTACCTTGTACGAGTACAAAGGAGCTCGGGTACGGATCTGTAAGGTGGCATCCGAGCAGATCGCCAATCCTGGGGACATCGTCTCCTTTACGATCCGCTACGACAACATCGGCGAGCAGCCTGTCTCGAATTTGGTTGTGACCGATTCGTTGGCTCCGCGGCTAGAGTACATCGAGTCCTCGCAGCAGTCGAGCATCGAAGCCCGTTTCTCGACGAGCCCCAACGACGCCGGCTCATCGGTCTTGCGATGGGAGATCGACAAGGAGCTCAAGCCAGGCGAGGGTGGATTCGTCCGCTTCGACGCCAAAGTCCGCTAGTCGATCCGCGTTGGAACACAACGCGTCGGATTCATGTGTAGATGCCTGTCGTATTGACCAAGGCGGGGGGAAGTCCCCCCGAATTGGTTATCCCGACATTCTGTCGATCCGTCGGCAAAAGGAATCTACTTGTATGAAAATCGCTGCTTTCTGTATGCCATTATCAACCGTCTCGGTTTGGAGGACCGTTCTTACTCTGTGTGCCATGTTGGCCTCGGGAGTGATTTTCGAGCGACCGGTTCGAGCCACAGTCATCACACTGGATTTCGCTCAAAACCCGACGTTGCCTACAGCCCAGGGGATGAGTTTCTACACGGAAACCGGTCGACCTGAGAGCGACTTCGCATCGATCCTCGATAACAACCGCCTGCGACTCGACTCCTTCACGACACTTACATCCGACAGGATGGCTTACTACTACAAGGACAATGTTTTTGACCACACCACCGACCTGGAAATGGAAGTCCGGATGAAGGTCACCGACTCGAGCCCTTTCGGATTTGGCCTTGCTGTATTCAACGCCAATGCAGCTTCTCACTTTATCATCAACAAGACAGGGTATCAGATCTATCAGGTAACCAGTGGCAGCGGATACGATTTTTCGAGTGGATTCAACACGTTCAAATACAAAGGATTTGGTGCCACGAACACCTACGAGTTTTTTGTCAACGGAACCATGGTAGCTTCGGGGGCTCGTCCTGGAGGTTACGCAAACAGCAATCAATTCTATTTTGGCGATGGTACACCAACAGGAGGCAACGTTCGAGCAGAAGTCCAGTACCTTCGCTATAGCAACGTGAATCTCTCGAGTGGAGGTGGCGAGGTTCCCGAACCGATTTCGCTAGCGACTTGGTCGCTTCTAGCTGGCATCGTCGGTTTGCGCAGAGCCAGAAAACGCCAGCTCGGCTAACGCCTCAAGGCGATCGATTGGGGACAATCGATCTACAATAAAGCGATCATTTTTTACGCACCAAAATCGGGACACAAACCGCACATGTTGCTACATTGCGGTTGCCGACGAAAAGCCACCGTCGGCCGTATTTGATTTTTCTAGAATGCACACGGACATGTATGGTTTTCCAAGATTTTCGGTGATTTCACCCGAGGAGCCCGGTGCATGCTGGCAAAACTCAAAACGTACAGCCTCGTAGGAATCGATGCCGTTCCCGTCGATGTCGAAGTCGATCTATCTGCCTCCGCTTTGCCCAAAACCGTTCTTGTCGGCCTACCCGAACAAGCCGTCCGCGAGAGCACCCATCGCGTCGAACGAGCGCTGGTCAACGCCGGTTTCTTGCGACCCCACGACCGGATCGTCATCAACCTAGCACCGGCGGAGCTCCCCAAACAAGCAGCCAGCTTCGATTTACCGATATCCCTGGGAATGCTCGTCGGCAGCAACCAAGTCCAATCGGATCGGCTCAACGACTATGCAGTCGTCGGCGAACTGTCCCTCGAAGGCCATACGCGAGGTGTCAAAGGGGCCTTATCGATGGCCATCGCCGCGGCCAAACAAGACGGAATCAAAGGGCTTCTGGTCCCCTCCTCGAACGCACAAGAAGCTGCCGTCGTCGAGGATATCGAAGTGATTCCCGTGGCCAATCTTTGCGAAGCTGCAGCCTTCATGGCCGGCACCTTGGAAATCGATCCGGTCCCAAGCCGACTCGAAGAGATCTACCACAGCTACTCCCAGTACGATTTGGATTTCGTCGATGTCCGAGGCCAAGAGATGGCCAAACGCGCCTTGACGATCGCCGCTGCGGGCAACCATAACCTCCTGATGATCGGTCCGCCAGGCTCGGGCAAGACGATGTTGGCCAAGCGCCTTTCATCGATCCTGCCGACGCTCTCTCCGAGCGAATCGATCGAGACGACCAGAATCTACTCGGCCCTAGGTCGGTTGCAAAGCGGCCAGCCGCTGATGGTACAAAGACCCTTTCGCTCGCCTCACCACACCATCAGCGACGCTGGACTCGTCGGTGGCGGCAGCCCTCCCTCGCCAGGCGAAGTCTCCATGGCAAACAACGGGGTGCTTTTCCTAGACGAACTTCCGGAATTCAACCGCAAAACGCTCGAGGTGATGCGTCAGCCGCTCGAAGACCGAGTGGTGACGATCTCGCGCGCCATGCGCAGCACGACCTTCCCAGCCAACTTTATGCTCGTCGCGGCGTTGAACCCATGCCCATGCGGCTATCGAACCGATCCTCGCCGCAGTTGCAATTGCAATCCCAACCAGGTCGAGCGCTACATGAGCCGAATTTCCGGCCCACTGCTCGATCGGGTCGATATCCATATCGAGGTCCCAGCGGTCCCCTTCGATGAACTAGCTCACGGGGCAGCAGGCACCACCAGCGCGATGATGCGAGATCAGGTCACGGCGGCTCGTGCGCTGCAGAACCAACGCTTTGCATCCTCGCGCACACTGACCAACGCTCAAATGTCTAGCCGCGAACTCAGGCAGTACTGCCCACTCGGGAAAATCCAAACCCAACGCATGAGAACGGCCGTCTCAGAACTCGGGCTCAGCGCAAGAGCTCACGACAAGGTCATCCGCGTGGCTCGCACCATCGCCGACATGGAGTCAGAAGCCAAAATCGAACCGCAACACATCGAGGAAGCCATCCAATACCGAATGCTCGACCGCGATGTGTTCAATTAGACTTCACTCGTTAAACAGTCTATCGCAAATTTGACGGTATCTTTGCGAGCGGGGTCCACCTTGGGAATGTTGGGTTGACCTGCCTTGGCGGTAGCTACTTGCCAAACGATTTTGGACTCGGGAGAAGGCGAATGGATCAATGCCATAAAGACCCAAAACTAGCAAAATAAACCTCGCTAGGATGAGTACATGTACTCATACTAGCAGCATATCGATTGGGAAACAAGGGGGAGGCTCAAAAAATGGGGCGAAAAAACGGCCTTTTGGAGGGATTTCGAAAAAGTGCGAAGTTTCCAGCTTGATATAGCAGTGACATGTAGTATATATACTACATGTCACCGATCATTAATCAACAATAAACCAAGCCCAAAGGGTTGTTTGCCCGATGGTTTGAGCAGTTCAGCGCCAGAACGAGCCAGGGAAACAACCGGGATAACGGATCGTAATGGCATTCGATCGTAATGGCATTCGATACCTTGTATATACTGATGAAAACAGCTATTTCGAAGCGGCAATGACCAATGGCACCAAGAACGAGATTGAGCATCGCAAAAGCGGATATCCTCGCCGCACTTGCCCAAACACAAAGGAAGGCTTTTTCCAAAAGTGAACTCGACGAGCTTCTTTCAAAGAACCGAGATTTTTGGCGGCTTGCCAAGAAAACTACAGTCATCCAATTCATCCAGTTCCTCGAAAAGAACGCCAACCTCCAGTCTCATCGTTTCGGATTTCCAAGGCCAATAACGCGATACTCCTTGGGAGATACCGGTCTCTTTGAACTTGTTCAATCAATCGATGAGAAAGGGTACTTTAGTCACTATACGGCGATAAGTTTTCATGGGCTGACCGAACAAATCCCCAAGGCAATCTACTTCAACATCGAACAAAGCCTTCGGCCCGGTGGCGGAGAACTTACTCAGGCAGGTATCAATCGCTCATTCGCTACCGAATGCAGGACAACGAATAACGTTGCAACATTTTCGGAGTATACAATCCACTTGCTTAATGGCGGTAATACAGATCAACTCGGAGTAATCGAAAAGACCATCGGTGGCAACTCAACCATTGGAACAACAAATCTTTCAACCATTCGAACAACAAATCTTGAACGGACGCTAATTGATATTGCAGTGCGTGCTGTCTATTCAGGCGGTATTGCTGAAGTTGCAAAAGCGTTTTCCGAAGCGGCAGGTCGATTTTCCATCAATCGCTTATGTGCTTACCTTCGGCAAATAGGTTACACCTACCCCTATCATCAATCCATTGGCTACTACCTAGAGCGAAGTGGGAAATACACGCCGTCCCAAATGCGCCAGCTTGAGGAATTTAAGATCGAGTTTGACTTTAAACTCGACTACAAGATGAAGGAGACTGAGTACATTAAGAAATGGCGGCTACACGTTCCAAAAGGCTTCTAGCTTCCTGACGAGCTCAAGAGTGTACTGAAAGTAAAAGCCAAAATCTTCTAGATTGCTTGAATTCGCTACGGTCGCTTTTACGGCAACAAAGTCCGACTCGTGATGCTCGCGTTCTCCCTCGATTCGTTCCAGCAAGTTCAAAGGAACCTCTTTAGCATCGAAAACCTTGGCTAGAGTTGACTTAAAAGAATCTTCCAACGGGTTTATTTTCCAAGCCTCGCAAATCTGATAAATATCGAGAAAGTCACGAGCCCTCTTCGCTTTGTGTTTTTTGACCTTTTCTCGATACGTGTCAATCTGTTGGCAGATCGCCCGCAATTTCTCGCACGCGATCATTGCAGGCGAGTAAACATAGATCTTGTATCCGTGGAAAATAAGATCGCGCTTTTCCGCTGTGTACTCATGTTTGCTTATGTCGATCTCGAACTTTCGAGTACCGCTTCCCCCGACTGAAAGACTGTTCTTGCTCAGCCATTCCGAATCGTTTTTGTGTTCCTGAAACTTGGCCTTCTCAATAAGCTTGAAGATGATCTTGTAACCGCCCCAAAAATTCGCAAGATCCTCGGTTACTTCCGGAGGCGTTTCGTTCATGGAAAAGTCAAACACAATCAACGAAAGCTGATCAAAACTCCGCTGCATTTCCCTCTGGATCTGAGAATCAACGTCTTTTAGGTTTTCAAAGTCACCGGAAATCGAAAGGTCGATATCCAGTGAGGCACGCGTTGAAATCCCATAGACAAGGGAGAGTGCGTTACCTCCTTTTAGTACAAACTTGTCAAAAAGGTCGTCGCATGAGAATAGCCCTAAAACGATGGTCTTTTTGATGTCTTCAAAGCTAGGGTGCGTCGTGGTGGGTTTCTTCTTCGCCATGGTGCGACTACCTGTCGTGTGTTTTAGAAGCTAGCTCTCAGAGAACCCCCAGAAATGCTTTCCTTGGTAGCTCTCGATGATACATCATCTCTTAAGCTAAAGACATCGGGGTAGGCACCCTGGCCGCTCACGACAAAGTCATCCGCGTGGCTCGCACCATCGCCGACATGGAGTCAGAGGCCAAAATCGAACCTCAACACATCGAGGAAGCCATCCAATACCGCATGCTCGACCGCGATGTGTTCAATTAAACCTTACGCCTTACACCTTAGGCCTTAACGGTCCAAGTGTCGCCACTCGAAAGAAGCTTCTGCAAATCACCGCGACCCCGTTGCTCGACGGCTTGGTCGATCTGCCCACGCACGGCTTGCTCGAAAGTCCCGTGCTCGACGTTCCTGAAAACCCCAATGGGTTCAGGAAACTGTGGGTGACGCATGCGCGATAGCAGGTACACCAAAGCCGGGTCGGCTTGCTCGTCATGGAACAACAAATCATCCTCTTTGACTTTGCCCTCGGCCAAGTCGACAACTTCCAAGGAGAATCCTTTCAATCGGATTCCCTTGTCTTTGTTCTTGCCAAAGATCATCGGCTTGCCATGCTCGAGTTCGACCGTCGCATCATCGCGAGTCGCCTTGTCTTGCGCGTAACTAAAGGCCCCATCGTTGAACACGTTGCAGTTCTGATAGACTTCGACAAAGCTCGTGCCTCGATGCTCCGCGGCCCGCTTTAGAACGGCTCCTAAGTGCTTGATGTTGCTATCGACCGATCGTGCGATGAAGGTCGCTTCGGCACCGATGGCAATGCTGATCGGATTGAGGGGATGGTCGACGACCCCCATCGGTGTACTCTTGGTGATCTGCCCCTCGACACTCGTCGGTGAATATTGACCTTTGGTCAAACCGTAGATTCGGTTGTTGAAAAGGACAATGTTCAAATCGACGTTGCGGCGAAGCAAGTGAATGAAGTGATTGCCACCGATGCTCAAAGCGTCCCCGTCGCCGGTGATGACCCAGACGCTCAGTTCAGGCCGTGCCAATTTCAGTCCAGTCGCCACCGCAGGGGCGCGACCATGGATCGAGTGGACTCCGTACGTGTTTACGTAGTATGGGAACCGGCTGCTGCAACCGATCCCAGAGATAAAGACGGTCTGTTCGGGTGGAATCCCGATTTCAGGTAGTACTTTCTTCATTTGGGCTAGGATCGAATAATCGCCGCAACCCGGGCACCAACGGATGTCCTGATCGCTTGCAAAGTCGTCTGCCTTGAGAACCTTGAGTGCTGTATTCATTTCGTTCTTGCTATTTTTAAATCGATGGATGTGTTTTGGAATCGCGAGCCAGGGGTTAGCCGGATTACTTGGCGTGCTCGGAGATCTTTTCGACCAGTTCCGTAACGGTAAACGGTTTGCCTTTGATTTTGTTAAAGCCGATCGCGTCGACGAGGTATCGGCTGCGAACGAGCATCCGCAGTTGCCCCATGTTGAGCTCCGGTATGAGCACCTTCTTGTATCGCGCTAGGATTTCTCCAAGGTTGCTTGGGAACGGATTGATGTATCTCAGGTGAGCATGGGCGACGCTCAGGCCGGCCGATTGGGCTTGTTGGACTGCGGTCAAGCAGGCTCCATAAGTCCCACCCCAGCTCAAGACGAGCAGGTCGCCCGATGCAGGACCCTCGACGCTCTGTGGCGGGAGCAGTTTGGCGGCATTGGCGACTTTCTGTGCCCGGATATGGACCATCTTTTGATGGTTTTCCGGATCGTAGCTGATGTTGCCCGTCCCGTCTTCCTTCTCGATACCACCGACGCGGTGCATCAGTTCCGGTGTGCCTGGTATCGCCCACGGTCTTGCCAGCAGTTCGTTGCGCAGATAAGGCTTGAATGGACCGTCAGGGTTGTTGTTTTCCTGTGGATGAGACACGGGGATGGGTGCGAGTTTCGAGACGTCTGGGATCTTCCAGGGTTCGGCCCCGTTGGCGATGTAACCGTCGGACAGTACGATCACCGGCAACATCAACTGCGTGGCGAGCATCCAAGCTTCTTGGACAATTTCAAAGCAATCCCCCGGACTGCGGGCCGCCAGGACCGGAAGAGGCGACTCGCCGTTTCGCCCGAACATGACTTGCAAAAGGTCGGCTTGCTCGGTTTTTGTCGGAAGACCCGTGCTTGGGCCACCCCGCTGAACGTCGATGACCAACAAGGGCAACTCGAGCATCAGGGCCAAACCCATCGCCTCGGCCTTCAGAGCAATGCCCGGTCCGCTCGAGGTCGTCACTCCCATCTGTCCGCCGTACGAAGCACCGATCGCTGCGCACACGGCTGCGATTTCGTCCTCGGCCTGGAAGGTACATACGCCAAAGTTCTTGTAGCGGGCCAGTTCGTGGAGGATATCGCTCGCCGGAGTAATTGGATACGAGCCGTAAAAGAGCTCTTTGCCCGAGCGTTGCGCAGCGGCCAAAAGCCCCCATGCCAAAGCTTGATTGCCCATGATGTTTCGGTAAGTCCCAGCCGTCAGCTTGGCAGGCTGGACACTGTACGAATGTCCCAAAGCTTCGATCGTCTCTCCATAAGCCCAACCGGCGCGAAGTGCTTTTTCGTTAGCCGCAGCGATGGTCGATTTGCCCGCAGAGAACTTGCCGTGGATGAACCGTAGCGTCGCATCCATGTTCCGCCCATAGAGCCAGTAAACAAGACCCATCGCGAAAAAGTTCTTGCAGCGGTCGGCCTCCTTGGTGCTTAGTCCGAATTCACTTACCGCCTCTTTCGTAAGCCGGGTCATCGAGACCTTGATCAATCGATAGTTCTCCATCGAGGGATCTTCCAAAGGGCTCGTATTGAGCTTGGCTAGCTTGAGGTCCTTTTCCTCAAAGCTATCGTCGTTGACGATCAAAAGCCCCCCTTTGTTCAGATCCGCAAGGTTGGTCACCAATGCGGCCGGATTCATCGCCACTAGAGCATCGAGCGTATCGCCAGGAGTGTGGACTTCGTGAGAAGCAAACTGAACTTGGAAACCCGAGACCCCTGCCCGAGTGCCCCGTGGAGCTCGGATTTCGGCGGGGAAGTCCGGGAATGTGGCGACGTCGTTGCCCAAGAGGGCCGAGGTGTTCGTCAATTGCTGGCCAAGGAGTTGCATTCCGTCGCCGGAGTCTCCAACCAGACGGACGGTAATTCCGCTGACATGCTCGACAGGTTTTTCGATCGCAGAAGGTGCTTGGGTTGACATATTTCAATGGCTATTGGTGCTCGAGGCCACAGGATGGACAATGCGGGTTGTATCGATTATTCAGGCGAAAAGAGTGCAGCTATTTTGGCAAAACAACCGAGGGTTGAGTATGGCAAATCACCGCAAATCCACCCTGGGCTTCCTAGGTTTCCTCTGTTTCCCAGGTTCCCTGGTCGGCAATGAAAGATTTCTCAGAAAAAACCGAAAAATTCGTCGCTACTCGCCGAACGATTCGTCCGCTTGCTTGCTCGTTTGCCCGCCCGCTAATTTTTCTAATTTGCCTGCTACTTTTCAGATTTGCCCGCTACTTTTCGGATTTAGAGGTGACGACACTCAGCAAGCTATCTTGCTGATTTTGAAGCAATTGGCCGATGAGTTCCATCAAGCGACCATAGAGCCACCAAGCTAAACCGATCAAGACGGGCATGCTTAACAGTGCGATCGGAATCGGTACCAAGTCAGGTCTGGCCGTTTGCAGCCCCCATTCGATGCCCCAAGGGATCGAACAGAAGCACAAAATCAAAGGCATTAGCGAACTCAGGGCCATGTTCAAAACCAAGGACTTCCACGAAAAGTCCTTGGCGCTCTGAAAGCCTTGAACCGGAACAGGGAAGGGAGCCAGGATCGCAATGACGTTCGAGAGAGCAAGGTACAGCGGGAGATACGCCAGAAATGCAGCCACCGACTCGACGACTCGAAGCCACGAGTACTTCCAGAGGACATTGGTGAAGATCAATAGGACCAACGCGATAACCGTAAGCATCGCGCCGAACATCCAGTTCCTGCCCTTTAATATGTCGGATCTAGGGATCGACGAAAGCATCCAGAATCGAAATCCCGATCGATCGAATCCAAAAATATTGCTCGCAAACGACGAACCTAAATACGTGGAAAAAACAGTGATCGCAAACAGATAAAAGCCTTGGTACTGAGTCCCTTTCCAAACCGTCGGTTCGGGGCTGGCCTCCGACTCAACGACCGCCGATGCCGGTGCTTCCGACCGAGGGCTTAGAGTTGGCTTTTGCTGGAAAACAAGCAGCAAAAAAAATGGTTGCAGCATCGGTAGCAGCATTGCAAGCTTCATCTGCGGGGATCGCCAAAAGAGTGTCCATGTCATCGCGGCGATCGCACTGGCCGGCTGGCTAAGTCCCGGAAAGGAACGTTCCATCCATGGTGCCGACCCGCTGGAAAGTCCCTGTGACTCTTGAACCTTTGTGCCGCTTGGCTCGGATTTGCGAGTCGGCTTTGCAGTCGACACACGATCGAAGCCATGCTGATAGTAGCTTTTGGTCATCCGGTAGTTGGCTCGCAACGACCAAGCCGCAATGAGCCACATGCACGGTATCCAGACCCAGGATAGCGAACCGATCATCGAGCGCCCCGAGAGTGTATCGGCCAGCCAGAAAAGAGGGCAAAACGCATCGAGAATCTGAATCCAAAATAGCGTATTCCCCCCAACGCTCAATCGCCGGATAACGAAAGAGGACATCGAGAAGCCTAGGCCAAGGACCATGAAGAACAACGGAATGGCCGTCATGAGCATCGACCGGGTCTTGGGGTTTTGCAAGAGGACCTGAAGTTTGCCCTGCAGATGCGATGTCAACGCCGTGAGCATCAGCGCGTAGGACAGCACCGGAACCAATTTCCAAAGCCCAACGAAACCTTCGATCAAGCAACCACCGAGGACGAGCCCCAGCCCGGACGCAAGAAAAAATACAATCGGAAGGTTGATCCAGGTCAGTAGAAAATTCAATGCAAAGACACTAGCCGGGGACATCGGCAAGTGCATTAGCTTCTCGAGCGACAACGAGTCTCCGCGCGTCGCATCGTTGGCTATACCGGCAAGCCAAAGGAATAGAAAACCGCCGCACAAAGCGTTCCAGGCGCCCATGGCAGCATAGGCTTTTCCATCGGCAATCGACTTCGCTAGTACGTATCCGCCACCGAAGAGCACTCCGAACCAAACCAAAACCGTAACGACCAGCAGGACAAGAAAGATCGACTGGATCGCCCGGCTAATGACCGAATCGCTCACCCATCGATTCAGCTTGCTCCTCCAGTAGGCTTGGACCAAAGCAGACCATTGTTCGAAATGATTGGCCTTTGGAAGAGGGTTCTTGTGCAACCCTGGCAGCTCACTGGTACTCAAGCCATCGGAACCGGAGGATTGACTCATGGGCCTTGCTCCGAAGTCAGCCAATCAAGCTTGGCCGACACTTCCTCGAGCAATTCCGCACCTGTCGCTTTGATGAAGGCCGTTTCGAGACGTCCTCCCGCGACGAGGTCTTCAAGAGATGACTGAGCGACCAATCGCCCAGATACGATGATCCCCACATGCGTGCAAAGCCTTTCGACCACCTCGAGCACATGGGATGTCAGAAAAACCGTTCCGCCACTGGCGGTAAACTGCAAGAGCAGCTCGCGAATCGTCCGCGACGCGACCGCATCGACCCCCTCGAAAGGCTCGTCGAGAAAAAGCAACGAGGGTCGGTGAATCAACGCAGCGGCCAACGAAAGCTTCTTACGCATTCCATGAGAAAAATCGTTCGATACCTTTTTCGGATCATCCTCTAAATCCAACAAATCAAGCATCTCGCAAGACCTCTGCCGGATCGTATCGCGGTCCAAACCGTGAATCCTACCCACAAAGGTCAAATACTCCATCGCCGTAAGGTAGTCAAAGAGAGCTAGGTTCTCAGGGATCACCCCAATCGATCGCTTGACCTCCATACTCGCAGCAGGATCGAGCATGTTGCGACCCAATACCTCCATGTTGCCCGAGGAAGGCTGCAAGAGCCCAGTGAGCATCTTGATCGTGGTCGACTTCCCCGCTCCGTTGGGGCCGAGAAACCCATAAAATGTTCCTGGCATGACCTCCAAATTGACTTGGTCCACGGCCGTCTTGCCACCAAATTGCCGACTGAGTTTCTCGGTCCGGATCGCCGGCACCATAAAATTCGCCTTTATCCTAGTGTCCTAGCCTTCTATGCCATCCAAGGGCCACGCATCCAAAAAACACGATCGCAAGGATCGCAACTCAGCGGATCCAATTCTCGGATTGCTCGCGAATGATCTTGATCCAATCGACGGCCGTGTGAGGTAACTCATGCATATGAGAATAACCGAAATGCTCCATGATCGCTTCGTCATGATAGGCAACAACCGATAAAACACCCAGAAGCACATACGTTGTGACATTGGCAAGCCGCGATTCACCAAGGAACTTCAATGCCGTCCCAAACGAATGCTTAAACACATACTTACCCCTGCGGTACTCGACCGACCAGAGCTCGTCGAGCAAGATATGCGACATAAAACCCACAAAGACGGCCAATGTCTTGAAAAGCCGTAAATGAACATTCTCCGATGCAGATACCAAAAACACAAAAAGGGCCGCGATGATCGCCGCAGGCAAACTATGCCACATCCCACGATGGACCGTGTAGCGACGGAACAACTCGGCAATTCCGAACCTCAAGAAAAAGTAAATCGCGCCCGTAACGACCAACATCATCTCATGCGAAAGCCCCACACGCTCAAGCCGATCGAGCATGAGCATCGGTACAAACGCGGCAGCAAAACCCACCGCCTCACGCAACGGAATCCCCGAATCACTGTCCAAATCCGGTAACATGCCACTGACCGAACATAACCCACCGGCAATCAAACAGCTCTCCCAAGGCATCCCCGATTGGTAGCCGCCAAGCCCCAGCAGAAGACCCGATAGGGTACTGACCGAAATATGGGTTTTAAAATCTGCCATAGCGAACAACAAAGCAGGGTAGGAGAGTCAACGCGATTGGCGACCGACTCCTCGACGGGTATAAGTACTACATCCGATACAAACGGATTAGCATTTCCAAAGCTTTCCTGCAAGAGAGCTCCTAGCCCGAGAGCCAATTCGATCCCCCAAGTTTAGGTGTCTAGGATGAATTGCTAGCAAAAACTGCCCTTTTGTTGACCTGCGTCGAATTGCTACGAGAATTCTCTCTGCCCAATCCGGATTTCAAATGCTTCCAAGCAACGGTCTTACCACGATGCAAACGTACGATATTCTCATGCTGATCATCCTGGCCTCGGCCGCGATCTTCGGTGCGATCAAGGGCTTCGCTTGGCAAGTCGCCTCCTTGGCCTCAATCGTCGTAAGCTACTTCGTAGCCAATTACTTTCGCTACGATGTGGCTAAACACATCAATGCGCAACCACCATGGAACGTCTTTCTTGCCATGCTGCTGCTGTTCTTCGGGACGAGCCTTGCGATCTGGCTTATCTTTCGAATGGTCAGCTCCTCGATCGACAAGATTCGGCTCAAAGAATTCGATCGGCAACTCGGTGCGGGTTTCGGTCTGATCAAAGGGGCTGCCATGTGCTGCGTAGTGACGATGTTCGCAATGACCCTTTTAGGCCCTAATCAAAAAACCGCCATCGCACGATCTCGAAGCGGTCAGTACATCTCCCAAGCCCTAACGCATGCCGGCTCGATCATGCCGCCTGAAGTCAAAGAAGTCATCGGGCCTTATATCGCCAACGTCGAACGCGAGCTCGAACAAGGCCGTGCGCCCGAGGGATTTCCCGTCCCTGTCGAGTTCCAAGGAGCCAACGGAACCAACTTGGGCAACGACCTGATGCGCGGCATCGGACTTCAAGGTGCAAACGGCCAAAATGGAAATGCCCAAGCCACCTCGGCAGGCGGAATTCTCGATCGATTTTTAGGAACCAATCCTAGGTCTGCTCAGGCTCCACAAAGTGCGCCGCAAAATGGTAATCCCACGGGACCTCAGAGAAGCAACTATCCTCCAGCGACAGGCACTCCCGGTGGGCAACTGCCACCACCAGGGGGTAGCAACACTTGGTACGGCAACGATATCCTCCCCTCAGCACCCCTTCCTGGTGCGCCCCGACCGATCCCCAACCAACCTGCACCGAGCGTCCCGAGCAACATCCCCGTTTTACCTCCGCTCCCTTTCTAAAAACATCGAGCCTCGATTTCCAGCTATTCTCTAGCCACCTATCTCCGTAGCCACCTATCTCCGTAGCCACCTGTCGCCAGACGGTGGAAGCGTCACTCTCGCGGCACCACCGCTTGGCAGCGGATGGCTACTAGAAGCGTAGCCACCTGTCGCCAGACGGTGGAAGCGTTACTCGCGCGGCCGTCCACCGCTTGGCAGCGGATGGCTACGACTTGGCAAGGCGAAGCCCACGTAACGATGGCCAAGGAAACAAAGCTTCTGGACAAACCGCTTGAACAAACTATTATCAACCAATCACTTGGCATCTGCTTAAGATGCCCGTCGAGGAAAATCCCCCCGCACCGCCTACTCCAGGAGTCCCTCCTTATGCTTACACGACTCAGCATGCGTTTTGGTCTGATCGCTCTGTGCACCCTAGTGGTGAGCCCCTGGAGTTATGGCGACGAGCGCGAGGAACTCAAGCTACGGATTGTCGAGCTCAAGAAACACGCAGCTCAGTTGATGGAAGAAGGGCGCAAAGACAAGGCCGAAGGCTTGATCCGCGAGCAGCAGGAACTCATGGAGAAGCTCGCTCGCATGAACTCCGAAGGCCCATCGAAAGGCCAGATGCCAAGTCCCGAGCAGATGGAGAAATTCGCCAGGTCCATGCAGCAGGTTCAGCATCTGCGGATCGCTTCGGAGCATCTCAAACTTGCCGGCATGCATGATATGGCGATGGATCTAATACGGCGAGCCGAGGACATCGAGCAAGATTTGAGGAACGCCAAAGAGAAGATGGCAAAGCAAATGCGTGGTCCCAAGGATCAACCTCAGCGCGATCAGCCACAACGCGAGCGACCCGAAGCACGCGGCAATAGCGTCGAAGCCCAACTCGAACAACTTCGCAACGAAAACCGAGAACTCCGCAAGACGGTCGAAAGGATCGCTCAGGAACTCCGCAAAGAACGCGATTGATCTTGTCGATTCTGGTTCCCCAACCGTAGCCACCTGTCGCCGTAGCCACCTGTCGCCAGACGGTGGAAGCGTTACTCGCGCGGCACCACCGCTTGGCAGCGGATGGCTACGACTTGGCAACAAACGATTCTGGTTCCCCAACCGTAGCCACCTGTCGCCAGACGGTGGAAGCATCCGCCCCATGTTGGTTCTATAAACTCTTGTAGTTGAGGACCGTCTTTAAAGTATCTCTTGTGGCTACCAAATCGCACTGGGCCTGCATGACATCGCTCAGCCTTCGGTAGGCCGCAGGGGATTCGTCCAAGAGTCGATCGGCATGCTCCTTGCGAAAAACAATCGAACCCATCCTCGCCTTGAAATGCTTGATCTGGAGGTTTTCGAAAGACTCAGAGCGACTCATCGTTCTGCCAGCTCCATGCGACGAGGAATTCAAGGACTCAGGATGGCCACGCCCGACAACAATCCGACTACCTCCGGACATAGACCCTGGGATGATCCCCACCTCCCCCAAACGAGCGGAATTCGTGCTCTTGCGATGCACAATCAACTGCCGTCCAAAATGACCCTCTATTCTTGCGAAATTGTGCGGTGAGTCGATATAGCTCGACTCGATCAATCCAGCCTTTAAGCCTTCTTCGACTAGGTCCGCCGTGCGATTAAGCATGAGCAAACGATTTTCGCTCGCGTAGCGTATCGCCCACTGCATGTCGCCTAGATAAACTTGCCCACCGTCGCTGTAAAGTTCTAAGTAGTCGATCGCACTTTTCTGGCTGTTTCTCAGATGCCAGTCGGTGATCGCCTGACCCATGCTGCGTGAACCTGAGTGGACAAGAACCCACAAATAGCCAACTTGATCCAACTCGAGTTCGATGAAATGGTTTCCGCGTCCAAGGGTCCCGAGTTGCAACAATCCATCTCGATTGGCCTGTCGCACCAGGCTCGGGTCGCTTAGTTGCTCTGCACGGCAAGAGTCCGGCAACGTTCTCGCGGCTAAGTGTTTCGGTTGCTTCAGGCTTGGTACCAAGCGTTCCAGTTTAGCGAGTATGGAGGCTA
>Ga0315904_10000957_pt1 | contig 45729 bp, 46 predicted proteins | sample LakEriMetagenome_6_FD_203529 | JGI IMG/M metagenome (GOLD analysis project Ga0315904, IMG submission 203529) | Freshwater fungal communities from buoy surface, Lake Erie, Ohio, United States - Buoy 12 MA120 | ecosystem: Environmental > Aquatic > Freshwater > Lake | place: USA: Lake Erie, Ohio...
CCTCCATGAATCTCAAGTTTTTCCTAGATCGTGCGAAGGAACCCTCTACTTGGCGCGGCGCTGCCGTCATGGTGGGCACGCTTGGCGTGGGGGTTAATCCCGATGCTATGCAGCAGATTGGTCTGGCTGTCGGTGCTGTTATCTCGGCCATCGAGATTTTCCGCAAGGAAAAATAAATGCCCCTCACTAAGCTGGTATTTAAACCGGGGGTAAACCGAGATCAAACCAACTACGCAAACGAAGGCGGTTGGTGGGAATGCAACAAAATTCGGTTTCTCTCAGGCTACCCCCAAAAATTGGGAGGATGGGCCAAGTATTCGGTAACTGCCTATCTGGGAGTATGCCGCACGCTTTTCAATTGGCTCGCTGCGCCTAACTACAATTACCTCGCGCTTGGCACTAGCTCCAAAGTTTACGTTGATAACGGCGGTACGCTTAACGACATCACGCCACTTCGGGCCACCTATACGGGCGCATCGGTGCCGCAAGACACCGACAACTGCCTTACCCCATCTGCTGGCTCTAACATAGTTACGGTAAACATCAATACACATGGGGCGGTAACCGGCGACTACATGACGTTTGCCGGGGTCGCTGCGATAGGAAGTATCCCCGCAACTAGCTTCAACGGGGTTCAGTTTTATGTGACGGTGGTGAACGCGAATCAGTTCACGATCACAGTAGACACCCTAGCCAGCACTTCTTCCCCCGCTGGTGGTACGGGTATCACAGCCTACTTCTATATCCCTTCCGGTAACGCAGTGGCTGCTGGAGGTACAGGATGGGGCGCTCCTCCGTGGGGCGGATCTGGTACGTCTCCTACCACGGGTTGGGGCATTGCGGCGGTTAGCCCAATTTCAAACCCCCTTCGGTTTGTTTATTTTGCATCTCGGTACAACGGGAGTACCAATTACACTGATTTGTTGTTCAACATTAATAACGGCCCAATTTATATTTGGGCGGTAGACCCTAGCTTTACGTTCCCTACCACTAATGCAGTAGCATTGTCGGGTACGCAAGTGCCACAGCAAGTTGGGCAGATTCTCTACGATACTTACAGCGGTATTTTGATGGCGTTTGGCGCTACGCCCTACGGTGCAAGTAGCCCGTACACAATTGAGCCTTTGCTAGTGCGGTGGGCAAGTCAGGATGACTATACCAACTGGGATCCCGCAACGCCCGCATCCTCCACCGCCGGGTTTCTTACAATCCAAACCGGCTCAACCATTCTTCGTGCAATCTCCAACCTTGGTGAAATCCTTGTATTCACGGAACGATCGATAACCTCAGTGACATTCACTGGGTCTGACAGCGTATTTTCTCAGAAACTTATTTCTTCTGAAATTTCACTTATTGGCCCTAACGCCGTTGCGGTTGTCAACAACGCGTTGTATTGGATGGGGACGGATAAGTTTTTCTCCTACAACGGGCGCGTGGATACTCTCCCTTGCACTCTTCGCCAACACATATTTGAGAACATTAATTGGACTCAATCTCAGCAATTTTTTGCTGCGCCCAACGAACGGTTTTTTGAAATATGGTGGTTCTACTGTTCTTCTGAATCGACCACCATCGACAAATACGTCATTTACAATTACGCCGAAGGCCCAGCCGGTATTTGGTACTACGGGGATTGTCTTGCAACGACTTCTCCTGTTGCCACTGAAGGTATGAGCCGTACCGCGTGGTCTGATTCACCCCTGCGGCAATACCCCCAAGGGGCGAGTGGGGACGATAATTACCTGTATAATCATGAGCAGGGCGTGGATGCGGGCACACTTCCGATGACTTCGTACATTACCTCCAACAACTTTGACCTTGAGCCGGATGGGAACAAGTTCATGTTGGTACGCCGACTCATCCCTGATGTGTCGTTTGCGAGATCTACCACTGCTTCCGGGGTTAGCCCCACCGTAGATTTCACGTTGTACCCGCGTAACTTCCCCGGCTCGGCCTATATGACTTCCAACTCGGAAGGGCAGGATTTCTCACGTTCAGTCACGCAAAGTTCTGGGTCAACGGTGTCGGTAGAACAGTATACGGAGCAGGTGTTTGTCCGTGCGCGTGCCCGCCAGATGGGGGTTTCTATCGAGTCTTCTGGTGTTCTTGGGGTCAATTGGCAGTTGGGTGCTCCGCGTCTTGATATGCGTGAAGATGGTACACGGGGTTAGTTGTGGCGTTTGATCAGTTTAAATCTCCGCGTATCCCCGGTGCGCCTAGAGAATACGAGTTTCCATACTTCAACCAGCTTGCGCGGGCGTTGGATAACTTTTTTACGAATTTTGATTCCCGTGCTGGAATCAACGTGGACAGCATGTCCACCAATCGGCTCGTTACCCCATTTACCGCGCTTACGGTAGTTAATGGCGCAAACGACAATCTCGTTATTCCGGCGACTACGTTCTTTAGAATCTCAGCCCCTACCTCGGCGTTTTCGATTACAGGGATTTTGACGGCCAACGCAGTAAATGATTCTGCTGGGGCGTTGGCTTTTTCCGCGCTAGATGGACAGCAAGTGGTGCTATATAACGCCACGGCAAATGTCATGACGATTGCAAATCAAAGTGCAAGTAGCACCGCACCAAATCGCATTATCACGAACACCGGGGCCGACATCGTTACGACAGGTTCTGGAGTGACGACGCTTATTTATTCAAAAGCAGATGCACGCTGGGTCGTCATCTCAGCGCAGCTTTAGGAGTTTGGTATGGCCGGTATTGCTTCCATCGTAGACCCCAACTCCCTCGTTGCCCGGAAGTTCGCTACTGGCGGCGCTGCGAAAAAACCCGCGTTTAACTCAGAAGCGGCGGCGCGGGCGGGGCTTTTGTGGCAAGGGCAGCAAGTTAACCCCCCGACCTCGACGGCTAAGACCCCGGCTAAGACCCCGGCTAAGACCCCGGCTAAGACCCCGGCTAAGACCCCGGCTAAGACCCCGGCTAAGACCCCGGCTAAAGCTCCTGCTTCAACCGGGACTACGCTTGATTTTTTTGGGAACGCTGCACCTATTAGGTCTCAGATGCCGGTGCCAGCGGGGCCATCTGTCCCCGCATCTGTTGTTATGGCGAACTCACCATTTGTCTACAGCGGAGATTGGGCGTATCTAAATGACCCGCAATATGCAGGGCTAAGAAAAGCTATTCAAAGCGGTTCTTATAAACCGGGGATGGACATTTTTTCCTTTGCGGCTAATCAGCCTACGATGGAAGACCCCGGTGCCTATTTAAAGGCGGCGCTTGCTACAAACACTGCTGCCACCCGAACCCCCGGTTCACTTGCTGCGGGGGCGCTAGATCGTTCCAGTCCTTCTGCACTTAAAAACACGTTAGACTCACAACTTAGAAGTTACAACCTAAATAATTGGTGGGACGGGTTTAAGAAAAACCAATACAGCACTATCGAAAAAGGAACGATGGTCAACGATGTTGCCTTTGGGGAGCATTCGTTTGGTAAGGGTAGTGCGGCAGATCTAAAGAGACGTTCTGAAACCCCCGGTGCGGGGCTTTCCTATTTAGGGATTAACCCTAACGACCCCAATGTAGACACGATTGCTCAGAATTGGATCGACTACATGAAGGCAAACCCCGAAAAACAACCCAATTCCAAATGGATCCAAGAAGGGGAATGGGGCCGGTTTGATTCCAAAATGCCGGGGTACGACGTTCTTCGCGGCCAATTTCCTGACGCTAAACCTTCTCAAATTATTGACACGCTGGCGCGAATGGAGTTTGGGCAATCTGCGCTTAAACCCCAAGAATTTGATTTTAGTAAAATCATCGACACCCTTGCTACGGTTGCGCTGGGGTTTGTGAACCCTGCGCTTAGTGCCGCGTATAATGCAATTCAAACTGGCGTCAGAGGCGGTGGGATTGGCGACATTGTTTTATCTGGTATGGGTGGATATGCCGGCGGACAATTTGGCGCTAATTTGGCGGGCAATGTTGCTCAAACCGGACTCCTGTCCGGGATAGGCACGACGCTTAAGCAAACAGCGACGGGCTATATCGACTCCTTAGGGAACGTCTTCGATAAAGCCGGCGATATTATTACCAACCCTCTTGGGGAGCTTAGTAAAGGGATTGATTTTGTAGGGGATAAACTCACTAATTTTGGTGATGAACTAAGTCAGTTTGGGAGCGACCCGTTTGGGTACACTGGCGACGCGCTTACCAACGCTGGGAATAAAGTTTGGAATAACGTAACTCAAAAGTGGGAAGACATTACAAGTATTCCCGGAAAAGCTACTGACGCGGTGAACAAAGGGATCACTAGCTTATCCGAAGCAGGTAACAATGTTAAAGATTTTGTTACTGGGATGCCCACTGGAACTACTAATGCCGTTAATAATATGGATGCGGTTTTTACCGACCCAAATTACAACCCCCTTGATTTAGAATGGAACCCCACTGCGGGGGTATATGTAGTACCTTCAAGTGGTTGGCAGCAATATGTAGATAGTTTTAAAGACATAAAACCACATACTATCGGTGGGTTGGGCGACGATCCAAGAGGGGGTGTTTGGACTGGATCAGGAACTTCAGCAGACCCGTTTAGCACTTTTTTACCCCAAGGAGAAACCGGCCCTTGGACTGTATATGCGGGCGGCGCATCGGGTGGTGGATTAGGTTCGCTTGCGGAAACCGTAGGGGGGATAACTAACGCTCTTACGGGTTTTGACGCTGGTATTGGGCAAGGGGCTTTTAATAACACCACGGGGCGGTGGGATCAAATTGTTACTGATGCTATTCCCACTAACAATGCTAATACCTCTGGCTCTACTTTTGGTGGTTCTGCGGATGTAAACCGCCCGCTTGACCTTGATACCCTCAATCAGGGGGGCGGGAATACTAACCCCAACATTAATCTGAATACCACCATTCCGGGCGGGGAGAGTTCTGTATTAACAAACCTTAGCGGTCTTGGGAGCCTCACAAATCTTGGTAGTGAATCTACAGTTGATACGTCCCCTGACGGTCTTGGGAGCCTCACAAACCTTGGTGAGGGCAGTACGTCAACTACTCCTTCCCCACTGGATTTATACAAAAATCAGTTTGAAAGCACTACCCCTGCGGGCGGGACTTCAACTTCTACGGATACCACATTCCCTGATTTCACGGGCGGGTCTTCGTCCTCTACGGGAACTACGGATGGATCTACGGATACTACGTTCCCTGATTTTACGGGTGGGTCTACGGGAACTACGGGAACTACGGGTTCTACGGATGGATCTACGGGTTCTACGGATGGATCTACGGGTTCTACGGATGGATCTACGGATACTACGTTCCCTGATTTTACGGGTGGGACTTCGACTTCTACGGGAACTACGGGAACTACGGGAACTACGGGAACTACGGGAACTACGGGAACTACGGGTACTACGGGTACTACGGATGGGTCTACGGGTACTACGGATGGATCTACGGGTTCTACGGGCACCGAAACCGGCACGGATACGGGGGGCGGGGCTACTTCCGGGGGGACTGGTACTTCTGGGACTGGGGATACTAATGGGAATGGAACCGGGGATGGAACCGGAGATGGAACCGGAGATGGAACCGGAGATGGAACCGGGGATGGCAGTCCTTCTGGTGGTACTCCTTCTGGTGGCACTCCATCCAGCGGTAACAACGCAATTAACCCTGTAAAATTTAATCCAGTTGATTATTTAGGTGCGGCACCGATGCAAGATTACAAACCATCAGCTTATCAGGACATTTCAAATTTGAAGTCGTCCGGGTTTATGTCTCCATTACTTGCTGCGGCACAGGCTAAAGGATTACTTCCGATGTCTTCCTTTGCGTCTACCCCCGAAGGTGCTGCGGCAGCGGCTCCCCCGGTTAACCCGAATATGGGGTTCAATCCGGCGGCTAACCCCGTTTGGGATCCCTTCGGTGTCACCGCTTCCAACGCTCCCGTTGCGTCTTCCAATCCAATCTGGGATCCGTTTGGTATGAACTCATGGAAAAAATCTAGTTACGCTACAGGCGGCGACGTTTATTCCCGAGATGCTATGAACCCAATGGGTGGCGCACCTGTTTCGCAATACGGCATTGCTGCGCTTATGCGTGGAGGATTAACTAAAAATAAACCAGTTGAAGGTTACCTCGACGGCCCCGGAGATGGCATGAGCGACTCTATTGTCGCCACCATCGATGGAGACCAACCGGCTCGGCTTGCTGATGGGGAGTTTGTTATCCCTGCGGATGTGGTAAGTCACCTTGGTAATGGGTCTAGCAAAGCGGGGGCAAAGGTGTTATACGCCATGATGGATCGTATTCGGGAATCCCGCACGGGCAATCCTAAACAGGGCAAAGAAATCAAGCCCCACAAATTTTTGCCCGCGTAACGGCATTAGGAGAATACAATGGGATTATTTAATGCTTCCGTATCTGGTGACGCTTCTTCCATCCAAACGACCGATGGGAAAAAAACCAGTAACACAGAATTCTCCAAAGACATCAAAGACCTAATTACGTCGGCTGGTACTCAAGGTACAAAAGCGTACACCGCGCCGTGGGAGAAACTTGACGCTTCTACATACATCGCCCCGGCTAACATCGCGCAGAATAGTTATTGGACTAATACACAAAATCTTCAAAGCCCAGATGCTTTTGATAAATCCAAAACGGCGTACACGGGGATTGGGGATAGTACGTTCAATCAGGCGCAAGCCACGCAGTACATGGATCCGTACCAGAAGAACGTCACCGACACCACTATGGCCGAACTTAAACGGCAATACGACGAACAACGGGGGCAATTGGGGCTACAGCGAGCATTGGGCGGCGGGTTAAATTCCAGTGGGTATGCGTTAGCGTTAGCGAAAGCGGGCCAAAATTACGGAAATACCGCCGCTTCTACTTACGCGCAGCTACAACAGCAAGCGTATCAAAACGCTATGGCGCAGTACAACGCGGAACAAAATAGACAGCTTCAAGCTGCTCAAGGGTTAGCTTCACTTGGGTCTAATATTAGTTCTTCTGACCTTGCTCGTTTACAGGCCCAAGGGTTGGCGGCAACGGATGAATATAGCCTTGCCCAGCGTCTGAAAGACCTTCAGTTGGAAGAAGCTAAGACGGCCCGAGAACAGCCTATGAAGACCGCAACTAACTACGCTAATTTTATCTCAGCGTTGCCAAGAGAGCAGTTTCAAACGGCAGAAACTGACGATACGACAACAGTGTATGGGACTGACCCGTCAGTTATGAGCGATATTTTCAGCACTTCCGGGGGTATCTTAGGGTTGTTGAATATGAATAAACAGCTTAAAGAAGGCCCAGATGGTAAAGGTATTTGGGAAACAATTAAGGGTCTTTTCTCATGAGCATCGCATCCCCCAATATCATAGAGTTCCAGTCCCAGTTGCGGAAATTGCCTAACCCCGCTCTGAAGCAGATGGCGGATACACTAGACCCGTCCGACCCTAAAAAGTTGTTCGTCGGGCTGGAAATGTCATCCCGATTAAAAGCCCAGAACGCTGCTAAAGCACAGCAAGCACCCAAGCAGACCGTAGTAGCAGGGCTTGGGGCTGCGCTATCTCCGAAACCTCCTATGCCGCCCCAAGGTATGCCCCCGATGCCGCCCCAAGGTATGCCCCCGATGCCCCAAGGGATGCCTCCGGGAGTGCCGGGGATGGGTGCTACACCTCCTCCCCAGATGCCGCCCCAAGCCCCGCCGCAGATGCAGGCTGGTGGGTATGTGCATGACTACGGCGTCGCTTCTCTTCCCTATGTTCCTAAATACGAACACGGTGGGATTGTGGCGTTTAGCGGGAAAGAGAAAAGCGAAGTTAAAAGTGACCCTACAGCAGAATATTGGGCGCATGTGAACGAAGTTGGCCCTCAATTTAACCCCCCACAAAAACTTTATGGGGTTCCACTTTCTAGCCCGGATGATGCACTGGCTGTCGCAGAATCAATGTCGGCTCCTGTGCTTACCCCCACCTCGTTGGCTATGGCTGTACAACAAAATATAGCGCAACAAACTGAAGCTAAAAATAAAAATGAAGCAATTTCAGCGACTGCGGGGCAAAGTTATGGGCGTAAACCCCTTGACCCAACTACTGGGATGTCTGGCGAAGAGCTACCCCCCGCAGCTTCATCTAGTTCCCCGGATTTTATGACTCTCCTAAACAACATCGGTGCAAGCTCTGGTATGGGAAAGGGGTCAAGCTACCCCAATCTTATCCCGGGAATCGAAGAAAGAAAGCAGCTTGCACTAGACTATTTAAAGGACGCGGAGCGATTTGCGCCTCCTACACAAACCTACCAGTCGATTGCCGCAGAAAGAAAAGCCGCGCAGGGGGCTAACCCTAACTACGACCCTGACTACTTCAAAAACAGAAATGCTCTTCTTGAGGAACGATACAAGGAACAGCAAAAAGGCTTTGCGCCTTCTGCGATGAATAATTTAGCTATGGCGCTATCTGCTGCTGGGGCTGAAGGGAGCTTTAGGCGGGGGATTGCTGCGTTTGGTAAATCCATAAACGAAGGAAATGTAAGATTCTCTAAGGAAATTAAAGACGCTCGCGACCACTTCCAAAACCAAAAAGACCTTAACGACGCTGCAAAACAAGCCGAAGCTAACAACGACATAACGTCAGCTATACAGCTTAAAGCAAAAAGCGAAGAAGATAATAGGCAGTTTTTGGCGAAGCAACGCGAAGCGCAATATCAGGCTTTGTACAATACCAGTAGAGAAAAAGATGCAGCCAAGCTTAGCGAGGCTGAGTATAACCAAAAACAAGCTATTGCTGATAGAGCGGTAAATTTAAGGCTTAGACTAGCTGGACTTAGTTTGGCAGGGAAACTATCCGATAGAGAAATGACTTATGCGGTAGAGTTAGCTAAGTTACGCGAAAAAGGTAAGCTTACTCCAGATAAATTAGCGCCGATTATGGCGAAATTAATGCCCGAAATTGACGAGCAAGCCGCGCAAGACGCAAGAACATTGGGCTTTGAATTTGAAAAACTGCCGTCAGATAAACAGCAGCAATTGCGTAATGCGGCAGGGGGGAAAGTGCGCGACCGACTACTCTCGCTAAGCGGAGCCACATCGGCTGTTTCTGGCAATACCATCACTGGCGTTACCCTCGGAGCGCCCCCTGCCCGCCCCCCGGGAATAGCGGGTTTGGGATTGGGGTCGGGGGTGGTTGATGTTGCAGCTGAAGATCTCGGGGACGACCAATAATGCCTAAATATACGGTCTCTACTGCGGATGGTCGGCAGTTTGCCATCAACGCCCCCGAAGGCGCATCGCAAGCGGATATCCTCCAATACGCACAAAGCAATCTGGGTCTCGCCCTTCCGGGGGAGTCGCAACAAGAGATGACCCCAGAAGATATCCTCGCCGACGTCAACCCCGACAGAGGGTTCTTTGGTGCCACAGGTGCCGGCCTGTCTCGCGGGTTCACTCGGCTTGGTTCTACGTTTGGGGATGTGCTCCCTGCACTGGGGGCTAGCGCCCTCGGGTTCGACGACTACGCCAAACGGCAGATGGAAGAAGCGGCGGCTACGGAAGAGCAGCTTCAACGCACTAACCCTACACAATTCCGGTCTCTCAGTGATATCAAAGGAGCGGGGGATTTTCTTCCTTTTGTAGGGGAAACCGTTGGTGAGCAGGTTCCTAACCTTTTAACGTCCCTTATCCCCGGCGGTGTCGGCGCTGCTGTAGGTCGTCGGGCGGTAGTCGGCGCGGCTGAGAAACAACTTGCTGGGCTGGCTGAGAAGCGGCTTGCGGGCGCGGCGGAACGTCAGCTTCTTAAGAAAACTGCGGCGGCGGAAGGGCTTGCTCCTGAGTTTGCGGCGGTTCCGGGGGAAATGGCAGCGGCAGTGCGTACCGCAGCAACTACTCCCAAGGCTATCCAAGCGTCCGCAGAAAGCATGAAGCGGCTGCTGCCGAAGACGTTGGGGGATGAAGCGGCAAATACTGGCGCGATGGCGGGACTTTATCTTGGCTCTGTGGCGCAGAACGCGCCCGAAATCTTCCAGAATATTTACGACCAAACGGGAGAGTTTGCCCCCGGTGCGGCCCTTATTGGTGGTGCCATTGGCGGTGCGTTGGACTCGATCCTTCCCGCCCAGCTTCTTAAGGTCGTGCGGGGTAACCCTGCGCTTAAAGCCGAGATCGTTGCAAGAATTGCGGAAGGCAAAGGAGTTAAATCGGGGTTTCTGCCCGCGCTTAAGAGCGGCGCAGTCGGCGCTGCCAAGGGTGTCGGCACCGAGGGCTTAACCGAAGCGGCTCAGGAAGCCATCTCTATCCAAGCCGAACGCATTGTCGGTGACACGCAAGAGGCTTGGGGGTCGGAAGAGTTCGACCGTTTGATCGAGAGTGGCGTGCGCGGTGCGGTGGCTGGCGGCGTCTTTGGCCCTGTTGCTGGTGCGGTGGATTACGGGCGTCAAACGGGTGTTATTGCAGAAAGAGAAAAAGCCCAGCGTGCGGAAGAAGAAGCAGCGGCGAAAATTCAAAAGGATGCAGAGGAAGCAGCGGAACTGGCAGGGTTACCAGAACGCTATCAAACCATAGACGCTCGCTTGCAAGAAGCTGAAACCAACCTTGCCGCTACTCCGGGGAGTAAGCAGCTTCAGATCCAGCGTGATCAGGTTTTAGCTGAGCGCAAAGCTTTGGAGGCTAGGGAGACTTTTCTTAAGACGCCCCCAGAAGAACGCGCCAAAGTCGAAGCTGCAAAAGAACAGGCTCCCGCAGTGGAAGGGCCGAAAGCCGCACGGGACTATACGGTTTCTGACTTACTTAAAGAACTCGGCGTCACTGAGCAAGAAGCCGCTGCGGCAATCAAAGAGTACAACAGCCGCCCCGATAAACCAGCGGGGGAAGAAAACTTCCGTGTGGGATTCAAAGACCTTGCAAGAGGGGATGTTGCCAATAAATTTTCGACGCTGCTGGATATTCTTCAGCCCCGCCACATTGCCGACATCAAGGACGACACCGATGCTCAGTTAGAGTTTGGCCGTCGAGTGGACGAGGTTAAAGCCACCCATCCCAATCTCCAGTCCGATCAAATCGAGGCCGACAGGATTGCGGGGATTAAGCCCACGCAGTTTGGGAAAGAATTCAAGGCTATCACTGGGGACGCCAAGATCACTGCGGAGAACGCCCCGCAAATCTACACTGCGCTTGTGGCTAGGCGCGATCAGGTAAAGCCTCACAACCCCCCTCTTGCAGACTTCTTTGACGCTCAGATCCAGAAGTTCAACCTGCTAAAAGAGGCACAGGCGACCGCGCTTAGCGGCCCAGTAGCAGCCCCAGAAGTTGCACAGAAGGTGGTGACCCCAGAAGTAACCCCGGTAGAAGGCCCGTCACAAGAAGAAGTAGAGAAAGCCCAGCAAGAAGAATATGACCGTCAAGAAGCTGCGGATCAGTTAGCGAAGGATATTGCTGACGAGCAGACGGATATGGCAGAAAAAGACTTTGAGGTTTCTCAGAATAAGGAACAAGTTGAGCCAGACACGGGGGCGATAGAGTATCTCCAGAAAAACATAGACCCCCGCTATGGGAGGATCATCGAATCCTCTGAACAATTTGGGGCGTTGTCTAGAAGGGGTAATGACTACACTGCCCTAAATAAAATGGTGGGTAGAAGAATTGCGCTTGACCACCTTGCGGGCAACATCACGCTCTCAAAGAAGTTTGATAAAGACTCTCCGGAAAAACGCCAAGAACATCTTGATTACGTTAACACAGATGAATTTGGTGCAGATTCTTTAGATTTCTCCAGCACTAAGGAAGTAGATGAGGCGGGTAACCTGTCGCCTTATTCGGCACTATTCCAGCGGTCTGGCGGGGAGCATGGCAAGAAGTTCTACAACTCCCTGACTTGGGAAGAACAGCAATACGTCAAAAACAAAGTCCGTGAGCTTAGTGATACAGAGATGTCCGTTGAGCAAACTCGTCTTGCTGCGGAACCAGAAGAAGAGACCACTGCTGAAGGAGATACTTTAGAAGAAGCTATTGCGAGTAAAGAAGCTCTTCCGGGGTTATACGCCAAACAGAATGAGATCGCAGGCAAAATTGCCGAGATGACTGAGCAAGGAGCTTCGGAGTCAGCGATAGCGGCGGTATTGAAAGAAAAGCCTGATCTTACTTCTGAGCAAGCTGCGGAAAACGCTAAGAACAGAGAACTAAAAGCACTTCAAAAAGAAGCCAGTAGAGTTTCAAGGCAAATTGCTAAATCAATAGAACTGCAAGATGCCCCCACGGTTAAAGAGTTAAATACTCTTTCAGAACATATTAGAGCTATAGAAAACGATATTGCTAGACCTATAGAAAAAGTAGTCCCTGCTACAGTACGGGACTCTGGCGTCGAAGGAGCACCAGAAGCGTATTTTAGAGGATGGCAAAAGAAACTCCGCGAACAACTTGCGGAAGCTAAAGATCGATATACCTTTGGTGCGGATGTTCTTGAAGGAGCATTTAACCGGCTCCGCAACGGTGTCGTCCGAGTAGGGCGTTCGCTTGAATCCGCTCAAAGAATCAAAGGGCCAAATGAGTCTGCGCTTCGGGGAGCGTTGGAGGGTCAGTACGAAAAACTTCGTAAATTTGTAGACCTCCACCCACAGTTTGATTATCTCGTTAAAGAAGAAGAACTTCGTAAGGCATTCCCCACCTATCGACCCCCGGCGGTTGCGACTACTCCTGAGAAAGCTATCGACAGCCTTTCCCGTGCGATGGGTAGGAACATTGGCAAAGTGGTTTCGGTTACGACGACCCCCGAAAAAGCGGGGTTAAAGAACGTCCCGGCTGGCGCACGCGCAATGGTGTCCCCGGAAGGGAAGGCATACCTTTTCACCGACATGATCCCCGAAGGGGATGAACTTTCTGTATTCCTGCACGAGTTTGGCGATCATCTGGGGATGCGTGCATTAGTAGGAAATGGTAACTACAACTATCTTGTCAACAAAGTCAAAGAATGGGCAGCGAACACCAAGAGCGATAGTCGGGAAAGTCGTCTTGCTCGTAAAGCACTGAAACGAGTTCCAAAAAAGACAGATGTTGATGATGAAATCTTAGCTTACTTTATTGAAGAAGCAGTTCGCGATGGGATCAATCCCAAAGATTTACAATCTTCCGTGAAGCCCGAAACTTTGTCGGAATCCTTAAAAGCATTTTTCAACAAAGTCATGGGTGGGGTTAAAAACCTACTTAGCAAACTGCGTCTTAACCCCGAAAATATCAAAGCCCAAGACATTGTGGATCTTGCGTATGGCGCTGCTCACTTAGAGTTAGACGAAAAAATAAACGCGCTAGAGGCGGCCCCGGCTCCAGTAGTAAAAACAAAACGAGCTAAAAAACTTCCCAAAGCCAAGTTCTCTATGGCCCCTGCGGGGGAATTCGTTTCTGCGCCTCGGGTTCGTAGAGACACTCCCGCCCTAGTCACTATGCGAGAAGATCCTATTGGCGCAACCGAGACCGTATCGGATGTACAGACTGTTGCCGAAAGGATATTTGGTTTGATGGATAGCATCGTGGATGCGGCACCGGAGTGGTCTCAGAAAACGCTTAAGGCGGTGCAAAACGCGATTGAAAACCCAGTTGCTAAGGACTCCCGTTCGCTCATCAACGATGCGTTAAGCCTTAGGGAACTTGCGGAGGAAAACAAAACTTCTAACCCAGAAATGTCTACCGCTATCTTAGATTTGCACAAAGCGGTGTCTAAGCGAGATTTTAGGGCGGCTACTTACCTCCAAGAAATGGAAAAATTTTACACTAGCGCCAAAAAACGTTTGGGCAAATTTGATCTTAATACCCAGAAAATGTTCCATAATCTCGTGCATCAGTCCACGTTGAAACGAATTCAATTTGATAAATCGGAAAATAAAGGACACCCGCTGACCAAACAATTTGAGTCTATGAATGCGGATTTACAGAAACTGTATTTTGAATTACGAGATCAGTATGCGGGTATCTTGCAGAAATTCTTAGACCAGATTGATACTTCTGAGGTTCTTGGCCCAGCAAGTAAGGTACTTGCCAAACTGATGGCTAAGCAGATCACTCCTTATTTCCCGTTGTTCCGCCGTGGGGACTTTTGGCTGCGGTATGTAGACCCTACCACTCAAGAAGACTGGGTGCTGGCGTTTGAGAACAATAGCGACCGGCGTGATGCTGAGCGGTTTTTGAAGTCCAACGGTATGAAAGAGATCACACCGTTCCGGCGTCCTAAAGAAGTGACGATGGATAACCTTCCACCGACCAGACAGTTTAGGGACATCATTAAACTACTGGAAGAAAAGCTGCCCAGAGACCCTACCACCAAAGAGATGACCCCTTCGGCGCAGGACGCCCTTAACGAAGTATACGGCACATGGCTCACCATGTTCCCCACCCAATCCATCATGCAAAATTTCCGGCCTCGTAAAGGCACGCTTGGTTTTAGAGAAGATTCTCTTGCCAACTTTGCAGAGGTGGGTAGCCGCATGGCGATGAACGTCGCGCAGTTTGAGTCCATCCAGTCAATCGATAAGGCTATTAATGCGGCTAAGGGCGCTAGAGGAAACCGCCCCAACGCCAAAGACAACGCGGCATGGGAGAGCATCCAGTCCAGAGTACCATTCCTCAAGAACCCCGTGCAGAAAGATGGGTTTGTGGGTGCTCTGGCGGCAAAATCTGGGTATCTGTCGTATGTTTATTACTTGATCGGCAATCCGTCCACCGCGATTGCTAACTACATGCAGCTACCCATTATTGCGGTGCCGGTGCTCGGTAGTCGATATGGTTATACAGAAACCACGGCGGCTTTTTCAAAAGCCACATATATGTATTTCAAAGGTGGGTATGACGACAACACTACTATGGGTAACCCGCTTACTGGGAGACCAATGGCGGATCGGTCGATCATGGGGGATAAATCGAAACTGTCTCCAGAGCACCGAGAATTGTTTGAAGCTGGTTTAGAGCAGTCGGCGTTCACTAGAACTGTCGGCCAAGAACTACTAGAAGTACGCCGTAAAGGACTTTCTGATCCGACAAGCATGACGCTAAGAGTACAGACTTGGCTCAGCCGGATGTTCACCAACGTAGAACGCCACAACCGGGAAGTCACTCTCCTTGCTGCTTATGAACTTGCCCGTAAGGGAAGCAGCACCCGTAAAAAACTTGACCACGCGCAAGCCATTGAGGAAGCGATTAAGGCCGTGGAAGAAATCCACTCTTCCTCTAAAGCGGAACTTGGGCCAGCTTTGGCGCAGACTGGTTTTGGCAAAATCGCTTTCACGTTTAAGCGCGTGATCATGTCCATGCTGTATTTGCAGTACAAGCTAAGCAAGCAAATGCTGGCGGGGGCTACTCGGGAAGAAAAGTACGAGGCGCTTAAGGCTCTAGCCGGAACTAACATCATGTGCTGGACGTTCGCAGGGTTGAAGGGCGTTCCTGTTTTTGGTGCGGTATCGATAGCGGCTTCGCTAACTAAATCTATCATTGACAAAATCGATGACGACTACGATGACGAACCTTTAGATCCGTACAAGTATGTGCTAACCCACTGGGGACGCATGGCATCGAATGGCCCGCTTGGCGTACTTACCAACATCGACTGGAGCAGCCGTACAGGACTGGGCGCAGACTCCCTTTGGAAAGGTGACCCTCAAACACTTTCAGAAAGTGGCCCGTTAATCTATATGATTGAAGCGTTAGGTGGCCCTGCGTATGGCATTGCAAAAAATACATGGGAAGCCATAAAGTTTTATTACCGTGGGGATACCTACCGTGCCATTGAGACTGCTGTTCCGGCAGCGGTGAAAAACCCAATGAAGGCTTGGCGGTATGCAACAGAAGGTGTTCGGAACCAGAAAGGCTACAAGATCATAGACGACCCGACTGGGTGGGAACTCTTCACGCAGGTTGGCGGGTTCACTTCTGACCGTTTGTCAGAAACTTATGAACGGAACAACATTGCTTCAGCGGAACAACGCCGAGGGAGAGAGTTAAAAAGCAACCTTCTTGCCCGTAGAAATCTAGCCAAATACGCTAGAGATCGCGATGAATTAAATGACGTAGAAGCGGATATTAGGCAGTACAACCGAAGTGTGTGGGGCCGAGAAGATAAAATTGATGGGGAAACTAAAGAGAAATCTTGGAACGGTTGGAATCAACAAATGAAAGATTCCGTCAACGGTTTATCCCTTGATAATAAACATCGTAAACGTCTTATAGAAAGCGCGGGATTAGAGGATATTGGAGAAGACTAACCCCGGTAATGGGCCGGGGTTGTTGGGGCCAAGGGTATGGCTACTTAGATTTATATACACGCCATACCCGCACTCCTCTTATCCCATTCTCTATCGATAGCCGCACTACTACTAAAAACCCTCGTTTTTTGCATTCGTCTTTGATTATCTTCTTGGCGTATTGCCAATTCAAAACTGGGATAAAAAACGAAGAATACGGCTTAAACTTATCCCACTCTACGTTAAACTTAATTGTGTGAATCCGCATTACCTACCCCACCTAAAAACGATTCGTCAAACTCGTACTGGAACACATAGGTATTAACCGGCGGTGCGCCCACTACCTTAGTGCCTTTGCCTAAGCGTTTCTTTCTCTCCTTCAAAAACAACCCTTCAGCTTTCATAGTTTTAAGCAAGTCATTACAGATCACCCGGTGTTCGGCGCAATACTCCTTGAACACTTTGCTAGAAACATAGACCAGCTTAGTGTCTGGCTCCATGCGAATTAACAAATGGTTCCGGGGTTCTTGCAAGGGTAAGCAAGGGAGGTTGGTCTTAGGGTCTAAACTATCTCTAATGACGAGCGTGTTGCCGACGTTTTGATTTATGAACTGCCCAAGGAAGTCGGTGTTAGACACCTTCTGATCAGATACGGCACGGCGCAGATCAGGCACCATTTCATCGAGTGCCCACTTGAGGATGCGCTGAATATCCCAATCAAGGATCCCAAGCTTCACGGCGATGAGACCTCCGGTGATGTTAGCTGCGATGACCGCCGACCAATACCTGTCCCGGTTGCTGAACTTGCAGTAGTCATCTATATAAGCCTGCACCTCATGGTAAAGCTTAATCGCCTCAGGTAGGTTGCTCACTAGCCACTTGATGAATAACTGCCCTGCCATGCCGTAGTTCTTGTTCAACGTCTCTTCAAATAACTTGTAAGCCTCGCGCTTATCCAAAAGATTCGTAGCGTTAATCCGGTACTCCAGCAACCGCATCACCTCACCGTTAGCCATAGACTTGTGGGAGGCTAACACTTCCGTCATCGACGCATTAGAAGAACCAATCCCGATAGTGCTCCATGTGGTGTCGTTCTTGCGCTCCATGTTAGTGAGAGCTTGCATACGCCCCGGCCCCTGACCTTGGGACACGGAATACAGGAGCCGGGAAATATCTTCCGGCTTCATATTCGTAAGCTCATCTGCGGTAAACGCCAAGTTGTTCAGCACCCCCAACCGGAACAGTTTGTGGGCTAAGGTGTCCGATTCCTTCGACATTAGCTCGTTAGGGTGACCATAGAAGCTGTTGATCATCCGCAGAATTGTCGTTTTCCCCGTTCCTGAATCTTTGTTTATCAGATTAATGAACGCCCCTTTGTAGTTGGAGTGCCGCATGAGTGGTGCCCCCAGAGCGGTTAGGACTGCAAACGCATGAGGCTCGAATCCGGGCTTGTTATAGACGTTAGCGACCTTCTGCCACTCGGCGTATTCCCCTTGGCAGTGCATCCACTGTGCGACAGACAGCGTAGTCTCAGACGGGGGGCTATACCTGATCTCGGTGGCAGAAATTTCTTTATCTCCCACCACAAATCTTGAGTTGTCCTCAACCCATCCCATCTGCTGACGCAAGACTTCTGCATCATTAGTGAACTGTTGAAACTTAGCGCACTCCACTAGATAACCCATAATCCCATCCACTAGATTTGGCATACAGATACAACCATTCCCCGCAAGCAGTTTGCGTAGTTCCTCTTTTGAACTCATCACTGACAGAGGAATCACAAATTCTTTTGGCTTGTCTTTGGGTAAATGGATTCTAGCTAAAACCAACTCACCCCGGTCTTTGTCCCGCATACGTTTGACAATAAACAAATCATTCTCGTAAACCAATTTCGGTTCTTCATCTTTGACATCTTTATATACCCCACCATTTTTAGCTCGGAAGAACGGATACGGCATAGGGGGGATTGGGTACAGGATTGTCAGCCCTTCTTCCTCAACCTCTAATACCTCTTCTTCGACGGGCGCTTTCTGTATCTCAGTACCCAGTACGATAGGACTACGAATACGCTCCTTGTGCGGACAACCCTCGCATTTTTCCGGATTGAGGCTTTCAAAGATGTCGCACCGATACGGCTTATTCTCAAGCCTGTCGGCCTTGAGTTCCGTTTCTTCTCTGCTGTAATCCTCGTGCTGATCGGAGATAGCATGGACAGCGATTTCCCAATCAACGCAGTTGCGGGCAATCGAAAGCCCCGCACGCCACAAAGGCTCAGGAATCTCCTCCTGCTTAGTCAGGATGTACTCAAGCTGAGCACAGCCCTTACCCTCAACAATCCGCTCAACAATCTTCTGGAAACTAAACTTCCTATCGCCCACCAATTTTTTCATCAGGGGGCTAAGCCCCGGCTTGATATGCGACGGCGTAGGTGGCAGTGGGTTGAACGCGGCAATCGCGACTTTGAGCAGATCTACATCTATCTCCGTAGGCTCAAAGATAACCTCAACCTCAGGATAAGGTTTCCGCTTAAAGTTCAACGTCCCCGGCAGTCTTAAGATTCGCGCTTCATCAGCAGTCACCGCAGGGTCAGCACGGAACTGATGATCTTTGCACAGCGTCTTGAGTCTTTCGGCAAGTGCCTTCCACTCATGCCTCGGGATAGTCTTGTTGAACGGCCAATAGCAATGAAAGCCATTACCGGAATCTACAATCCCCGGCGCGCCAATCTCGATTTTATTGCAAAACTCAACAAGCTCCTCAAGCGCCTGCTGCTTGGAGCTAAACTTCTTGGGGTCATCAGGATCTACATCAAGATCCATAAATAGAGTTTTGTAGAACAGCGCATTCTCTTTGATACGCTTGCCCATCTGCCCATACTTGGCGCAGCCAAAGTAAATGTTGTAGTCCTTGCCTAGCAGCCTCCGTACTTGTGCATCGATGTCGTCAAAGCTTTCTAGAAATACTTGCTTTGTAGGTGAGTTTTCTTTTAACCCTACAATGCAGTACGCCCCCTGATCGGACAATACTGTCCCTAAGAAATCTCTGTAGTTCATTGTTGCGTGTCTTTAGTTATGTTTTATAGCCACACCTCCAACATTTAGCATAGCTACAATGCGGTCACTGTATGATTGCCTCGGTGTTGACTGGCCGGTAAACCACTTATAAATCGTCATTTTTGAAACCCCAAAATACTCCGCTACCTCAATAGCAGAGATGTCTCGACTTATGCAGTACCGACCAAGTTGAACACCGAGGCTATCAGCAGATGCGCGGTCATTTGCGTCAATGATGCGCGTGCTGTAGCCCCGGTGATCCATGATTACTCTTCTTCGTCGTCTACTTCGGTCGCCTTAGGAGCAGCGAAGCGGCTGATGATGCTGTTCAAGTCTACGCCCTTGGCCGTAGTAACAGGCTCCGGCTTAGCCGTTTTAGCCTTCACGCTGGGGGGCGGAACAACATCGTCGTCCTCGTCTTCATCATCTTCCACGATGACTGCGGGCTTCTTAGCCTTCGGCGGCGGGGGAGCTTCTTCTTCCTCTTCATCTTCCTCAATGTCGATAACCGGCAGAACCTTAATCTTCGGCTTGGGAAGAGCAGGATTCTTAAGATTGTCCGTCTGCTGAACCGGCAGTTGGATAGCCAACTCCGCATCAGGGGACTCAGCCAACTCCTCCAGCTTCTTCTTCATCGACGGGCCGGGGTGACCAACAGCCGAGAATACCAGCTTCGGAGAATCCGCATCATCATCAAACGACATGCGGGTGATGATGTGGTCGATGCTGAAATTCAAAGACAGGATGAACTTCTGATACTGCTCCCAACCCATGTGCTTCTCATCCCCTTTGGAAAACAGGGACTGCGAAGGAATCACGACCTGATAGATACCGCTATCCGGATCGTTAGCAAGGGCGACGGCCATGCGCTTGGAGTAACGGCAAGCTTTCTTACCCACCCCAGAACCCGAACCCTTCACGTTCATCGGGCATTCGGCACAGGAAGCAGCCTGCGGGTTAGCGGCGCTGGCGTGCGGGACAATGCCATCAGGAGAAAAGCAATCCGGTGCAACAGCCCCTTCCGCATTCGGGTCGTAAGCCTGCTTGTAGTAGGTGCGCTGGTTTTCACGGGTGGTATTGACCACCACGATGTCCATGTACCCATCCTTGTTCTTAGCAATCTCTTCGCCGCCAACGATGCAGCGGAAGACGCCATTGCGGATAGAGATCCGCTTGAGGCTATTGCCCCGCTTGAGCTTCTTTGAAAGCTCGGACATCTCACCCCGGATGTGCTCGGGGACTCGGGTGGGTTCAAATGGAATAATGTCGTAGCTCATTGCTATCTCCTATTTAGATTTGCGTACTGTGATGGTGTAAGAACGGTCGATGTTCAGCCCTGCGGGGTGCTCATCCGGGTTCTCTTCTAGGAAAGATTTGATATTGCCCTGATGAATGCGTCTTTCCAAAAGCTCAAACGCCTTGTACTCATGCACCATGTTGTAGAACGACTCCCAGTCGTTAGTGGTGTACCGAGTCTTAATCCCACGCATAGCAATCCCATGCGGAGTCTTAATGCTGTCGGCCCCAATGTCTTTGCAGAGGTCGATAAGAGCGTGCTCAACAACTTCCAACTGCTCGTCGTATTCTTTGACGACCTTGGCTAAATTAGCCTCGGCTTCGCGTTTAGCATCGCGGATGGCGATATAGGCAGATACTAAGTCTTCTGCCGTGAATTGTCCCAAATCCATAAATTCTCCTTGGTTTGTGAAGGATGAAACGCAGATTAGTCCCTATAGTTTACTCTGTCAATACTCTTTTGTACAAATCGATAAGTTTTTCGTGACTCTCTAGGCGGTTTTGAAGCATTGCATAAAGGTCGCGTTCAACCTTGGATCCTTGAATATGCACCACGGTCATCGGGTTGCGTTGGCCGTGTCGGTCGATACGCGCATTGGCTTGGAGATAGGTCTCAGTGCTGGTGACGGGTGCGTACCAGATGATCACATTAGCAGCGGTGAGGGTAACCCCGTGCGAAGCGGCGGCTGGCTGGATAATTAAAACTTTAAGATCGTCGTCTCCTTTCGTTTGGAATCGGTTGAAGATTTCGTTTCTTTGCGTAATGTTAACTTCCCCAGAAATAATTTCATTGGGGATGCCTTCTTTAGTTAAGAATTCTTTGACGATGCTTATCGCGTGTTTGAACGGGACAAATATCAAAACTTTAGCACTGGCTTCCTCAATGACTTCCTTGACGACCTGTAGCCTATTGGATACATCGAACTCCAAGGTAGCTTTGCTGTTGCTATACACCGCCCCGCAGGAAACTTGCAGGAGCTTACTGAGGTTGACGGCAGCGTTGGCGGAAGTAATCTCCTCATCCCCGGAGATCACAAGGAACTCCTTGCGGATTAGCTCGTAGTATTTTTTCTGCTGCGCCGTAAGGGGTGCTTCACGGTCAGTATGGGTGACATCAGGTAAGTCTAGGCATTCTTTTTTAGTGAACCGAATAGCGGGTTGCAACGCCTTGAAGATTTTTTGGGAGGCGTCGCTCCTTGGAACCCATTTGAACCGACTGATGTTAATCATTACTGATTCTTTGAATGCCCCAGCAAATCGAGGCACTTGATGCGGGACACATAGCTTGGCTAGGCCGTAGGCGTCGAACGGTGATTGAGCCGCAGGAGTGCCAGTCATCATCCATAGCCACGTTGTCGGCTTGACCAGCTTATTCATAAGCTTCCAGCGTTTGGTGCCAATAGTTTTGTAAGCATTAGCCTCGTCAATGATGATGAGGTCAAAATTATTCCTAGCAATATCGTCGGCCACGATGTTTATGCCATCGTAGTTAATGATGACGTATTCATAATCTCCGTTAATTATCTTGGCTCTTTTTTCAGCCGCGTTAATTCCACTTGAATGCGCTATTCCTGTGCTTCTATGAACTGCGAACTTGAATAGGTCTGCCTGCCAAGCTGCCTGCATAATGGAAAGGGGGCATACGATCAGCACCCGTCGCACATAACCAGCCTTGATCAAGTAGTCAGACGCCCAGATAGCACTAGCCGTCTTGCCCGTACCCTGTTCGTTGAACACGAAAGCTCTAGTATTAAGCGTCAGGAACTCAGCCGTGTCCCGTTGATGAGACATTGGAGGAAACACCCCCGGCCAGTCATAGTCCCTGTGAATAGGGCTAGGGACATTTTTAACTTTCAGCTTGTTGAGGTGCTGTGCTTCTTCCAACCCCCAGTTGACCACAACGGTGTGAATGTCGGAATCAACCCTTAAGGTCTGCGCGTCTTTGATGACTTCAGTTATTTTGTCGGGGTTTCGTGTCCTAACCGCAATGTATTTGTTATCTATGATTTCCATTTATTTTTTCTTGCGTGAGACGTTCTTCTTAACCGTGTGATCGGAATTCCGATAAAAGCTCCGGTTGTCGCTCGGAGACTCAAGACGCATATTAGATAAAGAGGAATCGCCACCTTTGGACAGCGGTTTGATATGCTCGATGTCCTTCCCCTTGCGCTTGATGACCTTGCCGTCTTTACCGGGGTTATCAAACTCGTACCGCGCACGCTCACGGGCTGCGCGGGCTGGCCCTTCTTTACGCGCCTTCTGTTGCTTATATTCCTTTTTATAAGGTCTAGGCTTGTTGACGTAAGGCATTGCCAAACTCCTTTTCAAAATCGGTTTCAAATTTATCTAGAAACTCGTCGAACTTTTCCTCGCCTAACTCTTTTTCCAGCTGTTCCCAATACTCATCGTCTTTTTTATGTTTTCTCTTTTTCATCTCTATCTCCTACCATTGTGTTCGCAATCCAATACTGGACAGTAATTACGGCAAGTGAAATTAGGGACTGGATTCCATACGTCATTGTCGTAACACTTGTCCAATCTATCAGTTTCTTTTATCCACTTCTTCCAAAGTTCATGTTGGTGATCTCTGGTTAACTCTATCTCAATTAGCTCTTTGCTCACCACAAAGAGCAACGCCGCTCTGATGATTTCCACATGAGGGAAATGGGCAAAGATGGCGAGCGATAAAAGCTCCAACTGCTGTGTGTCTGCATACTTGGCTGATTTGCCGGTCTTGTAGTCCACCAGCACCGCTGACTTATCCGGCCTGTTAAGGTCAGGGATGACCAAAAAGTCTGCAATGCCCCTCCACCAAACATGGGAGGCTAAAAACTCACAAGGTTCTAACTCCCGTGTAAGACCCATCTTGTATTCAAAGAGGGGGTTTCCGGGGGTCTCAAGTAACGTATCGATGTACGGCTTGATGAACGCAAACTTGGCAGGGATAGGCACTCCATCCCGCCCATATTCCTCGGCGGCTTTGTGTACGGCGTTGCCGTAGATCAGGTGCTCGGCCTCGTCTTCCTTAATGTCTTTTATAACTCTTAAACGGTGATATTTTCTGGGACATTGTTTGAACAGGGACAAGGAAGAATAAGACCAAGTAGCCACGTTATTTCCTCTGCTTACGCATTTGAATACGCATATAGTTTTCTAAATTGAGCACAGAAGTTTTGATGTCGTTGGTAAGCCCATACGCATCGATAAATTCTTCTTGACTCGCGCCAACCTCTGCTTTCAAACAGAAATCTTCAAGTTTACGCATTCTGTTTCTAATGTCGGTAACAAACACCGCATAGTCATCAACATTCATACCTTAATCACTTTTTGCATTACCTAAGTTGCTTCCAATACCACTTTTACATGCAAGCGGCAAGCCTTCCGCCCATATGGGAGGAGTGCTCATACATTTTTCTACATACTGCTGTGCCATCTCAGCTTCTTCCAGCGGGGCAATGATGGCGATAGCGTCGTGGACAGTCAGAACCACTCTATATCTCTTAGCGATCCATGTCATCTGTTCCGCTATAACGCACCGCGCTATGGCTTGGATGACGTTTTCCACAACTTTTCCACCGTATATCTTAGTGCGCCCCTTGCGGGTTTTATAGCTAAACTGCCCCTCGGCGTCCTTCTCAAGATCTGTATACCCAAGGTAGTACCCGCTCGGAAGATGGAACCCTTTCTTCCTCAACACCACTGCATTGGGCTGAGATCCAAACAGGAAAGTCTTACCTTGAAGCATAGCCTCAAGGCACCGCTGTGCATCCTTCCATAACTCAGGAATGTATTCATAAGATTCCCGATAGGTCTTGATGATCTGTTTGCACTCAGGTAGCTCAAGCTCCACCCCTGCGGCTTTCAAAGAACTCTGGAACTTCTCAGCCCCAAGGCCATACCCACACCCAAGCACTACGGTCTTGCCCATGAAGCGTTCGTCTTTGGAGATTTCTTCGACCGGCTTTCTGTAAATCTTAGAAGCCATAATCTTGTAAACGTCCTCCTTGTTGGCGAACGCCTGCACTAAATCATCTTGTCCCGCTACCCACGCCAACACCCGCGCCTCGATCTGCGAAGAATCACAGTCAATGATGCGGTAACGCTTTGGCGGCAATATGCACTCTTTTAATGTGCTATCCCCCCGGCTCGGCAGGTTTTGAAGGTTAAGACTATCGCTCCCACCCCATCTCCCAGTATGAGCGGCATAGTATTTGAGCGGAACTGGTAAGGATCCTCGGCTGGCAATCCCAAGGAATCGCTCGGTTCTGGATTCCTCAAGCGTAGATTTCGTCCCTAGTCTGGCTGCCACCACCGCCTGCACCACAGGGTTGGGGTGCTCCGCTAACTCCTTAAGCCCCTCGTCAGACTTAGCAAAAGCATAAGTCTCCTTCCCGGTTGTGAGGCTGGTCTTGGTTGGCGGCTCAACGCCAAGGCTTCTGAGCAAATCTGCAAACTTAGGATTAGATTGCAGTATCTCCGGCTCCGACTCACAAGCTTGCAATAACTCGTACTTGCGGGCTTTTACCTCTTCTAGGTGTTGACAAAGCCGCTTCTTTGCTAACCGTAGGGCAGGCTCGCTAAACATCTTAACGGTCAGGCTTATGACTTTAAGCTCAGTTTGCGAAACCTTAGGATAGTAGACCGCGAATAAATCGTAGGTCAGGTCGCAGTCGTTGCGGCAATACGCGCCATACCGCTGGAGTTCCTCCGAAGTGAAGTCCTCTCGTCGCTTACCCAGTGCGTGGACAACTTCCTCGCCTTTGACCCCCAGCCCATGCCGCTCGGCAGCGGCTTTGAGAGACCCACTAACCTCAAGTCCATCTAGCGCCCGCGCCAGACTGAGCGTGTCGATCCACATTTTGGGGAAGATTCCAAAGACCCACGAAAGAATTGCTGCATCGAACATGGCGTTGTGTGCAATTGCAGCGGAGTTGGCCCAGTCAAACGTGCGTAGGAACTCTCTGGTTTCATCAAGCGTTCCGCTGAAAAACATGGCGAGACAATCAGCTTCCTTGACCCCAACACCAATAACCTCAAATCTAGGGTCACGGATGTATTCCTCCGTTGTCATTTTTGACAAGGAGTATTCCCGGTCGTAACGAGTTTCAAAGTCTATTGTGATAATCTTCATGCTTACTTCTCCTGTACAAACCCCAACCGCCTAATCGCAAGCTCCATCAACATCGCCGCATCCATCAGCCCGTTAGGTGATGCGCTAAACGCAGTGCGCCACTCACCGTTAGCCCCTAGTCCGATAAGCCCGACACTAACTATTTCTCCGCGTTTAGCCATATCAAGCCACCCCTCCAGCATCGCAATAGCGTTATCACTTAGTGGATTTTTAAGCAATGTGATGTTGTCGTTCATGCCTTCACCTTCTGCATCACCGCATAAATTTCATCCATGCATTTCGCCGTTGCATACTGCTCGGCACCGGCCAGCAAGTCTTTGCGTAACAACGCGATAATTTCGTGCGCCATCTCCAGTCCCTCGCGTAATCCCGTCGAGTATCCTTGTCTCCACGCCGTGATCTGCACATCGTGCATGGCGGCTTCCAACTTTTTCTCTACTTTCTTTGTGTTCATTTCTCCCCCCTTGCGCGGATGGCTTTGGCGCAGCCCATCAGCAATTCCCCCGTAAACCTCTGCATGTCCGGTGCGCCAGCAAGTCCCGCCAGATCGACCCCACCCTCCAAAAACTTCGCACACGCCTCGCGCTCGTTTTCGCGCCACTCTCTGATCATCGACCTGATTTCGGCACGCGCCTGCAACGCTTCTTCGTAGCTTTTGTGGACGCTGATGTTTTTCCATCCGCCGCCAGCCCATCTGTCAAGGAATGCTTGACCGTTGACGATTTCAATCTGCATGTTGAGGTCGTCGGCCTCTGAATAACTGCCGCCTCGCAGCCCCGGTGCAAACTTTTTCATTCCTGCCCCCTTGCGCGGATTTCCGCAGCGATCTTTGAGTATTTTTCGTCGGTAGTGTGTCCGTCCCATCCCTTGGTGTAAGGCATCAAATGTGCAAACATCGCCTCATCGTCCCGGTGGTAGTGCCAACTTGCTTGGCCCCATGGGAAGTCTATGTACACGCAGCCGTTCCAAGCCTCATCCCAACCCTCAATCGTTGTCTTAGCCTTCCCAGACGGAAACAGAATAGTTAGCAAAGCCACTAATTGATTGCGCTCTCGATACGCAATGTCGGTTTCCCGCGCACACACCTCGCGCTCGGCGGCGGCGACAATAGCGGCGAAGCGTTCAAAGTAGTCGATGAGGCCGCCCTCCATTAGCCCAGTTAGCCCAGCTTCCCGCGCCATCCTGATGATGTCTTCACGGTTCATTTCTTCATCCTCCGCACGTACACCGCCGTCCCGTCTGGCCAAACCGCCGCTGCGTTTTCGGCAAACGCGGCCAGCATCCACCGCCCCGCGTAGGTGCCGTCGATGGTGCCGATCAAATCGTACTCCAGCGCCTCGTCAATTTGCTGGCACGCCGCCTCCGCCTCCGCCTCCGCCTTCGCCTCCGCCTTCGCCTCCGCCTTCGCCTCCGCCTTCGCCACCACCACCGCCGCCGCCGCCTCCGCCGCCCACGCCGCCGCCTCCGCCGCCGCCTCCGCCGCCCACGCCGCCGCCTCCGCCGCCGCCTCCGCCGCCCACGCCGCCGCCGCCTGCTTTAACTTACTCATGGTTATGCTCCTCTAGTTCTTCCGCCAATTTATCCGCCTTCAACCGCAACTCGTTCAGCCGCTTCTTTTTGCGGCGTAGCTCCTTCTTCTCCGCCTCGGTCAACTCCGGCGGCGGCTCGGTATCAGGTCGCGCCGGGGCATACACCGGCTGCTCACCGTCGAGGTTTAACCGCACGCGCCATGCACGGCGATACATCCCCTTCTTTTCAAGCTCCTTTGCCTTCTGCATCGCCTCTTGGAACGCCATCGGGGTGGCGAAATAGTATTCAAAACTCCTATCACCTACAGATGGCCCAGCGTGCGGATCAGATTTGTGGGATACCCCGATTTCGGATGTCTTGTGGTGTGCTGGCATTGTGTATTCCTTTCATGTGTTGTCAGGCCAAAACGATTTTTGATGTGGGGTTAATGTGTATCCGTAGATACGTTTGAAAGTTTCTAATCTTCTAATACGTCTTAATTGGGTATGTAAAAGCAGATGCTCTATTGGGTTGAATACCCCATCTTCAATGATGCGGTGTGCTTGATGGCACGAACCCAAATAGAAATCCTCAGGATATGAATCCATCTGGACAAGCAAAGTCAGGATAGGTTGAGAGCAGAAGGGGGAAAGGATTTTTGTTAGTAGCTTCATTGTGTGTCCCTTTCTGTCTGATTACTTAGTTTCTTGTTTTAGGGTTTCAGTAATCAGCCTATCGATATACCACTGGGCTTTTCGTAAATCTTCGACACCTCCTTTATGTTTCCATCGCCATAAGTATTTTATGGCATTCGCTGTGCAAACAGCTTGCAAACCTTCAAGGCCAACAGTAGCAGCGGCCAGAGCGTCTATACACTCAATCGCCCCTGCGGTGTAATGTGATGGGTGATTAACGGAGTCTTTCATGGTGAGTATCAGCGGGGTGGGGTGACACCCCGCCAACCGAATCCTCTTAGTGAACTTCGTGGATTTCTACGCCAGCTGCAATAGCATCAGCAAGCGAAACCATATCCTTAGCATTCACAACATCAACCTTGAAATGCTTACCGACAATGTAGTCAAGGGCCGCAGACTTGGTTTTAGCCTTAACGTAAACCTTCTGCTCATTGCTATCGGTAACAACATACAACTTGATGGCGCGGGGGCGACGATTATTTTCGGACATAACTACCTCTAATTTAGCTGGAAAGTCGAAGTATACCAACCACCTGAGTTTCCGCAAGTGGTTTTACCCCTCAATGTTTGACTGAATCCGGAATGACATCCGCAACCATACCATGCAATTCCCCTTGCAATTCCTTAGCTAAGGTTTCTGCAAGATCCCAACTAAGTTGTTTCACAGGGTCGGGGATCTGAAGGAAGTTAGTCACGAAAGCCCACGGCATCCCGATTACAGACAATGCACAAATCTTAGAGATGACGGTGTGAGTCTCTGTCATCCCGTCTTCGCCGAAAGCTTCCAGCACGGAGGCTTTGTAGTCTTCGCCAACCTTGTCGGCCACGACCATCAACTGATAGTAAAGTTGAAGAATCTCTTGCCGAATTTCGTAGCTCATCTGAATAGGGTGCGGAGTAAAGCTTCCTTCTTCCCATTCGACATCCACCAAATCCTTAGTGCGGGGATCGGTGGGGTTCTTAGATTTCTTTATCACTTGCGTATCCTTTAGGTTGTCCAGCGGCACAGAGCGCCTCAACTAATGCCAATGCCTGTTCAGAAGGCCCGTCAATTTCCACTCGCACGCCGTTAATCCTTGCAGCGAAGTACAGCCCTACGCCTGCCACTTCCCCAGATTCATACGCACTAGCGGTGCGTATCTCGGCGTCATTCAAATCACTTTTTCGGCCAGCCATCGTAGTTACCTTTCTTTGGAGAATGTTTGGGGTGTAACACCCAGCGATCACCTAAAATTTTCAAAGCCCTTTGGCGCTTCTCGTCTAAGTCTTCTACCCCCCACACCGGGGGAGCTTCCTTTCGCAGTAGAAACTGCCGCAAATCAGTCAGCTTAAGATTAGGTTTCATTTCCCCTCCTTAATTAATTCCAAATGCCATGCAGAAGTGCCGCTAAGAATTGCTTCCATGTCTTCATCCAGTATTGAACCATCGTAGACAAACGCGACACCTCCTGCCTCGTTAATCCTCTGCAACTCCCGACGTTGTAAGGCGGTGGTGTTCCCCGCCTTCCCCGGCGCTTTGCACTCAATGGCAAACATCCTGCCCTGCCAGCAGCCAACAATGTCGGGGATTCCTGAGCGGCCATAACCGCCCGGAACTGGAAAAAACATGTAAGGTCTGGGTTCCAAAGAGTTGAGGAACTTCACTAGCTTTTGTTTCACTTTGCCTTCGGGGGTTAAACCCATGATTCACCTCCGATATATCCAACCAGAAAAAGGATCGCCAACCAGAACACTAGCTCCTCCCACCTCATCACTCAGCCTCTTTGATTTGTTTCAATAAGAATCTGATTTCACAAGAGAGTGCATAACACTCTATCGGTGCCCCCCGGTCTTCTACTAAGGCTTTGGAAATCTCTTGCAGCCTATGGAGATGTTCTCCAAGCAAGACGTATGTGGATCGCTTCTTAATTTTCATTGTGGTTCTCTAAGGTTTACTGTGTCAATTCTAACGTCTTAAAAAAGCCCGGTTACGGAACCGGGCAAAGGACACGACAATGAGATTAGAGTTTATGTTGGCATTGACTTAACGTCAAGACCCTCGATGTGAAATATCTCCCCGAATGCAACACCGGGAGTATCAATCATTGTCCCTATCTCTGGCACCCGAACTCCCATCCCCGTCATCTTCAAAATCTCATACTTAAGACTAAGGTTTTCGGGAAACTCACTTGCACTTGCAAAAGACTGAGGAGGGGTGATTTCCTTTTTGTGCCCTTCGCCCGCTGTAAACAGACGGAAGCTCCCGTTGAAAGTCTTGTACAGCCAATGCCCGGAAGTCTTAATCCTGATCCGCGTATCCCGTCCATCTCGCACACGCTCGAATCCCTTGGTGAACTGAGCCACGGTTTCTGTAGGAATCTTACTTACCATCTTCTTTAGATTCCCCATCCAGTCCTGCTCGTCATCCATCCATGAGGTCTCGCCTGCCTCGCTCGTGAAGTGTTTGAGCAGCGGATACAGAAGCTCAGCGGCTAAGCCTGCCTCGGTAACCTCGAAGCGATGCGTCGCTTCCTTGAGCGGGTTCTCCCATTCAGCGTTGTGGACAAATAGCAGTGGGTGCTTCTCGTTGTCATGCAGGATGTATCCAATGTACCCCTCAAGCTCCCGATATATCTCCATCGGCTTTGCCTGCGTGAACGTGTCCTGTGCCCGGATCACCGCCTTGTCGAGGTCTGAGGTATAGGTCTGGTTGGCTTGGATGTAGTCCACCAAACGGTTGCGGCTGATGTTCCTAGATTCTATGACCACAGAAGGAACCGAATCGACCCGTCGCCAAGTGAGTCGGCCCATGTAGTCCCCGGCACGGTACACCACTAGACACCTCTCCCCGCGTGGGACAAACCGAAAGTCAACATAGGGACGGTTGGCGTGCAGCCCCTGCGCGACGTACAAGAGATAGGTAGAAACCTGTACTTCACTAGAATCAGAAATCTTAAAACCCTGTAAAGATGATTTGTTGCGTTTGGGCTCGTAGACAATGCTGTCGGCCCGGACGCAGTGGTGAAAGTCGGCGGTCTTCCAATCAAAAGGAATTGTGTTCATGTCATGTCGTCCTTATGTGTGAGGGAACTGGTGGTTAGAGTGAGGAGCTAGGCGCGGGCAGGATAGAGAAGGCATAGCCCAGCTTCTTAATCTCCTCTATATCTGAGCGGGTCAGGGTAGTAGACCCAGCGATACGGGCGAATGCTTTGGCATCCTTGCATACCGGATAGATAAGCTCGTTGCCGTAAACATGCTTGATAGATACCGTTAAGACTTTGTGGCTCATGTCCATCGTGTAATTCCTAATCTTAGATTGTTGTAAATATCGTTGTTGATACAGTGGGGCAGTGCTCCGATTGACTGCCCCACTGCCCCGTTGTTAGACCTCGATGGGGAGCGCCCATCCCACAGTCGGCGTGAACTGTGCGAAAGAGTTATCCGTCACACACCACAGCGGAGCGGGAAGCTGAGACCAATCGCCCTGCCCACCGAAGTACCCATCGGTCAGCATCAGCACGCACTGAGTCCCCTCAACCAGACCATGCTCGCGCAGATACTCGGGCACACACGAGGGGTCAGTACCGCCACCACCCTTGGGCTTGGTCGTATTAATAAGAGTGCCGTAGGTCTGTGCGGTATAGGTCTCGGTCGATTGCACACGGCCATCCCAGTACACCAGCACCAACTCTTCGGGGCACACATCCTCCACGACCTTCTGCACATTGCCGAGGAACGCCGAGAGCAGCGGGCCTTGGATAGAGCCGGAGGTATCGATACCCACCACGATGCGGCGAAAGCTGTCGTCGTAGCTGCTAGGCATGTAGATACCAGCGCCCTGCATACGCCGATTGAAGCGACGCCATGTGGTCTTGCCGAAACCCTTCGCCATGCTGCCCCTGATGTGGTCGGCCAAGACCTCGCGCCAATCAACCTTTGACGCAATCACCTCACCAAGCTCACGCGACGCAGTACCACCCATGCGGCCAGCAACCTCGTTGCCTTGGCGAATCAACTGATCGACCTCGTTAGCCAATACATCTTTCTCAGCTTGAGTAAGCTCCTCGCCCGCAGCGAAGTCGTGCTCGTCGAACTGCTGACCAACCTTGGCACGACCGCGACCCTTGCCCTTGCCCTTGCCATCACTCGGCTCGTCGTTAGGCTCGCCATCCTCACCCTCTTCACCGCCATCCTCCTGCTCCTCTTCCTCTTTCTTAAGAATGTCGAAGACCTGCTTGGCGTTAAGCCCACGGAAATCCTCGTCGATGAGCGGGATACGCAGGCCGTCTTTAGTAGGCACGGCGATGTGGGGGCACACCTTGGTCAGGTCGAGCAGCGGGAGATTGATAACGTAGTCGCACGCCATGTTGGTCAACTGTGCGTCCTGCTTCCAGAGCGCTGCCCACTGCACGATGTGGCGGAAGCCGATATGCAGTGCCTCGTGGAGAATCACGAACACCAACTCAGGATCAGTCAGGCCGTCCATGAAGTCGTCGCCCATCACGATGTTGCGGCCATCGGTGTAAGCAGTGGGGCACTGCCCAATCTTAGTGTCACCGAACATGACGAGCGGGGCGAACTGCGAAAGTTCCTTGGTGCGAGCGATGATGCTTTGGGCTTTCTCGATGCGCTGCGAGCGGGTTAGGGTAGTCATTGCATTGTGTCCTTGTGTTGTCGTTGTGTGTGCCCCGGATCAGCACCGGGGCGTTGTGTGTTGTATGGATTACAGATTGAACTTGTTGAGGATGTCGTCGAGCTTAGCCTTGGCAGCGACGCGGGCACCGGCATCTTTCTTCAAATCGCCGAGGTCAGTCACGGCAAGCAGGCGACGCAGGTCGTTGCCCATCTCCGACAGTCGCGGGTCATTGCCCACGTTCAAGTCATTGAGCAGGCCGACGAAATCCTCGGCATTGGACAGCATGGAGTCGTGCAGCTTGGTCTTCTTGCCATCGGGGCGTGAGCCGTCGAAGTTGGACTCCTTGAGCTTGTCGGCCATGTGGCTAACGATTTTGTGCAGGCGTTCCCACACATTCTGCATGGCGCGTGCCTCGCGGCTGTGTGCCTCGTGCATGGAGTGCTCGACCACCTCGGCCAGACCCGCGTTGTTGGTATCGACCATCCAGTGACCAGCGGTCGGCACCGGGGAGTACATCTTGTTGAAGGCGAACTTGCCACGAACCTCGTGCTCAGTGGGGTAGTTGGAGCGGTCGAACATCTTGCCCAAGGTGAACGCAGCGGCAGCCACATGCGTGTTGTAGTCGGCCAAGAAGGCATCGACCATATCCCAATACTGACGCTCGAACTCGGTAAGCTGTGCTTTGTGGTCAAGCATCAGCGACATGGGGAGCAGGCGCAGGCCGTTGTCGTTCCACGGCATGGTCAGGTTCTTGTTCCAAGTCCGAACCATTGCGGCGAACTTCTTGATGGTGTCGAGTTCCTTGCACTCGGCGAGCAAATTCTTGAGATAAGTGCCAGCCTTGCTGCTCGCGTTGTTGTCCACGGCCACATCGTTCGCGACTTCGGAGTCGGTCACGGTGGCAGAGAAAACCTTGATGGAAAGGTCGAACAGCACGGCGCTGCTCGCGATGGTGGTGGCGTTGTTTGTCATGGCAGTGCCCTCGTTGTTGGTCAGGATGTTGTTGTTGGTGGTGATGGTCATCGTGTTCATTGCATGTGTCCTTTTGGTTATATGAATACTTTAGGAAATTTCCTAAACTATCTTTCGGGATGTGTTTCGACTTGGTTAGTTTAAGTGAGTGTATGGATTACGTCAATCAATTACATATGTAGATACTTGTCTGTGTCTCCCCAATACATTGGATGATTCATATCGTCGCCATCGTCCCACCAACATTCGGGAGTTGATTTGGGTTGGAGCGGGGCGATATAGAGCGGATGGTTGACCCCTTGAAACTCTTTCTTAAGTTTCACCTTGGCGTACTTCTTTTTTAGTTGAGCGAGTTGGTTACAGGCACGGCGATTAATCCGGCTCAGCTTGTCCATGTTCTTAGACATCAGTCCTCCGATTGCCCCGGCTCAGCACCGGGGCGTTGTGGGTTAGGGGTTAGTACTTGAAGCCGTTGAGTGACGCCCACTTCTGGAACTCGTGAGTCGTCACCGTCAAATCCCACAGCTTGGACATGACAGTCACCTCCTGCTTGCGGGCAGCTTTCTCGGCGGCATCCTTGACGCTATGCACGAACATCGTCTGTGCATCGGGAGCCAGCCCGCCCATCATGTAGGTGAACCAACCTGAAATCCGATTCTTCACCTCAAGCTTGCTATCGGGAGCAGGCAGGCCGTAACCAGCCCCGGCAATCCACACGCAGGCATTGAGCGAGCAGATGATGTGCGCCGCGATGGATGTGGGGTAGGGCGCATTGCCCGCCATGATTTGCTTGGCGCTAGGCAGCTCCATTGCAAAGTTCTTAAACACAAGCATCGAGCGAGCAGCTTGGTTACCAATCACACCCTGCAAGTCGGCGAGAAGCATCTGCTCCGTGTACCGCAAGCCCATTGCCTGAGCATTGAAGTAGGCATGGAAGACGTTGCTGGCAAACTCAAGACTGCGAGCAGTCACACAGCCCTGATCACGCGCAGGATTCTTGGGGTCAGGGTTGTACACCATGCTCTTGATGTCATCCGGCAGGCTGGCAAAGTCAGGGTCGAGGTAGCTGGCAAAGCACAGCGGAGTTTGCTTGACCCATCCCTGCACGATGGGGTGGATGTTGTGCTCGAAAGCCCACGGCAGCCACTCGTCGGTGTACGGATTCCTAACGTAGTGCATGGTGACCTTGTTGCGGGTATGGCTCTTGACCATATCGCCCACACCATCGGTGCCGAGGTTGCCGGTGCCAATGATTACGCTGTCGGGGTGCAGCATCATCGAGAGCAGGCGACGGCAGCCAGTCTTCTTGTCCTTGGAGAACAGTTGGTGTACCGCATTCTGGCTGGCGGGATTCTGTGGCTTGCTGTACTCGTCGATGAGCAGCACCACCGGCTTGTCAGGCGTGAAGCCGAAGATTTCATTGAACCAGTAGGCAAAGGTCTTGCTCTCCGGGTCAGGCATGGGGATAGCCAAGTCAGCCGGATCCAGCGTCTGCATATCGAGGAAGACGAGCGTGTACTCCGTCCCCATGATGCGGGTCAGGCTGTCGGCAATGTACTGGCCGATTGAAGTCTTGGCCGTGCCCGGAGGGCCGAGAATCAGGTGTGCTTGGTTAGCACCGCACACAGCGTCTGCAATGATGGAGTCGGCGATGTCGATGATGCCGAGCCGGGTCAGGGTGTTGTTGATAGTAGCCATTGTCATGTGTCCTCTTTGTTGTGTGTATTCGGATACTTTAGGAAATTTCCTAAACTATCGGTCGTACTCGTCTGCATCCCCGTAAGATGACGGGATTCTCTCGCCGGTATGGGCGCATCGAAGACCTGAGTCTTCCCAATTAATATCGAAGGCAACCACACGCCATCCGCAGTTGGAGTTGTCGCGGATCGCACGGATGATTTGCTTGGCTTCCTGTTTGGCCGCTGCAAAGGACAGGGCTTCCCCATCCGAAGTCAGGAAGAACATCTGATACCCACCGGGCCATGCGTATGCACCGTTGCGGATAGCGTCTTTGAATTGTTTGGTGGTCATTGCCATTGTCATGTGTCCTCTTTGTTATGTGGATACTTTAGGAAATTTCCTAAACTATTCTTCGGGCCATTCGGCACCGACAGGGATCAGCCACAGGTCACCGTCCTGCCATAGCGTGTACTGCACGCCATCATCCTTGCTGGTAACGATGCAGTGCGAAAGGCATTCATCCCACGCATCCCAATACCCCTCGTGCTCCGGGCCGATGGCAAGCACCTCTTTGACCCAACTCGACACGCCGTCGATGCAGTCTTCGTAGGTGAATTCGATGAAGTTTTGCGGGATGTAAATCCCACGGCTATCGCACAGGTAAAGCTTGGCAGACTCAGGAAGGTTGATGCTCATTGTCATATCTCCGATTGGTTTGGTTGGATACTTTAGGAAATTTCCTAAACTATCGTTTGGTGCGCGTTATTGTCCCGACAGAAGACATTGTACGCTCTTGGTGTACTAAGTCAAGCATTTGAATGATGACTTGAATTAGGGGATTGAATTGAAGAATCGGATTGAATTTGGGCCGATTGGCACGGGATTGGGTTGGATAGGCAAACTTCGAGATTATGTATTGTGGGTGAGGGGATGTTCTGGAAGGGGTGAGATAGAAAAACTTCGAGATATAAACTTTAAATTGGATATTCAAACTTCGAGATTATGTATTTTAGATACTGGTTTTCGAGCTACAAACTTTGATTGGTTAAAGAATGAGCAAGAATCGGCTAAGTGTTTGATTTGCTTTATGTTCCCTATGTTCCAGAATCAACGTGAATGTTCCAACGTAAGTCTATGATGTTCCACATGTTCCAAATGTTCCAGAAAAAAACAGTGTGTGGCTAAAAGAGGGTGTGTGTGAACTCTTGTGCGAAAAAACAAAAGAAGTCTTCTAATCACCTCATTTTGAAAAGTTTATATATTAAGCACATACATTTTAGCTACCCCTTTTACCCGCTCACTGCTGGAAGCCGGAACATTTGGAACATGTGGAACATCAAAGACTTGTGCTGGAACATTCGCGTTGATTCGGGAACATTTGGAACAGCCCTTGATTTTGTTCATGTTCCCAATGTTCCAATTGGCCGCGAGCTAAGTCATTGATTCTTTATTTCAACGCGTAATCTTAGTTGGCAGGATACTTTAGGAAATTTCCTAAACTATCCGATTTCGGGGTTGGCCCGCGTGGCTGCCGTCCTCCGGAACTGGTCAGGTCTGGCCCATCTGGATACTTTAGGAAATTTCCTAAACTATCCCGCCCTGCGCCATGCACCACGCTAAGCGAGGCGATCTCGCGCCGACGACGAACCGCCCGAGCCATCCGGCATCGATGTGGCAGCTTGGACGACTACGTTGCCGACGCGCCGCTGTGGCCTTCCCACCAGTTCCCAAAACGCAGGCAAAAAAAAAAGCCCCGCCGCCCACCCGGATACTCTAGGAAAATCCTAAAGTATCCAGAGTGAGCGGCGGGGCCGCTGGTAGGTGGGGGCGTTGCCGCCCCCGGTTGATTATTCTGCCGCCTTGTTCTTCGCCTTCATGCCGCGAAGGGCCGCCTTCAGTGCAACGTCCCAGCAAAGCACCATTGCCTCAAGCGAACCGGCATCCAGTCCGTCGATGGCCTTTTTCAAGGTTGCACGGTAGCCATTTTTATCCGCCACCGCCTTGGTGGGAGTGCGCGGCGCACGTTTCGCTTTGGCCTTGGCGTTCTTGGCCTTGTTCTTGGCCTTGGCCGCCGTAGTCTTGGCATTCTTGGAATTCGGAGCCGTGACGCCTGCATCCTTCGCTAGACTGTAGAAAGACGCCTTCGCGCTAGCACCAGCCACACACTCACGGCACGGGCATTTGCTGCCCTTCGCGTCGTTGTGCTCTTCGTTGTGCTTGTTCAGCCGTTCGTACTTTGCGATCAAGTGGGGCCGGTATCCACCAGCGAAGAACCCGATTGCAGACTCCCACAAGGCCTTGGAAGGATACTCTCCGAGCCGCGCCCGTAGCGTATCCGTCACGCTGGCCTTGGTCGCACCGTATTTATCGCCCGCCTTGGTCAAGGCAGTGCCGAACGGCAACGCTTCGGAAAGAGTAGCGGCGGTGGTGTTGGTGGTGTTGGTGGTGTTGTTGGTCATTGTCATGTACTCCAGATAGTTGATGTATTGTGTCCGATTCGATGCCCGAACCGTGATTGAATAATGCGCTATCGCATTGGGCTAAACTAGGCCGTGGGGATTTGGGGCCGACCCCCCACCCCCCAAATCCACGTTAGGAGTCCCGCATCCTTCCTAATTCCTAATTTGCACAGTCAAACCCACCAATTTCAAATCTAGAAACACCCCCCATACCTTTTTCAAATTCAGACCCCCCACCCCCTATTTTTTGTAAAATTAAGTTTTGCTATACTCCGGCCACCCAAAGCATTCGTATATCTATGAAAGCACCAATCGTTATAACGCCAGATTTTAATCACCCACTTCGTCTTCATAATTTGGAGTACGAACAGTTAACAGACCCCGTAGAAGGCGGGTCTCAATATGTGTTGGTGCTTAATGAGCAACACGAATCTAGGTGGGCTAAACGCAACACTGAAGAACGATCTTTAGACGACGCAGCCCATATCGCTGCAAACACCGCCTCATTCCTTTTGCAGTTGGGGATGAACCCCGACAAAGACGAAGTTGAACAAGACGAGTGGCTCGTTGCCAACCCGCCGCATGAATATGCAAAGGACTCTAACCGCCTGCCAAACGGGCTTGATGCGGTCGAGATACTGAAGATCATTGGGTCGTCTATTAGAAACAACGTGATCTACAACATGCCCGAAGACTTCCTTGTAGAGAAAGGTTGCTATAAAGAAGTGAAAGATGAGACGGGCAAATTAACCAAAGTGCCTTACTTAGACATAGATATTGAAGTGTCGGGGAAAAGAATTCGCACTGCTAAACCTAGTGAGAACTACGGGCTTAATCAAAACCCAACTCGTACTAACAAACCACCAATTCCCCCACAAGATATTTACTCTAGTAGAGTAGCCCTAAAGTTAGCGGCGCTTCTTAATGAGTACGATAAGCAGATTGTTCAAGATTCTGTACAACTAAGAACCTACATTACAAATAAACTCATTGAGATTTCTAACTGCGGTAATACCAAAGACGAGCTAAGAGCGTTAGAATTATTAGGTAAGCATTCAGATGTTGGGTTGTTTGTTGAAAAGACAGAGATTAGTGTGGTAAATACTACTCCGGCTGCTTTGGAACATGCGATTAAAGATAAGATCAACAGACTGCTAGGCTACGCTAATATCGAAATGGCAGATGGTGAATTCACTGAGGCGGTTAATAGAGAACCCGTGGAGCTTGAAGTAGATTCAGATGATGGATTCCCCGAATACAGACTCTCCATCGACGAAGAAGACGAAGATTCCGAAGAAACCCCTTAAGGAACCTAAGCCGGATTACAATTTGAACGCTCAAGAGCTACAAGCAATTCTTTCTCTGCTGCCAACACTGCCGGAAGCGGAGATGCGTTCTCTATTATTAGACTTGGAACGGTACGAGCAGGCTGTAGAACGAGAAAAAGCCCACGATGACTTCCTAGTTTTTGTGAAAAGGATGTGGCCGGGTTTCATTTCCGGTCGGCATCACAAGATTATGGCCCGTGCCTTTGAGCGCGTAGCCCGAGGCGAGATAAAACGCCTCGTTATTAATATGCCACCCCGGCATACCAAGTCAGAATTTGCTTCATACCTCCTTCCGGCATGGTTTTTAGGCAAATTTCCCGAGAAAAAGGTCATTCAAACGTCTCACACTGCCGAATTGGCGGTTAATTTTGGCCGTAAGGTGCGAAATTTGGTGGATGAGGAGGGTTACCGCAGTATTTTTCCCGAAACCGTGCTGCAAGTGGACTCAAAAGCGGCGGGGCGATGGAATACCAGCAAGGGCGGGGACTATTTCGCTATCGGTGTTGGAGGTGCAGTCACTGGGAAGGGTGCTGATCTGCTGATTATCGATGACCCACACAGCGAACAAGAAGCCACCATTGCTGAAACCAACCCCGAGGTCTACGACAAGACGTATGAGTGGTACACCTCAGGCCCAAGACAGCGTTTGCAGCCGGGGGGATCTATCGTCATCGTGATGTGCATGGTTGGGGACACCGACGTACTGATGGCAGACGGCACCACGGTAAAACTTAAAGACATCCGCCCCGGTAATAGGGTAGCGACGTATGAGGACGGGAGGATTACCACGGCGACGGTCACCAATTGGCAGTCAAACGGTGTTGATGAAGTATTTACAGTACAAACACAATCTGGCAAGCTCCTTACTGCCAACGAGAGACATCCGTTTCTTGTGGAAATTGATGGAGAGCGCAGATGGATACGACTAAAAGACCTCAAACCGGGGATGTCACTTGTCTCAACGAGGGATGCAACCGGCCACCTAGATCTAAAACGAAACCCGGTTTGTGCCACCCTTGCCAAGCAAGAGAAGCCTATCACCGTAAAAACCCTAACGCCCCCTACAAACCTATTGGGTTTCACGGGAAGTGGAAAGGTAAAACGTGTGTTGAAGAAGACTGCGGAAAGCCTGTTCACTGCAAAGGGCTATGCGTCGAGTGCTACCGCAAGCGGTATTGGGCATCAGGTGGGGGGCGTCAGACTCCAGCCGCTAAACGAGGACACCGCATCAAATCTCGGTACGGCATCACTGTGGAACAATATGACGCGATGGTTGCAGAGCGTGGAAACCGCTGTGATGTCTGTGGGCAACCGCCTACAGAGTCTAATACCCGCGCCCACTGGAACGGAAAGCTATGTATCGACCACGACCACGATACCGGAAAAGTTCGTGGACTCTTGTGTAACGACTGCAATCTTATGGTCGGATACGGTAAAACCCCCCATGCTTTGCGGAGAGGCGCTGAATACTTATTGCGTCACTCTTGATGCTATTACGTCAATCACACCTTCCGGACGGGAGGAAATCTTTGATGTTGAGGTAGAACGGACGGAAAACTTTATTGCCAATGGAGTAGTGAGTCATAACACGCGCTGGAGTAAGCGGGATTTGACCGCTCAGGTGCTGAAAGCTGCTGCACTGCGGGATGGTGAAGAGTGGGAGGTCATCGACTTCCCGGCCATTATGCCCAGTGGAAACCCGCTGTGGCCTGAGTTTTGGCCGTTAGAAGAGTTAGCAGTTCTAAGAAATGAGCTTCCCCACTCCAAGTGGATGGCTCAGTACATGCAAGACCCCACATCTGAAGCTAGTGCCATTATCAAAAGAGAGTGGTGGCAAGTATGGGAGAAAGACGACCCGCCGAACTGCGAGTTTGTGTTGATGTCGTGGGATACGGCGTTTGAAAAGCATAACCGTGCCGACTATTCCGCTTGCACAACTTGGGGCGTTTTCTATCGAGACGACGACGGTTCTGATTGGGAGGTCAGTAAAGCCGACCGGGGCAAGCCGCAGGCGCATATTATTCTGCTGAATGCGTTCCGAGATCGGATGGAGTTTCCTGAGTTAAAACGTGTAGCCATAGAACAGTATCGATCTTGGGAACCTGATGGGGTGATTATTGAAAAGAAAGCCTCAGGTGCGCCTTTGATTTATGAGCTTCGTGCGATGGGTATCCCCGTGCAAGAGTTCACACCGACTAAAGGTAATGACAAAATATCTCGACTTAATGCGGTGTCGGATATATTTGCGTCTGGTAGAGTATGGATACCAGAAACTAGATGGGCAGAAGAAGTAGTAGAAGAAGTAGCTTCGTTCCCTGCGGGTGACCACGACGACTACGTTGACTCGGTGTCGATGGCGTTAGCACGTTTTAGGCAGGGTGGCTATATTAGGACTACACTAGATGAGCCGGAGGAAGAGATTTCGATGCGGTATCGCAATCCAAACCGGAAACCGTACTATTAATTAGCACGACCGTGCTAAGAGGAAAACAAAATGGGTGACGAGATGGACAACGGGATGGACGAAGAAATCCAAGTTGAGATCGTAGACGACGGTTCCACCCTGCCGGGAGAAGACACCACCACTCCCCCCGGTGCAGAGTTTGCCCTTGCGGAACTTCTTGGGGAACCCATGATCGACGAGGAAGACCCTGAGACCGAAGAGTTCTATAAGAACCTCGCGGAGGACATGGACGACGGCACCCTTGCTACCCTTGCGGGCGACTTACTTGAGTCTTTTGACGGTGACACCGCCTCGCGCAAAGACTGGTTGCAGACTTACATCGACGGGTTGGAATTGCTTGGGTTGAAGATTGAGCAGCGGACTGAGCCGTGGAGTGGTGCGTGCGGCGTGTTCCACCCGCTTCTTTCAGAAGCCCTAGTCAAGTTCCAAGCCGAGACCATCATGGAGACGTTCCCGCCGAGTGGGCCGGTGAAGACGACCATCATTGGTAAAGAGACGCCGGAGAAGAAACAGGCGTCGGTCAACGTCGCGGCGGATATGAACTTTCAGTTGACGGAGGTGATGACGGAATATCGCCCCGAGCATGAGCGGATGTTGTGGGGTCTGGGCTTGAGCGGTAATGCGTTCAAGAAGGTGTATTACGACCCAGCAATCGAACGCCAAATCTCTCTCTACGTCCCGGCGGAAGATCTTATCGTGCCTTACGGTGCGTCTAACTTGGACACTGCCGAGCGCGTTACGCATGTGATGCGGAAGTCCAAGAATGAAGTCATCAAGCTGCAAGCCAGTGGATTCTACCGGGACGTTGATCTTGGTGAGCCGACCAAAGGCAACCTCGACGAAGTCGAGAAGAAAATCGCGGAGAACATGGGCTTCAGTGCCACCTCTGACAACCGGTTTAAGATTTTAGAGATGCATGTGGATTTGGATTTGTCGGAGTACGACGAGAAAGATTCCGAAGCTGGGGATGCGGAAACGGAGATGGGTGGTATTGCACTGCCTTATGTCGTGACTATTGAGAAAAGCACTGAAACCGTCCTAGCAATTTATCGCAACTGGGCACCTGACGATGAGAAAAAACTTAAGCGCGAGCACTTTGTTCATTATCCCTATATTCCCGGTTTTGGCTTTTATGCTTTTGGTTTGGTTCACCTGCTGGGTAGTTTTGCCAAGTCTGGTACGTCTCTTATTCGCCAGCTTGTGGACGCGGGCACACTATCCAACCTCCCCGGCGGATTTAAGACCCGAGGGATGCGGATCAAAGGAGATGACACTCCCATCTCCCCCGGTGAGTTCCGCGACGTAGACGTTGCATCTGGCACCATCAAGGACAACATCATGACGCTCCCGTACAAGGAGCCGTCGCAAGTCCTCTTCACCCTGATGCAGAACATCGTGGAAGAAGGGCGGAAGTTTGCCAGCACCACCGACCTCAATGCCTCCGACATGTCCGCGCAGTCTCCGGTAGGCACTACGCTGGCTATCCTTGAGCGCAGTCTGAAGGTGATGTCGTCCGTGCATAGTCGCGTGCATTACGCGATGAAGAGAGAGTTGCGCCTCCTCGCCTCCATAATTCGTGACTTCACTCCTGACGAGTACGACTACGAGCCGGAAAAGGGTGGTAGGAAGGCTAAGAAGGCCGACTATGACATGGTGGACGTTATTCCCGTGTCTGACCCCAACGCCTCGACGATGGCGCAGAAAGTCACGCAGTGGCAGGCGGTGATGCAGTTAGCGCAAGCATCCCCCCAAATCTATGACCTCCCTGAGCTTCACAAGCAGATGCTTGAGGTGTTGGGTGTGCGGAACATTGGGAAAATTATTCCGACTGAAGAAGACCAGAAGCCGCGAGACCCTGTGTCAGAGAACATGGACATTCTTGCGGGCAAGCCGGTTAAGGCGTTCATGTACCAAGACCATGAAGCGCACATTGCGGCTCACATGGGTATGTCTGAAGACCCACAAGTTCAGAAACTTGTCCAAGATACCCCTGCGGCTAAAACCATCGCAGCGGCGGGTGCAGCGCATGTGGCCGAGCATCTTGGGTTCCTGTACCGCAAGAACATCGAGGAGCAGTTGGGGATGCCACTGCCGCCGCCGGATGCGCCGTTGCCGCCTGATATGGAGGTGCAGCTATCCAAGCTGATTGCCCAAGCGCAGCAGCAGTTGACGCAGAAGAACCAAGCCGAGGCGGCGCAAGCGCAGCAGCAGCAAGAAGCTCAAGACCCGTTGAACATTTTGCAGCGCGAAGAGTTGGAGCTTAAGAAACAAGAAATTCAGCTTAAGGCACAAAACCAACAAGCAGAACTACAGCTTAAAGCGCAGGCGCAGCAGGCGGATATTCAGATCCAACAGGCCAAATTGGCGCTTGAAGCAGGCAAAGTTGACGCACAAAAGCAGATAAAAGGGCAAGAATTAGGGGTGAAACAACTGACTGAAGCGGCAAAACTTCAGTCAAGCGTGGGGTTAAAACGCGAAGATCGCCAATACCAAGCCCAACAAGCTAACCAAAACCGTGCCCATCAATCAGTACAAGCGGCTCAACAAGCTCGCCAACAGGCTCAAAAACCTGAGAAAGAACCTAAAAAATGACTGTAATTGATCTAATTATTGAAGAAATCCAAAAACGTGTTGGGCAAATCCAAGACGATTTGGGTTCCGGCGTGGCTAAAGACTACGCCGAATACAGATACATCTGTGGCAGTTTGCATGGGATGTTGGCGGTAAAACGTTATGTGGATGATATTAAAACTAACTTGGAGAATGATTAATGAGTGATGAGCACCAAGATGTTCAATCGGCAACACAATTGCCTAACCCCACAGGCTACAAAATCCTGTGCGCTATTCCTGACATCGAAGCAAAGTTTGATAGCGGCCTCCTCAAAGCGGAGAAGACGATTAAGGACGAGGAATTGATGACTACGGTGCTTTTCGTGGTCAAGTTGGGGCCGGATTGCTATTCCGATACCTCACGATTCCCCAGCGGCCCTTACTGCAAAGAAGGGGACTTTATCCTTGTTCGCCCGCATTCGGGTTCGCGAGTTCACATCCACGGGAAGTCTTTCCGTCTCATCAACGACGATAGCGTCGAGGGTGTAGTGGAAGACCCGCGTGGCATTCACCGAGGCTAGGAGATAACACATGGCAACTGACAAGAACGTGGCCGAGATGGAAGATGATTTTGAAATTGAAGTTGAGGACGACACCCCGGAGGAAGACCGAGGCCGTGCTCCGATGCCGGAAGACATCGTAAAAGAACTTGATGCCGACGATGAGCTTGAGAATTTCTCCAAGGAAAAAGCCAAGCAACTGAAAAAAGTTTGGCACGACGAACGCCGTGCTAAAGAAGCGGCATTGCGCGAACGCGAAGAAGCGGTGGGGCTGCTTAAACGGTTTGCAGAAGAAAACAAGGTGCTAAAAAAGAACTTACATACGGGCGAACAAGCGTATGTAGGTACAGCTAAGGTTGCTTTTGAGAAAGAACTTGAAGCGGCCAAGCGCGAGTTCAAGGATGCGTATGACTCTGGCGATTCCGACCGCGTAACGGACGCGCAGGAAAAGCTACTTAACGCCAAACTGAAACTGCAACAGGTTGCCAATTACAAACCGCAGTATCAAGAAGATGCTGGACAGCCAGAAAAAAATGTAGTAAATACCTCCACTAACGAGGGATGGTCTGCGGCCCCCGTTGAAAACACGGTATCTAAAACCGATCCAAAAGCGGTTGCGTGGCAAAAACGCAATTCTTGGTTTGGTGAAAACCGCGTGATGACGAGCATGGCTTTTGGTTTGCACGAAGACTTGGTAGGTGAAGGCGTAGACCCGACCTCTGACGAATACTACTCGCGTATCGACAAAGAGATGCGGCGTAGATTCCCAGAGTCTTTTGAGGGTAGCGAACGGAAACGACCCGGAACAGTGGTGGCTTCCGCAAAGCGTTCTACGGCCCCTCGTAAAGTTACGTTGACGGCGACTCAGGTTTCTCTAGCTAGAAAACTTGGGTTGACCCCAGAGCAATACGCAAAAGAAATGATTAAATTGAATGGTGATACCAATGGCTGAAAACAGAATTTCTCGTGATATGGATACCCGTGAAGCGTCTTCCCGACCCAAAAGTTGGGCACCGCCTTCGCTGCTTCCTGAAGTTAATCAGGAACCGGGATACTCCTACCGCTGGATTCGCGTTAGCACCTTGGGCACCCCTGACGTAAACAACGTCTCGTCCAAACTACGAGAAGGTTGGGAACCCGTGAAAGCTTCGGAACATCCGGAAGCATTTACAATGACCGATCCAAATAGTCGGTTTAAGGACTCTATTGAGTCCGGTGGTCTTATCTTGTGTAA
>Ga0315904_10000958_pt1 | contig 45725 bp, 43 predicted proteins | sample LakEriMetagenome_6_FD_203529 | JGI IMG/M metagenome (GOLD analysis project Ga0315904, IMG submission 203529) | Freshwater fungal communities from buoy surface, Lake Erie, Ohio, United States - Buoy 12 MA120 | ecosystem: Environmental > Aquatic > Freshwater > Lake | place: USA: Lake Erie, Ohio...
AAGAGGTCTGTCCAACTGTCGGGATTCGCAGGAATGAGAACAACGGGCTTCGCCTGGTGGACTTTCGGTCGCTGAGGGAGCGGAGCGGAAAAGGTCTGTCCAACTGTCGGGAGCAGAGGAATCCCAAGAGGTCTGTCCTATTGTCGGGATTCTTGTCGCCGCCGGGGCGTCGGCTGTCGGTGAGTATGAGATCTTCGGTCAGCTGTGCTGAGAGTCAGAGACCAGTTGCGGGCATCGTGGGGGAAGGATACACCTTCATCTGGAGATGCATGAGCGCTACGAGGAATGGCTTGATTACCTTTTTGATCATGAGGTAACCACACCGGAGTGGTATTGGGCCGCGGGCGCTCCGGTTTTTGAAGCATCGGAGTTGGACTATGCAGTCCTCATTGGGGAGACATTCCGGCATGCCGGGCGCGACCTTCTGCGGTTCAGCGATGCCCAACTCAATCAGGGCCTACTCCTGCTGGCATCGGCGGCGTGCAGTGACTACATGGCGTCGCTCAAAGATGCGAGAATCCCGATGGCGACAAGGCTTGCCACGACCCGGTCCATTTACGATCTTTACCGCGATTGCTTTCAGCTGCGGTGCACGGAGACACTGAGTCATCTCAATCGGACTGGTCGATCGGCTTTGAATGAGATATGCTATATGTTCTGGGATATCAGTGTGTTGGGATGTCTGGAGGAGAACGATGAGGAGCGGCCCCTTGTTGACTGTGTCTTCTCTGTTCTTGGCGATACTCTGAAAATCCCTCACCTCGCCTGCCAGGAAGCGGCGATTCATGGCTATGGGGAGATCAGTCTGTTCCATCCTCGGCGAGTCGAAGAGGCCCTTGATGGATTTCTCGCTGGCGGGATCTCTTCCGGCCCTCTGCGGGCCTATGCAGAGAACGCGAGGAGTGGCAACATTCTCTGACGAGGGGACGGTGGCTGACTGAGGCAGGCAGCAGTGTGTCTGTCGGCCCTGTCAGGCGCAGCGGACGGTGAGGGTGGCACCTTCCACGCGGAGGATTTCGACGAGAGTGCCTTCCGGGAGTGGGTGGAGGCTTTCGGTGATGGCGCGCCATTCTTCTCCGCCGACGCGGACTCGTCCGGGAGTTCCCGAGGTGATGGGGTCGACGACGGTGCCGGTGGTGCCGAGGAGGGCGTCGGTGAGAACGGGTCGGTGGTCACTGGCGCGGTAGAGGCCGCGGGCGAGGGGCCGGACGAGGGCGAGGCAGAGCACGGAAGCGACGGCGAACACACCCAGTTGTCCGGCTGTGGTCAGTCCGAGTTGAGCGGCGGCGAGGGCGGTGAGGAGGGCGGCGGTGCCGAAGCTGGCGGGAAAGAAGGAGAAGCTCAGCATTTCGACGATGTAGAGGGCGATGCCGAGAACGGTCCAGAGGTGCCAGGGTTGCATGGGGGTGAGCTGGAAGGGTTGGAATCCGCTCGATACTATATCACAGCGGTGCGCCGCTGCAATGGCGTGCCGTCAGCTGTCCTGCTGCCGTGCCTGATCGTATGCCGCGATGATGGCCTGGACGATCCGGTGCCGGACGATGTCTTCGCCGGAGAAGCGGCAGAAGGCGATGCCTTCCGTGCCGGGCAGAACCTTGAGAGCCTCGCGGAGGCCGGAGGTGCGAGGGTCCTTGAGATCGACCTGGGAGGGGTCGCCTGTGATGACGCATTTGGAACCTTCGCCGAGCCGGGTCAGGAACATGAGCATCTGGGCCTGGGTGGTATTCTGGGCTTCGTCGAGGATGATGAAGCTGCGGCTGAGGGTTCGGCCCCGCATGTAGGCGAGCGGGGCGATTTCAATCTGCGAGCGGTCGATCATCTTTTCGATCTCTTCCGGATCCAGCAGATCGTAGAGTGCATCGTAGAGTGGGCGGAGGTAGGGCAGCACCTTTTCGTTGAGATCGCCCGGGAGGAAGCCGAGGGCCTCGCCGGCTTCTACGGCTGGGCGGGAAAGAATGATGCGCTGGCAGTCGCCTGCCTTGTAGGCGGCCACGGCGCTGGCGACGGCGAGAAAGGTTTTTCCGGTTCCGGCCGGACCGATGCCGAAGGTGACATCGTGCGAGCGGATCGCCTTGAGATAGGCCAGTTGTCCGCGGGTCCGGGCCACCACGGGTGGTTTGCGCGGCGAGCCGATCAGTTTGAGTGAGCCGAAATCCTCGAGGGCATTGGTGGGAACGGCGGGCGGGGCGGCGGATCCGATGCCTGCCTGTTCCATGGCGTAGCGGAACATGTGGCCATTGATTTCCGTGCCCTTGCGGCGTGCTTTTTCGAGGGCGGCGAAGACGCGTCCGGCTCCTGCGACGGCATCCTCGGGGCCCTGCAGTTTGACCCAGCCTTCCCGCGTGGTGATTTTCACGCCGGCTTCCTTTTCGAGGGTCTTGAGGAGCGAGAGATCGTGAGCGAAGAGACTCTGCAGAAAGTGCGGCGTCTCGTATTCAAGCGTGGTGGTGGTCATGGCAGGAAGCGTTACCGTGTCGCGTCACTTCCATCCGTAGACGAGTGCCCAGTCGATGTCGTCCTTGGTTTTGCCGACGATCCGGAAGACCACGTAGTAGGTCCCGGTCTTTTTCGGATCGACATGCACTGCTGCGAAATCGCTCCCGCTGCGTTTGGCGGCACTGACCTTGACGCCTTTGGCATCGAAGACATCGATTTCGAGCTTCACTTCGGCTTCCGTGGACGTGCCCAGCCAGAACCACACCTGATTGCCTTTGAAGAGCTGGTGTTTGACCAGTTTCTGTTCGCCGGGCTTGATGGTGCCTTTCCAGTATTCCTGGCGGATCTTGAAGCCTTCGGCGACTTGTTCCATGGCACCCTCGAGGGCGGCCGAGTGGGCGTCGTCGACGATGGCCTGCAGCGGGGAAGTGAGCAGGGCGAGGCAGACAGTGAAAGCCGCCGAGGTCCGCAGGCTGCGGAGGAAAGATGAGGAAAACCGGCGCATGGGATCAGCCTTTCGTGGTGATGGAACGGACGAGCGTCGAGGTGATGCCGTGCATTTCCCGGACTGCCTTTTCGCTGAGGGTGTCGTCGCCGCTCTGCATGATTTCCCGCAGCCGGGCCACGCCGTCGGCAATGGCCTTGAGCTTGTCCGCGTGCCGGGCCCGTGTGAGCATTTCCTCGAGTGCATCATTGAAGTAATCGGCAAGGTCCGGCTGCAGCAGGACTTCGGCCCGGTCTCCGGAGTAATCGCGGCGGATCACGTCGGTGGCTACTTCGGTGCCGCGGAGCCAACCGCCGACCGAAACGCATTCGGCGAGGGCACCATCGCGGAGCGCTTCCATTTTGGCGCGCACCGTATTCTGGGTGGCGTCGAGTTCGCTGCGGACCTGGTCCCATTGCGAGGCCTTGGCGGCGTCGTCGATGGCCTGGCAGTGCTTGAGAACATCTTCCCGGATGCCGAGAGCGGTCGAGAGGGAGAGCACGTCCTTGCCGATGGTTTCGACTGTCTTGCGGTCTTCGGCCTGGACGGCGATGAAGCCATCGGCCACTGTAGCACCAAGAAGCAGGGCCACATCCGTGCGCTCGCTGAAGTTCGGACGGCTGCCATTGGAGACCTGCGCTTTCCAGTCGGGATCACCCAGCTTGTCGAGCACTGAAAAAATTTCGCTGGGGACGGGAATGATGACTTCATCGACGACCTGTCCGGGGAACTGCGAGAGGTCCAGTTCGCCGCCTCCCTTGTCGACGGGAGTCTGGGCCGCGGGGTCGTTCTGTGCGGCGAGGTCGGCGAGGCCGAACGAAAGCACGGCAGCCGGGACGAGGAATCGGAATCGGAGCATGAGCGACACGGGAGGTCTCATGGGGAACACTAGAACAGGCCCCGGCAATATGCCAGGGGGAACGGCAGGGGTCGGCTCTGGCGGCCGTGCATTCCTCTTGCGCGGAGAACCGGGGTTTCCTAAGGCTGATCCGCCCGCGGTGGTCGGCCGGTGGTTGCTTCCTGCCCGCCTTCAGCCGTATTTTCCCGTCGCGCGCCACGCTTTTTCAACATCTGCCCGTCAATCCAAGGAAATGAACAACGCAATTCTCGCCAAAGCCGCCAACGAATCCCGTGGTCTTGCCATGGACGCCGTCCACAAATGCTCATCCGGGCATCTTGGTCTTCCTCTTGGCGCGGCGGAAATCGGTGCGGTGCTCTTTGGTTCCGCGCTCCAGTGCGATCCCGCGGATCCCGGCTGGCTGAACCGCGACCGGTTCATTCTCAGCGCGGGCCACGGCTCCATGTTCATTTATGGATGGCTGCACCTCGCGGGATACAATCTGTCGCTCGAGGAAGTGAAGAATTTCCGCGTGCTCCATTCGCTTACGCCTGGGCATCCGGAGTTTCATGAAACCGAAGGCGTGGAATGCACCACGGGCCCGCTGGGTCAGGGTGTCGGCAATGCGGTCGGCTATGCCCTCAGCGGCAAGATGGCAGCTGCGAAATACAATACCGCACAGCACACCATCATTGACCACCACGTCATCGCGCTGGCCGGCGATGGCTGCCTCCAGGAAGGCGTGGCGCGCGAAGCGGTCGCCTTCGCGGCGCACAATGGACTCGACAATCTCATTCTGATTTTTGATTCGAATGACGTCACGCTCGACGCCATGGCGAAGGTCACGCAGAGCGAGAACACGCAGGCCTTGTACGAGGCTCTGGGCTGGGACGCCGTGACGATTGATGGGCATGATCTGAATGCCATTGCCGCGGCGGTGGAAGGCGCGAAGCGGAATGACAACGGCAAGCCGAAGATCATCATTGCGAAGACCATCATTGCGAAAGGCATCCCGGAAGTTGCGGGCACTGCCAAGGGGCATGGGGAAGGCGGCGCGAAATTCACGGACGCGGCGAAGCAGGCACTCGGGATTCCGGAAGGCACGCATTTTCACGTCAGCGACGACGTGCGGGCCTACTTTGCGGATCTGAAGGCGCAGCGTGCGGCCGCTCATGCCGGCTGGCAGAAGACCTTCGATGCATGGGCCGCTGCCAATCCCGGGCTGGCTGCCGAACTGAGCGCCGCGCGCAGCGGTGGTCTGCAGGCGGAGGATCTGCTCAAGCTGGTTCCCGAGTATCCAACGGAAGGAAAATCCGCGACGCGCAACTGCGGGGGCGAGATCCTCAATCACATCGCGAAGGCGGTTCCGCAGCTCATCACGGGCAGCGCCGACCTCTTTGGTTCGACGAAGAACTACATCAAGGACGGCGGCGATTTCTCCGTGGCGAACCCCACGGGCCGCAACATCTGGTTCGGCATCCGGGAGCACGCCATGGGTGCCATCTGCAACGGCATTGCCTACGACGGTCTCTTCCTTGCCAGCGGAGCGACCTTCCTCGTGTTTGCCGACTACTGCCGCCCTAGCATCCGTCTCGCGGCGCTCGCCAAACTTCCCGTCACCTACATTTTCACGCACGACAGCGTCGGCGTCGGTGAAGACGGTCCCACTCACCAGCCCGTGGAAACCGTGAGCGGCCTCCGTGTCATTCCGAACCTTGATGTCATCCGCCCGGCCGATGCCGAGGAAACTGCGGCTGCCTTCGCCGCCGCCTTCAGCCGCGCCGATGGTCCGACCCTCCTCGCGCTTTCCCGCCAGGACCTTCCGCTCATGGGCTTCGCGAGCGCCGCGTCACGCCGCGACGGCACACTCAAAGGCGGTTATGTCCTCGTCAGGGAATCCGCCCCGCTCAGCGCCATTGTCCTCGCCACCGGATCGGAAGTCCAGTGGGCCGTCGCAGCCGCCAAGGGCAATCCCGGCGTCCGCGTGGTCAGCCTGCCATGCTTCGAACGCTTCGACCGCCAGCCGCAGGCGTACCGCGACGAAGTTCTCCCGCCTGCCTGCACCAGGCGCATCGCCATCGAAGCCGGTGTCTCCGGCCTCTGGTGGAAATACGTCGGTACCCATGGCACTGTCCTCGGCATCGACCGCTTCGGCATGAGTGCCCCCGGCAACACTGTCATGAAGGAACTCGGCATGACCGCCGACGCCGTCAAGGCGGCCCTCGCGTGAGGGCCTGCCGAGTCAGAGATGAACTACCGCACATGGCACGGGCTCAACCGCTGGGGCTTCCTGGTGATGATGCCCGCGGTGGCCGCCGGATTCCTGATGCCACCGGGCCCCGTTCAGGCCGCCCTGTTGACCGTGGGAGTTGCTTTTGCGGTCGTCTCCGGCGTGGCGGGCGCAGCCCTCGCCATTCTCATGATCGCCGGGAGATTCCGTTTTGCCTGCCCCGCGTGCGGGGAGAAGAATACGCATCTGTGCCGGTCTGAGAGGGGCCGGGGCATGGAACTGCATTGCGGGCAATGCGGCACCTTCCGCGAAGGCGGCCTTTTCAGGCTGAGGCTGCGGTTGGAATCCCTGGCGCGGGATGCTTCCCCCGAGCTGTGAGTGACGGAACTGCCCGGAGTTCCGTGACGGCGTGAATGCGGCGGGAAAGATGGTGGCGCGGCGGGCGTTTTCTGTGCAGAACCCGACTCAGCAATCTTTTCCTGATCCCATGAACTCCTTCCGTACTGCATTTCTTCTTGCTGCTCTTGCGTCCACCGCCTCTGCCGGGGTGAAGTGGAAGACTGTGCAGCTTTGTGATGAATTTCATGCCGAGGGAGCTGCGGCGGGCGACTTCAACAAGGACGGCAAGATGGATGTGGTCTACGGGCCGTACTGGTGGGAAGGACCCGACTTCAAGACGCGCCATACCATTTACGATGGCAAGCCCTACGATCCCCGGGGGTACTCCAAGAACTTCTTCGCCTACTCGCCCGACTTGAACAAGGATGGCTGGGCGGACGTTCTCGTGCTCGGATTTCCGGGCGACGTGAGTTACTGGTTCGAGAATCCGAAGGGAGCCGATGGCCTCTGGAAGCGTCACGATGTCTTCAAGGTGACCGACAATGAATCGCCGCACTGGGTCGACATCACGGGTGACGGGAAGCCCGAGGTGGTCTGCAGCACCGGTGGATTTTTCGGCTATGCTGGACCCGGCGAGGATCCGGGAGCGGATTGGCTGTTCTCGAAGATCACGGGCGATGTGAAGGTGCAGCGTTTCACGCACGGCCTTGGCGTCGGCGATGTGAATGGCGACAAGCGTCCCGACCTGCTTGAGAAAAATGGATGGTGGGAACAGCCGGCGGACACCCGGACCCAGCCCGAATGGAAGTTCCATGCCCAGGTTTTCTCGGAACCCGGGGGTGCCCAGATGTTTGCGCAGGACCTTGATGGCGATGGAGACCAGGACGTCTTCACTTCGCTGGCGGCCCACCGCTACGGACTGGCATGGTTCGAGCAGAAGGACGGTCAATGGGTGCGGCACGACCTCATGGCAGAGGATGACAAGGACCCGCAGCGCCCGCGCTATTCCGAACTCCACGCCATCGACAATGCCGACTTCAATGGAGACGGAGTGCGCGATTTCGTGACCGGCAAGCGCTTCTGGTCGCACGCGCCCAGTCCGGATGGCAGTGGTGGCGAACCCGGGACGCATGATCCGGCGGTGCTCTACTGGTACGAGGTGAAGCCCGGGGGAGCCTCCGGAAAAGCCGAATTCATTCCGCACCTCATTCACAACGACAGCGGGGTCGGCACCCAGGTGACGGCGGTCGATGTCGACGGCAATGGCGTCCCCGACGTCGTGGTCGGCAACAAGAAGGGATGCTTCGTCAGCTTCGGAACCCGCGAATGATGCGGCGGCCGGCCCGCGCCGGTTTTTTCCGTTCCAGAAGGCTGGATCTGCAAAAATTCAGTTGCAGCGGGCGGTGCTGCGGTTTTGATGCGGTCCCGCGAGATTGCTGCGCGGATGGCTTGCCTCGCTAGCTCAATGGTAGAGCAGTTGACTCTTAATCAATTGGTTTCAGGTTCGAGTCCTGAGCGGGGTACCACACCGGAAGCAGGGTCCGGAACGGATGGCCTGAGGGAATCAGGGAAGCGGTTTCCGGAGAGCGGGTTGCCTCTGGAAAGTCCCGCAGAGCCGGGAAAAAACTGCTGGCGCGGAGCGCAGGGCCTGATTCAATCCCCGGGCGTTGCGTTGTAACGCTGCGCCATCTGATCTCTGATGATCCCCGAACGAAAACTCATACCCATGAAACACACCTCCCGCCGATCCTTCATCAAGTCCGCCGGTCTCGCGACCGGAGCGCTTGGGTTCAACATTCTCCATGCTCAGAACAAGGGTGACAAACTGCGCCTTGCGTTCATTGCAGCCGGCGGCAAGGCCGGTGCCCAGATCAACAATGCCAAGACAGCCGGCGACATCTGCACGTGCTTTGCCGAAGTCGACAAGGGAGCATGGGGCGGTGTCCTCAACAACTGGAAGGACGCGAAGGGCTATCAGGATTTCCGCCAGCTGTTCGACAAGGAAAAGGACTACGATGCGGTTGTCGTGACGACCCCGGACCACCAGCACTTCATGCCGACGGCCCTCGCCCTCATGGCTGGCAAGGCCTGCTACACGCAGAAGCCGCTCGTCCACACCGTGTGGGAGGCCCGTCAGGTTCTCGAAGGAACGAAGAAGTTCAAAGTGGCCACCCAGATGGGCAATCAGGGCCACGCCAACAACGGCAACCGCCGCATCTATGAATTCGTGAACGGCGGTCTCCTCGGCGATGTCACGGAAATCCACTGCTTCTCGAACCGTCCCATCTGGCCGCAGGGCGGACCCCGCCCGAGCGGTGAGGATTCCGTGCCGGAAAGCCTCGACTGGGACCTCTGGATTGGTCCGGCCCCCATGCGGCCGTACAAGAAGGACACGTACCATCCGTTCAAGTGGCGCGGTTACTACGACTTCGGGGGCGGTGCGCTCGCCGACATGGCCTGCCACACCATGGACAGTATCTTCATGGCGATGAACCCCGGCTTCCCCACGAAGATCGAGGTGCTCGAAATCAATGGCCACAGCGATGACCAGTTCCCGGCGGGATCGATCATCAAGTGGAGTTATGCCGCGGGCAAGCTGCCGAACGGCAAGGACCGTCCGGCCTTTGATGTGTACTGGTACGATGGCAAGCTGAAGGATGCGGATGGCAAGGACGTCGATGCCGCCGACCTCGCCCACACGCGGATTCCAAAGGAACTGCTCGCGATGCCAGATGGCAAGCCGATGAATCTGCCGAAGAGCGGCAATGTCTACGTCGGCAGCAAGGCCAGCCTGCTTGTTTCGGGTGACTACGGCGACAACTCCCGGATCCTGCCACTCAGCAAGGCCAAGGAAGTCGGCAATCCTCCGCAGCTTCTCGAGCGGCTTCCGCTCGGCGGCAGCGAGCAGGACCACTGGAACGAGTGGCGCGCGGCGGCGCTCGGTCAGAAGGCATGGGACAGTCCGGGATCGAACTTCCTCTATGCCGCGCCCTTCACCGAAACCATCCTCCTTGGCAACGTGGCTCTGCGCGTCGGCAAGGGCAAGGCGCTCGACTGGGATGCTCCGAACATCAAGTTCAGCAACAGCGAGGAAGCCAACAAATGGATTTCGAAGGAGTACCGCAAGGGCTGGGAGATCAAGATCGTCTGATCAGCCAGCTGCGGCTCATGGAGAACCGCTGAGACGGGGCGGGCATTTCCTCCGGGAGATGTCCGCCCTTTCTGCGTCGTGGGCTTGCGTGTGGCCCCATGTGTGCGCATGAACGGTGATGACTGGATGCCGCGCTGCCATTTTCGATCTGGATGGGACCCTGCTGGATACGCTGGAGGATCTGGCGGATTCGGCCAACGAGGCCCTCGCGGCGGCCGGCTATCCTCAGCATCCGGTGGAGGCCTACCGGATTTTTGTCGGCGAAGGCATGCGGGTCCTCATGGAACGCATTGTGCCTCCAGAGGAACGACAGGACCGCGCTGGACTCGAACGTCTCCTTTCCCTGTATCAGGCCGCCTACGAACGCCGGTGGCAGAACCGCACGAAGCCGTATCAAGGAATCGAGGAAATGCTCCGGGCACTTGCGACGGACGGCGTTCCGCTGACCATCCTTTCGAACAAGGCGCAGCGCTACACGGAGAAGTGCGTGGCCCACCATCTGGCGGAGCATTCCTTCCGTCATGTCTTCGGACAGCGCGATGAAGTCCCCCGCAAGCCCGATCCGGCGGGGGCCCTTGAAATTGCCGGGCTGCTGGGGCTGCCTGCTGCCGAGATTGCCTTCATTGGAGACACGCGGACGGACATGGAAACGGCGGTGGCGGCGGGCATGCCGGCCGTCGGGGTGGCGTGGGGATTCCGTCCGGTACGGGAACTCGAGGACAGCGGAGCCCGCGCGGTCGTGTCGCATCCTGCGGAACTCGTGCGGTTTTTCCGCTGAGATCATTCAGGGAAGCGAGGCACGCACCCTCCAGAACGGGCGGGTGGAACCGGCCGGCGTGAGCAGATCGAGTTCGCTGCCCGTTCCCGGCGAGGCCGGGCCTTCGCTTTGCCACGTGCCGAGGTCATCCGATCCTTCGAGCTGGTAGAGTCTTCCGATTGCGGAGGGAATGCGCAGGCGCAGCCGTGCTTCTGGAGCGGCGGCGGGATCGCAGCGCGGGTGGCTGCTGCGGTTGGTGGGGTGGGTGCCCCATGCGTATTCAGCGGCGTTGGGAAACGTGTCGCCATCGTCGTCGGCAGCCGCGTTGGGGGTTGCGAAATCGAGGCCGTGCTGCCGTTCCCATGCGTCCGGCAAGCCATCGCCATCAAGGTCTTCAGCGGGCACGTCGAGGATCACGCGGGCACCCGGAACGGCCTCGGCGATCAGTTCGCAGTCGAAGCTCGCGTCGTTGCTGACATTGAGATTCTGATGGAGTTCGACGGCGAGGACATTGCTGCCGTCGCGGAGGGCAGCGAACGCTTCCGCTGGAAGGCTGTACTCAAAGTAGCGGGCTTCGTCGCTTCCTTCCACGGGAAGCGTGGCCCCCGCATCGAAGGCAGCTCCCGCGCTGAGATTGTCGCGCGCGATTTCCACCCCGTTGAGGTAGACAGCCGCTCCGTCGTCGCGCAGGACGCGCAGCCGCAGCGAACGGATCATCGATTTCGGGACGGGCAGCGTGAAAGTGCGGCGGAAGTAGGTGGTGACCGGTGGTGTTCCGAGCAGGTAGCTGAGCCGGGTCGTTTCGGGACGGTCATCGAGCGTATTGTCGTCGCCGTAGCCGATTTCCGCGGCTCCGCTGGGCCATGAGGCATCGGCAAAGCCCGGCTGAATCCATGCTGTGCCCTGGTCGCTGCCATCGTCGAGGTATTTCCATGTGGCTCCAGCCGGCACCAACCGCAGAGCCGCCAGGGCATCGCTGCCATCGCTGATCCGGTACACGAAGGAATCCGTTCCCGAAAATCCCGGGTCCGGTGTGTAGCTGAAGCTGCCATCGGGTTTGAGATCGAGCAGACCACGCGCGGGCGGGATGGCCACCGTGGCCGTCAGCCTGCTGGAATCGACATCGCGGTCGTTGGCGAGCAGCCCGGTGAGGCCCCGCTCGCGGGACATGCGGAGGTTGAAGCTCAGATCCGCGCGGTCGATGACGGGTGGGGAAATGCTGAAGAAATCCGTGGTCGAGAACTGGTGGACTTCGACGGCGATGACATTTCTGCCTTCGAGGAGCAGGCCCGGCGGAATGGTGACCGGGAAGTAGCGGGTTTCGTCGGCATTGGGAATGCGCGACAGAGCGAGCGTGTTCGGACCGGCGTCCGGGGCGAGATTCTGGCGGGCCACTTCGAAGCCATTGAGGTAGACCGCGGCTCCGTCGTCACGCAGCAGCTCAAGGCTGATGCTGCGGGTGGCATTGACGCCACTGACGTTGAATTCCCGGCGGAACCATGCCGTGGGGTGCGCCGCTCCGGGCCGGATATTCGTCGCTTCGGGACGGTTTTCGGGCAATCCGGCGTCCCCGTAGCCGAGTTCCGCGGGGCCGGAGGGCCATGCCGCATCGGTGAAGTTCCATGACTTCCATGAGCGTCCGGGATCAGTGCCGTTGTGCAGGTACTTCCAGACCGATCCGGCGGCAATCAGTGGCTGTGTGGTCACGGATCCATCGGCAGCCACGTCGAGAAACGTCCCGGCCCGCACAAGGTAGCTGTCACCCACCGCGGCCGGTGCGTCATTGACCGGACGGACGCGGATGTTCACCTGGGCCGGTGCCGAAGCTGCCACCGGAGCGAGCGGCAGCGGGGCATGACCGCGGATGATGCCACTGATGCTGAAGGAAAGACTGGTAGCCGCATCAATGGCCACCGTGCCGCGGAAATTGATCTGCATTTCCAGACGCACGTCGCCTCCCGCCACCGTCAGACGTCCATTGAACGGCATCGGAATCGGCGGAAACTCGAGCGGCAGCGGCGTGGCCGGCAGCAGTTCGGCCAGCTGTTCCGTGCCCGTGATGGTGCCATTGCCACCGAAGGCAAACTGCGCTCCGTCGGCATCGAAGGCACCTCCTGGCCGCACCGCCGTCACCGGACCCGCATCGGTCAGCGCCAGCGAAAGCGCATCCGCCGGCGCATCAAACTGAATTCCGCCAAGGCAGGTGTTGATGATCGGCAGGCAGCCGACGCCCAGCTTGAGACGCACCGGATCGCGCAGGACACCGTCGAATCCCGTCACCCGGACCAGACTGAACGGGGCCGTGCCGGGAGCCACTTCCGCCGCCATCGTTCCGGTGACCGCCGATGTTGTCGAATCACTGGAAACACTCGGCACCCCCTGAAAGGTCAGGCGCAGGGTCGCCCCAATCGTGAGCCGGGAATTGGCGGGATCGATCGTGAAGGCGGTCGGCGTCCGGTCTCCGAAGACGCGGTACGAAAAGGTGTCGGGTCCGAAGAAATCCGCCGCCGGGACATAGCGGAATGAGCCATCGGGATTGAGAGTGACGCTCCCGTGCAGCGGAGCGCTCACCAGTCCGGCGGCCGGTGCGAGCGCCGAACCAGGCGCATCATTCGCGGAAACACCCGCCGCGGCATTCACTTCGAGGGCCGCATCTTCCGCGGTGGCATAGGTATCCCCCGCCGCAGCGGGAGGCTCTGCGGGCAGCGGCATGACCGGAATCAGCAGGAAAAGGACGGCAGCCGGTTTCATGAGGCCCTTTCATGCCTGACCGCGGCGGTGGCGTCAAGCACCGTGCTCCCTCGTGCGGGCCCTTGCGGGAATACGGTACCCGCTACATGTTTCCTCGTGTCACGACAGGAAACCATCATTGCGGCCCTGCTGCTGAGCGCGGTGCTCGTCGGCGGAATTGTCAGGCTGATCCGGCGCCATGATTCCGGCGCTTCGATTGCTTCCGATGCCGCGCCCTTGCGGAGCGCCGAGGCTGTGTCTAGTCCGTAACGTGATGAGCAAAACCCAGTTTGATCAGGCAGTGCAGCAGGCCACCGTCCGCGACCCCCGGTACGCGGCCGATGCCTACGCCTTCCTGCGCGATGCGCTCGATTTCACCATCCGGTCGCTCCAGAAGCGGAAGGTCAAGGTGGCTGGCCATGTGAGCGGTCCGCAGCTGTGCGAGGGACTGCGGGAATATGCGATCCGGGAGTATGGCCCCATGGTGCCGACCATCCTTGAGGCATGGGGTGTGAAGACAACCCGCGACATCGGCGAAATGGTGTTCAATCTCATCGAAGCCGGCATTTTCAGCAAAAGCTCCAGCGACTGCGTCGACGACTTCGAGAATGTCTACACCTTCGAGGACGCCTTCGTGCAGCCGTTCCTTCCAAAGCGCGGCTGAGTGAGTAACGTTCCGGCACAGTGCGGGAAGTCGGAGACCGCCGGGAAATGCCAATTGGCTTCGCGGTCATTCCCGGGTGATTCTTGCTGAATGTGCAGAGTGATGCCGCCATCGTCGTCCCTGACAAAACCGGGCAGCATGGGGGAAATTGATGAGGTGGCGGTTCAGGGAATTGGCCGAGAGCAGGCTCGAGGGCAGTTCGAAAAGCGTGAGTGCCCAGAAGGAATTGACGGGAGGCAGTTGTCCGGGAGCGCAGCGCAGCGTGTAGCGTCCATCGGCACCGTTGAGTTTCGCGCCATTGGCATCCGTGAAGTACGTCGGGTAGATCGCTTCTTCGCGGCTGTTTCCGTAAATGCCGAGCACGGCGCCGGTCATCCGGTAGAGGCAGTTATTCTTCAGGAATTCCCGTGTTCCGAAAACCTGTCCGCTGGTCAGCTTGCCGGCCGTCTGAATTTCCTTCACCTTGCCGGGATCATCGGGCTGGAACAACTGGGTATGGATGAGACCCCAGGTAAAGAAAGTCTCGCATGGGAAGACCTTCGTGACGCCTTCAGGCTTCGTTCCATTCCATCCCGGGCCAGTGATGAGAAAGTGACCACCCGCATTGCCGGTCGTCCGGCTTCGGATTTGGGCGCAATTGTGGGTGCAGGCGTCGCTCAGCTGAACCGGGAAATAGCGTTCGGCTGGCATGGCGGACACCGTGATCACCATCGGTTCCGCCCGCAGGTCCATGCCGATAAATGAATTAGGCGTGTCCGGGTTCGGCGTCTGGCTGGCCTTGTCCTCCGGAGTGAAGACGCGCGGGGTATTGGTCAGGCGGCTCCACGGGGCCTTGTACTCGGTGCTTCCCGTATCCACAAAGCAGAGGAGTAATGGACCCGGCAATTGTCCAAGAGCTGCAATCCATAGATAACGGCTTCCTTCGCAATGGCGTGGGCTTCGTCAGCAGTGATGGGCCCCGTGCGGGATCTGGACGGCAGCCATCAGGCCAAGAGTGAAGGGAAAGAGTTTCATGATGGTGCAAAGTGCGATGGGGCTCGCCGTGGCGCTGCCGCCGACCCGGGGCAACCCCCGCATTTCCTGTCATGAGCACTCACGCTTAGTCCGGCACCGTTCCCGCGGAAAAAAAGGCGGCCGCCCCTGACGAATGCAGAGACGGCCGCCGGACCACTACCAGAAAGGCTGCCTTACGCAGCCATTCTTGCAATAATGGAAGCGGCGCCCTTCCGCAATGATACCTTGGTTTAGGGAGATGGGATAACAACTTCCGGGAGGGTCAGGGAAGCTTCACCGGCGCAGCAGGAATTCCTTCGCATTGAGGAGCGACCATGCGAGGTCCTCAAGGGCGACGCGGCGGGAGGCACTGTCCGCGAGCAGCGGCACGAACCGCGCGGATTCGGCATCGGACGGAGGACGGCTCAGGAAACGCCAGAAAAGGTCGTCAACCATGCCCGCTGGGTCCGCACCGTCGCGGAGCAGCTGGGCGAGGCGGTTGTCTTCATGGCTGAGCAACCGGGTGACGAGCGGCCCGCTGGTGAGGGTGAAGACCTGGGCGAGCGAGCTTTCGGTGGTGCGCTCGCAATCGCAGGACGTCGCGCGTGGCGGCTTTCCGAATTCCTTGAGGAAGGCTTCGGTGGCGTCGCTGCGTTTCGATTTCGTGATGAAGCGGGCGCCGGGAATGCCGATGGCGCGGGCGTTTTCCGGGAAGTTGCGCATGGCCAGCGGCACCCCGAGCGCGAGGTGACTGGCGTCGAGCAGGACTTCGGCCGGCAGCCGCCGGATGAGGGCGTGGGCGAAACCGTGGATCTCTGGGGCATTGCCCGCAGCCGGTTCCGCGGACAGCTGATACGTACGCGACGCACAGAGGAAGCGCAGGAATGGCCGGAGCCGGAAGCCGCCCCGCACGAATTCCTTCGCCAGTTCGTCGAGGAGGGCAGGGTGCGACGCAGGATTCGTCATGCGGAAATCGTCAACCGGATCGACAAGTCCGCGGCCGAAGAGAGCGGCCCATGCCCGGTTGACCTGCACTTTCGCAAAGAGCGGATGCTGCGGGGAAGTCAGCCAGTCAGCGAGGGCGGCGAGACGATCCGGTCCGGTGCTGGTCGGTTCGCCACCCAGCATGGCTGGGAGCGGCGACGAATCGTTGCGGGGATCGCGCAGATCCCGTGGCCCGCGGAAGCTGATAACCTGTTCGCCGACGAACTCCATGCGGTCGTTCTCATCGCGTCGCCGGTTGCTGAGGATACCGTATCCAATCCCATCGAAAATGGCCGCAAAGCGGTAGTAATCGTCCTGCGTCCAGCGTTCGAAGGGATGATTGTGGCAGCGGGCACAGCCGATGCGGGTTCCCAGAAAAACCTGCGCGGTGGCTTCCGCCCGCAGCGGCGCGTCGCGCAGCACGCGCCAGTAATTGGCAGCCGGCTTCTGATAGGAACTGCCTTCCGCGGTGAGCAGGGCCCGCACGAGCTGGTCGGCGGGCACATCGCGTTCCATGGCATCGCGCAGCCAGCGGTGCATCGCAGTGGCACCGGTGACATCCATGACCCGTTCCTCGAGCCGCAGGAGGTCCGCCCACTTGAGGGCCCACCAGTCGGCAAACGCCGGCGTCGCCAGCAGTTCATCAACAAGCCGGGCGCGCTTCGCAGGATCGCCGTCCGCAAGAAATCGTCTGGCAAGGCCGGCATCGGGCAGCTGGCCCGTGAGATCGAAAGACACCCGGCGCAGGAAGGTGGTGTCATCGCAGAGCGCCGAGGGAGCGGTCTGCAGTTCCCGGAGCCGCCGGAAAATGTGGGCATCAATGAAGTTGTATTCCGCAGTGTCCGGAAAGGCGAAGCCGGGCCGGGCGGGCAGGAAGGCGACGGGGACAGCCTGCTGGAGGTTCTCGAAGCGGACAATCACATTGGTCTCCCCATGCTTGCGGGCCTGCACAGTGCCGCTGCGGGAAACCGTGGCGATCAGATTCGATAGTTCGTAGACAGAACAGCCCGTGACATCGCGGCTGCTGCCATCGGAGAAGGTCGCGGTCGCCTCCAGCTGGACCCCGCTGACTGGATCCACCGCGAGTTGTGCCGACGCGGTCACGCTGAGCCCCGTCAGTACCGGGGCATCGGGCGGGTCGTCCGGGGCTCCAGCCTGAATCCATCCTTCAAGGAGCCGGAAATCGTCACTGTCCGGCGGCAGCCGCAGGCCACCTTCATGTTCGGTCAGTTCCGCCGGCTTGCGGAGCAGCTGACTGCGCTGCGGTTCCGCGGTGTTGAGCCGCGAGCTGCTGCGGTTCCGGGTAAGTGTGGCGAAATCCTGCGCTGGATTTTCGCCCCGCAGGGAAAGCCGGAGATTGCCTTTGCCACTGGCACTGCCGTGACAGGCTCCGGTATTGCAGCCGGAGCGGCTGAACAACGGCATGATCTCATGCCGGAACGAGGGAGCCGCCGGAGCCGTTCCGCAGGCCGTCAGAATCGTGAGCATCAGATGCAGTCGCATGGCAATGGCTTCATGCGTAGCGCAGTCCGCAGCTTCTGCCCGGGCGCATTCGCGGGAAATCCCTGGCGGCGCGGCCTGCATCCCGTAGCGTCACGACCATGAAGTGGCTCGCTGCTCTCTTTTCCCTGATGCTGCCGGCAGTCCTCCCGGCGGAAAGCGAGGACGGTCCCGGTCTCGTAACCGCCGCCCGGACTCAGGTCGGAAAGACCGTCCGCTACGACCCGGCCTATGTGCCCCTCAAGTATCCAGGCGGCGATGTGCCGGCTGACCGCGGCGTCTGCACGGACGTTCTCATCCGCGCCATGCGCTCGGCATGGAAGATGGATCTCCAGCAGATCGTGCACGAGGACATGGCGCGGAACTTCTCCGCGTACCCGAAGCTCTGGGGCCTGCGCAGGACGGACCGCAGCATCGATCACCGCCGCGTTCCGAATCTCGCCACCTGCTTCCGCCGCAGAGGCTGGAATCTTCCCATCACGAAATCTCCCGGAGATTACCGCCCCGGCGACATCGTCACCTGCACCGTGCCCCCGAACCTCCCGCATGTCATGATCGTGAGCGACCGCAGCAGCCCGGATGGTCATCCCCTCGTGCTCCACAACATCGGAGCCGGTACCCGCGAAGAAGACTGCCTCTTCCGCTTCCCCCTCACCGGCCACTACCGCAGACCCGAATCTTCCGGCGGAAAACCCGCCGCCGTTGCGCCGCGTCCGGCACCCTGATTTCCCGCCGAATCCTGCTTTCTCAAGTCTCCGGCTGCGCTGCGCCAAGATTGCGCAAGAGTCCAGCAAGGAAGCCATCATCGGGATCCGCATGCTTTGGCCGCGCTGGTGGCTGCCGCTTCGCTTTGGGCGCAGGCTTCGGTGCGGGAGCAGACTGCGGCACGAGACCATCGCGTTCCATCTTGCGGATCGTCACCGTGACCACATCCCCGAGCGAGTAGCGGTCGAGAATTCCGGCAACCGCGTTGCGCACGTCGATCATGAGCATGCGGAGCCCGCAGTGGTCCGGATCCGGACAGGTGCAGGCTTCATAGGCCGTCTCGCTGGCACAGCCGATCGGGGCCAGCTTGCCATCGAGAAACCGCACGAGTTCCCCCATCTTCACCTTTGCCGGATCACAGATCAGCCTCGCACCGCCAGCTTTGCCTCGGATGCCTTCCACGAATCCTTCCGACTTGAGATCCGCGAGAATGTTCTCCAGAAACTTCGCCGGAATCCGCTCGCCCTCCGCCAGCTTGGACACGCTCACAATTGGCCTCCCCAGCCGGGAAGCCACCCCCAGCCGGATCAGCGTGCGCAGGCCGTATTCGCCGCGTTTGGTAAGTTTCATGATGACAGGTTACAGACCAATACCCGCGACGCAACCCGCGGGATTCCTTAACCGGATGAGGCCATACAGCCGATGAGCGGACGCTGATCCGCAGTCGCCATGTGTGGCAGCATCGGGTGGACGGGCCTCCCTACGGAATGCGGAATGTGAGTCCGCTGTAGGGACACTTGACCTGTGTGCCCGGTGCCAAACCTTCCACATCGACCATGCCTGCCTCCGGTGCATAGGGGCTGTGCAGCATGCCCGGCCGGTCTCCTGCCGGAATCCCCTGCGGCAGTTCCAGTTCGATGGGTTTGCCGGAAGGGTCCGTCATGACCGGAGCGATCGCGAGGCAATCGATGCTCCCATCGTCTCCGGGCGGGCGACGCAGCAGGCCGCCGGCACCCGACGCCATCTCGATCACGCTGCCGTACCCGGGAAACTCCGGTCCGCCTTCCATGCCTTCATCGATCCCGAGATGCAGGGCCATCCGATCCATTCCGGTGGGCACTGCAAGAATCGCCACGCGGGTTCCGCCGACTGTCAGCATGGCATTCTGAAACGGCTGCATCGCCATCGATGGTGCGGCCACCGTGGTGACGGCTTCTTCCTTGCCCAGCTGTTCCATGGCCTCGGCGAACTCGCGACCCTTCATGACCCGGTGCACCATGAGCGGAGGGTTGCCTTCCTGCGGATCCCATGCCTCGGCGCGGATGCCGTGGAGCAGATCCGGTGCCCCCTGCGGAGCCGCCGGGTCCCATCGTTGCCCGTCTGACGGAGAAGCTGCGCCTGGCGCCAGCTTCATGAGGGTCAGCTGCACCACGACCTCGCCCCTGACTTCCTGCATCCCGCGGCGGGCGACTTCGATGGCCTGCAGCGATCGGGCGGGGCCGCTGACCCGGACACTTTCTGTATCGCGTTCCATCAGCAGCCTGCCTTCACCGATGGGTGGTGCCCCCACCGATTCCCACCGCAGGGATTCTTCGTGAAGGTTCGGGTCCATGGGTTTGCCGGTGAGCAGCAGCAGCAAGTTCCGGAAATTGCCGGAGGGCAAGGTCAGCGTGCTTTCCAAGGTGTCCGCAGAGCGATTCCCTTCCGCAAAGACGAGGACGTCTCCGTCGAGCGAAAACTCCGTGCCGGTCTGCGCCGCCATCATCTGCAGAAGGGTCCATGCAGGCAATCCCACCGGCAGATTCAGGTTCACCGGGGCGTCTCCGGGCGCACGTACATCCACCTTCGGTGTCCTTCCACCCGGCAGAGCGAGGGCACGGCTCAGCAGCAAGGCCGCCTCTGCCAGAGACCCACGGAGAGCGACCCCGACAAACCGGGAACGCAGCACGCTCTCCATGTCCATCGTTTCACGTTGGCCCGTCTCCGGCGGGCGCAACTTCGGGGCTCCCGCCAGCGGGGACACGGCTACGACCGGTCTCGGCCGCAGGCTGATTCCTTCACGGTCGTTACGGTCCGGCGGCCACAGGGCCCAGGCGATCAAACCGACCGCCACCGCAGCCGCGGCGGACCGCCGCACCGCAGGCCGTCGCGCGGCATCCCTTGCCCGCATGAGCCACCATGGTTTCGCCAGAATCGCTGCGAGTTCCGCCCGGCGGTCGGCATCGCTCCGTCCCATGCCACGCAGCAGCGCTTCGGTTCGGCACAATCCAGCAAATTCTCCCGCGCGCTCGGGATCGCGCAGCTGCGCGCTCAGGATACGCCTGGTCCCTTCATCAGCGGTGCCATCGAGCCATGCGGCCGCGCTCTCGTGAAATTCAGGATCTGTATTCATCGCATTGCGTTGTTGAATGCTGCGGCGACATCCTCCGCCGGATGCAGAGGGCCAGTTGACGGCGCAGCCGCGACAACTGCTGATAAACCGAGGCGGCCGTCTGACCCGTCTCCCCGGCAAGCTGCCCGATACTGGCTTCTTCAAAGTACCGCCGCCGTACAAGCTGGGCCGATCGCTCCGGCAGCTTGCCAAGGCATTCCGTGAGGGCCTCGGTCTCCGCCCGCGGTTCCGCCGCAGTGGCCACGAGCGCCGCGGCGAGTTCCTCCAGCTCCGCATCCGGCAGCAGGCCCGGCCGCTTCCGCATGCGACGGTATTCTTCCTGCAGCCGCCGGGTCGCCACCCCCACGGCCCACGGCAGAAATGGCCGGGCCCGGTCGTACCGGGCATACGTCCGCCACAGCAGCACCACCACTTCCTGAAATACATCTGCCCGGTCGTCCAGACGCGACAACGCTCCCGCAATCAGGCCGCGCAGCGTGCTCTCGCACCCGCTCAAGTCATTAAGAAAGGCCTCGCGCCGCTCAGCTTCAGTTTCCATCTTCCCTCACTATTGGCAGACCAGCAGGCGTTTCTGACAGAAAACTTTCCGCCCCGCCCCCGGAAAACTCTGCAGGCCTGCTCCTCCGGAGGAGTTCCGCAGGAAACCGCCCGCAAACGCCAATCCCGCCCAGCCATTCCGTGAACGGCGGCTCCCCTGCTCCCTCATTTCAATTAGGCCACCGTCCCGCAACGGCTAGCCATCCATTCGTGATGCCGTGCCGCCGCAAGGTCGTCCCATGCTCTGGCTATACCGCGCCACTCTGTTTGAACTCCAAGACGGGAAGGCCACGGGTTTGGTTTTGGTGGCGGGCTGTTTCATGGCGCGATTGGATTCCACACCCGCCGGAAGCCCAATCCCTCGAAATCCTTCACGTTCGCGGTCGCGAATTCGGTCACGCCCTGTGCGGTCATGGTGAGGGCGGAGCGGGCGTCGTAGAGCTTGCGGAAGGCGAAGTCTTTGGCGCGGGCGCGTTGCCAGAGCGTGTCGTGCAGCGGGCGGCTTTCGATGGGGAAGCCGATGAGCCGCCAGCGGGGATGACGGCGGAAAGTTTGGATGAGTTCGACGGCTTCGTCGGCGGGAAGCGGGTGTTTGAGGACAGTGGGGTTGCGGAGCAGTCCGTAGAACTCGGCGAGGATGAGTTCGGAAATGGCCACGTCTTCATCGCCTTGGATGGAAGTCAGCCAAGCACGCGAGCTGTCGTGCCAAGGCGAGGCGGAGTTGAAGGCGTAAAGCAGCAGGTTGGCGTCAATGGACAGCATGGACGTCACTTATTGGCCCGGCGAGTCAGACGCAGCTCGGTGTTGGTCAACTGGGCCTCGGCCTTGATTTCTTCGTGGCTCAGGCCTTTCCAGCCGAGGTTGCGTGGCTTCGGTAGCTGCCACTCACGCTTGGCATCCGTCTCGGAGGAATAGACACTGAGGATGTATTCGATGCCGCGCCGGGCTAGTTCGGCCATCGAGATCTCGCGGGCTTCGCAGAGCCTTTTGGCACGGGCGAAGGTATCGTCGGGCAACTGGATTTGGGTTCGCGTCATGCCAACAAAATGGCAGCAGAAGACAATACCGTCAATGCGGTGGCACGGGTGCTTTGGCGTGCCTGCGCTCGGCTCAGTGAACAACTTTCCCCCTGAGACTCCATCGCTGCGGCGGGGTGGCGGTCGCTTTGATCACCTGGGCGCTGAGGACGCCGGGATAGCCTGCGCGGATGATGCCGCGCTCGGCGGGGAATCCGTCGATGATGGGCGCGTGGCTGCGGGGGATGAATCCTCGCTTCTGGAGGGGCTGGAGACCCAGCTCGCGCATCAGCCGGGCGACCTGCGCGCGCGGTCGCCCGGTCTGCTGATGCAGGCGAACGGCATCCCGCTTGGAGGTCTCGTCATAGCGTTTTCCAGTACCGGATGCACGAGCTGCTTTGGTGGTAGTCCTGCTGCTCCTGCGGATGGACTTGTCGTTCTCGTGTTTGGTGTCCGCGACTTCCCGTCAGGCTCATGCTGGCGTGGAAAACCCGCGCCCCATCCAGCCCGGTGCTCTGTAATAGGCCGGGCAGGGTGAGCCGCCCCGGCGGCTGCTATCAGGCCACCGGATTCCACACCTTCGCAAAACCAAACTCCTCGAAGTCCTTCACATTGGCGGTAGCGAACTCGGTAACTCCAAAGACGCGGAGGGCGAGGGCGGTGCGGGTGTCGTAGATGCGGCGGCGGGCGATGCCGGGTTGGGCGGCCATTTCCCAAAGACGGGCGTGGAGGGTGCGGCTGTCGGGCGGGAAGCCGAGCGTTTTCCAGTAGGGATGCTGGCGGTAGCTTTGAATGACGGCGACGGCCTGCGGGGCGGTCAGCGGTTCGGCGAGGACTGCGGGATTGCGGAGCAGGAGATAGAATTCGCTGAGGACGAATTCGCTGAGGGCCACGTCTTCGCGGTAGGACAGGGTGGAGATGAATGCGTGTGCGGCCTCGTGCTGCGGCGCGGCTTCGCTGTAGCAATAGAGGAGAAGGTTGGCGTCGATCGAGAGCATCAGGTCAGGTGAGGCTCGGGTCGCTGTCGGCGAAGGCGGCATCGCGCAGAGCTTCGGCAGTCAGGCCTTTCCATCCGGCAGTCCTGGAAGTGGGCGGCTGCCAATGGGCGTGCTGGGCACGGGGCACAGCGGGCTGCTCAGGATAGACCTGGAGGAGCAGTTCCACTCCGCGGCGGAAGGTTTCTGCGAGTGACCATTCGCGCCTCCTCGCGAACGCGCGGACCTCGCGAAAGAGTTCTTCGGGGACTTGAATCTGTGTCTTGTTCATGCAGGAGAATTTGCCTCGCCATTGATTTGATGTCAAAGCGCCTTTAGGAGCCTGTTGAAGAATCGGTCCCGGCAGCGGATCCGGATTTTGCAGATGCTAGACGAGCGGCTGCGCCGTGTGCCTGGGGGATGGATCTCCTGCGGGCGGCGGGCCTTATTCCAGAAGGCTTCGTTGCGCCGCAGTCGAAGGTCTCGACCTTCTCCTTTGTTGCGCCTCGCCTTGTGGAAAAATCCCTCGCCGCGCTACCAGCCCGGGTTCTTCAAAAGACTCTTAGGGCGCGCTTCAGTTTTTGTTTCGGTCCGAAACCAAAGCCCTCACGCCCGCGAAAGTCTTCGCGGCAGGTTTTCGGCCATTGCAGGAAGGTCTATTGCTGCTGGGCTGCCGACGGCGGGGTAAAGCTGGGACTCACCTGCGGGGCGCTGGCGATTTCAGCAGGCAACGCCGTGGAGAACCGGTTGCTCCGCAAGCGACCGTGCTGCGTCTCGTCGGCATCCCCGTGGGTGCTGGGCGTCAGATGCCGGAGCCGTGGGCGAGGAGCTGGCGGTATTCTGTGAGGATGGATCGGACGGCGATCACGGCGGCGTCGATGCGCAGCGGCAGCGGGGCGAGGCCTGGGGTTTCGAAGACGATCTCGAGGGCGCGGGGCCGTTGTTCCGGAGGGGCGCTGAGGACGCCAGGATAGCCTGCGCGGATGATGCCGCGCTCGGCGGGGAATCCGTCGATGGTGGGGGCGTGGTTGCGGGGCAGGAGATGCTCGGCTGCGGCGAGGGCGGGTTCGAGGAGGTGGGCCGAAAGGAGCGCTCCGCTCACAAATCCGTACAAGCCATGCGAGGTGTCGTCCTCGTGGAGCGCGATGATGACATCGTAGCGCTCGGCCCGCAGTTCCGTCTTGAGGCGGCGGACTTCCGGCTGATCCGAGCCGGTCCAGAACTCGCGGTTCAGATCGAGTCCCGCCCGGGAATGCCGCGTGCCGGCGGCGAGGCCGGTGGGGTTGCATTCCGGATAGAGGTGGAGGGCGTAGCCGGAGAGATCGGCGGGTCCGGCGGCTGCCCAGCGGGCGAGTTCGATGCAGGCGGCGGCTCCCGAGGGTTCATCGCCGTGAATGCCGCCGAAGATGCCGACCTTGAGCAGGTCTCCCGCGCCGGCGACGGTTGGGCAAACGAGCTTCGGAATGTCAGGAATCATGTCGGACGATGCGCGCGACCGGGCGGTGTGCCAGCGCAGGGCACCCGAGGCCGGAGAGGCGGCATCGTGAGGGTCAACCGGTACCCCCGCGCTGCCGCGACGAAGGCGAGCGCAATCCCCGTGTTTCCCGAGGTCGGCTCGATGATGTGCCCACGACACCGCGCTGCTCCGCATCCTCGATCATGGCCCGGCCAATCCGGTCCTTCACTCTCCCCAGAGGATTCGCAAATTCCCCCCCTTCAGTGCGATTCTTCCCGGCAGCCCCGCGGCCACCCGGTTCAAGCGCACAAGAGGAGTCCGCCCCACGGTCGTAAGAATGCTGTCGTGATATGCCATAAGACTGGCGATTTATGTTAGTTGAGAAAGCGGCTGTTGCTCATCCGATGGAAATTCCTGGGCTATCCCGGTCCTCATGCCCGGCCCTTCCCTCCACGTCCCCGGTCCTCCGGCCGCTCCGGATCAATCCGTGTCTTCTCCACCGATTCCACCTGCGTCACCCTTCCCTCGTGCACGGTGACCAGCACCGAACCAAAGCGGATCGCCCGCACCTTCTCCCGCACCACTTCCAGCCAGCGCTGTTCCGCGGCAGCATTCGTTTCGTCAGCTGGATGATTCATGGCAGGATCTCGGAAAGGTTGGCAGATGAGCGGGTGGGACCGGGCTGCAGAATCCCTATTCTGGAAATGGTCATCGTAATAGTAGGAAATAAAGAGTGAGGGGTGCCCGGCTGATGGCAGAAACCTGCATGCATCTAATTTCCATAATTTACGTGATTTACCTATTATATTTAAAAACCCCTAAGGGCCATGAGGCGCTTACCTAGAATATTATCCTCTAGGCCACGCAACTAATTAAGTTGCAGAGATTTGTTTACCGGCACAGAATACACATAGCCAGAGAAACCAACAAACCAAAGACCACACTATGAAAGCAGAAGGAACATTGCGAAATCTCTCTCTGAAATGGTTCGTTCCGCTGACCGCCAGCCTGATGATGGCGGCGACATCGTCCGGGGCGATCCTGATAACGTTTGACGGGCTGGCGGATTCCGAGCTGGTGACCTCGCAGTTCAGCGGTGGGCCTACTAACGTCACCTTCACCAATGCGATTGCCCTGACGCAGGGGATTTCGCTGAACGACGCGGAGTTCCCGCCGGTGTCGCTGCTGAATGTGGTGGCGGACAGTGGCGGACCGATGACGCTGACATTCGGGGTCGCTCCCACTTACGTGGAAGGCTATTTCACATACGCCGTTCCTTTGACTCTGCAGTTCTACGGTGATGGCGGGGTGCTGCTGGGAACGATGAATTCGTCTTTCTCCGAAAATTATGCTTCGTCGGGAAATCCGGTCAATGAACTCATCCAGTTCAGTAATCCTGCGGGGATCAGGTCTGTGATGATCACGGGGTCGCCGACGGGGAATTCCTTCGCTCTGGACAACCTGTTTTACAACACGGTGCCGGAGCCTGGGAGCACGCTGCCGGTACTGGTGGCATTTGCGGTGCCGCTGCTGCACCGCCGCGGACGCCGCGCGGGGAGTCGTCAGGAAACCATCACCCTCAACCAATGATTCCCATGAACCGAGTTTTTCATGACTTAGTGGGTGCCTGTGCGGGGGCGGTGAAGAGTGTTTGGCTGGCCGTGGGGCTGGTGGTGGCTGGTTCCGGCGTGGCTCATGCGCAGGGACTGAACGGCGGATCACTGAGCGCCAGTGTTTCGGTGATCCCGGTGGGAGCGGCGAATTCCGTGGTGTTTCAGGTGGCGATCCCGCCTGATCCAAAACTGATTGGATCGTCGGTGAATCTGCAGCGGCTCAATGCTGGAAAGTGGGAACTGGTGGGGTCGATGAAGGACGATGGCACTGGCGGTGACACCACCGCAGGGGACAGCATCTTCACGATCTTCCGGACGCTCACGGAGAGCAATCTGGGGACCATCTCGTTCCGTTCGACCAGTGGCTACCGCGGAAGCCTCGCTCGGGCGACTTCGAACACAATGTCGCTGACGGTCACGCCGGCCCTGGCGCTGTCGATTGACACCAGGGCGACCGAGCTGGTCGTCGAGCAGGGAGCCCGGTCAATCTGGTGACCACGGTCACGCTCACCAACAGTGGTTTTGGTACGCTCAATGTGGAGAGCACGGTGGATCTCACGCCCGACGATGGCGGACTTGAGGTGCAGAGTGACTATCCGTCCGGTGGCTGGTTCAGCAGCAGTTCGACTTCCTTTGTGCTGAATCAGGAATTCCTGGGCGTTACGGTGGGCGACTATGTCATGACCAACACTGTGGTGGTGGATGGCTACGCATTGACTGCCGTGGGTTCGGTGACGGTGCGGGTGGTGCCCGTGGGCGGCGATCCCAAGCTGCTGATTGGCAGTGTGCTGCCTGGAGCGATACCTGTGGCGGAGGCGACGGAAGTGATCTTCACGGCGACCGCTTCCGATTTCACGACGGCTCCAGCGGAGCTGACCCTGTACCGTCAGCAAACCGGGGGAGATGCCGCAGTCGGTACTCTGCGGGATGACGGAGTGGAACCTGATCTGAGCGCCGGGGACGCGGTCTACACGGGAAGCGCCGTCGTGACGGCCCCGGAGGAGGGGAAACTGCCATTCCGTGCGGGTGCGGTCTTTCCAGGTATGGCCGGAGAAAGGTTTTCTCCGTATTTCGGTCTGACGGTCAGTCCGTTCCCGGCTACCACGGCTCCGCCCGTGCCCGGCAGCGAAGTCAGCGATCCCGTCACCGGAGGACAGGTCTATCTCAATGAGGTCATGGTTACCTTCAATGTTCCGTTGGCTTCGGCTGACGTCATTGCCTTTGCAGCGTCCTTTGGGGGGACGGTGATTGGTACGATTCCTGAGATCGAGACGTACCAGCTGCGTGTTCCTGCCGATACCATTGCGAAGCTCAATGCAGTGATCACCGCGATGCGGGCCGACCCGCGGGTGGCTGATGCGTATCCGGTTTCCGTCGGCTCGACGACTGCCTTCACTCCCAACGACCCGCAGTATGGAACGCAGTACGCCCCGCAGAAGGTTCGGGCAGATGAGGCGTGGGTCATCGCGCGGGGAGGTCCGGTGATTGCGGTGGTGGACACCGGCGTGAACTACAACCATGCGGACCTTGCGGGAAAGGTCATCAAGGGACGTGATTTCGTGAACGGTGACAACGACCCCATGGATGATCAGGGACACGGAACCCATGTGGCGGGAATTGCAGCGGCGAGCGGCAATAATGGCATCGGAATAGCCGGCATTGCCTTCAACAGCCGGATCCTTGCAGTCAAGGTACTCAACAGTGCCGGGTCCGGATCCTATGCGAACGTCGCGAGCGGCATCATTCATTCGGTAGGCATGGGAGCGCGCATCATCAATCTCAGCCTAGGGGGTTCCGTCAGTGATCCGGCGCTCAGCAATGCAGTGAATTATGCCACTGCGCGCGGTTCTCTGGTGGTGGCTGCTGCCGGAAACGATGGCATGAACATACTAGTCTACCCCGGAGCGTATGCCAACGCCTTCTGTGTGGGCAGCACGACTTCGACGGACGCCCGTTCGGGATTCAGCAATTACGGAGCCCATGTGGACATCGCGGCTCCGGGAAGCTCGATCCTGAGCACGCTGTACACGGGAGGCTATGGTTTCAAGGACGGGACGTCGATGGCGACACCCTGCGTGGCTGGTGCGGCGGCAGTGCTGTGGTCGAGGTATCCTGGATATACGCTGGCACAGGTGCGTGCGCGTCTGCAGGCCACGGGTCAGCGTCTTCCCGGTCTGCTCATCGGCAATCGCGTGGATGTGTTCGAGGCTGTCTTCAATGGCAGCTTCGAGGACGGCATGAATGGATGGTCGGTGGCTGGCACGGCGGGTTCAGTGGCTTCCATGGGACCTCTCGGTCCCCGGCATCGCCAGCGCTTTGGATTTGCCAGTTCCGGGCCCGATAATGCCATCATTGAAACGAGGATCGAGCAGAGCTTCACAATCCAGCCCGGCGTCACCAGTTTCAGGATTTCCTTCGATTACAACTTCGTGACCGAGGAGTATCCGGAGTGGGTGGGGTCCATCTACAACGATCGGCTCGAGATCAGTCTGCTGACCCCGGCAGGAGCCACGGTGCCGCTGGCCTTTGAATCCGTGAACTCGTCTGTCTTCTCGATGGTTGGGGGCATCAACTTCCCTGGCGGCGACAGTACGGTTGGCCAGACGGGATGGAAGACGGCTACGGCCACGGTTCCGGTGACCCTCGGGCCTGGAACGTACCGGTTGGTGGTCCGGGACGAAGGCGATGGCATCTATGATTCCAATGCCCTGCTCGACAGCGTGCGGTTCCGCTGAAAGTTCCTGAGAAACGAGGAACCCCGCAGGTGGCGAGCGCTGCCTGCGGGGTTCTGTGTTTCCCTTGCGGGAGCGGTGATGCTGCTGCGGCCGTGGTGGTTCAGATCCTCAGTTCGCGGGCGTTGAGGATGGCTGGGTGGCGGGTGAGTTCGGCGAGGACGTCCTGACCGGCTGGGTGGTCGAGGGTGAGGACGGTGAGGGCGACGCCGTCGCGGGCGTCGCGGGAGAGGGACATGCTGGCGATATTGACCCTGTGCTGGCCGAGGATATTGCCGACGGTTCCGACGATGCCGGGCTGGTCGCGGTTTTCGTAGATGAGGAGGGTACCTTCCGGGGCGGCTTCGATGCGGCGGCCGTTGATGCCGACGATGCGAGGGGATTTGCCGAAGAAGGTGCCGGCTACGCTGGCGCGGCGGTCGCCGGTGCCTGCGGTGACTTCGATGAGTTCGGTGAAGTCGGCTGGGGTGGCGAGGCGGCTTTCGGTGATGCGGAGGCCGAGGCGTTCGGCGACGCCGGGAGCATTGACCCAGTTGACGGCACCTTCGCAGGAACCGACTTCGAGGTAGCCCTTGAGGATGGCGCGGGAGATGAGGGTGGTATCACCTTCGCCGATCTGGCCGGAGTAATTGACGCGGAGGACTTCTGGCTGTTTCGGGGCGAGCTGGCCGGCGAGGCGGCCGAGGGTTTCTGCGAACTGGAGGTAGGGTCCGATGGCGTCGAGCGTCTTGCGGTCGACGCTGGGCATGTTGACGGCATTGGAGACGATGCCATCGACGAGGGCGTCGCGGATGGCGCGGGCGATTTCGATGCCGACGTTTTCCTGGGCCTCCGAGGTGGAGGCACCGAGGTGCGGGGTGAGCACAACGTTGGGGAAGCTGAGCAGGGGGTGATCCGGCGATGGTGGTTCCGATTCGAAGACGTCGAGGGCGGCACCGGCCACGTGGCCTGAGCGGAGGGCTTCGACGAGGGCGGCTTCCTCCACGAGGCCGCCGCGTGCGCAGTTGACGATGCGGACGCCAGCCTTGCAGAGGGCGAGGCGGGGGCCATTGAGGAGGTATTTGGTCTCCGGCGTCATGGGCATGTGCATGGAGATGAAATCGGCGTCGCGGATGGCGTCTTCGACGGTCGTCATCAGTTCCACGCGGAGGACATTGGCGCGGGCTGGAGAGAGGTAGGGATCGTAGACGACGACGCGCATGCCGAAGGCCATGGCGCGGCGGGCCACTTCGCTGCCGATGCGGCCCATGCCGAGAACTGCGAGGGTTTTGCCATTCAGTTCGACGCCTTCGAAGTGCTTCCGTTCCCATTTTCCGGAGATCACGCTGGCGTGTGCCTGCGGGATGCTGCGGGCGAGGCTCATGAGGAGGGCGAAGGAATGTTCGGCCGTCGAGATGGTATTCCCGGCCGGGGTATTCATCACGATGACCCCGTGCTTGTTGGCGGCGGGCACATCGATGTTGTCGACTCCTACGCCGGCGCGGCCGACGGCCTTCAGGCGGGTGGCCTTTTCAAAGACCGGGCCGGTGATTTTCGTCTGGGAACGGACGACGATGCCTTCGTATTCATGGGCTGTGGCGAGGAGTTCGTCGGGTTTGATGCCGATGCGCACGACCACGTCGAGGGCAGGGTCGGCACGAAGTTCCTCTATCCCTTTTTCTGAAATGGGATCCGCCACGAGCACTTTCTTCTTGTCCATGGAATTGCAGGTAAAAAAGGCGGCAGAGTATGGGTCGCCCGGGGGGTGTAAAGTGCAAATGAGGACAACTGCGGCGGCTGCGTTTCGTGCGCCGGGGCCTTGAGAACCCATGAGCCCTGCGGCAGGGTCGGGCGATGGACTGACGTCAGCCCCGAGTCGTCACCTTTGACAGGTGCGGGAGCAGAGCCTGCACGGCGGCGGCGGCGAAGGCCGGGTCGTTGATGGTGCAGTCCAGTTCCACGAGGGGGATGCCTGGTTTCAGGTGCGAGCGGATGGCATGGAAGAGAGCCTGGTCTGCTTCCTGATCGTAGAATGGCTGTCCGGCGGTGCTGATGATGCTGATGCCGCGGAGAGGAAGGAGCACGGTGACGGGGCCCGTGTAGGCATTGACCTTTTCCGCGAGGATGCGGCCGAGTTCGGCGCATTCAGCGGCATTGGTGCGCATGAGCGTGACCTGGGGATTGTGATGGTAGAATGTGCGGCCGCGGAATTTCTCCGGGACTGTCTGGGGTTCACCGAAGTTCACCATGTCGAGGCAGCCCGGGGCGACTACGGCGGGGGTTCCGGTGCGTCCGGCGGCCTCGAGCCGCGCTGGTCCTGCGCCGAGGATGCCTCCGACCAGTTCGTCGGCCCATTCCGTGGTGGTGACATCGAGCACAGCGGCGGCCATGCCGCTGTCGATGAGTGCTTCCATGGTTCGTCCGCCGGTACCGGTTGCGTGGAAGACGAGGACTTCGCAGCCGGCTTGCTCGAGCAGGCGCATGGCTTCATTGACGCAGGCAGTGGTGTTGCCGAACATGCTGGCGACCACGAGGGGGCGATCGCTCTCCGTGGCATCTCCGCCTTGCGCTGCCGCTGCCGTGACCATTCCGCAGATGGCTCCGGCGGCATTGGTGAAGAGGCGGCGCGAGAGCCGGTTGAGTCCTGCCACGTCCACGATGGACGGCATCATGACGATGTCCTTCGAGCCGACGTAGGGAGCCGTATTGCCGCTCGCGAGGGTGGAGACCATCAGCTTGGGGAAGCCGACCGGGAGGCTGCGCATGGCAGCCGTGGCGATGGCGGTGCCTCCGCCTCCGCCCAGCGAGATGATTCCCTGGAACCGTCCCTGTTTTGCCTGATCTGCGATGAAGGCTGGGAGGGCGGCTGCCATGGCGGCGACGCGGACACCGCGGTCCTCTGGCAGGCTGGCGAGTCCCGGGCAGATTTCCGCGCGGGCGATGTCCGGAGCGGTCTGCGGCGGGGCGAGGCAGCCCGCATCGATCAGCAGGGGCGTGTGCCCGCAGCGCCGGATGGCATCGGCTACGAAGGCGTGTTCATGTCCCTTGCTGTCGAGTGTTCCGAGAACGGCGATGGTGGCCATGGCGTGCTGGGGAAACGGGCGGCCGGGGGCGGCTCAGTACGGGATTTCGCGGATGTAGATGTTTTTGAACCAGAGTTTGTTGCCGTGGTTCTGGAGTTCGATCTGCTCCTCGCGGGGGAGGGGAACATTGGCATCCCAGAGGTATTCGAGGCGGGCATTGCTGATGACCAACTGTCCGTTGAGCCAGATGGTGGCGCGGTCGCCGATCATGCGGATATGGAAGGTGTTCCATTCACCGATGGGTTTGTCGGCCTTGACGAGCGGGTCCTTGCCTTCGCTTTTGTTGTTCCAGAGTCCGCCCGAGCCCTTCTGGTTGCCGTGCTGGAACTGTTCCGGGTTGGAGGGATCCCAGATCTGCACCTGGGGAGCCCCGCGCAGGTAGATGCCGCTGTCGGCCTTGGCGGGAATCTTCCAGTCGACGAAGAATTCGAAATCGCCGTAGGCTTTGGCGGTCGCGAGGCTTTCACCCTTGCCCGAGAAGACGAGCGCTCCGTCCTCGACGGACCAGTTGGCGCGCATGAGGTCGTCTGCAATCTGCTGGGCGGCGGCCAGCTGCTCCGGAGTGAGTTTGGCCCGGACGTGCGGCTTGTCATTCGGTCCCTTGAGGAGACCCTTCCAGTTGGCGAGGTCCTTGCCATTGAAAAGGGCCGTGAAGCCTGCGGGGGCGGTGTTGTCCGGATTTCCTGCCAGCACGTGCGGAGCCGGGGTGAAGTCGAGCACTTTGAGGTTCCGGTAGGCCACGTAGTCGCCGTGTCCGCAGAAGGCAATGTAGCCACTGGTGCGGGCCAGACCCGGGTGGTCCTTGCCATCGATCGGCTTGATGCCGGTGAGGTAGGTGTCCGTAATGGTTTCGCCATTCAGGATGACTTTCACATGGTCGCCGATGCAGACGATCTGCTGGCGGTTCCATTCACCAACCGGCTTGAGGAAATTCTTCTCGGCCTGAAGCGATTGCGCGGTTCCGTAGACCGATCCGTGGAATTGATAGGGTGCCAGGCCTTTGTACTTCTCATGGCGGTCATCGAGCACCTGAATTTCCATGCCCACGTAGGCGGCGTCTCCGCTTCCTGGATAGCGGAGGCCAATTCCGTTATTCGATCCAGCCTGCAGCTTGAATTCGAAATCGAGCACGAAATCGCCGTATTCCTTTTCTGTGCGGAGGAAGGCTCCCTTGGGAGTGCAGACGATGGCTCCGTCCTCGACCGAGTATCCTTCACCGGTCCAGCCTGACAGGCTTTTGCCATCGAAAATGCTGGTCCAGCCGCCTGCCTTTTCGAGGTGAGCGAGCGTGGGAGCAGCCGGGGCGAGGTGCAGCGGGGCTGCGGCCGTTTCGGCCTGGAGGAGGGACCCAGTTATAAGCAAGGCGCTGGAAATCAATGTGATGGCTTTCATGACAGGTGTGTGTGGGAGAATCAGGAATAAGGAAGCAGGGTTCCGGAAAGAATCCGTCCGGCAGACGCAGCTGCGGCAGTCATACTTACGCAGGGTGTCTGCGCTGAGCCTAGCGGCCAACCGCTGCTTGGCAAGGTCTCCGCTGTACGCATTTCTACAATCAACCTTCCAGTGGAATCATGGTTTTTCTGGTCCGGTTCCGGTTTTCCATCCGGTCCGGTGCGATGAATCAAGACTTGACAAGCCCGGTAGGAAGGGGTTGAAACGAATCAGTCGTGGCAATGCACGCACAACGCCTAACTCTAGCACGATATTCAAGCAATATGGGAAATGTCAGTAATCCGAGTCTGTGGGCAGCAGCGCAGCGCCTTGCCTTTATTGAAAAGAGCGCCTGGTGGCGCGGAGTGGTGAACCGCCAGGATCTCCAGGCGATCTTCGGAGTGTCCCTGGCCCAGGCGTCGGCGGACATTCAGAAGTATCACGAACTGAATCCTGGAGCGCTCATTTACAACCTGAACCGCAAGCGGTACGAGGGGAATGTGGAGATGCGGATTCCGGAGGGATCGACGACGCTGGAGGAAGCGCTGCGGTTGTTTTTCCCGGGTGGGAGCATGGAGCGGGTACGTTTTGCGGCCAATGGGGTTTCTGCGTCGGTGGCTGCCCGGCTGGACATGGTGGCGTTGCCCCAGCGGAATGGTCATCTGGAGACTTTGCGGCGTGTCTTCATGGCTTCGCTGTATGCTTCGAAGCTGAAAATCCGTTATCTTTCGGTGCATGGCTCGAAGGATTCGTGGCGGGTGGTGCGGCCGCATGCATGGGGGAACGACGGGAACCGCTGGCATTTTCGGGCGTGGTGCGAGGAAAGTGCTGGATTCCGGGATTTCGTGGTGGGCCGTGTGGTGGAGGCCGAGTGGCCTCAGGAAGTGACTGAAGCCATGCCAAAGGATGCGGAGTGGGAGGAAATCGTTACGCTCAAGCTGCGTCCGTCGCGGAACCTTGATGCGATTCAGCGGGCCGCGATTGCGCTGGACTACGGGATTCCTGAGAATGGGGTGCTGAGTGTGTCGGTGCGGAAGGCGATGGAGAACTACCTGCGGGTGCGGCTGCATCTGCCGTTTGCCGATGGCAGTGCGCCGGTGGCGCAGCTCGAGGAAGTGCGCTGAGCGGTCCGGGTCCGGCCAAAGAATCAGGGGCTGTTCCGGTGGATAGGAACAGCCCCTTTTCGTTGTCCTGAGGGGAACTGATTATTTCTTTTCGAACCGGCGGAGGGATTCGGCGGCGGCGTCGCGGTTGGCTTCTGCTTCCTTGAGTGACTCCTGGGCCTTGCGGAGGGCTTCGGTGTATTCGCGCAGTTCGCCGCGGAGGGTTTCCTCGTCCTTGGCGAGCGTGAACTTGCCACTCTTGAGATCGCTGAGGAGGTCGGCGACCACCTTGCCAGGAATCATGTAGGTGCTGACGCGTTCGGCACGGGCGATGGAGATGGCGACGATGCGGCCATCGACATCGACGACCGGGCCACCGCATTCGTTGGCGTCGATGGTGAGGTCGCTCTGTACGGCTTTGGGGTAGCCCGAGGCATTGCCGCTGAGGCTTGATCCCATCTGGGCGGTGGGGTCGAGGCTGCGGCGGTCCGGCAGGTTCTTCATGCCCGTTTCCTTGAGGATGGCTTCCTGGCGGACGCGGAGGAGTTCCTCGCGGCTGGAGAGTGGGAATTCGAGTTCTGCCTCCTTGCCATCGCGTGAGTAGCGGACCTTGACGGGATCGCCTGGTTTCATGGCCGAGACCATGCGCATGAGGGTGGCGGGGTAGGGAACGGGCTCTCCATTGACGGCGATGATCTTGTCATCGGGTTTGAGCCCGGCCTTTTCGGCGGCGCATCCGCTCACGAGTTTGCCGATGGGGACACCGGTACCGTCCATTTCGGCATCCATTTTGAACTCGATGCCGAGGGCACCTTTGGTTTTCTCGGAGAGGCTCCGGGCGGGGACACTGATGACGCCGGTGGCGAGGGGATCTTCGTCGACGCTGACGGCGGCCACGAGGGTGCCCACGGCGACTTCTTCCGGAACGATGGTCACGGCCGGCAGGCCTGAGGCTTCCATCTTGAGGAGGGCGAGGTCGTAGGCTTCCATGGTATCGACAACCTTGGCGGTGACGATGCGGCCGTCTTCGAATTCGGCTTCGAGCGAGCCTTTGGAGACTTCGCTGGCCTTGGTGAGGGCGTAGCCATCGGCGCTCACGATGGTGCCGAGGGCTACCTGATCGCCGTCGCGGAGGATGCGTACGGTGGATTCGCGCGCTGCCTTGGTGAGCGGGCGCCATTCGGCGAGGGCGGAGGTGTGCTGCTTGCTGAAGCGGGAGCGTTCCCGGCCGGTGCGGGGGCCGCCGACACCGTTTTTCTGGGCGCGTTTGAGGAGGTCTTCGAGGGGATTGGCTCCGGGTGCGGGAGGTGTGCCTGGTGCTCCGCCGCCCTGCATGCGCTTCATGAGTTCCTTCATCATGTCCTCGAACGGGTTGCCCCCGCCTTCACCGCCGAGCTGCTTGCGGAGCATGTCCTCGAGTTGCTTCTGCATGGGGCCCATGAGGTCGCCGAGGTCCTCGGGATTCACTTCCTTGCCATTGCGGTACATTTTCGGGCCCGAGCCATCGTCCTTGAACTCGAAGCGGAACTGCTGCTGCTGGGTGCCCTGGCCCTTGTCGAGATCCCCGAGGCCCATGCTTTCGAGCATGCCGCGGAGCGTTTCGTTGAGGGCTGAGCCGGCGCGCGGGTCGCCTTCGAACCTGAATTCGAGACCGGGTGGGCGGCTGTCCTGTGCCTGCAGGCAGAGCGTGGGGATGCCTGCGGTGGCGGCGAGAATCGGAAGAAGAAGTCGTGCGTTCATCGGTAGGGATGAGGGTTGGTGGAATGAAATGCCTGAGGTTACTTGCGTTCGGCTAGCGTGATGGAGAGATCCTGTTCCTTGCCGCCGCGGCGGACCGTCAGGCTGATGGAGTCGCCGACCGAGGCGCTGCGCACGCGGGCGGCCACGTCGCCGGTACCTCCGACGGCCTTGCCGTCGATTTTCGTGATGACGTCTTCGAGTTCGACACCGGCCTTCTGGGCCGGCGAGCCGTCGGCGACTTCGGTGACGGTCACATTTCCATCGATGACATCCATGACGATGCCGAGCCAGACGGCTGGTTTGGCGGAGGGCTGCGGAGCGGGTTCCCGCGGGGCTGGCTGGCTGGGCGGGGCAGGTTTTTCCTCGGCTTTTGGTTTATCCTCCGGCTTGCCCTTGGGGGTGAGGTCTTCCGAACCGCTGAGGAGCTTGTTCATGTTGCCCCAGACATCTCCCTTGAGGAGGCGGTCCCAGTCATCGTGGAAGACGCCGATGGGAACGTGACGGTTCTCCGAGAGGTCCATGCTGATGCTGGAATGGATGCCGATGACCCGGCCATCGAGATCGAAGAGAGGTCCGCCGCTGTCGCCTCCGGAAACCGTGCAGTCGCTCCGGTAGTAAGCTTTGTCGTTATTCTGCCAGAGACGGCCGACCCTCACGGGAGCCCCACGCTGCGGGTCGAATCCGCCCGGATGTCCCATGGCGATGCACCATTCTCCCTGGCTCACGGTTTCCGCCTTGGCCATTTCGGCATGTGCCCATTCGGTGCCCTGGAGGATCTTGCACATGGCGGCATCGCGGTTGCGGTCGCGACCGAGCACCTTGGCCTTCACTTCGCGTCCGTCATTGAGGACGACGACAACTTCTCCCGGGGCCTTGCCGTCGCCGCCGGCTCCGTCAACCACGTGAGCTGCGGTCAGAATGAGTCCATCGCCTGAGACGATCACGCCGCTGCCGGAGCCCATGGCGGCTCCGCTGCGCGATTGGATGCAGACGACCGCTGGACGTGCCCTTGCGACTACCTCGAGGACCTTGCTCTGTCTTTCCTTGAGCGTCTCGGCGAAGAGCGGGGCAGGAGCCACCAGGCAGACGAGGGCGGAGGTGATTCCGCCGAGGGCGGAACGGTGCGGAATGGGGAGGGAGGACATGGGATGAATGAAACGTTCCTTATTTTCGTCAGGGATAGCGGTACCAGGCCAGGGATTTATCTGGTATTTTCGACGGGCAGGGGTTGACAAGCTGCGGAGCTGGTCGGTCAATCATGACTACGCTCCAGATTTTGTCCGCAGACCGACCCATTCCTGTGATTTTCAATCCGTGTGCCCGGGGCGCAAGGGCCGAGTCGCGCGTGGACGAGCTGCGGGCTCTGAGTCCGCGTGTGGTGCTGCATCCGACGCGTGCTGCCGGGGATGCGCGCAGGATTGCGGCTGAGCTTTCGGCGGATGGCGAACCGCTGGTGGTCGCGGCGGGAGGTGACGGCACCATCAACGAAGTGGTCAATGGACTGGCCGCCGCCGGGAGGGCTGGTGTGGCGCTTGGGCTGCTGCCGTCCGGGACCATGAATGTCTTTGCGATGGATCTCGGGCTGCCGGCCGGGCGGCTCGACGAATGCTGGGCTGCCATCGAGCGCGGCAACGTGCGGGAAATCGATCTGTGGCATGCCAATGGCACGCATTTCGTGCAGCTGGCCGGGGCTGGTCTCGACGCGAGCATCATTGCCGAAACGACGTGGGAGAGCAAGAAGCGCCTTGGTCCGCTCAGTTATGTGCTCAGTGGTCTGCGGTCGCTCCAGCAGGAAGCTCCGCGGCTGACGGTCCGTGCGGCTGGCCAGGCGGAGTATCATGGAACCGTGGTGCTGGTCGGGAACGGCCGCAGCTATGGCGGGCCCTTCCGGCTGTTTCCGGCCGCTCAGTACGACGACGGACTGCTGGATGTGGTTGTCATGAAGCACCATGGGGCGGCGGACTTTCTCCGGCTGGGCATGGGGCTGCTTTCGGGGCATTTCCCGAGGGACGGCCGGGTCTCTGCCTTTCAGACCAGCGAACTGACGGTCACTTCCGAGGAACCGGTGCCCTTTGAAGCCGATGGTGAACTGGCGGGCGGGACGCCGCTGTTGATCCAGAGTGCGGGCCGTCTGCGGGTGCTGGTGTGACGCACGCGGGCGGCATCAGTGCGGCACGTCCGTGTCGGTGTGTGCAGACGCGTCCGCGGACGGCTGAAGCCTGATTCATGCTTGCAAGAGGGGGCGTCCGGATGCCGTTTCGGTGGAAGAGTATTTCACTCCGCAATCTCATGAAGCCATTCACTGCCCGTGTCCTCCTGCCGGCCGCCCTTCTCGGGGCCGGACTGCTGCCTGTTTCCGCCGACGACTGGTACTCGTGGCGGGGGCCGACGCAGGACGGCCGCAGCGCTGAGAAGTACGGCAAGTACACCTTCAGCGGAAAACCGCTGTGGACCTATGACATTGCCAGCCGCGGCGAGCCAGTCATCGCCGGAGGACGCATCTACCTCTTTGGCTATCATGGCGAGGGCAGCCAGTTGGTCGAGACGATGACCTGCCTCGATGAGAAGACCGGCAAGCTTCTCTGGGAGAAAACCTTCCCGGATTTTCTGTCGGATAATGCCTACACCCGCTACGCCATCGGTGCCGCCACCATCGATCAGGATACCGGTCTCATCTACCTGCTGACGACGCCCGGGGAATTCCTCTGCTTTGATCCGGATGGCAATGTCCGCTTCCGCATCAGCATGATGGAATCGTATGGAAGGCTCAGCTTTCCGAATGGCCGCACGGGAGCCCCGGTCATCGTGGGCGACCTCGTGATCGTCCGCGGCATTACGGCGAACTGGGGCGGCGATGGACCGGCGCGCGACCGCTTCTATGCCTTCCAGAAGGACACGGGTTCGCTGGTCTGGGCCTCGACTCCCGGCACTCAGCCTAATGATTCTTCCTTCAGCACGGGCATTCTCGAGATGCGGGACGGAGTTCCGGTGATGTATGCGACCACTGGCTGCGCGAATTATGTGGCCATCAACGCGCTCACCGGCAAGCCGCTCTGGCGCTTCAATGGGGGCAAGGGAGGCATCAATTCCTCGGCGATTCTCGTGGACGGACTGCTCATCTCCACGCACGACAAGGAGAACCTCGACAGCACGGAAACTGGCCGCATGGCCGCGGTGAGGATTCCGGACAAAGCGCTCCCGCCGGGGCCTCCCGAGGATCCGGTGCCCGTACTCGACGGCAAATCCGAAGCATGGCGCTTTCCCTATTCTGCGGAAACGAGCACGCCCACCTATGCGGACGGCATGGTGTTTCAAGTCGTCACTTCCGGTGTCCTCAACGCCGTGGATCCCAAGGAAGGCAAGGAACTGTGGAGCCTCAAGCTCGGGCCCGGCAATCTCCACTCGTCTCCGACATGGGCTGATGGCCTGCTGTACGTCCCGATCCTCAACGACACCGCCAGCGAGGATGGTCTTCTCTACGTGATCCGTCCGGGCCGCGAAAAGGGCGAAATCCTTCACCGCATCAAACTGGAGGGCTTTGCCTTCGGTGCGCCGGCCATTGCCAACGGGAAGCTCTACGTCACCACCACCAAACACCTCTACTGTTTCGAACTCGGCCAGGAAGTAAGCGGCCAAGGCGACTGGTTCCGGCTGCCAAAGACAACGCCCGGTCCGGTCGCTGCTCTCCAGGCGATGCCCCAGGAAGTGATTCTCTTTCCGGGCAAAGCCCAGGAATTCTCGATCCGCTCGGTCGATGCCAAAGGCTATCCGATCGGTCCGGTGACTGCTGCGAAGTGGGAAAGCTACATCCCGCCGACGGCCAAGGTGCGGGCGACGCTTGATGCCGCCTTCAATGAGGGCGGTGCGCTCGCCGCCGCAGCGACTGCCAAGGCCAGCGCCGGTGCCTTCCGGGCTACCGCGGGTTCCGCCGCAGGCATCATCCGCGGGCGCATCATGCCCGACATTCCGTTTACCCAGGATTTCGAGAATTTTGAAATCAATCAGGTGACGCTGGCGGACGGTGTGACGGTGAAGCCGCTCGTGGCTCCGCCGCCATCGCCTCCCGGTGCGGTGCCGGCTCCGGCGGCCGCGACGGCTGAAGAGGCGGCGGCCGGTTCCCGGTTCGCTTATCCACCGCTGCCGTGGATCGGCGGCCGCTTCAAATGGGAGGTCCGCGAAATGGACGGCAACAAGGTGCTCGCGAAAACGCTCACGCCTGTCTTCTTCCAGCGCGCCATGACCTTCATCGGCAGCCCGGACATGAAGAACTACACCATGCAGGCGGATGTCATGACCGATGGCAATCGCCGCCTGAAGAGCGAAGTCGGAGTCATCAACCAGCGCTATCTCATCACTCTCAAGGGAAACAGCAATGAAATCGAAGTCAGTTCCAATCAGGAACGGCTCAAGGTGGCAGCCCCCTTCCCGATTTCCGCGAAGCAGTGGTACACGCTCAAGACCCGGGTCGATGTAAACGACGATGGCAGCGGGGTGATCCGTGGCAAGGCGTGGCCGAAGGGCGAAGCGGAACCGGCCGCGTGGACCATCGAGGTTCCGCACCGGAATGCTCACCGTCAGGGGTCTCCCGGGCTGTTCGGCTTTGCGCTCCAGGGCAAGCAACCGGTCTACGTGGACAATGTGAAGGTCACGCCGAGCGAGTGAGGGCATCCGGCAGCAATGCCGGAACGTTGCCCCTGCGTCCTGCCATGTCCGGTTCCCCTTCCTCTGCATCGACTCCTGCCGTCCGCTTCCGGATCGGCAACGAGAAACTCATCCGGCTTCTGCCGTCGGCTTCGGACCGTCTGCGATCACTGCTCCGCAAGCAGGGCCGGGAAGAAACCGGAGCGCTGCGGGTCGCTGTGGTGGGAGGAGGCTGCTCCGGGCTCCAGTACAAGATGGATCTCGTAGATGGGCCGGCCGACCGGGATATTCTCGTCGAATCGGCAGGGGTTCGCGTGGTGATCGATCCGAAAAGCGCTTTGTTTGTGACTGGCTCCGAACTGGATTTCAGCGATGACCTCCAGAATGGTGGGTTCAAGGTGAGCAATCCCAATGCGGTGGTGACCTGTTCCTGCGGAGAGAGCTTCGCCGCCTAGGGCTTCTGCACCTGATCAAGCATGAGCGCTCCTGCGGATGCCTTTGCCCTGCTTGGTCTTCCCAGACAGGCATCACTTGATCCCGGCCAGCTGCGCCAGAGCTTTCAGGAACGGGCGGCCCAGCTGCATCCGGATCATGCCACCGACGCAGCGGACCGTGCGGAGCGCACCGGGGCCTTCGCGGCGCTCTCGGAAGCGCAGCGCATGCTCGTCAGCACGCCGCGTCGGCTCCGGCACCTTCTCGAACTGCTGGAGGGGGGGCCGGCCACCCGCACGGCGGCGGTCATGGACGCCGGCATGATGTCGCTCTTCAGCACGGTGGGCCATGCCCTCGCCGCCGCGGAATCCGTGCGCCGCAGGCTCGCGGAAGCATCCACCGCGCTTGCCCGTGCTTTGCTTTCTCCGGAGGCCATGGCGGCCACGGAAACTGTTTCGGCTGCGACTGCTTCCGTGTCGTCAGCCATCGCCGACCTCGAGATGTCACTGTCTGCCATCGACGCGGCACTCCGGTCGGATCCTCCGGACCATGCACCGCTGCGGCAGGCCTGCGGAACGGCGGGGTTCCTCGAAAAATGGGACCGCCAGCTGCGGGCGGCCTACGCCGCCCTTGCATTCTGAGGAGAAGCGGAAGCCGCCCCCTCAGCTGGCCGTCTCCGGCCGTTCCTCCAGAATGTACCCCATGCCTCGGCGGGTATGGATCAGCTTCGGCTTGCCCTCCCGTTCGATCTTGCGCCGGAGATAGGCCACAAACACATCGACCACGTTGCTCTCGGGGTCCTGGTTGAAATCGTAGAGCTGTTCCCAGATTTCCGCCCGCGAAACCACCTCTCCGGCCCGCAGCGCCAGCAGTTCCAGCAGTGCATATTCCCGCGCCGTCAGATCAATGGGCTCACCTCCGCGCGACGCCGAACGCCGCCGGGTATCGATTTCGAGATCGCCCACCCGCAGTACTGGATTCTTCACGGAATGGGCACGGCGCGTCAACGCACGCACCCGGGCCATCAGCTCGTCGAGGGCAAATGGCTTCACGAGATAGTCATCGGCTCCGGCATCGAGGCCAGCCACCCGGTCGCCCACCTGGTCTCTCGCCGTGATGATGAGCACACTGGTGTCCTCATTCTGCTTCCGCATCTTGCGCAGCAGTTCGATCCCATCCAGCCCCGGCAGCATCAGATCGAGAATCGCCACGGCATACTTGTTCTCCGTCGCCAGCCACAGGCCCTCAGGCCCATCCCCGGTCTCATCGACCGCGAAGCCGGATTCCCGCAGCCGCTGAGAGATTGATTTGCGGAGCGGTTCATTGTCTTCGACGACGAGTACTTTCATGATGGAGAATTCGATGAGGGCAGATCCCTGCCACCTGCATTACAGGAAGCGATTCCACACCCTCTGCCAACCTGGAAATCTCCAGAATCGCCCCAATCCCTTAGGGAAGACTTAATGAGGGATGGGAAAAATCCTGCGCCTCCATGGCTGGTCAGCGGGCTCCGGAGCCCAGCAGTACCGCCGGGATCGTCCGCAGCAGAATCTTGATGTCGAGCCACAGCGACCAATTGTCGATGTATTCCAGATCAAGCGCCACCCACCGGTCGAAGTCCCGGATTTCATTGCGCCCGCTGATCTGCCAGAGACAGGTCAGCCCGGGATTCACACTGAGCCTGCGGCGGTGCGCTGCGTCGGCAATGTTGGCGACTTCATCCACAGGCAATGGCCGCGGTCCAACCAGGCTCATGTCACCGCTCAGCACATTGATGAGCTGGGGCAGTTCATCGATGGAATATTTGCGCAGCAGACGTCCGAACGGAAAAATCCGCGGATCGTTCTCGACCTTGAAGACCGGCCCGCTCATCTGGTTCCGCTCCATGAGGGCGGCCTTCTGCTGCTCTGCATCGGTCGTCATGGTCCGGAACTTGTACATCCGGAACGGCTTGCCATGACGCCCGCAGCGCATCTGGGAAAAAATGGCCGGCCCCGGCGAAGTGATCCGGATGCCCAGCCACGCCGCCAGCATGAACGGAGCGCTCACCAGCAGCAGCACCAGAGCCCCCACCTTGTCGATCAGCGATTTCACAAACAGGGCCCAGGAAACCTCCGGTGTGCACCGGAAGACCAGCATCGGTTTGCCCCCCATCGCGTCGAAGGTCGGACGGGCAATGCTTGTCTGGATGAATTCAGCGGAAAGCCAGGCCTCGACGCCCTCCAGTTCGCATGCATTGACGGCTTCCTCGATGCGGTTGAGGTGAACGCGCCCCGCTGCAAAGATCACGCGCTCGACGTTCTGCTCATGCAGCAGCAGCACCAGATGCTCGACCGGTTCCTTTGAAATATCAATCCGTCCCACGACCTGAAGCTCATCGATCTGACCAGCGGGAAGCGATGCGATGAGCTTGTCGATGTCGGCCGGAGGACCTGCAAAGACGACCCGTTCCCGCAGTACGCCGGATCGCACCAGCTGGCGCAGCCTCATCCGCGAAACCGCTTCCCGCGCCAGCAGGGCAGGCACCGCCAGAAACGGAAAGATCAGCAGCACCGCCCGGCTCTCCGCTGCCTGCCGTCCGAACGTGCTGATCACCGAAGTCACCAGCACCATGATAATGAGACCCCTGGAGGCCAGGGAAAGCGACCGGAGAAATGGTTTCTGGAGAACATGACTGTAGAAGCCGATGCGTTCCAGCACGAGTGGTGTGAAGGGCACCAGGACCATCAGCTGCCAGTAAAAGCGGTCAATCGGTGGAATGGCCGGACGGCCGAGCCAATCGGTGGATACCGAACGCACGGCATAAGCCAGCCAGAAAGCCAGGGCGAGGAGCACACTGTCGACGATCTGGTTGAGCTTGAGGTTGAATTCCTGCTTGCGGCCGAGCATGGGGTGGAGGGTGTAGACCCCGGGGCCCCAGCCGGATCCGGCCGAAGCCGCGCATTTTCTGCTTCCCGGGTTCGTAACGGGCAGCTTAAACCATATGAGCGCTCTGAAATCAAGCTTTGTTACCGGATGCTGGACCGTGGGAAGTCTTGCGGATGCCGCGACCCTCGGCCGCCTCGCTTCCATGGATGCTTCCTGCGACGTGGTGGAGTGCCGGGTGGACTGCTGGCCTGCAGCCGTCCCGCAAGCCCTCGGAGCCCTCGCCAGCTGCCCCGTCCCGGCGCTCATTACGGTGCGGGGCCCGGACGAAGGCGGCCGCCACAGCCTGACCACCGCCGAACGAGAATCGCTCTACCGCCGGTTTCTGCCGCAGGCCTCTCTCCTCGATATTGAAATCGCCTGTCTGAGTGACTTCCGGGATCTCATCTGCGAAGCACGGGACCGGGGTGTCCTCGTGGTGGCATCGGCGCACGACTTCGTGCGGACGCCCGCGGCAGAGGAACTCCGCCGGAAAATGGAGTCAGCCATCCGGGGCGGAGCCGACATCGTCAAATTCGCGGCGACCGCGCAGCATTCCGGAGACCTCGCTACACTGGCGTCCCTCCTCGAGGAATCCGGTCACCCTCCGCTCAGTGTGATGGCCATGGGCCCGCTGGGCCGGATTTCCCGGCTCCTGATGGCACGGCTCGGAAGCGTACTCAATTATGGCTACCTCGACGCAGCCACCGTTCCCGGCCAATGGCCGGCTGCCCGCCTGCGCGAACTCGTGATGGAAATCAACACGTAAAGACTAACTCTCCTGGTGCTGCCATGGTATGTGAATGATACTTTAGCGTCATGCATTTTCGTTTGTCAGTCGGCATTTTATCTATTCCATGGAGGTGTGGAGGTGCTTTGATGATATGTAAGCAAGGATCTCCATGCCTGCTGACGCGCTCAACGGTTGGAGCGCATCACGGGTTTCAACCCGAACCACCCAAAAGAACGTAATGAGTCAATCCATCGACGAACAGATTGCGGGCCTCGAAAGGCAGCTGGAGCAGCTGCGCCGCCGCAAGCTCGAGACCCTGCAGAAGGAAATGGCGGCCCTGCAGGCGTCCCTGCTCAATCCCGGAGCAGCCCCCGCCCGCCGCGGACGTCCGCTGGGTTCCGAGTCCCGGCCGAGGACTGGACGGGGATCCCGTGGTCCCCGCCTGAAGGAAGATGAAGTGCTGGAGCGCCTGCGCGCCGCGGTCGCCGACGCAGGACCCGATGGCATCTCGGCAACGGATGCCGCCGCCCAGTCCGGCGTTTTCTATCCTCGGGCCATGCGCCTCATGCCGAAGCACTTCAAGCGCTCCGGCAAAGGCAAGTGGACGCGCTACCGCCTCAAGTAAGAACCCGTCAGGAACCAGTTACTACCCGAAATGCAGAGGGCACCGGAATCCGGTGCCCTCTGTCATTTCCGGGTGATGCCCTCCGGCAGCCCTGCAGATTGACGGCGGATCACGGCGCTTCCGTGTGGTCATGCAGAAGGTGATAGGCTACGCTATCGGTGAGAGCATGCCATGAAGCATCAATGATATTGCAGCTGACGCCGACGGTGCTCCAGGTGTGGTCCCCGGATGAGGAATCGATGAGGACGCGTGTCTTGGCGGCGGTACCCATGAGGCCATCGATGATGCGGACTTTGTAATCGGTGAGCTTCATGCGGCTGACCTGAGGGAAGAAGGGGGTGAGGGCCTTGCGGAGGGCGGCGTCGAGCGCGTTGACCGGACCATCGCCTTCCGCGGCCGTCAGGACTGTTTCTTCGCCGATGCGGATTTTGACGGTGGCCATGCAGCTTTCGTAGTTTCGGGTCGCGTCGCGGCGGTAGGTGCATTCATACTCGAGGGTCTCGAAGGGTGGTGACCACGATCC
>Ga0315904_10000961_pt1 | contig 45644 bp, 62 predicted proteins | sample LakEriMetagenome_6_FD_203529 | JGI IMG/M metagenome (GOLD analysis project Ga0315904, IMG submission 203529) | Freshwater fungal communities from buoy surface, Lake Erie, Ohio, United States - Buoy 12 MA120 | ecosystem: Environmental > Aquatic > Freshwater > Lake | place: USA: Lake Erie, Ohio...
AACGACTGCATCGTCAGCACTTCTTCGCTGTCGAGCCGGTAGAAGGCGTCCTCGTCGGTGACATACACCCAACCATCAGACCACCGCGCCTCCGAGTAGCTGTCTGCGTCCTTCCGCTCGCGCTTGGCTTGCGCCGTCATGCGGCGGCAGTCTGCAATCGACACCTTCGACCCGAAGGAGGTCATGCGCTCCTTGAGCACCTCGGCCAACATCCCCCGCTCTGAACGACCGAGAACAGTGTCAATCGCTATGCGGGGTAGGACGTTTCCCACGAGCGCTCGCTCGTCAGGTGCTTCTTGGATGGCTTTTTTCCAGCGCTCTTTTGCCTCGAAACGCTGGTCTAACTGCGCGGCGATGTTGATTGTGGCGATCTCGCGCGAAGCCTCTTTCGCCTGCGCGATGTCCTCGTCGCTGACCTCCTCAAAGCCCTCGGCGTCCGGTGCAGGCGCGGAGCCCCAACCGAACTTGCTTGCCTTGTGGAACAGCGTGCCGCGCGTGATGGCGCCACTCGTGCGGTCGTCAGCGTCCCGCACCTTGCCCCACACCCGTTGCCGGGTGAACTTCTCGTCGTGGGCGCGGTTCTGGCGGCTCCACTCGGCGAAGACCTCGTAGCCTTCCTCCGACCCGCCCGTGGCCTCATGCACCGCGAAGCACAGGTCGCGCCACTCGAAGTAGTCGGGCGCCCCCATGAGGTCGTCGTTAGGGATCGCCATGAGCGCAGCGCGCACCACGGCGAGTTCTTCAGGCGGGGCAGCGCTCGTCTGATCCCGCACCGGCCGCTCGCGCTCGGCAACCGGCTCGGAGAAGGCCCAGGTCGTTGCCAGCGCGTCGCTCTTGGCAAGCGGCTCGAACCCGAACAGAGGGTCGAGTGGTACGGACTTCCCGGCCAGCGGCAGGATGAACTGGTTGCCGAACTCGCCGACACCCACCTCGTTCTGGCGCGGGAACACCTCGACTTGCTTCGCAATCACCCCGCCAGCGCCGTCTTTCAGGCCGCAGGCACCCAACACCTCACCCAACGTGGCGCGCACGCTGTAGGCGTCCTGGGGCGTTTCCCAGAGCAGGATGACGTGGATGCCGTTGCCACCTGACGAGCGCCACGGATGAGGCTGCATGCCAGCGGCGGTCAGCCGGTCGCACACGCGCTCTACCACGGCCGCCATGCCGGCCCAATCGACCTCTCCCTTGTGGCTGTCGAAGTCCAAGCATGCAACGCTGGTGACCGACTGCCCTTCGAGGATGGGGCACAGCCCGCGCGCCGGCCCGCCGTTCACATGCTTGGTTAGAGCCGGGAGCGTTAAAGGTTCGTCAGTCCAATAGCTTCCGTTTGTACCCTTGCGCGCTGTAACGTCACGACGCATGCGCGAGACCAGCGGCTTGAGTGATAGAGCTAGTTGCTCATGAAACTGGTCACTCATGCCTTGCAAACTCTTTGTGGTTTACTTCGCGGAACCGCGCAAGGCCAGTGACCTTTTCCGTGGGGGCTTGGGTCTTGCTCATGACTGGCTCCTTGCGCGCATAGCCATCATCTCGTCAGCGATGTGGTAGGCCAAGTCCGCAATCGCCGCGCTGTCGAGCAGCACGCTTTCGTTACCCAGCAGCCCCGCGAGCGCGATCTTGGCGAACTCGTCACGCAGCACGGTCTCGTAGTGCTCCGGCATCGCCGGGGTCAGCGGATCGGGGTCGAGCAGGGTGATTGGCCCTTGAGTCCCGACCTTCGGCGCCGCAGGGTTCGAGGTGATGGGCCAACCCCCACGAAGACCGTCGCACTCCTTGAGGAAGCTGGCGTGGCTGTTGCCGCACTTGCGGCAGTAGTACATGGGGTAGAGGTTGAACTCGTCACCGGCCGAAGTCATCGTGCCGTGTGCATAGAGGTGGTTCATGGCTGGCGTGCCTTTCAAGCGCTCCGTGGTGGAGGTCTGCCAAAGACGCCAGCCTAGCCTCGCCGCAAAACGAGGTGGCAGACCTCCACCGCGAAGCTCTGCGGGTGTAGGGGTGAACGGCTGGCGAACGTGCAGTGTAATGTCGCAACTGCGAAATCGCCAACCGCTGTTGTAGGGGTCTACCCTAACCTCTCCCGAGGTCGAAGACCGAAGCGACGCGCACCGGCTCCGGCTTCACAGCCTGCACCTTCGGCTCAACTGGCGCAGGTAGACGCGCCCGCAACTCGTAGACCGTGCTCTTGCTCAGGCCGGTGCGGTTCACAACCCCGTCAACCGACCAACCCTTCGCCAGCAGCGCCACAGCCCTTGCCCGCTTGGCTACCCGCTCGGCCGCAGACACGGACATCTCGATGCGCGCCTTGGTCTCCTTCGACTGGAACGCTTCGATGGGCACCTCGACAGTCCGATAACGACTCCCGTCCTCTCGGCGGTAGACCCTGACGCGATACCCGTCCTTGTCCACCCGACTGTCGATCACAGCGTCTTTCATACCCTGCCGTCCAGATGCGCCTTGATTTCCTCGGTGATGGCGGCATCCCGCACAGCAGCGAAGTCGGTCTTGTCCATCACCCGCATGCTCACGGCGATGTACGTCTCAATCGTGGCCCAGGCATCGTGATAGAGCCGGTGCTTCCTCTGCGTGAGAAACACGCGCAGGTATTGAGCCGACGCCAGCACGTTGTCGCGAGCCGGGTTGTCCTTGAAGGTGATTTCAGGCGGTTTGTTTTGCTGCACGTTTTTCCTGCATTTCAGTGGTGCATTTAGGGCAGATCATCTTGTAGACGCGGTGCATCGACCCACCCTTCGTGTTGTTCAGGAAGTTGACGGCGCAGCGACCGCACTTCCGGTAAGCGTTGTGGAACACCCCGCTCATCGCTTCAGCCCTGCAATTTTCTCCTTAGTTAACCGCTGCTTAACTTTGTCCGTGTCCGGCATCGGCGCCCAAGCGTGAAACGCCCCGCTGTTGTCCCATGTGCCGCGCACACATACACCACCCTCGGTCAGCAGCAGCACTTGCGCGCCACCAGCGGGTCGCTCATCGCCCGCGAAGGGGTACTTGAACTCAGCCTTACCTGCAATGTATTCCTTCAATTCTCCAACTCCTTGTTGCAATCCCATTCGAGCCGCACACCGTGCGATCTCAGAAAACCAGCAGAACGACAGACCAACTCACCGTCGCTCTCGCACGTCCAATCGCTACCGACTTTGCGCAGCAGCGTGTAGCGCTGACCCGCTGCCGTGGTCACGATATGACCGGGCCGGAAGATGACGCCGGGCATCATCACCATATCTCCGGCGCTGCGGCTACACGAGCCACCGATTTCAGTCGCTCCCAGATGCTCGGGTGAACGTACATCGTGTTGCCGGAGATGTACGAGCACGGCGTGCGCTTTTCCTCGTAGCGAAGCTGCCAAGAGCGGCGGCGCTTCGCCTTTGGGTTCCGAGTGATTCGCGCTACGCGCTCCACCTTCTCGGCTAAGGGGGTGCTGACGACATTCATGCCAAGTAAGTTCATGCCGCAACGATCTCGCTTCGACCTTCAATGCCGTCAGCGTGAACAACCAAGCCCACAAGAGCACCAAGCATGAACGCAGCGAATGTGATGCAGTCGGCATCAGCCATCGCTCGCCTCCCCGCTGGCCCCGATGCCGTGCTCTTGCTCGACTGCGCGGGCGATCTGCTCGAAATCATCAAAGTCACAGAACAGGCCGAACTCGTCTTCGTGGTGCATCTGGCGCAGTCTTTCGGTCGTCAGCCCTTTAGGCTGCTGTGCCTCTGGCTTGGCCTCAAGCTGTGCAATCACGCACCACAACGCGGCTTGCTCGTTCGGCCCCAGCATCTTTTCCTCGCGCAGAAATCGCTCCAGGAAGCGCGCGACGCGGTGAGCGGTCATGCGCTCCAGTTCAGGGGCCTGCTGTGCCTCTGGCTTGGCCTTGGCTGCATTCCAAACATCACGCGCAAAGGCCAGCAAGTGCTCACGGTCTTGGCCGACGACTGCGTGCAACTGGTGCGGCGCCATCATCATGGTCATGTGCCACTCGCTGCCGGGGCTTTTGTCGGCAAGGATTGCCGCAGCCATTGAACTAGCCCATGCTCGGGATTCGTTGACGGGCTGCTGTGCCTGGGCTGGTGCTGGCTTGGTAACCGCATCCAATTCGGCAAGCATTTCGCCACGCGCCGATCTGCCATCGTCGGCATCGCGCTGAAGCGCGTTGCGCACCATCTGGAGGGCGCCAGCGTTGACCAGCACAAACCCAGCCGGCACATTGGCGGCCTCCAGGGCTGGTGCTGGGGTGGCTGCAATAGGCTCGCCAAGCCCTTCGGATGCAACGATGTGAGCCTGCCCAATCTCTACCCGCGCCCACATCGCGTCAAGCCGGTCTACGGCCCTCACAAACTCGTGGTAGGCATCTGCCCACGATTGCGAGCGACTAGGGCAAGCGAGCTGTGCCTCGGCGTCGGCTCGGAGGGCTTGCAGCACGCTGCGGTCATTGATGTCTAGGTCTTTGGTCATGAGCAACCTTTAAGTGATGCTAAATAGTTGGGTGGGGCTGGCTGAGTTCCAGTCGCACAGCGCGCACAAGGAAGCACCCCTCGCGCTGCTGCCAGCCCCAAAAATCAATCGACGCAGTGGCCTGGGCTGTCTTTCCAGGCTTGCCAAGCTGCCCAGGTTTCGGCCTCCGCTTGGTCGCAAAAGTCAGGGTGTATGCGCCACCGGTCCAGACGCAGGCCAATGCGTTTTGCCCATACCTCAAACCCTGCTTTTTGGCGCTCGTAGGTGTATGGCTCGGAGGACTGCTGTGCCTGGGCTGGTGCATCAGGGTGTACGGCAGCGGTTGAAGGCCAGCGATTGCGCCAAGCGTCAGCCTCCGGGGTTGGTGCTGCTGCGAGTGCATCGCGCATCAACCAAATCAAATCAGCAGCCTCTTGTTCAACTTGGTAGTTCACTCTGCTGCCACGCAGAAGTGATGCAATCTTGTCAGCCTTTTGCCTGAGATCATCGTCCAATGCAAAACGAAAACCCAATTCCCTCATGGTTGCAACAGGGTCAGCCGGCACATTGGCGGCCAGCCCTCGCGCTGCAAGCAACACCGCTTTAATTCGCTCCACCCCATCCGTGATGCCTTGCCCTGGTAGTAGCTGGGCAACCGCCCAAAGCTCATGGGCTAGGCCGTCGAGATCGGAGTATTGCGGCACATTGGCGGCCAGCGCGGCGCGGTGGTAAATCCACGCCTTACGTCGGGCTATTTCGTGGTAAGCGGGGTTCATAGATAGATAGTTTTCGCGCTCTCGCTGCTCGTTCATGTTGGTTCCTTCTTGGCATCCATGAGTTCATCCATTTGCTCTAGCAGCCATGTCATCTGCTCGGCGCGATCTTTTCGGCGGGCAATGGGAGTCCATTCGTTGTCAGTGGTCTCGTCGTCACGCAAAGACAGGTACTCGGTCAGTAGGTAGGAGAACTTCATGGTTTCTCCTTCACATGGGAACGACAAAAGCCGACAGGTACTGTCTTGCTGCATGGCATCAGGTAGCCGCATTGGCAGCGCTCAGGTGCTGCTGCGAGTGCGCGACTCCATGCCCCCGGGAAACCGTCGTCCCACATCTCAGCGCAGTGCAGCATCTCCGGCGTCGGCTCCACCGGCACCAGCTTGTAGCCAGCCGGCACATTGGCGGCCAGTGCCTGGGTTGGCTCGGGCTTACACGCCTCCCGGCACCCGTTGGTTTGACAAGCCGGGTAGATGCAGGGATCGGCCTCCGGGGCTGGTGCTGCGAGTACCTCACGCAATTCGTCAGGCACCCATCCGGCACGATCTTCCGCGTCGCAGGTGTTCACGAGTCGGCGCGCAAGGTAAGCCGGCACATTGGCAACCTTGCCCTGTGCTAGTGCAAGCGCTTCATCCAAAGTCTTGATCGCACGATCAAGGTAGAACACCGCCGAATCTTTTTGTTGCTCATCGCTCATACAACCACCCTGAAAACGCGCACGACAACGACGAGCGCAAGTACGACAAACAGACCGTAGAAAATCCACTCCAACAAGCTCAAGCGACTGGCGCGCCGTGGCTTGTGCGGGGTCTCCTTCTCGATCCAACCACTGTTCCACTCGCTGTCAGCGTAGTGATCTCGGCGACGGTTGCTCATAGCTTCACCAGCAACCCGACAACGCACATTGCACAGCAGACAACCACTGCGCCAATAGCGAACAGCTTCTCGCCACGGGTGGGCACCCACGGCACCTCGGCGTGCCGACCCTGGTAGTCCAGCCCGGCGTCACTCATGCGGCGGTTCACAACACCACCTCCCAATCGTCGGACAAGATGATCGAAGTGGCGAGCGGGAAGTTGGAGACACCCTCGTCGTTGACCAGAATGCCGCCTTCAATGCCGATCCAAGCCCAGCGGGGCCACGACTTGCGCCGCACGCGCAGCCCTCGGCGCATCTCTTGAAGCGCGAGGCTGAAGTCCATCAAGCCGGTGTCGGCGTTGTATCCGTTGGGTGTGCTCATCAATTGACTCCTTGTTGCGATGTGCAGACTGTAGCGAGCTTTTAGCGCACGCGAATAGGTGCAAACCCTAGGTCGGCGAAACGATTTCTTCGAGCGTGAGCTTCGGGATTCGGCCGGTCGTCTTGATGTGCATTTCACGGCTGGCCTTGACGAGCGCAGACGCGAGACGGCCACCGGCAGTGCGGTCGCCTGCTGCAAGCTGGTAGAGGTAGCCCCGGCTCGTTCCGGCGAGCTTCGCCATCTCGTGCTGCTCGGGAACGGTGCAGCAGCGCAGGGCGTGCAGCAAAGGGGTGGCTTGTTTGTCGGTTCGCATGGGCGCGAGTATCGCGATTGCGAAACAAGGTGTCTAGAGCGCGACGCTTGACAAGCCCTGGAACTTAGCGTACTTATAGCGAACACCAACCGACCCGGGCAGCAAAGTGAGCAAGGTCAGCGACATTCGCAGAGCAAACATCCGGCAACTCATCGCCGAGCGCGGTGGGTTGACATCTCTCAGCAACAGCATGGGGTACAAAAACCCGAGCTTCCTGAGCCAGATGACCGGCCCCAGACCGAGCCGCGAGATCACGGAGAAGACGGCCCGCAGGATCGAGGAAAAGTTGAGCCTTGCCCCAGGCACCCTCGACCGCCAGAAAAGCGCCTACGCGCCGATCCAAGCCACGCCAGCGGCATCGCCTGAGCACGAGGCGGCCGTGGCGATGGTGGCCGACGTGATCCGGTTCGTGGGGAAGGTCTGCGCGGACGAGGGGCTGAACCTCGGCCCGGCCAAGTTCGCCGAGATCGTCGCGATTGCGTTCGGTGACGCGGCCGAGCGCGGGGAGCCTCGGCGGGAGCACGTCACGCAGCTAGTGCGGTTGCTGAAGTGAGCGCTCAGACCAACCCCTTCGCAGCCCGCCAACCCCACCACGCGGCGTTGAACATCAAGACCCCGTACTCACCGTTGGGCTGCTTCCAGAACAACGCCTCGGGCGAGCCGTCACCATCGCCTTTCGCCAGCAAGCCCGCGACTTTCATCGTCTGGTAGCGGGCATAAGCCGCTTGCTCGAAGGCTCGGCGCTCGTTGTACTCGCGGGCTTCTAGCAATTGGGCTGAAGCCGTCGCAGAACGCAGAGGCGCTCCGTCCTCGTGAATCAGGATTCCCTCGGGGTCACTGGCGATGTCGCTCGGGTGGCGCGGCGTACCGGTGTAGGGGTTGAACATCACGGTTTTGCTCATGCCACACCCCCCTTCCGCGAAGCCCGCAGATCACGCATGCGCTGGGCCGGCGTCACCGACTGACCGTTGCGCTCAATGTCCACGCCATCGCCCCAGCGGTAGACCGGCGTGAACGGCCGGCCGCGCGAGTCGTTCGCCCAACCTTCGATGTAGATGTTCGGCGACACCTTGGTCATGCGGCGCATCTGCCGGCGCCAGTGCGCCACGGCACCAGCACCCAGGCCGACAGCCTCGGCCAATGCCTCGTCGGTGTAGCCACGCTCAGTCAGCAACAGCATCATCTGCGCGACGTGCAGACCGCTACAGCGGCGGCGGGTTTGGATGACGCGGGTCATGCGACCTCCGGCTGCTCGCCGACAACGAACCGCTGAAGGCGCGCGATGCAATCCTTGTGGTACTGCACCGTGTTGCGCGCCGCGTCTTCCTGTTGCTGGGCGTCCAGCAGTGCGCGCATGTGGTCGTCGAGGCTCTGCTGGGCGATCACGTGGGCGCTGGGCTTTTCGAGAAGTTTCTTGATGTAGTTCATGGTTTTCTTTCAGAGTGGGTAGAGTCGTTCAAGGTCTGCAACAGACAGTTCGGCCATCGCCTCGCTCTCGGGCACACCGGCTCGCAACATGCGGTAGTAGTCGCGCCGGCCGGGATTCGAGTGGTCGCACGCCCCACCCCCGCGCCGATGCGGGAACCAGTACCCGCCGCAGTCGCAGCGGAGCCGGGTGTTGCGCCAGCGTTCGAGGTGGCGGGGTGTGCGGTAGCGGGTCATTTCTTCTTCTTGCCCTTCGGCCAGCCCGCCTGCACGAACTCGGCGACCACGTTCGCCAGTACAGGCACCGTGCGGTCAACGGGTGGCAACGCTTCAGGCAGGTACTTGGCGAACTCGGGCAGCGCTTCGGCGAGTTGCTTGCGGGTGGTGAAGCCGTACGCGGTGGCGCGGATCGTGGATCGGAGTTTGGCGCGCTTCTCGTCGCTGGCGATGACCGCATCGCACAGAGCATCGACCCGAGCTTGGTCTTTGGGTGACAACTGCAATGCGGCATAGCGGTTGTCAGCAGGGTAAGCCACGCCGTCGAAGCAGGACTGTCGCTTGTGCCGGAACGAGTGGGTGTTGGTCTGAATCCAAACCCGATCTGCGCTTTCGACCCAGAGCTTGCGCACCGCAGCGGGTGTTTTAGCAAGCGCAGCGTCGAGAACGATCTTGTGCGCTTCGATCTGCATGGTCGCCTTGTCGTCTTGCGGAACGTCGTTCATCACGGCGCTGACGAATGCGTCGCGGATTTCATTGGTGAGTCTCACTGGCGTCTTTCAGGTTGCTTGTCGGAAGTGACGGAACGGACTCTAGCGACCTTTTAGCAAACGAGCAACCCCCGAGCAAACCCTGATAAAAAACTCGTGTCGTTGTATTGCATTTGCGACATTACGTGGCTACAGTGCGCTTCGCTCAATCACTTTTTCAACCACGGAGCCAATGACATGAGCCTCGAACAAACCCTCGACACCACCAACGTCCTTCTCTCGCGACTTATCACGATCTTGCAGACCGGCCTGAGCGCCCCTGCCGAGATCGGTGCCCCCGCAGATACCACCCACGCAGAGACCACCCCCAAGCGCACCACCACCCGCGCCAAGAAGGAAGTCGCTGCCGGCACGATCTACTGGCTGATCCCGAGCATGGACAGCGCGTTTGCGCAAGAGCCGGGCATGGCTGCACCCACGGCAACCGATGCCGTCAAGGTCACGCAGCAGGAGTACGAAGCAAAAAAAGCGGAGATCAGCCAGCGAGTCGATGCGGTGCTGGCGGCCCAAACGAAGAAGGCATCTGCCCCGACCGAGGTGTCCGCTGCACCTTCCTCGCCTACTGCCGAGGTGGCGGCGGACGCTGCGCCTACCAGCACGGCCGCGAGCGCGGGCACCGCTGCACAGTCTGCGGAGACCGCACAGCCGGCCTCGACTGCTGCTGAAGTCAAGTACGCCGATGTGTTCGCCAAGTTCAAGGAACTGAGCGGCGCTGAAGGCCACGGCCGCGAGAGCGTCATGAAGGTGCTCAAGCAGTTCCTCCCGAACGAAGCCGCGCCGACCGTGAGCAAGACCGAAGCCCTCGGCCGCAACGCTGAGATCGTGGCAGTCATCGACGCCCTGCTGAAGCCAGCAGCCGCCGAGTTCGATCCGCTGGCCTAAGCAGATGGGCGTTTATCACGCTTCGCTCGGCCCTTCTGGCGCCCCGTATTGGTCGGTTTGCACCGCCAAGCCCGGGGCCGAGAAGGGACGACCGAACACCTCAAACGACGCAAGCCGCAACGGCACATGCGGGCACCAGATCGGGGAGGACTGCCTGCGGCAGTACCTCGCCGGCTTGGAGTTCGACACCGATCATTTCGTCGGCCGGAAGATGGCTTTCTTCGCAGACGGTAGCTCGGACTGGCTCGACAAGTTCCCTGCTGGCGTCGCACCGACGCACACGCTCGACGTTGACCAAGCCCTCGCCGATGCCGCGAACGCCTATGCGCGCCATGTGATCCAGATTCACAAGACCGTTGGGGGCGAACTGCTGATTGAGCAGCGTGTCAGCATCGGTTGGATCACGGGTGAGGAAGGTGCGACGGGCAGCAGCGACGCAATCATCATCGCGCCGGACGGCACGATCTATGTGATCGACGCGAAGTTCGGTCGCGGGAAGGTCTACGCCTACGACATCATCCAGCAGGAGCAGATCGACCCGATCACGGAGGAAGTCACCCCTCCAGTGCGGCGCATCAACTTGCAGTTGGGGATGTATGCACTTGGCGCGTGGCACGAGCACTCGGCGTTCCACGACATCAAGCGGGTCGTCGCTGTCATCGTGCAGCCGTTCCTGAACAGCGTGTCGCAGTACGAGTGCTCGGTCGAAGAACTGCTCGACCTGGGTAAGTGGTTGAGTGAGCGGGCCGAAGAAACCCGCTCGAACCCAACCTTCGTGCCCAACAACAAGAACTGCTTCTTCTGTCGCGCTCGCTTCGACTGCCATGCCCGCAACGCCGATGTGCTGAAGACCGCACTCGACGGCTTCGATGACGTTGACTCCTTCGCTGCTGCCAAGACCGTGCCCATCTTCTTGCCGAACCTCGGGCAGTTGTGGGGCAAGGTCGATCAGATTGCGCAGTGGTGCAAAGACATCGAGACCAAGGTGCAGGCCGAACTCGAAGCCGGCAACGTGGTCATCGGCCCAGACGGCGGCCCGCTGAAGCTGGTCGAAGGTCGCAAGCCCCACAAGGCGTGGAGCGACGAGCAGGCCGCGATGGAAATGATGAGCACGTTCCGCCTGAAAGAACTCATGTGGAACAAGAAGCTCATCACACCGGCCCAGGCCGAGAAGCTGGCGCCCAAGAAGCCCGGCAAGAAGCCTGAGACCGAACCGAAGACACCCATTGGCAAGACGCAATGGAAACGACTCTCTGCGCTGGTCACGCAGGGCCGTGGCAACCCAACAGTTGCCGCAGCAAACGACCCGCGTCCTGCGTTGCTCAACAACGCGCAGGACATGCCCGAAGTACCCGACGACAACTCTGACCTTTTCTAACCTCGAAAGAAGCTATGCCGCAAGTCATTCTCAAGAACGTCCGCCTCTCATACCCAGACCTGTTCAAGCCGGGCAAGCCCATGAACGAGGGTGACGCACCGAAGTACGGTGGTCAGTTCATCTTCGCCGCCGACAGCGATGCCGCCAAGGTCGCCAAGGAAGCCCTCACCGCCGCCGCCAAAGAAGTGTTCGGCGAGAACTGGCAAGCCATCGTCAAAAGCATGGAGAAGTCGAAGAAGTGCCTGCGCACTGGCGACGACAACCTCACCAAAGACGGCGCGATTCGCGACGGCTACGGCGGCATGCTGTACCTCGTGGCGCGCAACAAGGTCAAGCCTCTACTGATCGCCGGCAAGAAGGATTCGTCGGGTCAATTCCCTGTGCTGACAGAGGAAAGCGGCAAGCCTTATGGCGGCTGCTACGTGAACGTCAAGGTGGACATCAAGGCCATGAAGGCGAAGGAGAAAATCCCGAACCAGATTTACGCCACCTTGCAGACCGTGCAGTTCGTTGCCGATGGTGAGTCGTTCGGCGCCGCGCCGGGCACCGCTGAAGGCTTCGATGAAGTCGAAGGTGCTGACGACAACAGCAGCAGCAGCGAAGACCCGTTCGCCTGAACTTAGGGTAAGCACCGAGACGTTCTGATGGCGTCTCGGTCAACAATCACAACCTCGATAGGAAACAGAAACATGACACGCATTTACGACAACATCCCCGTGCCCGCCACCCGCGCCGGCCGCCCCAACAGCGCAACCGACTTCGGCGTCCTCGGCACCGGCCAATGCCTGTTTGTGCCCATCGCCGATGGCGTCGTCGCCGACAAGGTGCTCGACCGCGTTCGTGGTCAAGTCGCCCGCTGGCGCAAGGCCGATGAAAGCCGCAGCGGCTTCAAGTTCACCATCGCCGTTGCCGCGATTCCCGACGACCCGCTGGGTGCCCAGGGCGTCGGCGTTTGGCGCACGGCTTGATCTGAGATTCGGGGGTTGGTGCGAAGTGCGAGCCCCAGGTACGGGCTATCGGCGAGCTGTCCGTAGCCACCAACCCCCACCCACAACCACTTAGGAGAACACCATGAACGCAAAGACCATCAAGAAGCCCTTCAAAGTCAACCAGAAGGTCAACTTCAAGAGCCGCACCCGTCAGGGCGTCGGCAAGATCATCGCCATTCGCTCCGGCCTGACCGGCGACTACTACGATGTGCGCTATGACGGCGACAACGTGGTGAGCGTTCGCGCTTCCCAGATTTCTCCGGCCTAACGGCCCGGTACGCGGGACACTCGCTACCCTCCCCCTACACCCCCACCCGGCGCGCGGAGCAAAGCGCGGTAGGAACCAAGCCCCCTAATCGGCCAGTCGGTGCCCGCGCAGATTCATTGCCGGCTGGCCTAGAACGCAGTGCGAGTGTCGCAAGCACATTGCTGTGATTTTGGGGAACCGGGTGGGACTTAACTTCTAACTGATCGAATCTTCTTGTGCTCGGCCTAAAACACAATGTCGTTTCCGATACGGAGTGCTACCCCGACTACTGGCTAGCGAAGTTCAAAAGTCTGAACACCGGCAAGTACGTCGAGTACGAGAAGTACCCAGGCAAAGAACTCGAAATCGACAAGCTGCGCACAGTGCTGGCGAACTTCCTCGTCATCACGTTCAACGGCATCCACTACGACCTTCCGATGATGGTCTTGGCGCTGTCAGGCGCCACGAACGAGCAACTCAAGTTCGCATCGGACTGGATCATCAACAACGGCAAGAAGTGCTGGGAGTTCTACGAGAACTTCGGCCTGCGCGAGCCGCGCTGGATCGACCACATCGACCTGATGGAAGTCGCCTTCGGCGACGGGTCGCTGAAGCTCTACGGCGGCCGGCTGCACAGCAAGCGGCTGCAAGACCTCCCCATCGACCCTGACACCCGCATAACGCCCGAGATGCGCCCAGGGTTGCGCTCGTACTGCGGCAACGACCTCGACACCACGGAAGACCTCGCGCGCCACCTGAAGCCGCAGCTAGAGCTTCGCATGTCGATGAGCGATATGTACGGCACCGACCTCCGCAGCAAGTCGGACGCTCAGATCGCCGAAGCGGTGATTCGCAAGGAGGTAAGCGACATGCTCGGCCGCAAGGTCGAGAAGACCCGCGTACCGGCCGGCACGGCATTCAGCTACGACCCGCCTGCGTTCCTGAGCTTCCAGACCGAGCAACTGCAACTGCGGCTGGTCGAGGTGTCGTCGTCAAAGTTCATCGTGGACGAGAACGGGTCGGCGATTGAACCTCCCGCCCTGGCTGGCATGGTCGTCGCCATCGGCGCCGGCCGCTACCGCATGGGCATCGGGGGTCTGCACTCATCGGAGCAGAACGCCGCGCACGTCGCTGACGACGAGACCGTTCTGATGGACGCCGATGTCACGTCCTTTTACCCCTCGATCATCTTGCAGTGCGGTCTATACCCCGCCCATTTGACCGAGGCTTTCCTGCGCGTCTACAAGTCGATTCTCGACCGCCGCGTCACCGCCAAACGCAACAAGGACAAGGTGGTGGACTTGGTGCTGAAGATTGTGCTGAACGGGTCGTTCGGCAAGTTCGGCAACCGCTACTCCACGCTCTACTCCCCGAAGCTCCTGCTGCAAGTGACCATCACCGGGCAGTTCGCTTTGCTCATGCTGATCGAAGCCTTGCACGAAGACGGCATCGAGTGCGTGTCGGCCAACACGGACGGCATCGTGCTCAAGTTCCACAAGTCGCGACTCGAAGACGTTCGCGCGCACATTGCTGCGTGGAGCGAGCGCACGAAGTTCGCGATGGAAGAAACCTTCTACAAGGCGTTGTTCAGCCGCGATGTCAACAACTACCTCGCTCTGAAGGTCGGTGGCGGCATCAAGGGTAAAGGTGACTACGCCGAGGTCTCGATCTCGAAGAACCCGAGCAACGCCATCGTCAACACCGCCGTCAAGGCGTTCCTTGAGCACGGCACGCCCATCGAGAAGACCATTCGCGAGTGCGACGACATCCGGCAGTTCCTCACCGTCCAGCGGGTCACTGGTGGCGCCGTCAAGATCACCAAAACGAACTACGACGACAAGCTCACCCCGGGCAAGATGCGCGACCTTCTGCTGACCTCTGGGTGGCACCAAGTCGAACCTGGACCGCTCTCCAAGGCGCGCTTTGCCGAGTTCGACTTTGACCTCGGCATGGACGTAGAGACAGCTTACCGCGTCCACTGCGGCGACGACGAGTTCGACTACATCGGCAAGGTCGTTCGCTTCTACATCGGTCGTGGCGTCAAGACCGCGCTGCACTACGCCAAGAAGAACAAGAAGGGCAACCGCAACAAGGTGTCGATGAGCGACGGCGCGGTGCCGTGCATGGAGCTACCTGACACGTTGCCGGGTGACATCGACTACAACTTCTACATCAACGAAGCGCGGCGCGTGCTGCGGGATATTGGAGTGGCGCATGGGTGACATCGCTGACGAACACGTCAATCAGATTATGGAGTTCGGCATGTGGGGCTGGTTACCGAGACGAGCCTACGGCCCGCGCGTCTCGTGCAAGTTCTGCGGTGCCTACAACGTCTACTGGCAGCGCACCCGAGAGGGCTGGCAACTGAACAACACAGACAACCTTGAACGGCACTTGTGCCGACAACCAGAACAGCCGAACGCAGAAGGATTTGATGATGTGGACTGATTTGATGATCGACTTGGAGAGCGCAGGTTTACCGCCCAACGGCGCCATCATGAGCATTGGCGCCTGCTTCTTCGACATCGCCAAGTGCGAGATCGGGCCGACCTTCAAGAAGAACATTCAACTGGCTACTGCCGTGCGCGACGGCGGCGTCATGGAGCCGAGCACAATCCTCTGGTGGCTTCAGCAGAGTGACGAGGCTCGCCGCTCCACCATCTTCGACACCTACGACAATCGCAAGGTGCTGGCCGAGTTCCGCGAGTTCATCGCCGAGCACAGCGACGAGAAGGACGTTCGCCCGTGGGGGAACAGCAGTTCGTTCGACATGACGCTGCTGAACTCGGCCTACATTCGCATCGGCGAGAAAGCACCGTGGCGCTTCTATAACGAGCGCTGCTTCCGCACCGTCCGCAATATGTACCCGAGCGTCGAATACAACCCTGACGATAAAGGCGGCGGCGCGCACAACGCGCTGACCGACGCCATCTTCCAGGCCCAGCATTTGTTCAAGATCAAAAATCGAAATGCGCGAAAGCAAGATTGAAGACCTCCTGCACCAGCGGATCAAAGACCTCGGCGGCGAACACCGCAGGGCTAAGTGGGTCGGACGCAACGGTGCTCCAGACGACTACATCATGGTTCACCCGCGCTCGTCGCCCCGCTGGTGGCAAAACGGGTTCGTCGGTTGGGTCGAGTGCAAGGCACCGAAGAAAGGGCCGCGCTCAGACCAAGCCCGCGAGCACGAGCGCATGCGAGCGTTCGGCATCCATGTGCTCGTAATCAACACCCCCGAACTGATCGACTTCTACTTCCCACTCCCTGAAAGCAAGCAATGACCAATCCGATCTCCGCAGACATCTCAATCATCAAGCTCTGGTTCGAGCGCGCTGTGCCGAACCCGACCGACAAGAACCGGGCCGTGCAGATCGGTGTTCACTTCGAGGAAGTGGCCGAGATGGCTGAAGCGATCCGTGAGGATAAGGTTCACGAAAAGCTCGCGTACATTGCCGATTTTCACAAGCGTTTGAACCAGGGGTTTGCGACTGACGACCCCCTGGTCAACCGCAAAGAACTACTCGACTCGCTGTGCGACCAGATCGTCACGGCGGTCGGCGTGGCCCATATGTTCGGCATGGACATTGCCGGTGCGCTGTCGGAAGTGAATCGCAGCAATTGGTCGAAGTTTATCGACGGACAGCCGGTGTTCAACGAGCACGGCAAGATTGCCAAGGGGCCGGAGTACACGCCACCGAACCTTGACTCGTTTCTGTGAACTGCCGTCAAAAATGGCGGGTTCGCATGCTTCGCCTTCGCGTTGACTACTTGGACGGCGCGGGGCTTGCGCGACTGCTCAATGAGGTTGTTGACGCCGAGATTGCGTCTCGCCCACTCAACCTAAGCGCGACGCCATGGCGAATTGTCAGGACGCTCGCTTGCGAAGCGGTAGACGACGAAATCGGGGCGGTAGTTTGGGCAGCCCGGCGCGAGCGCGAGCGTCGGCTGAAACTTAGAAACTTTGAACCTCGTCGATGATATTCACCCCCCGCCCCTACCAGCAGATCATTCGCGACTTCGGGCTTGCGCACCGCCGCTGCAACATCTTCGCTTCGCCCGGTATGGGCAAGACAGCGGCCGGCATCGACATCTTCGAGAGTCGGCGCCTGTTCGGTGAAGCCAAGCGCATGCTGGTTCTCGCCCCGAAGCGAGTGGCTGTCAGCACTTGGCCCAAGGAGGTGCCCAAGTGGCACGAATCGTTCGGCCACCTGACGACTGCCGCTGCGGTCGGAACGGTAGACGAACGCATCGCTGCGCTCCGCAGGAACGCGCACATTACCAGCATCAACTACGACAACATCGCTTGGCTGTTGGAGGTCTACAAAGACCACTGGCCTTTCGACATGGTGCTGGCTGACGAATCGACGCGGCTCAAGGGGCTCAGGGTCTCCCTGCAACCGGGCAAGACGCGCAAAGACGGAACGACCGGCGAGGCATACCTCACCGGCCAAGGAGCGTCGCGCGCAAAGGCGCTAGCCGACATCGCGCACACCAAGATCAGGACGTGGATCAACGCGACCGGATCGCCGGCCCCAAACGGACTCGTCGATCTGTGGGGTCAGCAGTGGTTCGTTGACGCCGGCCGCAGGCTCGGCAACAGCTTCAGCGCCTTCAGCGACCGCTGGTTCCGCGCCGTGCCCGGCAGTGACGGGTACTCGAAGATCGAACCCCTGCGCTACGCCCAGGCCGAGATCGAAGCGCTCATGCGCGAGTGCTCGATCACGGTGGACGCGAAGGATTGGTTCCCGCTTGAGAAGGTGATTGAGCGCGAGGTCTACATCGACCTACCGAACAAAGCGCGCAAGGTCTACAACGAGCTTGAGAAGGAACTGTTCGCGATGCTCGAAAGCGGCATCCCGGTCGAAATCTTCTCGGCCGGCAGCAAGTTGCAGAAGCTCCTGCAAGTCGCCAGCGGCAGCATCATCTACGACACCGAGGCGCGCAAGTGGGAAGCCCTGCACGACGAGAAGCTGGAAGCGCTGAAGTCGATCAAGGAGGAAACCAACGGTGAGAACCTGCTGGTGGCCTACCAGCACAAGGCCGACCTCGCGCGCATCCTCAAGGCGTTCCCCAAAGCTGTGTATCTGGACGACAAGCCATCGACCGTTGACCGATGGAACCGGGGCGAGATACAGATGCTCGTGTGCCACCCCGCAAGCGCGGGGCACGGGTTGGACTTGCAGCACGGCGGCCGAATCCTCGTGGACTACGCCACCGGCTACAACCTCGAATACGACGAGCAAGTCATTGAGCGCCTCGGCCCCACGCGCCAGTACCAAGCCGGCTACAAGCGCTCGGTGTTCCGCTACCGGATCATTGCTCGCGACACGATGGAAGAACACGGCTCGCTGCCGGCCGTGCAGCGCAAGATGAGCATTCAGGACAGCTTCAAGCACGCCATGAAGGTGCGGCGCGCTCAGGGTTAACCCCTTGCTCGTTATTTAGCAATTGCGGTATGCTTTCAGCACCATGTTTCGCAAAGGGAGTACGCCATGAGCGTCAACGGAGTAGAGATCAGAGTTGGTCAGATTTGGAAGACACGCGGGGGCGCCGAGGCGGTTGTGACCTCGCGTGTGCCGGCCATGCGCAGAGCCATTCAGGTTCAGTTCAAGGACGGCACAACGTCATCCCTGTACCTGAACGGCCGGCAGTTCGGTGAAGGTGACGGCACGGACGACTTGCTGTTCCTCGTCGAGTGCCCCGAGGCCCGGCCCGAGCGCCGCCTGCGCGGCGAGCCGTCAAGCAATCAGATGCGGCGCAAGACCGACTGGCCGAACGTCAAGCCAACCGTCGAGCCTGTCGTTCCAGACCTCAAGGCGAGCCCCGAGGAATTTGCGGCGAGCATCCCTGGTGCGCTCGGCGAACCTGAGGTTCCTGCGAACTCACCCCGGCGCGGAATGAGTGAGGCTATCCCGCCGTTCGCAAAGATGCTCATCGACGAGTTCGAGCGTGAGCAAGCTGAACGACTCGAAGAAATGCTCGCCGAAGTCGATAAGCATTCGGCCCTGAGCGTGCAAGTCGGTGGTGGGCACTACAAGTCATTCGCCATTCAGCCAGTCGAGTTCATCCACCGCAACGGCATCCCGTTCATCGAAGGGAACGCCATCAAGTACCTCTGCCGCTGGCGCGACAAGGGCGGCATTCAAGACTTGGAGAAGGTCAAGCACTACATCGACTTGCTGATTGAGATGGAAAGGGAGAAAGCAAAATGAGTACAGCATTCTGGATAGTCCTCGCACTGTGCGCCGGCACAGCCTTTGGTTTCGGCCTGTCTGCATTGCTTGCGGCCAATGGGCCGAACGATGAAGACGATGACCCTGCAAGCGACTTGCCGACATCGCCCGACACGCCGCGACTTGACTACCTCATCGCGCAGAAGTTCAACGTGACGCACACGGGCGGCATGTGGGCCGTGCTCAAGAGCGAAGACCACCAACTCGTTTCCATCGGCCTCGACCTCCGTGGTTGCATCGACAGCGCAGAAAGGCAGCAACGTGGCTGATGAGATCGACAAGACCGTAGACCGCGACGAGCTTGAACGCCCAGCGCGGATAGCTGCCAGCCGGCGCCCGGAAGGGCCGGTGGCAAACGGTTCTTGCCACTACTGCGGCGAGCGCATCCCTGAGCCGATGCGCTGGTGCGACGCCGACTGTCGGAACGAGTGGGCCGAGATGCAGGCGAGGAAGCGGTGAGAGTCGTTCTTTTTCAGCGCGGCAGTTTGGGGCCGCTATACATGACGGACGCGCTCCTTACCAAAGAAGGGCACATCGCAAGCGGGTACGTTGTCAACGGTGCTTGGTATTACAAGCGTGACGGTGACCGCTGTAGTTCCAACGACTACTACGGGAAAGAAACTCACTCATGGGGCGCCGACCCTGGCGAGCGAGTTGTTCTTGTCCCCGACGAGATCGCGGATCGGCACAGTGGCTACGAGGGTGTGATCGCGTGGGCTGAAACGCGATGACCCGCATCCTCACCCCCGAGCAAGTGGCCGAGATGCTCGGCTGCACACCCGAGACCGTGCGTGAGAAGACCCCGCACATCATCCCCGGCGCCAAGTTCGGTCGCGATTGGGTCTACAGCGAGTCGCTGGTGGTGCGCGCGGTGGAGCGCATGAGTACCGTGGTGCTGGTGGATTCGCTGAACGGACCGTTACCTAAGTCGAAAAACGGAATGGTGAAAGCCGCAGATGTTTTGGCATATCGAGACGCGCACCAAGTCTCGTTGTCCGAAGCGTTCTACAAAGTCACCATAGCTACCAAAGACGAGCCGCCAAGTCTGAACCCCTGAGCGACGCATACCGGCGCAGCATGCGCAAGTCCTTGTGGCCGGTGATGCGCGCTATCTGCACGTCGCTCAGGGTCGTGCGCTCGTAGAGCCTGCACGTCGCCTCATGGCGCGCGTCATGCAGCCGGAAGTCCCCACACCCGGCCAACTCGAACACCGTACCAAAGCGCCGGCTCAAGAGCGACGTGACACGCCGCAGATCGGCAGCATCCCCCGAGCGCAGCCACGGGAACCCCTTGAACCCTTGCAGGCGCGCGACCGCCACGGTCGATAGCGGAACCTGCCGGCTGTCGCCGTTCTTGGTGCGGTCAAGGAACACGGTGCGCTGACCGAGGTCGATCTGATCCGGCGCCAGGGTGAACATCTCCCGCAGCCGCATCGCCGTCTCAAGCGCGAGATCGAACAGCAGCGTGAGGTCAGGATCGACCGCTACGCCTCTTTCCCGGTCGGGTGGCACCCATCCCCCCAGCACCTTCCTGATCGCGGCTTCCTCGCCCGATGTGAGCCGCCTGTCGCGCTCCACGTCGCGCACGGCGCCGTCGCGGTAGCTGGCGTAGCGCTTGGGGAGCATCTTCAGGGGGTTGGACTCTTGGTGCTGCGGCCGGCTCCGCACGAGCCAGTCCAGGCAGCGGGACAGCGCCCCGGCGTAGTGCCGGATCGTGCTGGGCGACAGCCGCTCGGTCTGCATGCTGGTCACCCAGCGCTCGACCCAGGGGTAGTCGAGGGGGAGCGCCACGCCGGCCAGCTTTCGGCTCAGGGTGTCCAGCAGGAGCCGGTCAGATTCCGGCAGGGTGACGGCAGCGGAGTACGCGGAGATTGCGCCCACGACCGTCTGCTGATCGACCCGGCTCACCTTGGCCTTCACAGCCTTCGGCACAACCCCCACGGCCAGCATGGATTCAAGCTGCCGAATGTAGTCGTCGCCGCGCTGCTCGTCCTCGAAGCTGACGTATAGCGGCCGTTCGAGCAGCCGGTGCTTGACCCGGTAGTACCACCGGCCGTTGCGGTGTCGCTTGTTTGCCATCGGGTGACATTGCCACCCGTTCGGGGTGGCGTCAAACCCTGTGGGGCCGTTTACGAGGTTCGCGAATAGCGAATACCGTCGCTAAGTGCTTGATTCTTTGGAGGCGCGAGCCGGAATCGAACCGACGTACACGGCTTTGCAGGCGGTTCGCTCCCTATATAAATCAATTACTTGGAGCCGTTGTCACCCGATTGGCACGCATTTCGATCAGCTTCGATCTGTGTGCGCAGCAACATCACTTCGGCGTCGCGTCGGTCAATGATGCTTCGACCCTCTGCAAGAAGGTCGAGACTTTCACCGAATAGGCTACCGAGGGTCGCGAGTCGATCTGCGAGACCGATGTTGGCAGCGGCGGGAGTTTGATCGGTTCGACCACCACCGGAGGTGAAACCAGCGATTTGCTTGCGCAGCCGGTCAACAGTAGCAGCATCAGCGCGAGCGCGCTCTTGGGCAGCAGCCCGGTCTTTGAGGAAAGCATCTTCGGCCTCTTTGGTCTTGCGGTTGTGTTCTCGGAGTAGCTCCAGCTTTTCTTCGGCCGCAAGGCGGGCCGTGCGCTCGGCAGCGACTTTCTGCTCGGCCACGACCAGCTTCAGTTCAGCAAGCTCGGCGCGCGCCGTCTTGTGCTGGTAGCTCTCGTGCAGGAAGCCGAACGTCAGGGCCGCGATGGCTGCGACGAACACCCAGCGCGGGATGAGATCGACGATGCCGAGCGTCATGCCAACCACTCCATTGCCCGACGCGCCATGTCGGTGCGCTCGGTCAAGTGCATGAGCGCCGGCCCGTTCACGCGCCGCGTGATGCTGCGCATGTCACGACCATCGGCCAATTCGTTGCAACCGTTGGTGTCCCAGAACCACGCCGCCGTCAGCGCCGCGTGCTCGGGCTGCTCAACCATGTCGGGGAACTTGACGTAATCGTGGCGCAGCGCAGCGCCGGCCGCTTCGTAGTTCTTTCGCCAAGTTAGTTGCAAAAGTCCGCGACCCTCGTAGCCTTCGTACAAAAGTTGTGCTAGCGCCTTCGGATTACGGGCGTATGGCTCTGCGTCTTTGACCGTCTTGAACGCGCGAGGAAAGATCGTCAGCAAGCGAGCCGGGTCACGGTAGAACAAGTTCTCTCGCAATTGCGAAAGATGAGCAGACTCGATTGCCACGGTGGCAAGAAAGCACGCCTGTCGGTTGGGGTTGCTGATGTCGAACCGCGTCATCGCAGCGTTAAGCGGCGCGGCCAGCAGCGATGCGTGTTCGATCTTGGCACCGCAAGCGCGGGCGATTTCTTCGATGGTCAGCATGGTCAAACCTCGATCAATTCAATGGGGAGGGTGGGCGCGGCACCTTCGACGGCACCGTCACGAAAGAAAACTCGGTCACCAATCGTCGCCTCGCCCCGGGCGGTCTCGATGCCGCCGCCCGGCAGTTCGATGGTGCACACGCCGCCGTCCACGGCCAGCACGTTACCGACTTGCAGCGGGCGCTTTGGCAGGAGACCTACGAGTCGCTGAAACGGGTTGTAGCTCATGCCAAAGTCTCCAAGGTGATCGACTGCTGGACATTGGCCCCGCCGCCGCCGACTGTAACGCTGGTGGCGCGCACGATGCCGAGCCGCTCGACCGCGCCGTCCGTGTAGCGCACCCACTTGCCCGGGGGGATCACCCCGGTCGCCGTCAGCACCGGCAGGGAGAGCGACACGTCAGCCTTGCGGCCGGCCGCGCCGAGGATCGAGATGCCGCGCTGACGCGCCGCTGCGATCTCGGTGATGAGCGGGTCGGTCACCATCGGAGCAACCAAGTCGCCAGCCGTGCCGCCGCGCGTCACTCGGCCCAGGATGCCGGCCTGCTGACCGCTGACGAACACGCGGTTGTAGTCAGGGTTCGTGCGCCACTCGATACCCTCGCGGGTCATCACCGCGCTCGGGATCACGAAGTCGGGCGTGACGGTGTTCCACTCCCACGGCGCGACCGGATAGCGCGAGAGCGCCGACAAGGATTGCAGCGTCGGGTGCGGTTGCAGGTAGCCACCGGCCGCGCCGACGATGGCGTTCAGCGCGTCGATGTACGAGCCCTGGGCCGAGAACGCGCCGGCAGGAACAGACCAGTCGGTGAGTTGCCAGTCCACGGCCCAGCCGAGCGGCACGCCGTTGATCGTGAGCACCTCGTTCGCGATCTGCTGCGCGGTCAGCGTAGACAAGTTCGCGAAGTTCTGGATCGGCGCGTAGGGTGCTGCGAGCAGCGCGCTCTTGCCACGGCCGGAGACGCGGATCGACTCGTTGCCGAAGCTGCGGTCGCTGCTGATCTGCTCGACCAGCACGCGGTAGTTCGAGCCGTTGATCTGGGCTTCGAGTTCGGTCGGCTCGCCGGCCACAGGCTCGACATCGGCCAGCGACGAGCGCGGCAGCGATGCGCTGAAGCTCCACGTCCAAGAGTCAACGTCGATGGACAGGGAGACCGCCGACGCCGGCAGGTTCAGGTTCCCGACAACGCGCTTCAGCGCAACGTCATTAAGCACGATGTAGACACTCCGAACAGGTACGACGACCAAGCCCGGCGGGGGCGGCGGTTCCTCGTGATTTTCGCAGATGAAAAGCAACTGCGATGTGGCGCCGAACGCATCTGCGAAAACCAGATGCGCGCTCGGCGTGTAGCAGGGGTCAAGCGGCAGGGGTGGCGTGATGCCGCTCCACATGCCTGCCGGTGGGCGCATCGCCTCTTGGAAGCGCGTGCCACGGCGCAGCACGAACGGAGCACCGCGACCGGCCGATGTGAGCCGAGACATGCGCAACTTGACACCCTCGGCCTGCCGCGTGCGCAGGCTCGGTCGGCGGTCGCGGAACCGCTCTTGGTGGTCGGTCTTGGCGCTCTGGCGCAGTCGGATCGCCTCGTCGTGCCCCGCCGCCACGGCTGGGCGCCGGTCGCGCAGCATCTCCGTGTGCTGCGTCCGCGCGCTGCCACGCAGTCGGTCGGCGTCGGTGTGGGCTGCTGCCGCACCTGACCGCGCACCGATGCCAACAGACTGAGAGGTCTGCACACCGGCTGGCAACTGAATAGCGGGCGTGTGGCGCGTTTCAAAGCCAGTGGGTAGGGCCACCCCCTTGTCCACGTCCGTTTGAGCGCCTACGCGCACGATTGCGGCTTCCGTGTGTGGCAGTGCGGTGTGCCCAACAGTCGGGCGCTCGGTGTTGCTGTCGAACTCGGCGGTCGCTGCGAACGTGAGCCCAGGTAGCGTCGCCGCCAGCGTGGCGTCGTTCGGCTTCCCGCCGAAAGCGGATAGCGTGGGTGCCGGTAGCGCTGCTTGCAGCGTCGCTTCGTAGATGGTAAACGGCGCCCACTGCCCTTGCGCGTTGAACGTGGGCGCCGGCAGCGTGGCGCTCAGGGTCGCGTCGTTTGGCTTGACCCCGTAAGCCGAGAAGGTCGGCCCGGTCAGCGTGGCGCTCAGGGTGCCTTCGGTGACGACCAGCAAGTCCTCGTTGAAAACGAGGTTGACGGGGCCGGGCGTCGCAAGCTGCGGGCGCGAGAACAACAAGTCGCCAGGGCCAGCAGGGTACTCGCCCGTTGCGGCCGTCAGGGTCGCGGTGTCATCACCGACCTCCGCAGCAGACAGCGAACCTACGCTTGTCGCAGCGAGGTTTAGCTGCCAGATGAACATGGGTCAGCCGTTAACCGAACTCGGCCAGGATGATGCGAATGCCGCCACCAGCGAGAAGGTTGACGGTCTCCAGCTTGATCTCACCGGAGCCGGCCATGTTGCTCACATCCACGTCCATGCTCGCGTTGCCGTCGCCATTGACGATGCGCGCCCAGGTTGGCGTGCCGTCAGCCAACACCAGTGCGTCGGATGGCTCCGACAGCACGAGCTTGTTGCCGACGACCGTGCCAGCAGGGTCGTCAAGCGTCACGGTCGCGAGCAGCGTCGTGGTTGCCCCGCCGCCTGCTGGGCGCGGCGCGGTGTAGAACTGGATCAGCGCAGGGTTCGGCCCGCGACTCAGGTTCGCGAGCGTGCCGGCGAGCCGGTCTTCGTTGTGCAGTTGAGAAATCCAGACGGTCACATCGGCTCCGGCAGCATGTTGTCCGCGATGACTGCGCGGTAGTTGTTGACGTTATCGTAAGTGACGACCGTGAATCGCTGTGTGCGGTCAAGATTCGGGAAGGCGTAGTTGCCAGTCACCGAATCGCTCCAAGTCTCACGCACGAACCTACCGCTGAACTCGTGATAGAGCCGAACCTTGCGAGCGAGAGGGGTGTTCGTCGGCGTGGACTTCTCCTTTACCGTGCCGACAATCATTCCGGTGCCGCCGAAGTTGCGGTCGAACTCCACGATGCGTGGGTTGTCCGGCCCGGCTTTGAAGTTCGCAGCAGGCTTTGGGTTGCCGGGTAGGCGCGCTGGGTTCTCAAGCGAGCCATACGACAAGTCGCGCACAGGGTTTGCGTAAGGTGCGGTCGGGCGCGTGAATGGCCCGCCGAACTGCGGAAACCCGATGACGACACGAACCTCGTCGATCTGCCCAACAAACGATGGAGCGGCGTTGAAGCTGTCACCACCTACGGAGAAGTCGAAATCCACACCACTAAACGGGTCTGAACTAACCGGGGTGGTGAAAACACCGTTGTCGGCACCGTCTAGAAAGATGCGAAGGGTGCCGTCAGGGTTGTGCGAGATCGCAACGTGCTGCCACTCATCTAGCGTCAGTGGTGTAGTCGAAACGCTGTCAACTCGACTATTTAAGTTGTCGTTTCGTAATACATAAATCCGACCGTCTGGTGTGAGACCGATCCCGGGTCTAGCAAAGACGCTGTAACCATTCCATATAACGACACCCCCGCTCGGGTTAAACGCGGTCGGACGCGCCCAGAAGTCAATAGACCAAGGAATAGAGCTTGAGATTCGCAACGCAGGGCCGAACGTGACGCGCCTCTGGATTGTCGAGTCTGAATTGCCCGCCGACCTCGCTCCGAACTTCGCAATCGTGTCGGGCGCGAACCCGACACGCGCTGTTTCAGGTCGGCCGTATATCGACGAGTCAACGAAGGTTCCGCTCGCCTCATCGAAGTGGACGAGCAGTTTCGTGGCGATCTCAAGCGGCGTCATCGGCATGGGTTACGCCCACGGCCCGGTTACGTCAAACGCATACGCACCCGAACCACTCGTCACCGTGATGAATCGCTTGCCCGGGTAGCCGACCACGCCCGAGATGCGCGAGAAACTCGGGAAGCCAGTAGTGCCCACACGCTGCGGGAACGCGAATAAGCCAGGAATCCGACCGCGAAACGCGCCGGGTGCGGTTGTGGTGCAAAGATTCCAAGGCGAGAGGTATACGCTACCGTCTAAATCGTTTGGAAACGCTATGTGGTCGGACGAGTTTTCGCCGGATCGGTAGCCTGATGTTGCCCCGATAAACGTCGGGTAGAACGATCTCGTCCATGCCGCGCCACCCAAGCCGAAGTATTCACGGGCACTGCATATAGCGGGGTTTGCTCGGCTGTCAAACTCGTCACTGCGAGAACCCGTACCGTTGAAAGCCGCTTCGTTCTGGAACCCGTGGATGATGCAGTTGAATACATCGTTCGAGCCGACCCGTAAGAAGTCTCCGAACATACCGGAAGCAGAGTAGTTCGACATGCCGGGCTGCTGGCTCGCCATCCAGTACATGAACCGCTCATTCGCAACGACGATCCAATTACGAGCCGTTGCGTCAGCGGAGTTGCTACGCACCCAGAACAACTCACCGTCCGTTTGCAACGCGACTGTTGGGAAACGACCCGTGCCGCTGTTCACGTCGCTCATGGTCTCAAAGCCGTTGACGCGAGCGCTGTAGTTGTTGCTGTCGTTCACCCGCAGGAAGAAGCGAGTGCTGGTCACGTCGGCGCTGCGATACGCCGCGAGGTTGGTGTCGGAGAACGGCTTACCCCAGCCTGCCGCTGCGAGCTTGTGCGACGGAGTTCCCGTGGCGGTTTGGTTCGCGATGCCGGTCGCGTCGAACGTGTAAGACGTGCTGTTCGCGCTCAAGACCTTGCGCTGACCGTTGATGACTCCACCCGTCACCGTGGCGCCGCTGATCTCGGCAACAGCATCAACCTCGAACGGGTGCCCTGCCCCGCGCGTCACCGTGGCGATGCCGCCAGAGATGACGATGGAATCGACCGTCTGCGAACCCCAGCCGTTGACAAGGCATGCGTCCAGCACACCGATCAACGAGCCTGGGGTTCCGCTCAGGACGGGAGCCCCGGGCATGCCAGAGTGAAAAATCTTTACTGAAGCGCTCATTGGGTCTCTCTTTATGGGCGGTCAACGTCGCCGCGAACCAAGATGGTGAAGTCGTCACTGACCACGGTCTCCGGCCCCTGCAAGATCGTGCGAGCAACCCAGACTGGCACCGTCGCGCCCACCGTGTTGAAGCGCAGCACGTTGCCGACACTCCAACCCAGACCCCAACCCTCGGACTGCAAGGTGAAATACGGCTGGCCGGTCGATGGGTTCAGCGGTGCAAGATCGACACCCGTGTTGCCGGTGCCGATGACGCCAACATGCTCACCCACGACGTTGAATGCGGTCGTGTTCGTGAAGATTAGCGCCCAGCGCTCGGTCAGCGCCCCGGCGTTGGTCGTGACGATTGGGTGCAGCGTGTCGTTGTAGCTGCCGGTGGCCGAGTTGCCGATTGGCGAGTCGCGCCACTCGTTCGTCCAAGAGACTTGATCGAACGCAGGTTGCACCCGAGCACGCACATCGCCGGCCACAAGGGCACTTGATATGTAGGAGCCTGGAACCGGGTAGACGTGAGTGCTCGGGCGCGTAAAGCTGATCTGGCCGGTGATCTGCGCGTTGCTCACCAGTGCCGTGTCTTCAATGCGATGCTCGACCGTCACGGGCTGGCTGTAGCCTGCGACGTTCGTGAAGGTCACCGTGCCGGCGTCAAGGTCTGCCGTGTAGCCGGTGTTAATGATGACCCCGTTGTTGCCGACGACGCGCACTCGCGACAACCGCGTGCGACCGCAGTTGATAACTTGCGCGTTTGCGACAGTTGTCGGCCCGACTGTGCCGGTGTGGCCGAGTACAGCGAACGTGCCCTGACGGAAGATGGGCACACGCCCGTCGGCGGGTAGACGAACCGGGTTCAGACCCAAGATGTCAGGGTCGAGCGGCAGGTACGAGTAGCCCGTGGCGTTGTAGCGCAGCGTGTCAGCCCGCACTTGGTACTGCTGGACATAGGTTACTCCGGCCAGCCCCAGGTCGGTGAGGTCAACAACGCCGGGGTCTGCCGCCATCGACACGGGCACTCGTCGCCCGAAGTACAGCACCGCGATACCCTGCTCGAAGTCAACCTTACCAAAGACGCCATAGCTACCCGGGGTCGAACCCACAACGGCCGTCCCACTGATAACCGCACCCGCGCTGTTCGGTGTGGCCGTGAACGTCGCACCAGATACGGCGAACGTACCTGCAATCTGGAAACCACTGTTGACCAGCGGCGAGACGGCTGTCCTGAACGTAGCCGAAGTAACCACGAGCGGTGTACCGAGCCCGAGAGGTGGTTGTGTCGCACCCGCGATGCGAGTAACGAGAGACGATGCTCCAGCCGGCCAAGTCGTTAACAGAACACCAGCCATTCCGCCGACGAGAGATGCGGAGCCAACCGTGGTTCCGACGCCCGTTGACGCATTCGGGTTCACGACTATCGTGCCGCCCGACTTGACGTAGTAACCCCCGGCAAAGTCGAAGTTCTGGATGTCGAGCGAGAACTGCGTCGTACTACCATACCCACCAGCGTTGGCCGGCAAGAAAATGTTGTCCATCGCGACACTGCCGGTGAACAGTACGGTGTCTGCACCGGACGCCCGCACCTCGACCGCATTACCCTGCGAACCCAACCACCACGCCCATTCGGGTGCGGGAATCTGCTCCGCACCTGGGCCATTCAGGATAACCAATGGGCTCGGGGAAGTGAAGTAACCAACCAGCCGCTCGCTGTACCCTCCCGCCGCAACGGAGAAGGTTTGTGGCGAATATACCGGGATCGTCGCCGAATACCCGGCCGTGACGGTCTTCTGTAAGGTTATCGCGCCGCTGACATAGTTGATCGTGCCGACCGTGACGAAACCCGATGCGCCGGAAGCGCGCAGCGAACCTGAGCCGTTGTCCGTAATCCGAAGGCTGATTCGCTTGGTGGTGGACGACCCGGAACCGTTTGACGAAGGAATTTGCGCCACGACCGAAAGCTCAACGCTATTGGCCTTCTGGTTCGCAGGTAGGGTGGCCGTCCACACCGTACCACCATCACCAAACGACGCGATGTTGTTGGTGGTAGCTGCCGTCTCTGTCAGTGCAACCGAGATGTTGGTGTTGACCTCAGGTAAGTTGTTCGGGCGGAAGTCAACGATGCCGGTGGCGTAGTTGACCGTGCCGGTCGCATCGCCCGTCAGCACGCCGGCAGTGTCGGTTGCGCTCTTGGCGCCACCGTCGTTCCAAGTCAGCGACAGCGTGCCCGGCTTGATTGCACGGTTTAGCGTCATGAGCTTACCGAAGCGGCGCGGAAGGCTCGGCCCCGAGGCGTCAACCGTGGCGATAGGTAAAGACGCAGCAGCCGGTTGGCAGACAGCGATGATGCTGCTACCTGCATCCGGCAGCGCACCCAAGGTGACCGTCACCGTTCCGGTCGATTCGTTCAAGGTGCCGGCGCCAATGCTCGATGTCGAGCCGCGCAGAGCACCAGAGCCGTCGTCGGAAAGGACGTACCAAGTGCCACCCGAGCGGTAGCTGATCTGCAACGAACCGCGAGCGGGCGGCGGGTCGAGAGTGAACACCCAACTGAGGCGCTGCGACTCGGTGGTGACGGCTGCGCTAAACGACTCGGCAACTAGGATCGGCGTGAACGCCGGGGTGTAATTGACCGCAAAGGTTTGCTGACCTGCACCATAGACGTTGGTGCTCAAGGTGAGCACGCCGTTGGCGTAGTCAATGATGCCGACTTGATCGTCCGTCGCATTGACCAACAGACCACCCTTGTCGCGCACGGTTATCGCACTCGCCGATACCGTCAGACTCCCCGGCAAGATGCCGCCACCTACGAACATGCGGGTGGCGGTGTTCCAAGATGTCGTGATGTTCCGAGAGAACGTGTCTCCGGCCTTAACCAGTGCTGCACTCTGCTGGTTCATGCGAGCGTCAGCGATGGGTACTTCTATGCGCGTGCTGGGCACAAGCTGCGTGAAGATGCTCGCAGCCTGCACCGTAAAGTCGCCAATAGCTACTGCGCTCGTGATCGGAACCACACCGTAGTACCGGGCGGCGTCGGCTATAACGGTATCGCTAACGCGGGTTTTGCCGGTGTAGTCGATGCCCACGTTGAATCGAGCAGCCTCGAAGCCGTTGAAATCGGCCTGTAGCTGGTCGCTGATGTTGCAGATGACTTGGGTGCGCTTAAATTCACCTTTGTCGTCTTCGAAAGTTCGCACCATCGACGAGACTGCCGTGACACGCACGAACTGCGCAAACTCGTTTGCTAAACCTTGGTTCTTGGTCAGCACGAAAGTCTTACCAATAATCGGTAGGGGTTCTTCGTTGCGCTGCAACAGCATCACAACGCTTTGACCTTCAAGGTGGTCGCCGAACAGGAGACCTGGGTACGCCGCACCACGAGCAAGGTACGACTCCATGCGTGCAGCAGCCTCGCTGCGACGGTCGAACACATCGCCCGTGGCGAACAGGGTTGCGCTGACGCGGGGGTCTTCAAAGGGTTCGGCCACGATGATGTTCGCACCGAAGAAGCCGTCCGTGTCTGCGGTGCGAACCTGGGCAAAGACCTTGCGCAGATTCACCCGGCCGCCTGCGCGGTCGAGTTCGCTGATGTCGGGGAAGATGGTGTTGCTTGTCGCGTCTTCGATGATGGTCGCCGAAGGGGCGCCGCCACCTTCGGGAACGTCATCCATGACGGACGACGCGATGAGCTTGATGTCGCCAGCAGAGATGGTCAAGGTGTGACTTCCATAAAGCGCAAGGTGCAGCGGTAGTAATCTCCCGCTACTACGTCGCTGTAGTGAACAACGGGCGCGGCGGTTACGCCCTGCCCGTCTTGATGGCGGAACATCACCGTCCGAGCAGTGTTGTGGATTGTCAGCGTCATCGTCTTGCCGGGGACTGCGGCCCAATTTCGCAAGGCTTCGATGGTCGTCCGGTTCATCCAGCCGCTCTGGTCGTCTTCCGGCTCCAAGGTGATCGGCCTGCCACCCACCCGCGAGTTGACTTGCACCACGAGCGCGCCAGTGATGGTGCGCTCGGCAGTCTGCTCGACCGGGTGCCAGTCGTTCTCATCCGACCAGAACAGATCAGGGTTCAGGGTGATGCCGGTTGTACCGTCATGCAAAACAATCATCGCGGGCATGTCAACCTCCGGTGCCGCGTCCTGCGGCGGTTTCTAGTTGTCGCAGCAGCGCCGCCAATGCGTCGGCGTCGCGCTGCGTGGCAGTTCGGATTGTCGTCCGACTTCCGTTAATGTTCACGTTGACGGTGTAGCCGCCCGAGGACTGCGAGCCACCCTGCGACGGTGCTTTCGCTTCATTCTCTTTGTTGATCCTGTCCTGCTCGGCTTCGGCCACGGCTCGGCGGAAGATTGCGACCCAACCTTCTGAGTCGAGGCGACCTTCGAGTGTCACCGCACCTGGGCCGGCCATTTGCGTTGCTGCGAGGTTGTTTTCTGACGCACGCAAGCCGGCGCGCAACGAGTTCAGTTCGTCAGCAGTGAATTTCTCACCGCGTTGTAGGCGACTGCGAACGTCGAAGTTGTAGCTCGCGTCCACCGGCCCACCTTGCCGACGCAGGCTCGCAACCTGTTCTGCGGAGCGGCCGTTCTCGTCAAGTGCGATGCCGTTGTTGCGGTCGCCGATACCCGACAACGGGTTGTTGCGGCTGGAACCGCCACCACCACCGCCACCGCCACCTCCACCTCCACCTCCACCTCCACCACCTCTAGAAGCCGGTGTCGCAGATTTTTCAGCGTTAAGCCTTCGGATACTCGCGGCTTCTTTGTCGTTGACCTTGGCCGAAACCTCGCCCGCTTCGGCTTCCTTGAGTTTGATCCTTTCGTTGAGAATCCGAAGTTGGTACTCCTTCTCCTTGACAGGGTTGAGCGTATCTGCGGCGCGTTCTTCCTCAAGTTGCTTTTCGATGAGGGCAATCGTCGCTTCGATTTCTTCTTTCTTGCCGGCTGCGGCAAGTCGAGTGATTTGCGCCTGAATTTCTTTCTGCTGGATCAGGGCGCGCGTTGCTGCGGCCTCATCATTGTTCAAGCGCGCGATCTGCTCGGCCGCCTGCGCTTCCTGCAACTTTGCTTGCAGGCGCGCGACCGCCAATTGGTTGTCTGCACGCTTCAAGTCGATGGACAAGCGCAGTTGCTCGTTCTCGTCGCTCAGTGCGTCCTTCAGGCGCGCAGCCGCAGCCGCAGCACCTTCTTTGAGTTTGGTGTACTGCTCTTGGTCGATGCGACCCGCGCGGTACAGCCGAGCACCTTCGGCTAGTGCCACATTCGCTGCGGTCAGCGCAACCCGAAATTCCTCGACTCGCTTGGAGTTGTCGGCGTAGGCTTCGCTGGCTAGTTGACGCGCGATGCGAACGGATTCGAGGTTCCTCAGTTCGGCGCGCGAGGCTTCAGCTTCGGCTGTCGCTTTACCCAGCTTCTTGTCGATCTCATCAAGCTCTTTCTGACGAAGCGACAGGTCTTTCTCGGTGCTGAGAATCAGTTCGCGCTTGGCGTTGAGTTCAACAGCGAGAGTCGCCGCCAGAGCCTCGCGCGCAGCAACTTCCTGCGTCTGTGCGCCCACCTGACGCTCGATAGCCTGCACCGAAGCGTCAAGTGCTGCAACCTCGGTGCCGCGCAGGGCGGCGGTGCGCTCGATGACCTCGGCTTCTTCCTTGGCGACCTTGACGCCTTGGCTGGCAGTGAAGATTGAAAGCTCTTGCTGCTTCGTCAGTTCGGCAAATGCTAGGCCAAGTTGATTGATTCGGGCGCCAACATCTAGCGACTGGTCGCCGAGAATCTTCTGAGCTAGCGTCGTCGCCTCAGTGGCGCTGCGGTACGTTAGTGCGGACTGTGCGACCTCGGTGTAGCGAGCGTTCAGTTCCGCGTTCTTGGACGAGACCTCTGAAGTCTTTTGTGCCTGCTCTTGGATCGAGCGATTCAGTTGGCGCGCAGAAGCATCGGCTTGACTCATCAAGCCGATGGATACGAGCCATTGATCTCCGTAGAGTTGCAGTCGGTTGCGAGCCTCAAGTGCTAGTTCGCCGATCCGCTCCATTGGGTTTGTGAGCGTCACCAGCGCGGCTGCGGCGGCCCCGAACGAGCGGCCAAGGAACGTCACACCCTCGAACAGCGCGCCGAGCGCGCTGGTTACGCTTTGCACGAGCCCATTTAGAACAGCTAATCCACCACGCAGAACGTCCACCCCACCACCGTCGCCTGCGGCCTGTGCCGTCGCGGTAAGTGCGTTCTTGAAGCGGTTCCATTCAGTCGTAAGGCTGCTTGTGCCGCTCTGAAGTTCTTGCAACCCCTTGTTCAGCGCGGGAAAGAAGTCTCGCGAAGACAAGCGTCCAGTTTCAACAAGCGAGATCAATTGAGCGTCGGTTATTCCAAGGCCCTTAGCAGTCAACGAAAGCGCCCCAGGCAGGGAATCTCCCAATTGCTGCCTGAGTTCTTCCATGCTAACAACGCCCTTACTGGCGATCTGACCAAGGGCGTTAAGCGCAAGATTTACTCTCTCGGAACTCAGACCCAAAGTGGCGCCAGCGTTCGTTAGAGACGCGAACAATTCGTTGGTCTGAGATAGCGGGATATTCGAGGATGCTGTAGCGGCGCTGAACTTGACGAACGAGTCAGTCAGTTCACCGACCGACACGCCTGCTACGCCGGCCGTTCGCTGCAAAAACTCGAACTGCTGACCAGCTACGTTGGCGTCTTTGTAGATCGCCGTGAGTGCTCGGCGTGCGGTCTCGGCCTGCACGTTGACGGCGATAAACTGCCGGCCGAGTTCCTTGATCTTTTCGACCAAAAATCCGACACCATCGGCGATCAAGTTGCCCGCCGCGATCTGACCGACCGAGTTGCGGAACAGATCGGCCGCGCGGTCGGCCAGGGTCAGTTGCCCCGTGAGTTCGCGCATCTCGCGCTGCAAGGCATTGATGCGCGCTTCGCCGGCCCGCATGGCGCCGTCAATCGCAGCGCCCGTCTCGCCCGACTTGGAGCGCACGATTTCCATTGCGTTGCGGACTTCGAGAATCTCGCGCTGCAAGTCCTGGGCACCACGCACGCCGACCGTGCTGAAAGCGTTCGAGATCGCGGCTGCGGCTGCTTCAGACGCGGCGCGCGAGGCATCGACAGCAGCCTTCTCACGGGCAGCGCGCTCATTCGCCAGCGCAGCCACGCGGTCACGCAGCGCGGTCTTCAGGGCGATGATGCGATCCGAAGCCGCTTCTTCTGCGGCAAGCTGTGCGCGCAAGGCTGCGGCGTCGGCTGCGGTCTGCCGATTGGCAGCGTCCGCAGCACCTTGCGCCCGCTCGGCATCGAGTTGGGCGCGACGGCGCGCAGCAGCCTCTTGCTGCGCCAGGGTGCGTTGCAGGATGTCGGCTTGCTGGCGTTCAATCTCGATCTCGCGCTGCGCCGTGGCGAGACGCTGTGCAGCAGCATCAGCCTCGACCTTTGCAGCGCGCGCAGCGATAGCTGACGACTCCTTTGAAATCTCGGCCGCAGCCTTGACGAGTTCGGCCTGATCCCGAGCCGCCGAGCCCACGGCGTTGAGCCGCTGAACGAGGGTGGCCTGCGACTGCGCGAGGTCGTCCGACGACAGCCCCAGAGCTTCAACTTCCTTGCGGGCGCGCTCGTAGTCCCCGGTCTGCTGCTTCAGGGCCTTCGCAGAGGCTTCCAGGGCAGTCTTTGAGCGCTCGTAGGCGCCTGCGGCCTTGGTCTCGGCGCTCTCGGCTTTGATCGCTTCGCTGGTGGCTGCGGCGCGCGCCGTGCGCAGCCTGTCGAGTTCGTTCTTCTGCTCGACTTGCTGTTGGGTAAGCCGCTTGAGTTCGCCGGTATAGGCTTCGGTCTGTCGCGCGGCGCCCGTGTATTCAGCCTTCAACTGCGTGATTTCAGCAGCCGTCGCACGGATTGCGGCCTGCTGGGTGTTGAAGTCGGCCTGCGCCTCTTTCTGGCGGTCGCCGGCCTGCTGCGCAGCCTCGCCAAGCCGCTTGTACTCGGCCGCCAGGGCTTCGCTGCTGGTGGCGAGTTGAGCCTGCTCACCCTTGAGCCGCTCGAACTGGCCTGCGAGGTTCTCGAACCCGCGCAACGTGTCGGCGTTCTGGCCGAGTTGACCGATCTCGTCGGCCAGCCGTTGAAACTCTGGTGCCGCGTCTCCGGCGCCCTTACCGAGCGCGAGGATTTCAGACTGGAGTTTCTTGACCGATTCAGTCCCGAGCGTGTCCACGCTCAGGGTCATCTTCACGTCACGTTGATTGGTCGCCATGTGGTGCCCTGAAAAAACAAAACCCGCCAAGCCTTCGAGGACATGGCGGGTCGGGGTTGCGGGGCGTTACCCCCGCCTCGCCTGTGAACCGATTAGGTCTGCTTGGTCAGGTTCACGGTGAACGGCTCGGTGAAGCCAGCAGGGGTCTTCATGCGACCCGGCAGCGTGATCTCGGCGAAGTCGTCCTGCAAGAAGTCCAGGGCCGAGTCAGCGGCGATCACAGCCTCATGCACGGTCACGACGAACGGTAGATCGTCAGCGAAGTTCTTGCCGACCAGCTTGAAGCGAGCGCGCAACTGAGCTTGTGTCATGCCGCGAATCTGCGTACCGCTGGTGGTCTCGGCGGTGAAGTCCACATGCACGGTCGAGGCGTTGGCGATGGCGCCACCGGGCAACGACTTGATCCAGCCTTGTTGCATCTCGATCAGGTAGTCCACGCCGTTGACGTAGGTCGTGGTGCCGGCGACGTTCGTGACGACAGGGGCGCCAGTCAGCGAGTGCTTGGTCAGGCTGTACCACACACCTTGCGACGCCAGGGTCACAGGTTCGTTGCTGATCGCGCCACCAACTTGGTTCACCGGAGCCGATGTACCGAGCAGGGCAATCGCGAGCGATTCCTTGTTCACTTCGGCCATCTGCACGGTCAAGTCGGCAGGCTGCGCAACGGCAACGGTTTCAACGATCTGACCGTAGGTGTCACGACCCTTGGAGGTCATTTCCTTCAGTTCGACGTTGGGCTTGATCTCGAACTGGCGGCACTCGTAAGGGCCTTCATAGGGGCCAGGAACACCGTTGACGAAACGAGCGATATACAGATCGCCTGCACCAAGAAAACCACGAGCGGCCATGTTTGAATCTCCAAGTTGGCTATGTCAGCCTTGAATGGTCAGAGTGTCACCGCAACCCGGCTGTTGAAGGCTGCGGTGGTTTTTCAGGGGGATGCGAGGTCTTCGGCGAAACTAACGCTGATGGCGACGCGGGCCTGCACAAGTGCGGCTCCGTCAGGACGCGGGCCGATGTCTTTTCCGAGGTACTTCACCTCGAAGACACGGCCACCAAGCGTCCTGCCGTCAGCGAAAATTGCGCGCTTCATGTCGCGAATCATCTTGTGCGCTTGCACGTTTGGGTTGTCTGGGTCGCAGCGATCGAACGCATCCAGCACATAGGGCTGCTCGACTTTGATGAGCGACTTGCTGTTGCGACCGGATTCGTCGAGCACGTCATCCGAGCCCTCGACAAGCTGCACCAGCGGCGGCTCGTCGTCGGCAGGCACGCTGCGCCGGCCGCGCTGCACGCGCAGACCGATGTCGGTCTCGTAGCCGTTGGCGATGCTGATGCCGGATAGGCGCGTGGCGATTTCATTCGCCACGTCTTCAGAGCGAACGTAGACAGTCATCCGATTGCTTTCCTGAGAACTTCGTTCACGCGGTCGGCGAGGTCGTCACCGAGGGCGTCGCCAACCTCTCCGGTCAGGCGATCCGCTTGGAACGCGAACAGTTGGTACGGCGATGGGCCGTAGCGGTGACGGAGCCGACCCGAGCGGTCGCGGGCGAAGACGCCGAGCCCGTTGCCGCCCGCCTCAGTGCCTCGGCGCAGCGGGAGCAAGAAGCCGCGAGGCACGAAGTCGGTGTTGACCTGACTCTTGAGCACGCGCACGGTCACGCCGCGCTGCTTGCTACCCAGCGGAATGCCCATGCGCCCGGGGCCTTGCTTGACCCGCTTGCTGGTGGCCGGCACGGTGACCGGCTTCGCGTCGTAGCGACCGAGCGGCGTGTTGTTCACGTCGCGGCTGTTGGAGCTTGTCGGCGCTGTGATCGACGCTTCGAGCTTCTGGCGACTGGCCGGCGTCACGAACATCTTGCGCTTGACGTAGCTCTCGGACAGATTGATGTCCTTGAGCATGCGGTCGCGGGCGAGTTCGTAGGTGTTGTCAACGATGACGTTCAGCGACTCGACTGCGGCTTGCGCCAAAGAGTCATCGCTGATCTTTCCGAGGGACTCGGCCAAGCCATTGAGTTCGTCGAAGCCGAACTTGACGCTGAAGTCGCGCGCAGCCACGGTCAGCCCTTCAGCAGCACGAACCGGCGCGAGGCACCGTTGTCTTCGATCAGCACGTCCAGCCGGTACACCTGGGCACCCACGGTGAGCGTGTCGCGCACCTTTGGGTTCAGGTCAGCATCGAGAGTGGCTACGTCGCGCAGCAACACGGCATTGCGCGTGTCGCGTGCGGTCTCGTACTCGGTATCCATACCTGTCAACTGAACACCGCGTTCGATGTTCACTTGACAGGCTTCCGACCCGCGTAGAAAAGCAGGCTCACCCAGAAGGGCGAGCGCGCTTTTCGTTGCGCGTCGGAAGACAGGCAGCATTTAGCTGGCGGCGACGGAGACTTTGAACACAGCTTCCGGCAGGGAGTTGAAGCAGACGGGGTTCGACTGCGACTCCATGTGGATGCCCTTGTTCATCGGCAGCGGCTCTTGCTTGGCGTAGTACGGAGCGCCCATCGTGTTGACGGTCTCCATGTAGTCGGCCGGTGCGAAAGCGGTCTGGAACATGCCGGGCACACCTTCAGGGAAGGCGTAGGCGAAGCCGTCTTCGATCACTTGCGAGCCGCCGATGATGCCTTCGTACACCGTGTAGACCACACCAGCGAACTCGAAGTCCACCGTGGACTGGTCTTGACGGTTGAAGTTGCCGTCTTGCCAGCGATCCCAAGCAGCCTTCATGTTGTCGTGGGCCACGAGCTTGTCGAAGAAGCTCTCCGAGCACATCACACGCACGCGGCTGAAGCCACGGCCGCCCAGGGCGTTACGCATCTGGCGCTTCAACTTGATGCTGTTCTCCTTCGGATTGGCCGAAGTGTTGGCAGTGTTGATGTTGAAGAACACGTTCGTCTGGGTCATGCCGAAGGTGTCGTACACGTCCAGCAGGGTCGTGCTGCCGTCTGCGTCCTTCACCAAGCCCTTCAAGGCGCCGATGCGGTGGTACTCCATCGTGAGGTCGATGTTCTGCTTCATCAGGTCGAGGCGCTGACGCACCACGGTCTGCATTGCTTGAACTTCGGTCTCGCTGCCGAACGCGCGCACGCCGTACACCACGTCTGCCAGGATGGTGTCCTGTTGCGGCAGATGGTTGGTGCTGATCGGGATGAGCTTGCGGTTGTTGCGTTGCAGGGTGTTGCCCACACCGCCACGGGGAGCCGCAGGCACGAGGTTCAGCTTGGAACCCGTGCGCTCGATCATCATGGTCGGCGTGGTGATGCCGTACTCGCGGAAGATGCCCATGTCGCCGAGCATCGTCGGCACGCGGGGGAGGTCAACGATGGTCTGGGTGAGTTGGCTCACCGAGAAAGCGTCGTTGTTGAAGATGTCAAAAGTTGCCATAGTGCGTTTGCTCCTGAGTCAGAGTAAAAAGGCTCAGAGAGCCGGAGTGCTGATGCCCAGCGTGGTCTTGCCGCGCACCTTGATACCGAGCTTCAACAGGTCGGCTTCAGCGGCAGCGTCCAAGCCGGTCAACTCGAAGCGGTTCACTTCGCAGTCGGCGTTGAACACCACAGCGGCAGAGTCGCCGGTCTTGCTGGGCAGGTAGTTGTAGCAAATGGCGGTAGCACGACCAGCGGCGCCAGCGGCGACGTAGGGGATGTACTTACCCGAGCCAGCGGCCACGGTGATCGTGAACTGGTCGCCTGCGACAGCCGGAGTGCCACCAGCGGTTGCCGTGAAGGCGATACCACCGGCAGAGAACGCGGAGCCCAGGTTGCCCAGGCCGAGAACCACACCTTCCGGGGTCTCAACGTGGTAGCGGGTTGCGCTCTCGAACACGCCACGGTACACGCCAGGGAGCGCGGGGCCGGTGACGGTGATGGCGCCCGAGGTCGGGTTGCCGGTGGAACCAGCGGCCATAGCGAAGACGCCGGCACCAGTGTCAGAGGTCGTCAAAATCTGACCCGAGACCACTTCGGCAGCGGCTTGAGTCACGACGCCATTATCACGGCTGCGGCCCATAGGGGCTTCGCTGATGACAAACGGCTTGACGTGCTTGTGAGTATCGAGGATGTGATTAGGCATGTCGTAATCTCCTTACTTGGCCTGTTTGTTGTGGGAAGCCCAGAGACTCTGCGACGAGACCGGGGGCTTCTCCGTGGAGCCGGCCTGCTGCGCTTTTTGTTGCGGTTGGGAATTGCTCGTGTGGGTCGCCTCGTCTTCTTCGGCCAGGGCCTTGACGAGAGCGGCGCGGAAGTCCGCTACCGAGGTGCCGGCGCGGATTGCAGCGTCGGCGAGGTCGGTCTTCTTGGCGACCACGGACAGAGCCTTGATCTCGCGGGCGTCGGCGATGCGGGCGCGCACAGTTGGGGCGTCCAGGCCGGCCAGCGCCCAGACAGCCGCGTAGGCTTCCATGCCGTGCGCCTTGGCGACAGCTTCGACTTGCTCGGTGGCGGTCGGCTCGATCACAGGCTCGGCAGGCTCAACGACCGGCTCGACTGAGGGCTCGTCGCTGGCAACGGGTTGCACGCCAGCCTTGAACACAGCACGCACGCGCTCAGGCAAGTCGGCGCGAGCCATGTCGAACTGAGCCTTGGCCTCAAAGGCGTCGGTCACTTCGGTCGCGAAGCCCTTCTCCAGAGCCTCGTCGGCGGTCAGCCAAGTGTCGGTCGCCAACATCGCCGTCAGTTCGTCTTCAGGCAGGCCAGTCCTGGCAGCGTAGGTCGCCAGCAGGGAGCCACCGATCTTGTCCAGCGTGTCGGCGGTCTGACGCAGTTCGTCTGCGTTGCCCATCGCAAATGACCACGGGTTGTGGATCATCATGAATGTGTTCTTGGGCATCACGATGCGGTCGCCAGCCATCGCGATCAGCGAAGCAGCCGACGCAGCCACACCCATGACCTTGACGACAACTTCTTTGCCGCTGGCGCGCAGCATTTGGAAGATCGCCAAGCCGGCGAACACGTCACCGCCAGGGGAGTTGATTTCGACGTTCAGCACGGGGGCCTTGACGCCGGCCAACTGCACGGAGAAATCTTTCGCTTGAACGCCCCAGAAGCCGATCTCGTCGTAGATCGACAAGGTGGCTTCCGTAGCGTCTGTGCCGGCAGCGGCGTTGAATGCAAAGCAGGGGCGCATGCGCGTTTCCTTAGTTTCTACCGTTCAATGTAGGAGCGAAACCGCCGCGAGACACTGCGGCGGGATTTCATCAGTCTTCCTTCTTCGCTCCGAACACGCGATTCAGCATTTGTTCGACCAGTGTTTCGGTCGTCCGTTCGATAAGTCGCGCACCGATGTAGCTGGCTCCGATGATGACTGCGGCTTCAAGGAAGTCAGGAACATCGAAGTGCTCACACAGCAGGAAGAAGAACAGCCCCGTGAGCCAGCTACCGAACAGGTTTGCAGCCACGAACAACCGGAGCGACGGGATTCGAGCACCCTCACCTTCGGTCTGTAGCTGCGCGCCGATGCGGTTAAGCAGCGCGGTCAGGCCGGCGACCGTGGACAACACGACCACCATGACCCACGCAGCAACGCCGACACCCTCGAAGGTGGCTCCGAAGGTGGACGCGGCAGCGAAGGTGAGGGTCGGCCAGAGGACAGCGAGGAATGCGTATGCGGCGCGCAGGATGTTGTTCACGCTCATCGAGGGTTTCCTAAATATCGGTCTCTCAGGTCGTAAACGGCCAGCACCATTGCCGCCACCGCCACCATGCCGTAATGCACCATCGAAGATGATGGGCCGTGCGACTTGACGATTACAAAAATGAGACTCAGGCACCCGAGAGCGATGAGCATGTAGACCGTGTGCCGGTACTGAAGCGCGCAGCGCAACTCGTACTTAGGCGGAAGAAGGTCGTTGATTACCACGTCAACGACCGCCAAAAATCCGAGCACCACCAGGGCGCTTACTGATATGTGTCCGGGCAATCCGGCTCGATCAACGGTTTGGTTAAGCAGCGACGAAGGCTCTTGCAGGATTAAAAGACACGCCAAGATCGCATTGCCTGCGACCAAGAGCCTCGCCAACCACTTGCCGTTACCGTTCATCGGGGTCACCTTAGATACTGCTTCCACCGACACCCCTAGTTTGAAGTCCGGGGATTGTCGGTTTTGGGTTACACATTCACTCTGCGTTGTGATTTCTTACATGCCGCCAAGCGACAGCAGGAGCGCCTCGTCTTCGTGCTTTCGCTTCTTTCGCTTTCGCTTAATTGGCGCACGAAGCCAGTCCGAACGGGTCTCGTCGTCAGGCAAGAGGGCTTGGATCGCGCGCAGCCGGTTCGAGTAGCCGATACCCTGAACTGCGATTGCCCGTCGATTGAGGCTCATTGCCGCTCCACCGTGGTCGTCTCGCCGACAGCAGCGACCGACAGAGCAATGCTGCCCGCCGAGCGGGTCGCTGTGTCATCGGTAAGCGGCTGCGCAACGCGCAAACCGTGCAGAAGATGCAGTTCTCGCGCGTGCGTGTGCGCCTCGGCGGTCAAGGCTGCTACCGGCGCGGCGACGGGTGCGTAGCCCCAGACTTCGACCGCGCTCGCCATCATTGCCTCGTGACGGTGACTGCCCCAGCGACCTCGCTGAGTGCCTGCAAGATCGGCCCGGCCGCGCGCTCGGTCGCGGTGACCGACAGCGGGGAGCCTGCACGAAGACCGTGGATGAGGTGCAACTCGTTGAGCCACGCATGAATCTCGACGAGCGTCTGCTCGGCGCTCAAGCCGTTGCTCAACTCGTAGGCCCAGATTTCAGCAGGCGTTGCGCCGGCCCCGGGCTCGCGAACCAAGCCGACCAAGGCTGCGGTGTCAGCGCCCGTCTCCGTGGCACCCAGGGTGCCGCTGATGAGAATTTGACCCGGCAGGCTGGCGGTGTCGTCCGCGCCGCCATCGACCGCAGCCAAGAGGCCAGCGATGAGCACCGCGCCGCTGACGACAGCGGAATCGGACTCGTCGGTCGCTGCGGTGTCACCCTGCACCAGCACTGCGCCCGCAAGGGCTGCTGTGTCGTCCCCGATCTCGGTGGCCGAGAGCGTGCCGGTGGCGGGAACCGATCCCGCGAGCGCAGCAGTGTCGTCACCAACCTCGGTCGCAGCCAGCGCGCCGGTCGTGGTGACCGTGCTGCTGCCGTTGATTACGGCCGTATCGAGTTGGTCGGTGGCTGCGAGTGCGCCCTGCACCAGCGCGACGCCGGCCAGGGTGGCGATGTCGTCACCAACCTCGGTCGAAGCCAGGGCGCCGGCCACGGGCGCAACGCCCAGCAGCGCGGCGGCGTCAACGCCGACTTCCACGGCTGCGGCGTCGCCCTGCACCAGCACCACGCCCGCGAGCGCGGCGGTGTCAGGCTGGTCGGTCGCAGCGAGCGTGCCGGTGACGCCGCTGCCGCCCGACAGCAGCGCCGTGTCGAGACCAACCTCAGTGCCCGACAGCGCGCCCTGCACAAGCACTGCGCCGGCCAGGGCTGCGATGTCGTCGCCAACCTCGGTTGCAGCCAGGGTGCCCGTAGCGGGAACCGATCCCGCGAGCGCAGCGGTGTCGGCGCCAACCTCGGTTGCAACCAGCGTGCCTGTCGAGTTCGTCGGCGCGGAGGATATCGCCTGAAGCGAGTAGACGCGGACGCCCTGCCGGAGCGTGCCCGAAGCGGCGGCTGAATCGCCCCCGGCTTCGGTGGCGTTCAGCAGCCCTGTGGCGCTCGAAGGCGCGTCGAGGTTTAGCTGCCAGATGAACATGGCTTACGGTGCCGTGTAGCCCCACATCGCCACTTGAACCGTGCCGGCTGCGGAGAGTGACAAGTTGAGCGCTGTGTTGGCGGTTACGGTAAGCAAGCCGGCCAAGTCAACGAACAAGGTTTGGTTGGCTTGTAGCGTGATGGTTTGGCGCGTGGTCGTTCCATCGCGCAGGTTGACCGAGATCGCCGAGGCTGCTGTGTTTGCGAGCACAAGGCCAACCGCATGTCGGCGAAGGCCCGCACCCGCCGCAGTCTGAGCCGGCACGTCTGAAGTGGTAGTGAGTTGACCCGTGTAGTTCCACGAGGCTTCTTGCAGCGCGTGAGGCTTCACGACCGGGACACCGATCATGGTTGCCAGCCACGCCACCACATCGCCAGCCGCAGACATTGCGGCAATGTTGGCGTTCGAGGCGCGCAAGCCTGCTGGAACCGGGTTCCCGGCCAGGGTCGCGTCGATTGCTGCACTGCCGCCGATGGTCGGGGTTCCCGTTACGGTAACGCTGGTCTGCGGGTTCATCACTTGAACCGGCGCTGGGTGCGCGCTACCTGGGTCAACCGAAGCGAGACGAACCTTCTGTCGCCCTTGGTCTTCGACTTGCAGGAGGCCGACAGTCAGCGTCGTCGTGCTGGCCGGCGCAGTGCTGCCGTTCTGCACCACCAAGAAGAAATACAGGTCAACGTCTTCGTCGGGGATATTCTCGATCCGCGAAGCGCGGCCAGTCCACTGGTAGCCCGCGTTTGATGTGACAAGCGCATCAGCCATCCCTACCGCAAAAACGTCGAATGCGAACTGCACAACGTGACCGGGGGCGGCTGTGGTGGCAATCGTCGCAGTCGTGTTGCCACTGGCCCAGCCGCGACGCTGGCAGTCGAAGCTGCTGTTGGTCGCGGTCGTGCCGGTGTACTCGTTCGCCAGGAAGTTGTGCCCGTAGAGGGTCAAGCTGCCCGAGCCGGATGCCGGCCACGCAGCGACCGTGAACGTGACTGTCAAACCCGATACCGACGCGATGGCGTATCGACCCGGGATGCCTACGCTAGACAGTGTTGACAGCCTCATCGACTGACCCACGTTCGCGGCAGTGAAGGGGTTTGTCGTCGGGAACGTCACCGTCACCGAGGTCGCGCTGTTGATCGTGTATGAGAGGCCCGTGTCGATCAAGTCGGACAACTCGAAGCGGAAAGTTTGGTTGGCGATGCGCTGGCTCAGAATCGCCTTGTATCTGGCATTCAGCGAACCCCTGAAGCTCAGGTTCGAGCGGATTACCGTTTCACTGTTCGCGGTCGTGCCGGTCGTGATGACCAAGTTGCCACCCGACTGGTTGACCGCCATGCCAGGGCCGGTCTGCACCAAGGTCATTTCCTGAGCAGCAAGACCTTGCAATCCGGCGCCGACTTCTGCGAAGCCCACGCGCCAGAACGGCGCCGACGCGGCTTGGATCGGCAGGGGTCGAGTCTCGCTGACTTGGTTGGCGATACCGGCACCACCCCAAGCCATCTTCGCGACTTGCGCCAGTGCTTCAGCCGGCGCTGCGCCCCCGTCGAGTGTGCCGATAGAGTCGTTGAGAATCTTGCCGCCGTTGGTGGTGGCTTGATTGACTTGGACGAGGGTTGCGCTCATGGCTGTGTCTCCAAACGAAGGCGAGACGCGGGGCTACCAGTCGTCACGCTGAAATTGTAGGTGGTGGGTGAGTTCGATAGGGTCTGCCACGCAGACGTACCGAGCACGTTGTTGCTGCCATCCAGCATGACGAGCCTGATCTGGCCGATTGTGCCCATGCGGTCGGCCCCCATCTGCAAGTCGAAAGTGCCTGCCGCCAGCGGTGCGCCGCTCCAGGCGAAGATGCTCGGTGTACCGAGGTCAGGGCTCTCGACGTAGTTCGACAGGCTCGAATCCGCCATTGCGCCGGCCCCGGTCGCAGCACCCACGGCAACCCAGCCGTTAAGGGTCACGTCGCTCGCGGGGGTGTAGGCGCCGACTGTGAACGTCGCCGTGGTGGTGCCGAGATCAGCACCATCGACGAACAGCCGATAGGTCAGCGTGTAACTACCGTCTGCGGCGCCCGCGAGCGTGAAGCTACCGTCCTCGAAAACGAACAAGGCGCCGCTTGCCGGTGGCGTCACGATGAGCGCGCGGAACTCCTTGGTGTCGTCGCTCGCGTTGTCCCAATCGTTGTAGAGCAAGCCTGGGCCGTGCGCGCCCGTCGCCGTGGTTGCACGGATGACCGAGCCGAGGACGCCGTGCCCAGGGTCGCCATAGACGACCGAGGACGCGATCAGCGCATCGCCGTAGCGGACACTCACGCCGCCACCCCATAGAACGTGCCCAGAGCAGTCCCATCGACGTTAGCCAGGACGCCGACGTAGCCGACGCCCTGCACCAGCGAGGCGTCGGCGATAGTCAGAGTGCCGCCTGCTCCCGTCGTCTGATTCGTGAGGTTCAGGATCAACGCCATGTCACTCAAGCGGAGCACCGCGACCTTCGGGATAGAGGTCGATGCCAAGGTCGTGCCGGTGTTGTTGCGGACGACTGCGCTAACCAGTGTCGGCAGCGGCAGCGTGACGCTGGTGCTCAACGCCGGAGCGCTGACGTTGCCTGAGCCGTCTTTAGCCCGAACGCGCACCACATCGGTCGCGCCCGCAGTGCGCCCGGTGACGCTGACGGTGAGCACGTTGCCGACATCCAACCAACTCGTGCCG
>Ga0315904_10000962_pt1 | contig 45620 bp, 55 predicted proteins | sample LakEriMetagenome_6_FD_203529 | JGI IMG/M metagenome (GOLD analysis project Ga0315904, IMG submission 203529) | Freshwater fungal communities from buoy surface, Lake Erie, Ohio, United States - Buoy 12 MA120 | ecosystem: Environmental > Aquatic > Freshwater > Lake | place: USA: Lake Erie, Ohio...
ATGTTGGCCGGTGGAATGTTCCCACAGTCCCGTGAAGGAACTGCACAACAACCGACAATAAAAGTAGACACTAGTGGAATAGAACAAAAACTAAATAATTTTATTAATGCACTACAAGGTATTCAAATAAATATGGATGGTAATAAAGTGGGTAAGGTATTGGTGAATACTGCAGAAATTGCGGCGTCTACCGGGGTGTTTAGAGTACAATCAAGATAACTGAGAATACATTATGTCGTTAAAGACTCTAGAACAGCGATTCAACGAAAAAGTAAGTGATTTGTACTCGGGTGCAAAAACTAAATTCGATAATGGTAAACCCAGTTCTGGTCGCAATGATGATCCATTGATTGTCCGTGAGCCAGGAAACGGATACTGGAATCCGGCCGAAAGTCGTTCTACACCCGCAGCAAGTGCGTTTAATGATGTAAAGCGTATGACGTTGTTTACTGCCAGTAACCGTGGATTGAAATTTTTAGCCAAGCAACAATTATTACAGACAGGCAATACTTTTGAATCCACCCGATTATTAAATCCAGCATTTCATATATCGAACGCAGTTCCATTCATTCACACCAAACGAATGATTGATGTTCCAATAACTGCTCGTGGAATTGCTCGTGCATTATTGGGTAGTAATGCTGTAACTAATAGATTATTTGGTTCTGGCGCACAGAATAAGGATGTTGCTAGTTTACGGAAAATTAGTCAGTTACAAGAAGAAACCTATATTAAAGCAACGCAAGCAATTAGTATAAAAAGTTTAATTAAAAAAATTCCTGTCATCGGTCAAGTAGTTTCTGCAGTAAAATCAAAACGTAGTGTTGGTGACGGTATAAAAGACTTTGACGAATCACGCCCCGAATTATCTAAACTTGGGTTACGGGGAGTAATAACCACACTATTCAGTGGTAACACTACGTCGAAAAGTGGCTATGCAATGGCCAATCAAGTAATATTAAATTCTAAATTAGATAACAAATATGTTACTAATTACATGCCGAACTACTATCCAAAATTAAATGATACGTATGTCACATATCTTAGAAATACTGATGGAGAGTCTACTTGGACACATGTTGGACAAACTGGAAACTTATATATTGCTGCAGTAGAATATCCTATCCGAAGTTCTTCGGGTAAATTACTTTTAAACGTTTTTCGACAATCAAGAACGGCCGCTGCTAAAAAAGTTGATCTGTTAGAAACGTATAAACGATCAAATACTCAGACGATCCTAGAAAAAAATATACCTATAGACAAGTATGTTGATTATGGAACGGGGGTGCGGTATGAAAGAACACCCACCCTAGCAGGATTAAAAGAAATACGACCAAAAGTAATACCAGACAGAAAGGTTTTAGAAGAAAAATATGAATCTAGTTCTTCGTTAGAAACTATTGCGTTAGAAGGTAATCAAGCTGCATATATCAATGAAACGTTAAAACCAACTGTTGGTCAAATTCCAACACATTTGATTGGTGACGCGATATCATATGTAAAATATTTTACATACGGTGAGGGTACTGTACGATTGGCAAATTCTGATGCAATTAAAGACGGCGTATCTACGAATGCAGAATTCGTTGCATTAGGGAGTGATTTTAGACGAAGAAAAATATCTTACATAAAAGATGACTCAAACATAGTAACTGGTGCGAAAAATTCTGCAGTTTCAAAAGAAGCGTATAATCGAATAAATAATGATTTTGATGATCCCATCGTTGTATCGTTTGCAATGGGAAAGGATGGACATGTTAGATTTCGTGCATATATAAGAGATTTGCAACAAACGGTAAATCCAAAATACAATCCATTGCAATATATTGGTAGAATGGAGCAATTTATTTATTACACGGGGGTGCAACGTGATGTTTCATTTAAACTAGGACTAGTTGCATTTTCCAAAGAGGAATTGGATGGAATGTGGAGAAGATTAAATTATCTAACCGGTATGGCATATCCGTATGGATTTAATAAAGGCATCTTCCAACCCAACATAGTTCGAATGACGGTAGGAAATGTATACGTAGACCAACCTGCGTATATTACGGCAGTAAATACAAATTTTTCGGAACTCTCGGAAACATGGGAATTGGATTCCGGTAAACAGGTTCCTATTTCTGCGGTTGTATCTATGAACTTCACGTTGGTTGAGAAGGCGTCAAGAATAGCAGATTCGCCGTTCTATGGTATAACGGAGAAACTGGACGGATTCTCGGAACGAATACCAACTGCCGGTGCTAATGATGATACACTACCCAAGAATGATCAACCAATTTCCGATAACATACTAACCCGAACATTACAGGGGTTTGACCAGCAAGATAGAGATTATACCGCGGCAATAGTGGCTGCAAATAACCGAGGGGATACAGTAACGGTGCAAAACATTGGACTTACACAGGCTAATCGCCGAGAAGAATTTAGACGGGCTACTATGGCAATTACTGCCGCAGCAAATAGGATGAGTGGAAACTAATATGGCACGATATTTAAATAATATAGGAATCAATCGAACCGATGCAGGAAAACGATACTATAGTTCTGCTATCCCATTAGACCCAAAACAAGATGAGTTGGAATACGTACACGAAGCACGGATGGGTGATAGATGGGACACATTAGCTTACAAGTATCTCGGTTCAGCAACCTTATGGTATGTCATTGCTAATGCTAATGATGGACTAAATGGTTCAATATTTATTAAACCAGGAACATTGATTACAATACCTCAAACATATTAATTATGCACACATCCGGTTCTTTTGACTATAAAGTAATAAACGAAAATATACAAGCAATACTACGTGCACGCTCGAAGTTAAATAACACGACACAGGTGGGAATGCCGTTCGTTAAAGCTACTACGACAATTGGTGGTCCCGGTGTACCCTTATTAGATGGTGGTATAGGATTTACATTAGGATTACATGCAATTGACCAAGACGTTAAATATGAAGATATATATTCGTCGCAGGGAAGTGATTCACCGTTAATTGGCTATACGTATGCAAATGGAAAAACTCGACGTATTTACGCTAAAAATGACGTAGACGTAATTGCATCACAAGTGTTCGATTATCGTGCAGAACTATTCACAAATTCAAAAGAATTTATAAGAATTCCCCCGCCTGGTATAACTAATCTAACTGTTGGCAGAAACAAGAATGGATTACTGGCACATGCACAACTTACCGTCAATATTCCATCATTAGCACAATTGGAAAGTTTACAAAAAACGTTCTTGATACCCGGTGTGGGTATGATAGTGGAATGGGGGCAACAATTTGCTTTAGAATCTATAGGAATGGATGCGACCGGGGAATTGCCTGATATTTCCTATGCAATGTTCCCATGGCACGACAAAAATCGAACACTAGATATATTAACTCGTATTGCTAAAAATAATTTTTCACTACAAGATATTTTAGAGAACTATGTGTATCCATCAAGCGGACAATACATGTGGATGTTCGGCCGAGTTTCAAACTTTACAATCACGACATTACCAGATGGGTCTTTTCAATCGATAGTTAAAATCGTTGGCTCCTCAGAGGATTCATGGGCCTACTCAACAAAAAATACCGTAGTTCCTGCAAAAGATGCATCAACTAAATTTTTCTGTGCGTCGGACACGAATAGTGTATACTCGTATTTTGCAGAAACTGCAACAGGCCTAAATTTAAAAACATTATTAGACGACGTTGAAGCTGGAAGTAAATTAAAAGAGTGGCAAGGTCACGTGCAACGTTTTGCACAAGGAAACGTGAAAGAAGGTGATCCTAAAGCTCCTGACGCAGAAAAAAAGAAACCCACCGTTAACCAAAATACCTTTGCAGATTTGGAAGATGCCTATTTCATGACGTGGCGATTTTTTGTAAATGTGGTATTGAATAACGCGGAATTTGGTTTAAAACGTATTTTTACTACCGTCGTAGAAAAAGATGTTTTAGAAAAAATTGGAATGTTGTTACCATATGCAAATGGTCCTGAACGAGATGGTCCTGTTGCAACAAATAGTGCAATCGACGATCCGTTAGAACCGTTTGCTGGATACAATAAATATTTACGGTCAATTGACCCGTCGATTATGATTATTGTAAACGAAGAAGCGGCAGAATTGGCGGCTGCAAATGACCAGTATAAATCTGCCGCATTAGGAGGAAGGAACTTACTGGAACCTACAGATGAATCGGAGAAATTCAAAGCAATTGGACAGTACGATACTGCAGCACCGGACTACAATAAAGGACGGGATTCAAAAGGAGAACCGATGAAAGACCGTTCGTTTTTAAGTACGGGGGTTTGGTTGAATCATAAAACTGTGGTAGAGTCGATGATTGGCGGCGATACCATAGTACGTGGAATTACTAATTTATTAGATCGTATGAATCAAGCTACGTTAAATTATTGGGATTTAACGTTAGACACCGTGGAACCATTGGGTAGTAAACAACCGTCATATAATTACATTGTTATTGATTCCAACGTAAAAGAAAACTCACAAGATGCAGTTTCTAAATTTATTGATAAAGTACATGTATTTAACAAATACGTTAGAACGGATACTAAAAGCGGTCAATTGGTAGGATCGGAATTAATAGAATGTAATATAGATTTGTCGTTACCAAAACGATTATTTTCACAAATAGCTACATTAGGACTTGTACAACCGGAAGATTTGGATAAAGTAGGAATTACTACCGGTAGTGCAGATGACCCCGCCGATTATACAAATCAAAAAACTGCAAAGATATCCGACCCTAATGACACGTTACGTGAATTATATGCAATTACAGTACTATCTCCAAAGGGAGATAGTACTCAGGGCCCGGACTTGACAATCTTACCAAGAACTCAACGTGCTGCACAATTGGCAGCAAATGGTGTATGTGGAAAAGCAAACTCACAGACGCCTGCACAAACTGCTGGTCAAGGTAGTAAAGCAGCTGGTATTTCTACCGAAGAATCGTCCACAGATAAACGTACCCAACAGTTGAACGATGAAAAAGAACAAGCACAGAAATTATTGGATGGTGAGGTGTGTAAGAAATGTGAACAATGTGCACCACCAACTCCTACTGCCCCCACTGGATATAGTCCTACGGCAGCAGGCAAGAATGCATTACAAAATGCCCTCAGTGAACCAGGATTTAAAGAAAAACTTGTACAAATTTGTAATCAGCTTGGATGTAGACCGGAAGACATGTTGAAGGTTATGGCAAATGAATCTGGTATACTACCAAATGCACTTAATAAGAATGGCGGCGCCAGTGGATTGATACAATTCATGCCGAAGACCGCACTTGCGTTAAATACAACAACCGACGCTCTCAGAAGAATGACTAGAGTACAACAATTAGATTATGTGTTTCAATATTACAAACGATTTACTCCACGTGGCGTGAAATTGGATAGTGCAGGAAAATTATATGCGGTTACTTTTTTACCGGGAAGATTGCAAACCCCACTAAAACAGAGTAATTTGCGACCTAATAGCCCATCGATTCCTTCCGGCATAGTATTGACCAGTGAATATGAAATTAGTCGTCCGGATTTTTACACACAAAATAGAGGATTGGATGTTGGTGGCGATGGGTTTATAACTGTAGAAGATTTGACACAAGTAACAAATAAAAAAGCCACTCAATTTGGAATAACTCCTCAAACGTTGAGCGGCGTCACGGTACCTACACCCGCACCTACACCTACACCTGTTCCTGCATCTACACCTGCGCCTACACCGACACCCACTCAACCCAGTCCAAATAACCAAGTTCCGGCAAATACTGGATGCACTGACCAGCAATATTTGAATATTTCAATTGCCAATAATTTTGGGTTAGCACTAGGTCCGACCTCGGACGTTGACATTGCCAATGGAAAAGAATTGTGCAAGAAATGCGAACGTGCAAAACAAACGGTTAAACAAACTACCCAGATTATGCAAGAAGAAGAAAAAGTAAAAGAAATAATAGAGAAAAAACTTAGAGACTTTCCACATCTACAAGCTATATTCAGGTATGTAGAAATGTTCCCTGAATATATGGTTGCTGAAATAACCGACACAGCAAATGGCAATTTTGCAAATGCGTTTGGAGCAAGTCCTGGAGCGTTATCTATCGGCGGCGATCTCATATTACCTGGAATTAGTGGATTACGCGTCGGGGAACTCTTCTGGATAGATAGATTACCATCTTTTTATAAAGTGTTCGGCGCATTCCAAATATTAAGTATTGAAGATGTTATCGACGTTTCTGGGTGGAAAACTAAAATTCATGCACGATTTAATTTTCTAGGTAATAATTGGAAGACTGCTATTGCAGAAAAATTTAGACGAGAAACAAACAATGCTAGAACCCAGAGTGGTTGAAGAATTATATAAAAAGAAAGAACAGAAATTGAAGGAGCTATTAAACATATATCCAACATCAATACGTCCGATAGTAACACAGAAAGATGTTACATTGGGATATATTATGCGGTATTTCATTCGACCCGTGAATGATAAGACTGTTGTTATGGAAATTGATAAAAATCAATATGAAAACTTAAAATCAAATACACGGTTTATAACTGCGTCGGTTAAATGGAAAATTGTGGGCGTTAAAGAAACACGAACGTTACTAACGGGTATTACTATTTATGGCATAGGTGATATGAATAGAATAGAAGTTGCAAACGTAGATTTGAATTTTGGTGGATTAAAAACCTATATAAGTGACTATTTAGAATTTTGGTTTTCTGAATCGTTAGTATGAGTTAAATATGACAATAAAATCTTTTCCGTATGGCATACCGTTTAGTAGTTCACATGCACTAACTGCAAGTTATGCACTAACTGCAAGTGTTATTTCTACACAAACTGCATCATTAGCAGATTTCATAACGGGATTTGTTGGACCCAGCGGGTCTACAGGGTCAACGTTAGATAATAATGGACAATTCACCACAGTACCATCGTATAACATACAGTTTATCGGTAGTGCACATAATCCATCCGGTTCACCCACGTTTCCAAGCCATCAAACCGGTGATTTTATTATTTTATATGGTGAAACCACGGCATCGTCAGCTCCATTATTATCGGCGGGAACCGGTTGGGTAGTGGTATCTTCTACATCAAGTCCCTCTACAATTTTCGCAACCAAGATTGCATCATCAAGTGCAGAAACGTTTCCATCATTTGCAGCTAGACCACCTATAAATAATGCGGTCGTGGTATATAGAAATGTGGACAATATTAACATAGGTGGTTCAGTGTCGTGTAATAATTGTTCAACGATGCAATTTGGGGCCACGTCTCCAACAGATTTTACAGATAACAGAAACCATTGGATAATGATATTACAACGTGCAACAAATGTAGTAAATTCACTAACGCCCGCAGAAGTGCCACGTGGCGGATTTGTTAATAGATTGATTGGGTATTCTGGAAGTCTTGCCACCCCGAACTCCCGATTGTACGCCATACATGATTCAAACGCAGTTACCGGTTCAATTTCTGGTGGCGGCACGGTTTCGGTTAATGCATCCACATCGTATACTTCTGTTGCATTTACCTTACGAGCAAAATTGAATTACTCACAATTTGAATCTTGACAAGATACCTTGTTCTGTTTATATTATGGTGTACACTATGATTACATCATAATATGATTATAACAACACACCAAGAATATACAGAATTATTAGAACGAATGAATCGGGATGAGTGTATACTTACCCCGATTTTTCGTGACCCATATTATCATGAAACGGAGAATACTTTATTATGTGCTGGAGTTACTTTTATAGATAATAGTACCTATATTGTTTCTATATCACATGAGGATGCGCCCACCTTTAACATTCCTGTGGGTAGTAAAGTATTGTCGGACACGGACATTCAAATTCTTGCATATGTGAATAATCAACCAATACTACAAAAACAATTAACCGTATATATAACAAATACGTATCAACAATTTTCTGGTATTAGGGATACGAACAAGATTGTACCGCTTATGGTGTGGACCAACGTATTACGGGAATATCACACGCAACTACTTGGCGTATTAAGAGAGTATTATAATACGATAAATGAACCAGCATACATCTTTGTTAAACAATTATCGGATACATTGAAAGAAATTGAAACTGCTGGAATCAAGGTAAATACGGAATTGTTGGAACAGTATTATGATAAGCGCGTGAAACGACATTTTAAACATGACATGGTATACACGCAGTATAATGTTTTCACCACAACGGGACGGCCTAGTAACCGATTTGGGGGAATTAATTTCTCTGCCTTAAATAAGAGTGATGGAAGTAGAGAAGTATTTATTAGTAGATATACAGACGGTGTACTCGTACAGTTTGATTTTGAAGCATATCATTTGCGATTAGTTGCAGACGAGCACAAGATTACACTTCCCACGGGTTCACTGCATATGGAATTGGCTAAAAAGTATTTTGATACTAATGATATTACAGACGAACTATATGCAGCAAGTAAGCAAAAAACGTTTGAAATTATGTATGGCATGTCCGATGAAACGTATGGCGTGGAACTCTTTGAGAGTATCGTACATATCCGACGATTCTACAAAGATGTAACTGGGCCATTTGTATTACCAAGTGGCGTTACCGTCAATTTTACTGAACCTAACATAAGTAAGATGTTTAACTATCATGTACAATCACTTGAGATAGTGAAAACACTACCGAAATTACAGAAAGTGTTGGAACTACTTAAAAATACAACGAACCACTTGGTATTGTATACTTATGATAGTATATTACTGGATATGCAGACGCTTGATAAGAATATCATTCAAGAGGTTGTGAAAATTCTAGAAGAAAATAAAAAATTTCCGGTAAGAATTCATGCGGGAAATACATATAATAATATCACGGAGATACGGTTATGAACTTTGAAGTTGGAATTATTGGATTAGGATTTGTTGGTGGCGCAGTTTTAAATGCATACCAACTAAAAGGACATCATGTACACACATTCGATGTCGATGTAAGTAAAAATCCAACATGCTCCTCGTTTGAGGAGTTTTTAACGAACGCAAATCTAATTTATGTTGCAGTACCAACACCGATGAATAGTTCTGGTGAATGTGATACGTCTATAGTAGAACGGGTGGTTCATGACCTTTGTATGACGGATTCGCAGAAGGTAATTATCATTAAGTCCACAGTTCCGCCTGGTACCACCGAGCGGTTACAGGAACGATATCCAAATCATTATATTCTATTCAATCCAGAATTTTTGACAGAAGCAAACTATTTGGATGATTATTTAAATCAAGATGTGCTTGTCATGGGGAAGTCTGACAATACACCTCATGATATTGCTGAAGCAGTATTAATGAATCAAGTACGGGTAATTAACTCTGTACGATTCGTACAAATCACTACAGCAACTACAGCTGAACTACTGAAGTACACTGCAAACACATTTCTTGCAGTGAAGGTGTCGTTTGCAAATGAACTGTACGATATTGCAACAGCCGCAGGAGTTGAATGGGAAACTCTACAATCGTTGTTAGTCCAGGATGCTCGTTTGGGTAAGAGTCACTGGAAAGTTCCAGGTCCCGATGGCCACCGAGGATTTGGTGGCACGTGTTTCCCGAAAGATATTTCGGCATTAATTAACTATGCAAAAACAAAAGACGTACAGACCCCACTTTTACGTGCAGCATGGAATAGAAATGTTATTGTAGACCGTCCAGAACGTGATTGGGAAACGTTAAAAGGTAGAGCAATTTCTTAGTAATTAATTATTGGTTTTTCATACGTCGGTAATATTTATTAAGAGATTTACTTTTAATGGATATTGCCGATGGAAATTACCACTCAATTATTGTGTACATTTGTTAATACGAATAATTTGAACGAAATTATACAACAGATACAAAACACGTACACCTTGGCTTTTAATAAAATATATGTCTTAGAAAACATCAACGATGAAACTCAGTTGGTATTAACATATAATGTAGAAAAACGTGATTTGTTGACTGCGGTTCCTCCTTTGTCAACTATATCCGTCCATCGTAAAAAGCAAACGAATACGATTTACACGATTAATGCAATCAATAGATTAATTGAAGAAAAAAATAATGGTATATTAGACAAATCATTTAGAATTGATTGGAATGATTTGAAAAATATGATATTAGTAACTGCGTATGGAAAGTTAAAAATCGTAAACACAAAATTATCAAGTATCATTACTATATAAGACCACTTGACATTTAAGCAGGGCCCTATTACTATACAGTATAGGGAGTTTTAAACTCACTAAACATTCTAAACACTAAAAGGAGTACACTATGTCGCTAAACATCGCAGCACTCAAGGCTAAACTGAATCAGTTCACCAAGCAGACCTCTTCAAGTGAGGCACTGTGGAAGCCCACGGAAGGTAAGCACGTCATTCGTATCGTTCCGTGGAAGGAAAATCGGGAAAATCCCTTTATCGAATTGTATTTCCACTATCTCGGAAATAAGACGTATCTCTCCCCCACCTCAAACGGCAACCGTGACCCTATCATGGAGTTTGCCGAAGCACTTGCCGCAGGTGGTACGAAGGATGATTGGGCACAGTCCCGTCCCTTCCGTCCAAAGCTTCGTACCTTTGTTCCTATCATCGTACGTGGAGAGGAATCTAAGGGCGTTCGTTTCATGTCGTTCGGTAAGACGGTGTACACGGAACTTCTTTCCATCATCTCCGACCCCGATTACGGGGATATTACCGATGTAAAGAACGGTCGTGATATTGTGGTGGAGTACATCCCACAGGAAAAGAGTGACACGAGCTTTGCAAAGACGATGGTTCGTCCTAAGCCGAATCAGACGCCACTTGTCCCAGACGCTGCTCAGATTCAGCAGTTTCTCAGTGAACAGCCGGACATTCGTTCCATTTTCAAGGAACCCTCGTATGAGGAAATGAAGGTCGCTCTTGAACGGTACCTTGACCCGAGCGCACCCACAGGGCCAGTGGCCGTTAATACCGAAGTAGAAACAAAGACTACTTCGCCTACCGCAACAAAGTCCGTTGAGATGAAGTCAACCGCCGTCAAGGATATGATTGACGAATTTGACGAAGTATTTAACTAATCACACTTGACTATAATCTAAAGGCCCACTATATTACTGTAGTGGGTCTTTACATTATTTATAGGAATAATCTATGGCAAAAGAAAAGAAAACTATTGATGAACCAAATCGTGATGAATTAGCATCACTTATTGCAGAATCATTGAATAAAATGAATAAGGACAGCGACCAGATTGCATTCTTTCTAGATGGTCGTGAAGAAACTCCCACCGATTTCACAGACTTTATTTCCACCGGCGCAACCATCCTAGACGTAGCAATTAGTAATCGCCCACATGGGGGTATTGCAGTTGGACGTATCACGGAACTCACTGGTTTAGAGGGGTCAGGCAAGTCGCTATTGGGGGCACAATTGATTGCAAATACGCAAGCAAGGGGTGGAGTAGGGGTACTTATTGATACTGAAACCGCCGTAAATGCAGAATTTTTCAAGGCGGTGGGTATCGATATTACTAAGTTAGTATATGTCCAGTTACAGACGGTTGAAGAAATTTTTGATGCTATTACCACCATTATCGAAAAGGTTCGTACTGGGAAGGACAAGAACAAACTGGTTACGATTGTAGTAGACTCCGTTGCTGCTGCTTCTACCAAGAAGGAAATGGAAGCAGACTTCGGAAAGGATGGATACGCCACCGATAAGGCAATCATTATTAGTAAGGCAATGCGTAAGATTACGGGCCTTCTTGGTCGTGAACGAATTGCACTGGTGTTCACGAATCAGCTCCGTCAGAAGATGAATGCAATGGCATTCTCTGACCCGTGGACGACTTCGGGTGGTAAGGCAATTGCTTTCCACGCCTCGACACGACTTCGACTTGCAACCACTGGTAAGATTAGTAATTCTGCTGGTGATGTGATTGGTGTAAAGGTCAAGGCAAATGTTGTAAAGAATCGTTTGGGACCGCCACATCGTACGGCCGAGTTTGAAATTTATTTTAACCGTGGAATTGATGATACGGGTGCTTGGTTGACTATCATGAAAGAAAACAAGTTGGTGAAGCAGGCAGGTGCGTGGTATACCTACGTTGACCCGACCACTGGTGAGGAAACCAAGTTTCAGTCGAAGGAGTTTGCCAAGTTCTTGGAAGAGAATAAGGAACGTAAGGAATATCTATATAATCAAATCTGTGATACGTTGATTATGAAATATCAGTCGGAATTTGACCCTGATACCATTAGTATTATGGGGGCGTCGGACGATGATTAATACACAACTGGAAAGATTGGTGCAGATTGCATTGCAATCACACGAGAGTGTATATGGAACAAGTGAACAAATAAAGTTGTTTGAATTACATTTTCGTAGAAATTTGATGCAGTGTTATTGTAATGATACATCGCAGAAAACTACTCACACTTATACAATTAATCCCGGAACTGTTACCGGAAAATGGACTACGCGGGAATGTCCACCATCCACTAGCCAATTACTAAATGGTTAACATCAACGAAGTTTTTCAAAATATGAAGTTTGAAAACGACGAACAGGGCATGACTTATAATAGTCGTGTCCTGTTGGTCGATGCAATGAATCTCTTTATCAGAAGTTATACGGCAGTACCGTCAATGGACGATAACGGTAATCATATCGGTGGCATGATAGGCTTTTTGAAAAGTCTTGGTCTTGCTATACGAACGTTTAAACCTACCCGCTGTATTATTGTATTTGATGGGAAGGGTGGTAGTCAGCGTCGAAGAAAGATTTACCCACAGTATAAGGCAAACAGAAAACCTGCCGTACGATTGAATCGTGCCTACGACATGACGACCGACGAACAAGAACGGGAGAACATGAAGTGGCAGTTGGTCGAACTGGTGCAGATACTAGAATGCCTTCCAGTAACGATTTCTGCTATAGATAACGTGGAAGCGGATGATGTGATTGCGTACCTAACGCAGTTAATTACTGCAGACGGTGGTAAGAGTATTATTTATTCTACCGATAAAGATTTCTTCCAACTGGCATCAGAGTCGGTAAAGATTTATAATCCTGTTCGAAAGAAGACCTTTGATGAACAGGTTATTCTAGAAGATTATGGTATTCATCCAAAACATTTTCATTTCTTCCGTGCATTAAACGGAGATAAGAGTGACAACATTGATGGCGTGAAAGGCGTTGGTGAAGTAACTTTGAAAAAGTATTTGCCTGAAATTGCCGACCCAACAACGGAAATTTCTTTTGACATGATACAGCAAAAATATACGGGTCAGAAGAAAATTCCGAAAATGATTGAGAATATACTAAATAATAAAGATGTAGTAGAACGTAATTTGGTATTGATGAACTTACACGAAGGAATAATGTCAGTAGATGCACGTATGAAAGTGGCGGGTAAGTACCGTGACAGTTCCGTGGAACTACAGAAATACACCTTGACACAACTACTCATGCGTTCTAAGTTACTAAGTGCGTTCCCGAACTATGATTCGTGGATTACACAAAACTTTATTCCTCTAAACAGATTTACTCATGACAGCAACATTTGATACAAACGTAGATAACCTAGCAAAATACGGACCAACCTTTCAGGCTAAAGTATTAGCAAATCTTTTTTCTTCTACCGAGTTTCTACAGCAGTCGTTAGATGTATTAAATCCGAAATTCTTTGAATCAGATGCTGGTCAGTGGATTGTAGAAAAGACTATTGACTATTATACAGATTATAAGGCAATTCCAACACTGGAAGTGTTCAAGATTGAACTGGACAAGCAGAAGGATGACGTTCTGAAGGTTGCAGTGAAAGAACAACTGAAAATGGCCTTTCAGAGAAAGAACGATGATGACCTTGAATACGTCAAAGATAGTTTCTTAGACTTCGCAAAGAATCAAGCATTGAAGTCGGCAATCGTGAGGTCCGTAGACCTTCTACAGATGGGACGATATTCCGATATTAAAACCCTCGTAGATGCTGCGTTGAAGTCTGGTCAGCCCCGAAACATCGGACATGATTGGAAAAAGGATATTGAACTACGATTGGCAGGACAGTCGAGAAATACTGTTGCTACGGGATGGGATGCAATTGATACGTTGATTGGTGGCGGACTTGCTGCCGGTGAATTGGGTGTTATTGCTGCTCCCTCTGGTATTGGTAAGAGTTGGGCACTTGCTACGATTGGTGCCAATGCTGCTCGTAACGGAAAACGTGTGGTGTATTATACGTTGGAACTGAATGAGAATTATGTGGGACTACGGTTTGATACCATTTTTACGGGAATTGAACCGAGTAGTATTCCCGATAATGCGGACAGTGTACGGTTGACGGTTGATAGTATTGCCGGTGATATTATCATCAAATACTATCCCGCAAGCGCCATCACGGTTCACACCATTCGTGCCCACTTGGATAACTTGACTGCTTCGAAGATGAAGCCCGACTTGGTAATTATTGACTATGCGGACTTGATGCGGTCAGCCGACAGAGTGGAAGCACGACACCAAGAACTTGGAGAAATCTATAAAGAAATTCGTGGTATGTCGGGTGAATTGGGTGTACCGATTTGGACGGCCTCACAGACACAACGTAGTTCTATCCAAGATGATATTATTGAAGCCGATAAGATTGCGTCATCATATGAAAAGATTATGAATGCAGACTTGGTGATTTCATTGTCACGTAAACTGGAAGATAAGGCAAATCATACTGGACGAGCGCATGTGATGAAGAACCGATTTGGTTCGGATGGTGTAACACTTCCGGTGTATATGAATACTTCTATCGGTAAAATTGAAATTTATGACGAAAATTCATCGAAGGGCATGCTGTTGAAGAAGCAGATGCAGTCCGGTGAAACCCTACTAAAAAAGACACTGGCTAAGAAATTCTCAGAGTTACATGACGATTTTTCTGACGAGTGACCCACTACTTATATGAACCTACATACCTTAACTAATCTGGAGAAGTATAGATGTTGTTAGAATCAAAGCTATTGTCGGAAATTACGACATTTATGAAATATGCGAAGTACATACCAGAACTACAACGCAGAGAAACATGGGAAGAATTGGTGACCCGTAACAAAAATATGCACCTACAGAAGTTTCCGCACTTGAGTGCAGAAATCGAAGACGCATATACATTTGTCTACGAGAAGAAGATTCTCCCCAGTATGCGCTCGTTGCAGTTTGCTGGTAAACCAATTGAAATTAATAATGCACGATTGTATAATTGTTGCTTTCTTCCTATAGACCATCCAGATGCCTTTAGTGAAGTCATGTTTTTATTGTTGTCTGGTACAGGTGTAGGGTATTCAGTACAGAGACAGCACGTTGAAAAGTTACCAGAGATTACGAAGCCATCCAAGACTCGTCGCTATCTCGTTGGTGATAGTATTGAAGGATGGGCAGATGCAGTCAAGGTATTGGTAGCTTCGTATTTAAAGGGCAAGCCTCTTCCATTATTTGACTTCCGTGACATTCGTCAGAAGGGTGCATTACTTCTTACGTCGGGTGGGAAGGCGCCTGGTCCAGAACCGTTGAAGGATGCACTTCACAATATCCAAAAGATTTTTGATCGTAAACAGAACGGTGAACAACTTAGTACGATTGAAGTGCATGATATTCTTTGCTACATTGCTGATGCAGTACTCTCTGGTGGTATTCGTCGTTCCGCTATGATCTCTTTGTTTGACTTGGACGATGATGACATGCTCACATGTAAGTTCGGTAATTGGTGGGAGAATAATCCACAACGCGCTCGTGCTAATAACAGTGCTGTTATCGTTCGTCACAAGATTGAAAAGGAAACATTCTTGGAACTCTGGAAAAAGATTGAATTGAGTGGTTCTGGTGAACCGGGCTTTTTCTTCACGAACGATGCAAGTTGGGGGCTGAACCCGTGTGCGGAAATTTCTCTCCGTCCCTTTCAGTTCTGTAATCTTACTACCATTGATGCAGGAAGTGTGGTAGACCAAGATGACCTGAATGCCCGTGCACGGGCAGCCGCCTTTATTGGTACCCTTCAAGCAAGTTATACGAACTTCCACTATTTGAGAGATATATGGAAAAAGACTACCGAACGCGAAGCACTGATTGGCGTATCTATGACCGGTATTGCCTCTGGTGCGGTACTAAAGCTGGATATGAAGGAAGCAGCAAATCTAGTGAAGGCGGAGAACGAAAGAGTAGCGGAATTACTTGGCATCAAGAAAGCTGCCCGTACTACTACGGTCAAGCCCGAAGGTACCTCTTCGCTGGTACTTGGGACTTCCTCTGGAATTCATGCTTGGCATAACGAGTATTACATCCGTCGTATTCGTGTCGGTAAGAATGAAAGTATTTACTCGTACTTGTTGTTCAACCACCCAGAACTCTTGGAAGACGATTACTTCAAGCCGAACATTCAAGCCGTTATCGGTATCCCACAACGTGCTCCAGAAGGAGCAGTTACCCGTCAAGAAACGGCACTTGATTTACTTGGTAGAGTAAGTAAGGTTTGGAAGGATTGGGTGAAGACGGGCCATCGTAAGGGTGAGAACAAGAATAATGTTTCGGTCACCGTGTCCATCAAGGATGGGGAGTGGGAAGAAGTTGGAGAATGGATGTGGACCAATAAGGAAAACTTCACGGCACTCAGTGTGTTACCGTTCTCTGACCATAGCTATGTGCAGGCCCCATTTGAAGACATCACGAAGGAAAAGTATGAAGAGCTTCTAACACACTTACATATGATTGATTTAACGCAAGTGGTTGAATTGGAAGACGTAACAAACCTTGCCGGTGAAGTTGCATGTGGTGCTGGAGGATGTGAGGTTATTTAAACCTTTATACTAATCTTATGTTGAGAAAATTATTAACTGCTGTTTTCATATTGTGTCCAACATTGGTTCAGGCACAAACTGGTCAGATTGTTGGAAAAGTCCTTGACGCTACGACAGGTCAAGGTATCGTGGACGCAGGAATTCAAGTCGTAGGTACCACAACGGGTGGTGCCTCCGGCTTGGACGGACGGTATCGGTTGAAGGTAGGAGCTGGCACCGTAACCCTGCAAGTTCGTCGTATTGGATACACCCCAAAGACTATCACTGGGATTGTTGTCCCCGTCGATGGTATTATTAATCAAGATGTGTCACTGACTGCTGCAAAAATTCAACTCGCGGCAGTGAGTGTCACGGCAGCAAAAGAAAAGGGAACGATTAGTGAAGCATTGAATCAACAAAGAAATTCGACAAATGTGGTCAATGCTATTACCGCAGAACAAATCTCTCGTTCCCCCGATGGAGATGCGGCACAAGCAGCACAGCGTATTAGCGGTGTTACGGTACAAGATGGGAAATACTTACAAGTTCGTGGATTAAGTGAACGGTATACGACGGCAGCATTAAACGGTGTTCGTATTCCAAGCCCAGAACCAGAACGTAAAGTTGTTCCGTTAGATTTATTTCCTACATCACTACTTCAAGATATTAGTACCAGTAAAACATTCTCTCCAGACCAACCTGGTGACTTTGCTGGAGCAAATATTAATATTCGTACGAAGGAATTTCCTGCAAATCGTGAAGTGAATTATTCAGTTGGGTTTGGTGGAAACTCGGTGGTACTCAATGAATATATGCCGACTGCTCCACGAGTTGGCGGTGAAAGACTTGGATTAGTCGGTTCATCACGTAACATGCCAACCGCATTGCAGCAAGCAAATTTTTTTGGTACAGTAACTCCACAGCAGATGCAGGATATTGTAACTCAGCAACGTAATGTTTGGTCACCCATTTATCGAAATGGAATGGGAAATGGGTCAGTGGGGGTATCTGCCGGTGGAAACAGTATTCTTGGAAAACGTATTGGATATGTTGTTAGTGCCAATTATGGATATTCTGAAGAACGAAAGGCTGATGAAGTTACTGCCGTAGGTAATCAAGGAGCAAACAATACCGTGGTACCACTTACCACGTTACAAGGTACCACCGGCAGAGTTGGTGTACAGTGGGGAGGAATAGCAAATCTTTCGGCAATGTTAGGTCAAAACTCTCGTATAGCATTGAACACTACCCTTACCAGAAATGCTGATAATGAAGCACGAGTAGACGGTGGATTTGATGAAAATCTAAATGACAGTATTGCTCGTACCACGTTACGATATGTTGCCCGTGGAGTGGTGAACATGACCGCACTGGGTGAACATCAAGTATCCAATGCAAATAAAACTGCATGGTCATTGACATATGGTAACACTGTTCGAAAAGAACCCGACCGTTCTGATGTGGTATATTCTCGTGTATCTGCTGGTACCTATCGTATTTTGTCTTCGTTAGACGGTGCTCGTCGTGTCTATTTCGATTTGGGAGAAACCAATATCGTAGGACAAGTAGACCACACGTTTACGTTGAATCAAAATCTTATTAAGGTGGGACTATATAGTAGAACCACGAATAGAACGGCAGAGGCACCGATATATGCATTTATATCCAGAGCAAACGAAGAGATTACTGCACAACCTGCTAATGTAATTTTCAGTAAAGAACAAGCTACTACGGTAAATGTACAACCTATCGGACAAGCCGGTTCATATACCGCATCCGACGTAACACAAGCTACTTATGCAATGTCAGAATGGCAATTAACGGATAAGGTACGAATGATTGCTGGTGGACGTTTGGAATCAGCAACCATCAAAGTAAATACCAGAACCCAAGGTGGATTTGAAGCTGGGTCTGGGTTAGAAAACATGGATGTATTACCGTCATTATTAATTAATACAAAATTAACAGACGCACAAAATCTTCGATTTGCTGTGTCTCGCACACTATCTCGTCCAGAGTATCGGGAACTATCACCGGTTACATTCCGTGACGTATTAGGTGGTGTGAGTATTACTGGAAATAGTAATCTCCAACGAGCACTCATTAATAATGTAGATATTCGTTACGAATGGTTTCCAACGAATTATGAAGTCATAAGTGTTGGTGTATTCAGCAAACACTTTATCAACCCCATAGAACGATTGGAACAGGCAACGTCTGGGGCATACCAAGCACGATTCCAGAATGCCATCTCTGCAACAAATTATGGCGTGGAACTAGAACTTCGTAAACAACTCTTGACACATGTGAGTACATTTAGTAATATTACTTTGATGCATTCGTTGGTACAATTAGATACCACGCAAGCATTAACGGTGACGGACAAATCCAGAGCCTTGGTTGGACAAGCACCGTATGTCATGAACACGGGATTGACGTATTCATCATTGGATGGTAAAACCAACGCAACCATTCTCTTTAATAGAGTGGGTGACAGAATCTTTGCAGCAGGTGTTATGCCGCTTCCCAATATCGTGGAAAAGGCCAGAAACTTGTTAGATGTCACAGTTAAAATGCCGGTGGCTCACAATGTCACCGCACGATTAGATATGCGTAATTTGTTGGACGCTCGTTATAGTTATACACAAGGAACTATGGAGCGTGAAGGATTTAATGCAGGACGAACACTTTCATTTGGAGTTTCAATAAAACAATGATTCATGTAACACGATTTAGCGCACCTTGGTGCGGCCCTTGTAAACTCTTAGCACCCGAGTTTAAAAAGTTGGAAGAACAATTTACCGATGTAAAATTTATTACCGTAGATGTTGATGAGAAGCCGATGATTGCACAACTCTATGCAATTAGAAATGTTCCAACGGTAATTATTGAGAAAGACAACCAGACGATAGATAGAATGGTTGGACTACAATCAAAACAAAAATATATTGATGCAATTACTTCGGCTTTAAGTGACTAATATATGTGTAGTAAAAAACGTTCATCGTTAAATAAAATTGAACAAAAAGTCTATGATATTTTGAAACGGTTGAATGTAAAATTTGAGGCACAGATAGAGATTGATAAATACAATGTTGACTTCTTGGTGAATGGCGAGTATATTATTGAATGTTATGGAGATTTCTGGCATTGTAATCCACAAAAATATAAACCGAGTTATTTTAATAAAGGAAAAAAGAAAACTGCTCAAGAAATTTGGGTTAGAGATTTAGAAAGAAAAACTAGATTTCAAGAACTTGGTTATAAATTTATCCATCTCTGGGAAGCTGATATTAATAGTAATACCAAAAAAATAAAATCAAAACTCAAACGTTATTTGGAGTAATAATATGGTCACGGAAATTACCATGGCTGAGATGATTGAGCCTCTTCCATACCAAGATAGTATAATTAGGGTAGTAATGTTTTATGGTCCCACATGTGGTCCCTGTAAAGCTACTATGCCCCACTACGAGGCAGTTTCAACCTTGTTTGAAGGTATGCCAGTTGATATTCAATTTTTTAAGATAAATGCGTGGGAACCTGTAGAACAAAAGGAGTTTGTGTCTACCACGTATGGAATCAATGGAGTCCCTCACTTTAAGTCGTTTTTTCGTGGCCAGAATGCTACTGAAAAAATTGGTGGTGGTGATGAGGCTACAATGAAAAAGTTTATATATGAAGTAATAGATGAAGTGTTTAAACAACATGGGGGTAAAATAAATGAAGGTTAAAAAGTTATTTTTTGATGCAGGACTACCGCAAAAAGCACATGCCGGTGATTTGGGATATGACCTATTTAGTTTGGGAGTCACCACGATTTATCCGGGCCAAACGGAATTGGTGGGTACAGGAGTGTGTATTCAATTCCCAGAGGGATACGGAGCACTTATCCGTGACCGTTCCAGTGTGGCAACTAAACGAAATTTGTTTGTTGTCGCAGGAGTCATTGACAATGGGTATACGGGAGAAATTAAAGTTGCTCTCCACAACGCGGGTGAAGATGTTCAACGGATTAGCCACGGAGAAAAGATTGCACAGTTAATTCTAGTACCTACGGTGGATTTTATTGTAGAAGAAGTGACGCAATTAGAATCTTCTGATGGTAGAAATGATAAGGGATTTGGTTCAACAGGGACTTGAGTTTCAAGTCCCTTTGTTGTATGTTTATACTATACCCTAGCATTTATAATTTATGGCATATCAAAATATTTATATTGACCAAAACACCGATGAACAAACCGTTTATGTATGGGACGATGTAAAAGGATTGGTAACGTGTCCGTTATCAGAATTTAATTATGCATACGTAAAAGACCCGAGTGGAAAATATCTGAGTATGACCGGTGAACGAGTGTCTAAGACTCGCCGATTTACGAAGGGTCATCCAAGTGTGTTCGAAAGTGATTTGAGTAAGGAAACTCGTGTGTTAACTGATTTATACTTACACGAAGATAATCCGTCCGAAGGAAACGTTATTATGTATTTTGACATTGAGGTGTCGATGGCAAACGGCATCCCAAATACTCAGAATCCAAATAACGAAATTACTTCTATTGCGGTATACGACCCAACGATAGAAAAATATTCCGTATTTGTGTTGGACGCGCAACAACTGTATACGGATAGAAACACGGAAGTAGCAGATATTATGTTCTGCCATTCTGAACAAGACTTATTACATAAGTTCATAACCGTGTACGAACAAATTCAGCCCACAATTTTGACGGGTTGGAATAGTAATGGATTCGACGTACCGTATTTGTACAATCGTTTGAAGCAAGTTTGTGGAACCGGTATTGCAAATCGGCTCAGTCCTATTGGAAAGGTAAAGTACTCTGAACGATTAGAACGTTACAGAATTGCTGGCGTATCCTGTCTGGACTATCTCGACTTGTATAAGAAATTTACTTACACGCAACTTCAGAATTATCGTTTAGACACGGTTGCTCGCACAGAACTAGGACGAGGTAAGGTAGAATACGATGGTTCACTCGACCAACTATTCCGTGATGACCTCAATAAGTTTATTGAATATAACCTGGAAGACGTGCGTCTTATTGTAGACCTTGACAAGAAATTGAATCTAATTGAATTGGTACGTGGCATTTGCCATATCGGTCATGTTCCGTATGAAGATTATAACATGTCATCCCGTTTCCTAGAAGGAACTATCGTTACCTATCTACATCGCAAAGGGATTGTTGTAACTGATAAACCCGACGGCGGTCGTGATAAGATGGAGTCAGAGGGCGACGGGTTCGTTGGAGCATTTGTAAAAGACCCTATTCCTGGATTGTATGATTGGGTGTATTCACTCGACTTACAATCTCTGTATCCAAGTATTATTATGAGTCTCAACATTAGTCCTGAAACGAAGATTGGGTTTGTGAGAAATTGGAATATGGAACAACATTTCCGTAAAGAAATTGTTGCGTATGTTGTGGAGGAGAAGGGAACAACTGCATCGATGGAAATGGATTACAACACGTTCATGGAATTTCTCACAGAGAATAATCTAACGATTAGTTCGAACGGGGTGCTGTATTCCAATCAGAAACGGGGAATCATTCCAGAAATTCTTGAAACATGGTTTGCACAACGTGTTGAGTATAAGAATCTAATGAAGAAGTATGTAAACGAAGGTGATAAGGACAAGGCATCGTATTATGACCGTCGTCAGCATATTCAAAAGATTTTCTTGAATTCTCTATACGGTGTTCTTGGTCTTCCCGTTTTCCGTTTCTATGACGTTGATAATGCCGCCGCCGTAACGATTACGGGTCAAGACGTAATTAAATCTACTGCTAAGGTGGTAAATAAGCATTACGAGAAGTTATTGGGTATGGAAGGGGACCATGTAACATATATTGATACTGATTCCATCTATGCATCTGCAACGCCCATCATGCCCAATGGTTGTGATTGCAAGCAGTTTACGATTGATAAGGCTCGGGAAATGGAAGCTACATTAAATCGTTTTTATGATACATTTGCTAAGAAAGCATTTAACTGTGATAATCACAAATTATTCATTAAGGGTGAATCAGTTGCCTCGACCGGCTTCTGGGTATCCAAGAAACGATATGCTCTTGATAAGGTGTATGATTTGGAAACAAACCAAGACGTAAATAAAATGGTGGTGAAAGGGTTGGACGTAGTACGTTCCAGTTTTCCTAAAGTGTTCCGTGAATTCATGACGCAACTTCTAAAGGATATTCTTAAAAAAGTTTCCAAAGATATTATTGATAACAGAGTATTGGAATTGAAACAATCTTTGGAGACGGTTAATTACTTGGAAGTTGCAAGAAATACTTCGGCAAACAACATATCGGAATATGATTCGGAGCCCACGAATGCATTAAATAAGTTTAGGAAAGGAACACCTGCGCACATTAAGGCGGCAATCGTATACAATAGATTATTAAAGTATTATGGTATTCATACACAGTATGAAAAGATTTCTGATGGGGAAAAAATCAAATATGTATATCTGAAAAATAATCCATTACAAATCGATGCGGTTGCTGTTAAGGGATATCATGACCCGAAAGAAATTATTGACTTAGTTGATAAATTCATGGATACTGATGCCCTATTCGATAATGAATTAAAAAATAAATTAGAAGATTTTTATACCGCATTAAATTGGGGGAACATACCCACGGAGGTAAATCAAAATGCGAGTGATTTCTTCGCATTCTAACCTTGACATTCTAGGTCATATTCAGTATATTACAGTGTAACCCTTTCAAGGATAATATTATATGGTTATTATCAAAACCAGTGATTGGCTGATTGGTGAAAATAAGTCCGGCGGAAAAAAGTTCTGGCGATTGCACATTCTTCTGGACGGCGACCAGTACTTCACACAGACTGAATGGTATCAAATCAGTAAGACAGGTAAGGAAACTAAGCGCCAGTTTTCGGAACCTTACTACGCTACACCTACTAATGAGGGTCGTGCAAACGCTCGTGATAGTAAGGAACAGGCTGAGTTTGAGTTTGATGCTATTATCAAGAAGCAACGAGACAGAGGATTCGGATATGACGGGGAAACTCGTCAGATGTATCCCATGCCGATGCTAGCACACAAGTTCTCTGACCATAAGGGTAAGATGGATTTTCCTGTATTCGTGCAACCCAAACTGAATGGCATGCGTATGCTGTTTGATGGATTTGAGGGATGGAGTCGGGGTAATAAGCAGGTGATTCCCGATGTAATTAAGCACCTCGCGTTCGATACGGCGGGATTTATTTTGGATGGTGAACTCATGCTACCGGGTAATCAACTCCTACAGGAAAGTATGAAGGCAATCAAGAAGTATCGTCCAGAACTGTCTTCTAAGTTGCTCTATCATGTGTATGATATTGTAGATGCCGATTTGCCGTATGTAGAACGGTATCGAATTATCGAAGATATTTGTCGGAATGCGCCGGAGAATATCAAGATTGTTAATACGGTACGAGCAGACGATGAATCACAAGTAATGCATCTTCACCGATTGTTTGTGAGTGATGGGTTTGAGGGAACAATGGTTCGTGACCCCGCATCTTTCTATGAAATCGGTAAACGTTCGTATTCACTTTTGAAACTCAAGGATTTTGTTGATGCAGAATATCGTATTGTTAATGTTGTTGACGGCGACGGTTCTGATACCGGCCTCGCAATTTTTGAATTGGAGACTGATTCTGGTGCACGGTTTAATTGTCGCCCGGAGGGTTCGCAGGAGAATCGTGCTGAACTCTATAAGAACCGTAAGGAACTGGTCGGCAAGTTTCTCACTGTACGATTCTTTGAGCTGAGTAAGGATGGTATTCCAATTTTCCCTGTGGGTGTGAGTATCCGAGAATACGGAGAGTTTTAATGTTAATGGTGCGGCAAATTCCCAAGAATGAGGCAGTAGACTTTATTCACCGCTATCATTATAGTAAAATTCTCCCGCGACTCACTAAATATTATTTAGGGTATTTTGAAAATGATATACTGGTGGGCGTGGTAACACTTGGGTGGGGAACTCAGCCACTACAGACAATCAAAAAAATTCTATACAAGCATGACGTAATTACTACCGATTATTACGAAATTGGTAAGATGTGTTTCTTACCAGAAAAGAACAAAAGTAATTTCGGTTCGTTTGCAATGAAACTGTTGATTGATTGGGCTAAACAGAATACGACTGTCAAGTTTATTTATACGATGGCAGATGGTATTATGGGCAAATGTGGGTTCGTATATCAGGCAGCAAACTTTCGATATCTTGGAAGTTTTAAAACCGATGTCTATATGGATAGAATTACGGGTGAAAAAATGCACCCTAGAAGTATTAAACCACTACATATAGAAAATGCCAAAATGATTGGAAAGGACAAGGTTTTTTGGCTGACACCAGACTTCTGTGAAGTTAAAGGAATTGATAGAATTAGAGGTCTGATGTTTCGATATATGTATCCACTGGATAAGAAGGCACGTAAGATGTTGGACAGTTATCCAGAATATGTAAACAAACCGAATCCAAAAGAAAAAGATTTGGTATTTGAAAAACGTGTACTGACGGGTAAATATGAAGTCATTCCACAACCAAATTTTAATATGAACGTGTTCACCCACAATTATCAAAAGTATAAGGTAAATAAAGTGGCAGAAGAATTTTTTAGTATTTCATGATAAGTGTGGCAGTGCGGACTGTCGGGAAGTCGGTAGTAAATTGGGTTCGCTACTCGTTATAACTTTTACTACGCTAGGCCAAGGAATGAGGTTCGAATCCTCCACTGCCTCTTTGGAGAATTATATGATTAAACTGATGTTATTGTTACAATTAACTGGAACACAACCAAAAGTTGTAGAACAGTTATTACCACAACGAAGGGTACAAATACGAGATACAAGTAGAAACTATATTATTATCCATAATGATGGTGGCTCTGGTGGATACAATTCGGCTCGTGCAACATTAATTAAACGTCGATTAAGTTATCATTACTATGTAAAACGTGATGGGACGATAATGAAACTGTTAGACCCGAAATATGTAGCATCTCATGTTGGATACTCTGTATGGAAAGGGCTGTTTAGAATCAATAAATACAGTATTGGTATTTGTTTAGAAAATGGTATAACAAAACCATATACACAGTTACAATATCAAAGTACTGCATGGCTCATAAAGCAACTAAGAACACGATATAAAGATACAACAACGTATACTGTCGTAGGACATTCAGATGTTGCTTTACCATTAGGACGTAAAGATGACCCTGGACGTAACTTTGATTGGAAAGAATTATCAATCTTATTGAATTCACAGGAGATGTAGTATGGGAATGTTTGATGAAATTCGGGTGCAGCAGATACTGCCCGGTGAATACGAAATTACCGATACGTGGTATCAGACGAAATCGTTAGATTGTGCATTATATAAGTATGTAATAACTGCTAATGGTGAATTATATAGGGAAGATTGGGACCATGAATGGGTGGACGATTTAAATTCTCTTTTAAAGGGATATATTAAAAAAGTTGATGGAACATATCGTCGTGAATACTTGACAGACTTTCATGGGGATATTATATTTTATACAAGTAAACCGATGGATGGAAATCGTATGTGGCGCGATTACCATGCACGATTTACAGACGGTAAGTTATCAAGAATTTGGTTTGAAGATAAACAATATTAAATAACAAAGGAACGGTTATGCAAAAGACAAAGTTTGAAAAGTTTATTAGTAAGTACAATCTTGGTGGGTCATGTGAAAGTGTAGTGTTCAAGTCAAACGGAACGGACCTGTCGGTCAGAGCAATTTCGGATGATAAGAATGTATTGGGTGAAGTTGTATTTAAGAATGCTACTTTCCCTGAAGGTGACTTTGGTGTATATGAAACAAAGAAACTGCGTTCAATTCTAAGTGTTCTTGATGAAAATTTGGAAATCAAAACCAGTTCGGCTAACGAGAAAATCACGGGTCTGAATATCACGGATGGTGCTACGAAGGCAACGTTCGTTCTTGCGGATATCTCCGTGGTTCCAGCTGTACCAGAACTGAAGAAGCTTCCGCCCATGGACTTTACCATTACATTGGACGAGAAGTTTGTTAACACCTTTATCAGAGCAAAAGGTGCATTGAGTGAAGTGGATACGTTTACGGTGATTAGCGAAGGAAAGGATACCACTGCAACGGTGGTGATTGGACACTCCAATCTCAATACCAATCGCATTGCAATTAACGCCACTACTGACAAGACGGTTGAACTTACTCCGATTAATTTTTCTGCGAAGTATTTCAAGGAAATTCTTGTAGCAAATAAAGATGCTACAAATGGAACTCTTGAAGTTTCTTCAAAGGGATTGGCACGTGCTACCTTTGAAGTCGATAATATTTCAACTGTATACTATCTCGTCCAAGAGAAGTAATTTATGACTGTGGAAGTTGTAAAGATACATACGAGTAACAAAGAAAAATTAGAACACATACTGAATACAACGGTAATCCCAGGCGACTTCTGGGATTACACGTTGTCGTATGAATATGATTTCAAAAATCATGATTTCTATGATTTAGATAATGAACATTATTTTAACCTACCAGAGTTTGTTTGGTCGCCGTATTTAAAAGAACGACATTTAATGGTGGTCACTGTAAAAAGTCAACAAGAAAAAGATATTCTTTTTAATGCGCTAGGTATCAAAGAAAACAAAACTGGATATGTTCATTTTGAATTGGAAGACAATCCATTCAAGGATTATGAGTATGAATACACGCATAAGATTCATCCGAAATATCCAATTTATGTTATTACGAAGGGTCGTTGGGAACGCACACTTACAATTGATACGTTAGAGGAAATGGGTATTGATTTTAATATTTGCGTGGAACCCGACGAATACGATAGTTATGCGGCTAATGTGGATGTAAATAAAATTATCAAACTCCCAGAGAATTTTAGTAAACAAAAACGGGGAAGTATTCCGGTGCGTAACTTTGTCTGGCAGCACTCCGTTGACCACGGACATAAGAAGCATTGGGTAATTGATGACAATATTCTTGGCTTCTTCCGATGGAATCACAATATGAAAAAGCGTATTCGTGATGGTGTGTTCTTTAGAATCATGGAAGATTTCAGTGACCGATATGAAAATCTAGGATTGGTAGGGTGTCAGTATGCATCGTTCGTACCTGCAACTGAGCCTGGTCGAGGCCAATTTATTAAGAATACTCGTGTCTATAGTTGTATTCTAATTAATACGGAACTATTAGACCAACGGTTAGATGAACGGTGGCGTGGTACGTATAACGAAGATACGGACTTATCTTTACGTGTATTGTCAACGGGTGATTTGTGTACGGTGAACTTCAATAGTCTTCTCAGTGGTAAACAAACTACGGGAACTATGCGAGGTGGTAACACAGACACGATTTATGAAGGCGGCACGAATTCTGGTTATCAAAAAAAGTTTGATGAGTTAAAAAAGAATTGGGGTAAGATTGTTAAACTTACAAATGAAATGCATGTGGATGGCCGTCCGCACCACTACATTCCATACACCAGATTGTTTAAACAGGATTTGGTATTAAAACCTGGCATTGAGAAAACTCCAACCATTAATGAATATAATATGACATTCGTTAAGAGGTAATACTATGGTAGACATATACTCTTTTACCGACACGGGGAAACCATTTGATTTAATCGATTTAAATGAAATGGTATATAATTTTATGGACGCAGGGAAACCTTTAGCATCTAAAAACAAATATACTATCTATGTTCCGTCTAAAGGTAGACCATCAACCACAACTGCCACGGTGTTGAGTAAAATTGGTTTGGATTATAAATTGGTTATAGAACCACAAGATTACGATAGTTACTGCAAAGTACATTCCCCCGATAAAATAGTAGTATTGGATAAAAATGACGGGGGATTACGATATGCACGTAAGTTTATAAAACGATATTCCAGAGCCGCTGGTGAAGAAAAGCATTGGGAACTGGACGATGATGTAGAAAAATTTTTCATTAGACCCAAAGGTTCAACAAAAAATGTAGTAGCGGACCCATTGCTGTGTATGTCTATCGTAGAGTATTGTATGGACATGTTTTCTAATGTCGCACTCAGTGGAATATGTAGTTATGCATATGCATTTTCAAAAAACTATGCAGTACAAAAAAATAGACACGTATACCAATGTGTACTATTTGATAATTCCGTGAGTGTTGAAGATGACTGTGCATGTGCTATTGAAGATTGGGACCATACGTTGCGTGTATTGGAGGCAGGATATTGTACATTAGCCTTTCATCATATTATGCAACAATGTACGCCTACAATGAAACTTCCTGGTGGCGCTACTACCACCGTATACGCCGGTGACAATCGTAAATTGGCATACGAAGCATTTAGTAAACTTTGGCCGGGACGATTTGCAGTAAAGGAATACCCCGATTCCATAAAAAGATGGAGACTGCAACATGTACGTAAATTTTTCAATGATTACAAACAAACTCCAATTTTGAAAACATAATATGTATCAATCATACTTTGACAAATTCCTGAACATGACACCTTACCTAGAAATAGGTGAGGAGGAATGGGAACATATTAAACAAACGTTTTCCGTAGAAGATGTTAAAGAAAGTATGGCTACCATCTGCATGACGTATCCTATTCCATATAATGATTTAACGGAAGAAGACGCATATAAAAGTTATATGGATTTGAAGGGAATTCGATGGAATGAGTTGTTGAAGGATGGCGAATGGTTCTATCGTTCCACGAATTCCAGATATGATTTGAGCACGCAATACTTTTCAAAAACGAATGTGGGAAGTGTTGCATCTAATTATTTTCAGCAAGAGAATCGGTGGGAGGCAAACTCTAACAGAAGTCCTGGGCCAGCAAAGACGTGGCGTACGAAGAAGAACATGATTACCCTTATGGGGTCGTTGTTCACATTGAAGGTGGCTCGTATTGATAAAGGAACGTTACGTGGCTGCCTCCACCTCAGAAAATATACGTGCTCGCAATTCAGACCGAGTGTGGCAAAGGCACTGTATGATAAGTTTGAGGCGAAGACTGTATTAGATTTTTCTATGGGATGGGGTGACAGACTTGCAGCCTTCTATGCGGGGAACACGACGGAGCATTATGTCGGATTAGACCCGAAGACAGATAATCATCAATTGTATAATAAACAACGAGACTTTTATAATAAACATACCAGTTTCTTTGAAAACAATAAACGGAGTGATTTTTATGCAATTCCTGCGGAAGAATTCGATTTCAATAAATATGATAATTATTTCGATGTGGTATTTACTTCACCACCATATTATAATGTAGAACATTATAGTCAGGATGATACCCAAAGTTTTAAACGATATAAAACAATTAGTGATTGGAACACAAATTTTTTACACAACGTATTGACTAATCTATACCAATCAGTTAGACTACAAGGAGTGGTCGCAATTAATATTGCGGATGTATTCTCCACATCGGATGGTGGAATGAAACGGTGGTTAGAAATTACGAATCCTATGAATGACCATTTAAAATCATTGGGTATGGAATATATGGGTGCTATTGGTATGGAAATGTCGAAACGACCCAACAGTGCTGGAGCAGGTATGGTATTTCAAGGAAGTGCTCCAAATGAATGGACGGATGATACAATGAACCGTGCAGATAATTCAATAAATAAAACGTTCTGTGAACCAATTTGGTTATGGAGAAAGGTATGAGTGAAAATAGTTTGTGGGTAGAACGTTATAGGCCGGATACACTTGAAGGTTATGTAGGGAATGATATCCTTCGTTCCAAGCTGGAACAGTATATCACAACACAAGATATTCCACATATTTTGTTTTATGGTACTGCGGGAACTGGAAAGACGACTGCAGCAAAGATTCTCATCAAGAATATTGATTGTGATTATATGTTCATTAATGCATCCGATGAACGTGGTATTGATACAATGCGTGAGAAGGTGAAGGGTTTTGCCTCCACAACGGGTTTCAAATCATTGAAGATTGTTGTATTGGACGAGATGGATGCAGTGACACCCGATGGTCAACGTGCCCTCCGCAACATGATGGAAGCTTACTCAGACACCACTCGGTTCATTCTTACTGCTAATTATATTGAACGAATCATCGAACCATTGGTGAGTAGAACGCAGGTGTATAAACTTACACCACCGTCGAAGAAGGAAGCCGCCAAACGAATGGCGGATATCCTAAAGAACGAGGGCGTGGAATATGATACGAAGACGATTGCACAAATCGTAAACGCGTACTATCCAGATATTCGTAAGATTATTAATACTTCTCAGTTACAGACTCGTGATAAGAAACTCCATATCAGTGTTGAAGAACTGATTGGTCAAGATGTAAAACTACAAGTTATTGATGTACTTACCGGCAACCTTCCATTGAAGGATAAGATAACTGGTATACGTAAAATTGTAGCAGATGCACAGATACAAGATTTCACTGAATTATATCAGACGTTGTATCAAAACGTTGAAATATATGCACCAACAAAAATACCTCAAGCAGTTGTTGCAATTGACGACGGGCAGTTTCGTGATGGACAGGTGCCGGATAAAGAAATTACTTTTATGGCAACATTATATAGAATATTAACAAACTAATAAGGAGTACGTTATGAAAAATCAGCAACCACCTGTTAATTTAGATCTTAGCAATGCACAAGATGTTGTGTGCGATAATTGTGGTAATTATACGTTTACTGAAGTTGTATTGATGAAGCGTATTTCTGCACTCGTTTCGCCAACCGGTAAGGAAGCTATTGTTCCTATTCCAACCTTTTCGTGTAATGCGTGTGGATTTATCAACAAACAGTTTTTACCAGTAAAAATTTCGGATAGCGAAGAAGCGCCGCGAGATACTACCTCTCGTATCAAGTTAGAGAAGTAAGATGTTAGCCAATAATATGCAGGACATCCAAGGATATATCATGCAAGATTATCGTCCCAGTACATTGTCCGATAATGGTGTGTTTTATTTCTCAAACGAATTTTCGACATCAACTACGAAAGAAGTAATTACGTGGATTCTGGATAGTAATTTGTCCCAGACGAATAAGTTTGAACAGTTGACGTTGATGATTACTAGTTACGGCGGCGACCTCATGGCTGCATTTGCTCTTATTGATGTGATGCGAGGAAGTGCCATTCCTGTACATACGATTGGGTTGGGTGTGATTGCCAGTGCGGGACTCATGACGTTTATTGCCGGTGAGAAGGGCCATCGACTCATTACACCAAATACGAGTATTTTGTCCCATCAGTGGTCAGCCGGTGCCTTTGGTAAGGAGCATGAACTTCTTGCAACGGGTCGTCAGTTTGACTTGACAACCAAACGTATGATTGCTCATTATAAGAAGTGTACGGGATTGGATGAACAAACGATTCGTGAAAAGTTACTTCCACCACAAGACGTTTGGCTGTCTGCTCAAGAAGCAAAGAAATATAATCTTACTGATTCCGTAAAGGAACTACGATAATACTATGAAAAAGACTAACGGAAACCAAGGAAAAGAACTGTTCGATTTTATTGCCGGTATCACCGAAAATCAAACAACAGAATTTTTTGATTCATTAACCGAAAGTGAACGAAAGAAATATAAGGCTTCTCGGTATATGATTCACAGGTTTCTGTCTATGAATAGTAATTACTTACCGGTCGTGGATGAACTACAAAAGTATACAGGGATTCCCGACCGGTGTCATTACTTGTTTCTTACGAACATACTTCCTCGTGGTAGACAGTTCAATAAATATATTAAAGGCAATAAAGAAGGAAAATATGAAAAGTGGTTGGTGGACTTAGTTGCTAAACACTTCCATGTATCCACTGTGGAAGCAATACAATACATCGAAATATATTATTTGCATGATAAGTCTGGTTTGCGGGAACTGTGTGAGAAATATGGAATTGACAGTAAAACTTTAAAGAAGGTAAAACTATGACAGAAGAAGAATTACGAGAAATTGAAATTAATTGCAACCGTGAGGACATTCCTCGTCTAGTGAAACGTATTAGACACTTACAGGTAGTTATTGAACTGTGTCAGGAGATTCTTAAATGAAATGGGAACAATATTTTCGTTCGATAGCAAACCAAGTGAAGATGAAGTCTAAGGACGAGAACACGCAAATTGGTGCAGTAATCGTAGGGTCAGATAATGAAATTGTATCCACTGGATATAATTCATTTCCTCGTGGAATTGACGACAACGTAGACAGTCGGCAAGAACGTCCTGAGAAGTATTTCTGGTTTGAACACGCGGAACGTAATGCATTATACAATGCCGCACGAATTGGTGTAAGTACAAAGGGATGTACTATGTATTTAACCTGTGGTATTCCGTGCGCCGACTGTGCCCGGGGAATTATTAACTCTGGTATTTCCAAAATTGTCTGCGAGAACCATCTAACGTTTGGAGAAAGTACGCAGAAGTGGTATGAACACGCCAAACGTAGTCTGATTATGTTTGAAGAAGCTGGGGTTGAGGTGGCGTATTATGAATGGTAAAGGCGATACTCCACGACCGTTTAGCGTAGACCAAGAAACATATAAAAATAACTGGGAACGTATCTTCAATAAAGATATGTGTGAGTATAGTGGATTACCGAATACTTCTAGTTATGATGAGCCTGACAAGGAATATGCGGAATTACTTGCATCTGGAATGTTTTGGGAATTATTTCCTGGCTTAACTGGAGTTTGGTCGGAAGATAAAATTCGGTGGGAAGCTATTCTATTAATGCGTAACATGCGTGAGAAGTAATATGATTACCGGAAAGGAAATCAAAAAAACTTCTAAAGGAAACACGTATGTTATTTATCAAGACTCCCCCTCAACATTTCATGTGAGTGTGAGTATCGGAAACTTTGTCAGTTATGATTTTATAGAAGCGCCATCAAGTGTCCATGCATTACACGAACACATTGAGGCGTTAGAATCGGAATTGGAAATGAAAATTAATACGAACCCGATACAAAATAACACATAACAGAACCACCGCCCGTTTCGTTTAACGATGACATCGGAACTACATTAACTAAGTTCCAACTGCCACTTGGCGCACCAGTAAGAGAATGGGAAACGTTTGAACCGATTTGATTTAACCATGCACCGTTCATTGAACCGGATGGCATTGCAGCAATATAATATCTAAAAGGCATACGTGTACTCTATAAAAGTTAATAGACTTCAGACCATAACATAGAACCGCCGACATTGGTTGTATTGGCAGTCATATTTTTGGCAACTAAGACATAGATCTCACTGTCGTTACTGTCAAAGTTCTGTGCAATAAAGTTTTGTTTATTGGTAACACCCGCATGAGATTGTACCAGTGGGTTGGCTTGATTGATATTCAGGGAGTTTGCTCCGACGAATCCCGACAGTAAAATTTTTCCGTTCGTATATCCCGTGGCAGATGTATTATATTCTACCACCGATTGGTTATCTACGGATTCCCATGCACTTGCCGTAGTTAACATGGAACCACTGTTTAACTTGGTAAGTACATATCTAACAGATTGTTGGTCAGTAAATACGGACGAATCGTTAATACGAACATATGCACGATTGGGTAAACCGCCCACAGAATTCTTTAAACGAATTGCTAACACGGGAAGTGTTGACCCACTACCCAACGTTCGGAACGATGGATTGGCAAACGAGAATGCTCGACCTGCTTCTACATATCCCCCTTCACTTGCCACCGTAGAACAGATTTGTTCCATGTATGATGCAGTAGTGACTGAGTTTCTAATCTCACATCGCATCGGAAGATTGGGGTTTTGCATGTAGGCAACATCTAAAATATTACTATGGTCAAACACATGGGTAATAACCGTAACACCACTGTGTACGAATCCGCATCGAACACGACCAACCGCTAACCATTGGAAGTCTATATAGAATAATTGGGTTTTCGTTACATCCAACGTGAAATCGCCTTCTAATAAGGTATTCACATTCCAGTTTTCTTGTTTGACACGTTGTTCTGTAACCGACCCTGTACCACTGGTGGCAGAACGAATTACGATTTGTAAACTTCCCGTCGCATCTTGTTCTAAGAAGATACCATTGAGGTCATCAAAGTACCCTGTCCGTTTTATAGACCCACTGACCGGTGTACCAAATATGAAACTGGAAAGAATTGTTTGACTCTTTCCTGGCATATAATGATGATACATTTTGGTTTGGTGAATTGCATAACTCGTACTACTCGTTGCTGCAAGGATTACTGATGCACGATTTATGTTACCGGTAATACTACCATCCCCATTTACTTTATTGATAAACGCATCATCAATCGTACTGGGTTTATAATCACCTAATGTAAATGGTTCGGACATACGAACTCTTCCAAACGCATCAACTGCAGCATTAAGCGACCCACTGGCAACGGAGCCGCCCGTTGAGGTCTTCATAAAGGCATGTTGATTATATATATGTAATAATTCCCATCCTTCTTTACCGATTGTATTTAAAAATGTTTCGGCCTCCGGCGTATTCCAGTCGGGTATTTTAATAATTTTATGTTGTGACATATATTTCTCGGTAATGAATCTTTATATAAGTATCATTACCACTTGACAATATCAAGATTATTGTGTATATATAATACATCATCTCTCGGAGACGTTTATGAAAAAGGATGTAGAATTCGTACCAGGCTGTTTCTACTTAAAAGGTTATAATAGAGAGCAAGCCCTACGGTCTGTAGGTCATGGCTGGGCACGATTGATTCATAAAGTATTTGATAAATTGGAAGAGTATCCTAATATTATTATTGATACGGTGAAAGAGAAATGGGGTGGACTGCGTATTTATACCGCACCCATGCATGAAGATTTTGATAGGTTTGTTATTAGTGTCGAACTAGAAAGTTTCAAGATTTGCGAAGAATGCGGTAGACCGGGCAACCTTCGTTCCCGACATGAAGTTCTTCCAGACTACAAAACACTATGCGATTTCCATGCTGATGGCTTACCAATTATTACTCCGTGAGGAAATATGGGCGAGATTAATTTTACCTTTACAGGTAAGATGAGTATATTGATTGAAGTGGAAGAACATGGGCCAATCGTATACAATGTGAATGACTTGCAGGTAGTAAAAGATGTTGTGGGAATTATACTGGATGCAGTAAATGATACTACGCCCGTGAGTTCTTATAATAAGAAAGAACAAGCTAAATTTACCAAGATACTGGATGGGTTTACGTGAGCAAAAGAATTAGTTATAGTCAATATTCAATGTGGGAAAACTGTGCACATGCATGGAAACTAAAATATGTGGACGGCCACAAACTGGATGATACGTCTATTCATACCATTTTTGGTACGAGTATGCACGAAGCTATCCAAGAGTGGCTGGACGTTCTATATAATAAAAGTGAAACGATGGCAAAGACGATGTACCTTCACGACGGATTCAAAGAAAAGCTTTTGAATCTTTTTAAAGAAAATACCGTCGTGAATGAATCGGGTGAGAAAATCTTTCTTGCCGATAAGAAAACACTCATGGAGTTTTATGAACATGGGTGTGGAATCCTTACATATATCCAAAATAATTATAAGAAAATATTCCCAACAGAAAATACCAGACTTTTTGGAATTGAATATGAATTAAATGCGGAAGTACGTAAGGGCGTTAATTACGTGGGATACATTGACATCGTGACCCATAACACGGTGAGTAATCAATACGTCCTGTATGATTTGAAAACGTCACGTTCGGGGTGGACGGATGCACAGAAGAAAGACCCGACGAAGGTAGGACAGTTGCTCTTGTATAAGAGATTCTTTTCTCAGCAATTGGGTATTGATGAAAAGAATATTAAGGTTGAATTTGTTATTCTGAAACGTACAATTTTTGAGAATGCACAATTTACTATTCCACGAGTAAGTAAGTTCGAACCATCGAACGGTACTCCAAGTGTGAATAAGAGTTGGGACCGTTTTCAAAAGTTTGTGAGTACCGCTTTTAATTCTGAAGGTGAATATGTCCACGAACAAGGCGCATCACCCAGTAAAGAGGCATGTCGTTGGTGTAGTTTCCGAGATAAGCCCGACCTTTGTTCGTTTGTAGTAAAGTAAGACTATTTATATTAAATTAACTAGGAGAGGTTACATGAAGAAAGTTTTGTTGGTTTTGGGTTTGAGTTTGTTTAGTGGTATGTCCGCATGTAAGGTGACGGAAGTAGTAAAGACGCCCGTGGTGGCAGACTCCGTTACTACGATTACGGTAAGTCCAAATGCCTTTACGTTGACGGTGGGACAGCAGCAACAGTTTACGGCTACACTGCTTAATGCTGCCGGTGGTACCGTAACTGGTAAGACTGTTACGTGGCGCTCTTCTGACCCGTCACGCGCAACAGTAAGTCCATCCGGTGTAGTTACGGGTGTATCTGCCGGTGCAGTCATTATTTATGCAACGTCAGGTGATGTAACGGGACAGACTGTTGCCGCAGTTATTAATATTCCCGTATCCGTGGTAGTACTGACACCGAGTTCTACTGCACTGTTTATCGGACAGACTACTACGCCCCGAATTGAAATTAGGGGACCGAGTAACGAACTGCTTACGAATCGGTTTGTCGAGTGGACTTCACTCAATACAGCAGTAGCTACCGTAACGCAGTTGGGAACTATTACCGCAGTTGGGCCGGGTACTACGACTATTCGTGCAACCAGTGAAGGTAGGTCTGCAAATTTTACATTGACAGTAAATGTGGTTCCCGCATCAAGTGTAAGTATTTCAGCAACTAATAATTTCTTTATCGGTCGGTCAACACAGTTGTCGTTAAACATTCGTGACAGTGTTGGGAATTTACTGAGTACGGCTGGTCGTTCTGTTACATGGACAACGAGCAATCCATCGATTGCCACGATTTCAAACACGGGTGTAGTTACTGGATTGTTTACGGGTACAACGACCGTTGCGGCATTGGTAGACAGTCGATTGGCAACATTTAATCTTACAGTTGGAATTGTAGATATTGATACGATTGTTGTGACGCCAAGTGATACTACATCCCTGCGTATTGGATTTACTCGTCAGTTTAGCGCAACAGCCTTTGACCGAGATGGTGGTCGTATTGAAACTGCGGCATTGGCCGGTCGTACATTTAATTGGGCGTCTGATACACCGTCACTCTTGTCGGTATCGAATGGTGGATTGACGTTGGGCGTTGCAACTGGTGATGCAACGTTCCGAGTATGGATTGGTGACAAGGTTACTCGTCGTGGACTAAGGGTTACACCGTAACATTCTAAAGGTTTTGTTCATTCTTATGTCGAGATTTTGCAATGAACAAACTAAAATACTTAGTATTATTACTGGTAGTAGCTGTAACAGCATGTGAAGTGGTACGGGTTATTGAACCACCTGCGGGAGAGAAAACACCTGCTGAAGTAACCGATGTTGGATTTTCATTAGTTAGTTCCAATCTAGTGAGTAGTACCATTAGTATTAGAACTCGTTGGGCTAAGCCCACATCAGATGGATTGGGTGACCCGGAATATTATTTGCATACCATGACTGCAAATAGAACTGTTTCGGGCACCCTTCCAACGAGAAAACGTGTGAACGGATTTGTGGATACTGTTACAATCAGTCGTCCAGCAGTTACCGATACATTGATACTTACCTCTCGTGTATGGTCAGTACGCCGTGGGTTGGAATCAACAACTCCAGCACAAGGACAAGTAGTGATTAGAACTGCGGATGGTCCACCGCCACCACCTGATTCAATTCGTGTGGATACCATCATATTGACTGCACCGATTATTGGTGGAGCAATTAAAGTCGATGAATTCTTTACAAATTTACCAACCGATTCGAACAATCTAAAAAATTATCGGTCATTGTTTATTCGTGAAGAAGATGGAACAACAACTCTTGTGACGAAAAATATTACATTTATCACGTTGGTAAAAGAATAAGAGGTTTTTATGAAATGGTTATTTGCTACATTGATGTGTATTTGTTCATTGAATCTGAACGCTCAGCCGTCACCGCCGCAACAAATCAGTGCGGCGGTTTCGTTGATGTCTACGGTAAAACAAATTAGCTTTAGAGTAACATGGGTACAACCTCAAGCAGTTGATAGTACTATGATTCTGGTGTTCGTATCAAAAGATTCAGTGCCAGTAGTATATCGAAGAGCAAAGATGCCAGACACCGTATCATTTACGATTCCCGATGATACGACTACGTATAGGTTTATGATGGTAAATGTTCGCCGGGGATTGGTAAGTCTTCCAGCAAACGTCAATTTTTATTTCAACGCAGATGCTTACTACAAAGTCACCAGACTTCATGTGAAGCCAGATAGTGTGGTGGTGAGGGATACAACGGTGGCTGCACGAACGGTTCAATTCTGTGCGTTCATGGAATATAATGATGGTAGTATTGTGATGCGGGATAGAGATAGAACCATACCACAGTGCTTAACAGAATATGATAAGTTTCCGTTAGCCATCAGAAAGTCTACCGGTGCTCGTCTACGGAATGCAAATACCGTCTGTTTGAATTGGCAAGCGGTTGGTGGGGGTACGATACAAAATGAAACATGTTCAGACGATTAGTACTGCTATGTATTGGTGTCCTAACTTCTACGGCCACGCTGTCTTTACAAGGAAGCCCTATTAGAATCGTTTATGCTTATGATAGAAAATATATAGATAGTTTGGAAATTATAGTAAACAAAAATGAAAAAACCATTTACCAAAAAAACCATACGTTATTTACCAATTTTGATTCAACTAATAATATTAGCTATGCGACAAAGGCTGATACGGTTGAGGTAATATTACGAGGATATAAAAAGGATTTGTATTGCTTTCCTCACATAGATAGGTTATATTATCCTTTTAGAATATCGTATGGATTAAATTTTGAATGTGTAAAACTTAAAACTTAAGAGGAAGTATATGAAAGGAATATTGAAGTTAGCAGCAGTTGTAGGAGCAGTACTTATAGGTGCAGCATGTGCAGATGAAGGCCCAACGAAGCCATACACTGTATATTTTAAAAATGGAAAGTTGGATACCGTGTTTCTTCAAAAGACTGACACGTTGGTAAAGACAAAGACCGACACGGTAAACAATGTAATTGTTAGAACGGATACCGTTATTATTACTCGTACAAATACAGACACCGTAGTTAAGACAGTTACCAAGACAGATACGTTGCGATTAACGAAAGTCGATACGGTTCTACGGACTGTTACGAAAACCGATACAGTGCGATTGGTTCGCGTTGATACCGTCAATAAGATAGTTACTCGCCTCGACACGGTATATGTACCAAAGATTGTAACGAGAGTGGATACGTTGCGTATTACTAAGGTAGATACCGTGCGGGTTCCAACGATTGTTGTTCGGGTAGACACCGTTCGTATTACAAAGGTAGATACTTTACGCCTGTATTGTATGGCAGTAAATCCCGCAGGGAATCTGAATTGTAGTGATAAGAAGCCCTAATAATTTAGTATAACATACTACTTATATATGTGAGGATTGTTAGCGGCAGTCTTCTCATATATAACAAAATTACCCCTATGAGTAAGCTCAGAGTGCCGCTAACATTCTGATGTCTGAAAGTAGGGGTTTTGTTTTTCGGAGAAATAGTATGGCGTATGTGTATGGACATTATAAGGCAGATACCGGAGAATTATTTTATATTGGAAAAGGAACCGGTAATAGAGCGTGGGTTTTAACAGGACGTAATTCTTATTGGAATAATGTTGTAAATAAACATGGGGTTGAAATAAAAATATTGTATGATGGATTGACCGATGAAGATGCTTACGAAAAAGAAAAGGAAGTCATTGCAGAAGTGGGGTTGGAGAATCTAACAAATATTACGGAGGGTGGGGAAGGAATTACTTCGGACTTGGCTAAAGAGTTATTCGCACACAGGTGGAGTAACGATGAATATAGAAAGAAACATTTGGAAGGTGTACGCAAACGGTCAGAAAATCCAGAATGGCGTGAAATGATGAAAAGAATAGTACAAGACCCTGCATGGCGTAAGAAAGTTGACGCCAAGAATAAACAACAGGCGAAAGACCCAGAATGGCGTAGAAAACAAAAAGAGGGCGCTCAACAAAATAAAGAAAATGTAATCAGAAACAAGAAAATATCCGAAAAGGTAAAATCTTATTGGGACAATAATCCAGACGACGACCGTAATAAAAGATTGGCAAAAGACCCAATGTGGCGTGAGAAAGTGACTGAGAAGAATAAACAAATGGCACAAGACCCCGAATGGCGTAGAAAACAGAAAGAAGGTATACGATTATATTGGGAAAATAAACGAAAACTGAAACAAACTGAGACTTGACATTCTAGGCGGAATGTGTTATATTTCTTATATACTAATAAAGGAGATTATATGTCAATACTTTTGCTCGGGGATGTGCATGGTGATTATCGTATTCTACAAATGGCAGTCGATGAGGCAATTGAGCGCAAGGCATCTGCTATTATTCAAGTAGGTGACTTCGGATTATTCCCCGGCAACGAGCAGAAATTCTATCAAGTCTGTCAATCAGATATTCCTATTTACTTTATTGATGGTAACCACGATGACTGTACTCGCTGGCAAAATTACGATGGCGTTGGAAAAGTGTTCGGAAATGCTAATCTCTATTATGTGCCGCGAGGTTCGGTTCTGGAACTAGACGGTCGAACGATTGCCTTCATGGGCGGTGCCGCAAGTATTGATAAGCACTGGCGTCTAAAGGATGGTCATCATTGGGATATGAACGAGGAAGTTACTCAGGTCGATGTAGATAGGCTATTGAAGAACGCGGAAGGAAAGAATATTGATATGTTCATTACACACTGTCCACCGCAGACTATGATTGACGAACATTTTGACCCACGAAATAAGCTCTGGTTTGGTGTTGGTTTAGATTGGCATGACCCATCACAGACGTTCATTGAAGAAGTGTGGCACAAGCTTGGTACTCCACAGATTTACTCTGGTCATATGCATCGTCACGTAGAAACATCGGTGGCAACGATTCTAGACATTAATCAAATTATGGAGGTTTGATGACTCGCACCATTCTTTTTGCACTTGTATTCGTTATTGTGGGATGTATGGACAAAAGCAACCCACGTAAGGGGACCGTGTACTGCCCGAGTGCCCCGCCCGTTGTCGTGGATAGCGCCGTCCATCATTGGAATGACCGTGACGGGTTGTATGTGTACACCACACAAACGTCTACTGCGTTCCCGCTTCGTTTCTCACCATCATGTTCGTTCCGGTGGGGTGGTGTATGACCGAGCCGACGAGGGAGCCGGAGGTGATTGCGCTACTTCGCAATCGTCCCGAAGGATTCAACGCGCTGTATAACGCCGACGAATCGTATCTGTGTCAGGGTGATGACGTTCTCGCCGCCTACGACGCCATCGTGGCCGAGCGGGACGAGGTTACGGAAGCACTCACTGTGCTTCTCAACTCGCACAACGAAGAAGTCCCGCGACTCCGCACCCGCATCGCCGCGTGTGAGCAAACACTTGCATTGATGGCTATTGCACTACCTGACTTCAAGTGGGCGGCATGGCTGCTACTCCATGCTGCGAAGCAGGGAGTGAACGAACACCGGTCAATGATGGACTCTCAGAGTATCATCACACAGCATATTGAACGAATTGAGGATGCACTTAATTCCACCATAACCGCGAAAAAGGATTAAATATGGAAAACCCGATGGTGAACTATCAGAAAATTATTGCAGAAACAAACAGTAAGATGTTTAATGTGCGTGATGAGTATAAAGAAAATACTCTGGAACAAAACCAGAATATTTGTAAGTCTGACCGACTACCGTTCTCTGTTGGAATGATTAACGTGACCGGGGACTTGAACATTGGAATGGCCGTGCGGTCGGCGTGTTTACTTGGTGCAGAGAACTTCTATATCTTCGGACGAAAGAAATTTGATTCTAGGTCCACGGTAGGCGCGGAAAACTATATCAATATCCAACAGTTTGTATTTGATGACCCTATCAACGCCGACGAAGATATCTATCAAAAGGTTGTAGATTTATATTTGGAAAAGCATGATATCATTTTGTGTGAACATGGTGGGCATGAATTGGGAAGTTTTTCGTGGAAAGAATTTATTGACGATAGTTACAATGTCGGTATTAATGACGAATTTGATTCTCGGGTAATAAAGGTAGCCAGAAATGATAAGTATACCCCTCTGTTCTTGTTCGGCAGCGAGTCACATGGGTTGCCAACGTGTCTTGGAGAAAATTATGATTTCATGAAGGTGAGTATTCCCCAGCGTGGTGTACTCAGAAGTTTTAATGTCAGTGCCGCTATGAATCTAATTATTTGGGATTATATTAAGGAAACGCATCTATGAGCGAACCAGAAGCAATTACAGAACTCCGTAAACGAGTAGAATACGCAAAAGAAATGAATGAGCGGTCCCCGACGTTTGGCAATCACAAACTGGGAGTATTTCTGACCGACTTATTACAGGCGTATGACGATGCCGTAGATTCAACGGGCAAGCATCACATTGACCGTGTGTGGGAAGAATACCATAAAATCAAAGAAGAATTGGCAGACGAACGCAGTAAGCGGAAGCAGATTGAAGAGTTGTATGATAATTTGAAAGCCGATGTTGCTCCACTCATTAAAGCCGCAAAGGAATTGAACGAGAGTTACGAAGATGCTTATGTGATAAACAAGGTTCGGAGAGCGGTGAAGTATCTCTAATTAAATCTTATATAATACCCCACTTGACAACGGTGGGGTTTTGTATTATATTTAGGTATACTTAACAAGGACGGAATCTAATGGGCGGTATTATTGAAGAAACAATTAAAGCATTACTTGGGCTGGCTATTGTACTGATTATACTCGTTGGAGTAATTGCCTTTTTTATTGGGAGGATGACCGCATGATGCATAGTATCATGCGCCATCTGAAACGGAAACACGGTGCTCTCTATACTCAACTTGTCTGGATGGAACCGATGGGAGCACCGACATGGTGTGTGTGGGTCACGCCACATAACATTTATCCAAAACCGAATTTTAGTTACGAACTCTCCCGCTCATCCTCCAAGTGGATGGCACTTTATAAAGCACTGAAAACTCCTGTGAGGGAATCATGAAAGTTGAAATTGAATTGTCGTTTGACCAGCTTGAACATATCATGCGAACGGAACTGATGTATCAGCGAGACAATATGCGGCATTATCTGAATCTTGCAAATGATGGAAATAGTTCACGTTTCTTTTCTAATGATATTGAAGAAGAAAAGAAAGAACTTCGTAGACATATGGACGCATTAGATTTGGTTCTTCAATATTACACGGTGCCAGACGATAGGAAGTATGACTAATGCAATTTGGATTTAAAGATAATTACCTAGGTTATTATAATAACGCAAACAAGGAACCAATCATGTATTCATATACCAGCACCACACAGACAGTTCCCAATCTTGAAGAAATTGAAATTGCTCTACAGCGTACCAATGAACTCGTACAGAATACAGTCCATCCGTCCCATGAATATATGGCACAGGTGTTCCGTAGTATTTATCCCCATGTGTTGAATGCGGTGATGGCGTATGAATATGAAGAGGTTGAAGAAGAGGAGAATGAAGATGCCTAAGCTACGTGAATATAATGGTGTGGTGTATAAGGATGGGGAGTGGTATAACGAACATGGTCTATCCTACCGGAATGTGTTTCAAGCACTCAGTATATTTTTTGAAGATGCGGTTGATGAAGACCACATCGCACTATTAGATTTGAAGAATAATCCATATGAACCAATCCAGACATTAGAAGATGTGGTGAATGAATGGAATGAAGCCGAATGGGTAAGGCAACGTGAAAGTGAGTATGCTTTGCAAGAATTGTGTAAATATATCCGAGAAGCATTTCCAGACATTGACAAGCCGTTTAGTGACACGCTTGGAGAAAAGACGATGGTTGCCGAGTATAATACGGTACAGGACCACGTTGATGCTTTGGTGAGAATGGGTGCAAAGTATTATTCTGGTGAACATCCGTTTATGGAAGGATACCCACGATTGGTTCTACCGAAGGTGAAGTGATATGGATATTATATTAAAGAAAGCCGAAATGTTTGATAGGTTGGCAGAATCATTGGAAGGCGTAGAACATCTACTTCTCACCACAGGCCATCCAGAGTTTGGGATTGAGTGTTCCATTACCATTGGTGATGATTATGTCACGGTGATTAATCAGCCTGACGAAATCACGGCTATCATTGCTGCCCGTCGTGAATTGGATTATCAAAAGATTGTGGACGATGGGTTGAAAAAGATTGGTGAGTATAACAGTCAATTCTTTAAGAAAGATGATGAGGGGGATGAATGAGAACAAGACATGATGTTATACAAGAAGCCTACGACAAGAATGGGGCAGACCTCGTTGATACACTAGCTGACCGTATTCTGGAACTAGAAGAAAAGCTAGAACAGTATGAGTTGGCGAGAATGGCTGATGAAGACGCTGAATCACTTGGCGAGTTCCTAAATGAAATCGGGTTTACTCCTATCAAAGATGCAGTTGACCGTTATGAGCGTGACAAGAAGGATTGGCAACGTGAAGAAACGATGAATCGTAAATACGAAAATTGTATGATGCTCAAACCATTCTTGGAAAGCGTACAGAGTTATCAGAAAGAAGTGTATTGTGATGG
>Ga0315904_10000963_pt1 | contig 45592 bp, 37 predicted proteins | sample LakEriMetagenome_6_FD_203529 | JGI IMG/M metagenome (GOLD analysis project Ga0315904, IMG submission 203529) | Freshwater fungal communities from buoy surface, Lake Erie, Ohio, United States - Buoy 12 MA120 | ecosystem: Environmental > Aquatic > Freshwater > Lake | place: USA: Lake Erie, Ohio...
AACCACGTTTCTCGTAGAAGTCGCCAACGTTCAAAACAAAGGAAATCATTTCCACGGTGTCTGGCGCGATGCAAAGAATGATTTCGGAAGAGATATTCTAAGCGGGCATGTGCAGCATGAGCATTGAAAACAAATCTTAAATCTTAAAAAATAAATTCGAACCACAATCGTAGCGAAGCGGAGATGGCCGGACTGTATTTTCATAATTTCTCCGGCAAATAGACGCGGATGAACACGGATCGAATTCTATGATTTTAGGTTCTTATTGATAAATGACTTCAATTAACTGTCCAAATTAAGAAGGATAAGAAGGAATATGGAATTTGAATTAGAAACAGGGAGTATCATTAATTGTGCTTTCGAGATTTTAAATGAAATGGGGCATGGTCTTTTGGAAAAGCCGTATGAAAATGCTTTGTGTGTTGAATTCGGCTTGCGCGATATTTCCTTTGTGCAACAGCCACGTTACGACGTGATTTATAAAAAGATAAAAGTTGGAGAGTATATTCCAGATCTCATCGTGTTAGATAAGGTTGTGGTGGATACAAAAGTCATCGACCGGATTACAGAGCATGAACTTGGACAAATGCTCAATTATCTCAAAATTACTAATCTGCCTGTGGGGTTAATTTTGAACTTTAAAAGAAGTAAATTGGAATGGAAGAGGGTGGTGCTTAGTTAATTAAAGAAATGGAAGAACTAAACCCAATTTCCAAAGAATCCGATCCGTGTTTATCTGCGTCTATCCGCGGTTCTTCTTCGGACGAATGGATCGACGTCGGGACTTATCCTACATTGGATGAAGCTCACGAGCGTGCATTGGTGGCTCTGGCGATGGGGGAATCGATACGGGTTGAGCATGGCGATCAGCCGGGGGAATTTGATTTGCAGGTGGAGCCAGATGCGGTTGTGAAAATTTCCGAGGAGATCCGCCAATATGAAAAAGAATCAGAAATTGTTAGAATTCCAAAAATTATCCCGTCGAATTGGGCGAGGTATCCATCGGGTTGGGCGTATTACTCAGTCTGGGCGGTGGTTTTGATGGTGGTTTTTTACTATCAACAAACCCATCAAGAATTCACGGATCACGGGGCATCATCGAGCATAGGATTGATGAGAGACGGTGAATGGTGGCGACCCTTCACGGCCCTATTTCTTCACGCGGATCTCGGTCATATCATTGGTAATTTAGCGGGCGGTGCATTATTTGGCATGCTCGCCTCGAAATCCATCGGACCACTCAAAGCCTGGACGATGATTCTTTTCTCAGGAACTTTGGGAAATGTAATCACTTCGGTTTTGACATATCCGGAGTCCTTTACGTCGATTGGATCATCGACCGCGGTTTTCGGGGCGCTGGGTATTCTCTCAGGAATTGGCTTGGTGGAGAATTTGCGCGAAAAAGTCAGTATGCCCTGGGTGCGTGTTTTGGCACCATTATTGGCCGGATTTGTTCTGCTTGGCTGGCTTGGTGGCGGGACATCCGGCTCAAATACGGATGTTCTTGGTCACGTTTTTGGGTTCTTAGCTGGTGTGGTTGCGGGGATTGTTTGTCGTCATTTTGTGACAAGCGAGGCATTGCAAGAATTCTCGAAAAAGTCTAGCTAAGGCTGTGACTTCCACGGAAACACGACAAGACGGAGATGAGGCTCGCCTTTGGATGGCGGCGCTTTTCATATCCTTTTTGCTCAATGGCCTGCTGCTAGCGGGTATCACCCTTGAGGTCATTAGCTCAGAAATTAAGAAAAAAATTACGCTCCCGGCAATTGCTGAACAATCCATTGTCACGATTTCTCCAGATATGTTTGAGGTCGAGCCAGTGCTTGAAAATCCCAAACCCGAAGAATCTAAATCCGTTCGGACTTCTGACGATCAGGTCAGCCCGGTAGTTCCTGAAAGCCGTCGTTACATTGGTGAGCGCAATACCCAGGCAACGAGTGATCGCAATCCGACCCGTGATGATGTGACGATGCCATCACAAGCGGGTCGTGAAACCCGACTCAAGGAAGAAATCGAAACCACGGAAAGTCGATATCAAGATGGAAGGTTGGATGTTCCAAACCAAGCGGCACAACCAAGCCCGCCTGCAACGACACCTACTGAAATCCAAGATCCTACCACGCTTCCGGTTGAAACTACAAAAGGAGAAAAACAGCCGGATCCGGGTGATGCTCAAATTTCCCAAAACGCTATACGTGAAAAACTGTTAGATGGTCCGAATATCAAGGAAAAAGAAGTTCCTAAATCTGATGTGCAAGAAAACATCAAGCCGCGTGATGAGAAGAAAACTCAGAACGGCGATCCTCAGGATGTGGTGTTGAAAAAACCCATTCAGGACCCAACGTCAGCTAAGAAGCCGTCATCTGCTACATCAAATGATCCGGTGTTTCGCGGAAATCAGTCCAAGACAGCCATTCACGGTAGTATCTCACGCACTGGACGCAGCGCACTGGATGTGGTGGACACACCGTTGGGGCGCTACCATGCGATAATCAGTCGAGCTGTCGAGCTGGAATGGCAACGCAATTGCGTGAGACGGCGCGATTTCATCGTGCCTGGTTATTTAACAGCAAGGTTTTTTCTTGATGCGCAAGGTCGGGTGACGAGTGTGAATCTGGTCGGCGAAACCAAAAGCGACAATCTTCAGGAAATTCAAAAAGGTTTCACATTGGATTCGATCCGCGCAGCTGAGATACCGCCGATGCCTGCGGATGTTCGAAAAGAAATGGATGGCGATTCTCTCGAACTTATTTTCAACTTTTACTTCTAACAAATAAAATTACATGGATTACTTAGCGATTTCATTTACCGAGGCCCTTCTGAAATTTTTCAAAGATGGTGGAGTTTTTATTTATCCGCTTCTAGCATGCTCTATTGCGGGGATAGCGGCGATCGTATTCAAATTTCTATCGCTCTCTCGCGCGCGTATCGTGCCAGGTCCGCTTGAGACTATCCTTGATAACGCCACTGCATTAAAACAAGTGACTGAAGAGATTGAAAAGTATCCGAGCACGCTTTCACGTTTGGCTGCGGTGGCCATTAAAAATAAGGATAAAGACGCCACCAAGTTCAACCAAGCCGTTGAGGCAATGGCTCGCGAAGAGGCGGTGAAAATGCATGCAGGCATTGGTTTGTTGGATGTGGTGATTACCATTGCACCACTTTTGGGTTTGCTTGGAACCGCCTCCGGTCTTGTCACCATTTTCCAAGGACTAGGTGAAACCACCGACTACCTAGCCATCGCGCGTGGTATCGCAGAAGCACTCAGCACCACGATCTTTGGTCTCGTCATTGCAGTTCCTTGTGTCATCGCGCACAGCTATTTCATGCGACGCATCGAACAGCTCACCGCCCGCATGGAATCCATACTCACGGGCTTCACATCGATCTGCGCGAATTTAAAGTGATTCTCCGACCATGAATTTTTACCGTATCCAACGTAAAACCGCTCAGGTTCCTATCGTTTCGTTGATCGATATTCTGTTCATCTTGTTGGTGTTTTTCATTGTTACGATGACATTCAAAAAACCACGCGAGGTTTTGCAAATTGAGCTGCCCACGGTGAAGGAAATTGCCACTGGCAAAGTCGCCGATACGCGTTCAGTGATTGCAGTAGATGTATCCGGAAACATCACGCTCGATGCTTTGCCGGTGCCTGAAGGATTGTTGGGTTCGTATCTGACCGCATTCCAGAATCAAAATCCCGGACGCAAACTTGAACTGGAGGCGGATCGTCGTCTACCGCTGGAGCGCTTGTTGCAGGTTTGGGATGCGTTAAGTAAAGCGGGGATAAAAATCAACGAAGTTCCTGCGCGGATTAAAGCGGGTGGGGAGTAGGGGTTAAGTTGAAAGTTAGAGGTTATTGGTTACTAGGGGAGCTTTGTGCTCGTTGCGGTTATTTTTCTACGATTGTAGAAAAATCGCCTTCGCCACCGTTTTCCTTTCCCTCTCGCTTTTTGATGACCTAGTCTCTTCTCAGCATGACACCCGAACTCCGAGAACTCTTCACTTTTCTCTCTTTTCCCAGCGTATCGACCGATTCCAAGCATCGGCAGGATGTCCGCGATTGTGCGGAATGGATTGTTAGAAAACTTTCCGCGATGCAGCTCACCACCGAGCTTCATGAGACTCCGGGTCATCCAATTGTCATCGCGAGAAACAAACATCAGGCGGATAGAAAAACCGTTCTAATTTACGGTCACTACGATGTCCAACCAGCCGATCCATTAGAGCTCTGGCAGTCGCCACCATTTTCTCCTGAAATTCGCGACGGTAGAATCTGGGCGCGCGGTGCGACCGATAACAAAGGCCAAATGCTCGCTCACATCCTCGGTGTCGCAAAAACTCTCGAAGCAAAGGGCGAACTTCCCGTGAACCTGATTTTCCTCTTCGAAGGCGAAGAAGAAATCGGATCTCCCAACCTCGCACCGTTTCTCAAAAAGCATCGCGACGATTTGAAATGCGACATCATCGCGATTTCCGATACGGGAATGGTCGCACCTAATACCGGAACCCTCGGCTACGGCTTGCGCGGAATCACTTGTGCGGAAGTGAAAATCATCGGACCTGTTAGAGATTTGCATTCTGGAATTTTCGGTGGCGCGATTGCTAACCCTGCCACCGCCATCGCTCGCCTCGTTGCTTCCTTACACGATTCAGATGGCAAGGTCGCCATTGAAGGTTTCTACGACGAAGTTCGTCCGCTTGAAGCATGGGAACGTGAAATGTGGGCGAAAGTTCCAGGGCTTTCCGATGAGGATTATTTGAAGGTGACTGGTTCGCCCGCGTCCTTTGGTGAGCCAGGATACAGCTCAGCCGAACGTGTTTTTGCCCGTCCGACTGCAGAGGTCAACGGCATTGGTAGCGGCTACCAAGGCGAGGGTTCGAAGACGGTCATTCCTTCAGAGGCTTTCGTGAAATTTTCATTCCGACTCGTTCCCGATCAAGACCCACAGATCATTTTGCAACGTCTCAGAGTTCACTTAGAAAAACACTGCCCACCAGGCGTGAAACTCGTCGTTGAAGATGGTCACGATGGCAAACCCTACGCCTGCGATCCTCATTCCGATTTCGGCAAAGCCGCCCAACGCGCCTTGAAACGCACCTTCCCCGGTGAGCCCATGTTGATTCGCGAAGGTGGTTCGATTCCTATCGTCCAAGCCTTCCGAGAAATTCTTAACGTCGATACCCTGCTTCTCGGACTCGCTCTTTCCGATGCGCAGATCCATTCGCCCAACGAAAATTTCCCTATTGAAAATTTTGAAGCAGGAATTCGTTTGAATCAGGCTTTGTTAGAGGAGTTAGCGAAGTAGGTTGCGCCGCAGGCTTTGGACTGCTGGGATTCTTCCCAGCTTTTACGTGCAGCTTTGATCCTCTCAGCGATAGGTAATACGGGATTGATCCGTACAAACGAGATCACCCAAAAAGCTGCGGATCACCGCAGCAGTCCAAAGCCTCCGGCGGTCTGAAAATGGGAGCCTACTTCTTCTCCCCCACGATTTCTTTGACCTTGCCTTTGATGGCTTCTGCCCAGATGTCGAAGCCTTTTGGAGCGAGGTGCAAGTGGTCATGCATGACCTCTTTGCTGATGGTGCCGTCGGCTTCCAAAAATTTGGCGCTGATGTCCATGTATTCGACGTTTCCGCCTGCGAACTTCGAGATCAGTTTGTTCACTTCCATTCTCTTCTCACGACCTGGATTAGGTTTTTCACCAAGAGGTAATAGACTCAGCAGAAGAATCTTGGCCTGTGGTTGTTTGGATTGGATCAAATCGAGCACCGCTTTGACTCCTGCCGCGGCATTAGCCGGATCGGCATCTTTGGCCCACATGTTGTTGGTGCCGATCAAGACGACAAACATCTTCGCCTTGTAGTCTTCCAAGTCACCGTTCTGCAGGCGAAATAGAGCGTGTTGGGTTTGGTCGCCGCCGATGCCCATGTTGATCGCATTGTAGCCACCCCAGTGCTTGGTCCAGCTTTCACTTCCTCTCCAACGCGCAGTGATCGAGTCGCCGACAAAAACCAAATCGATTTTCCCCTCCATTTTTGTCATGTCGTCATCGATCCTTTTGCACTGTCCATTCCACCATGCCTCACCATTGGTTTTGGCTGCGATAGGGGTGGTGCTTTCCAATTCGGCGGCATGGGCGGCGAAGCCTGTGTAAGCTGCAAGAGCGATGAGAGTGAGAAGAGTTTGGAGTGGTTTCATGGGTGGTTTGTAATGGGTTCTAAGAAGAATCAGTTCGAAAACACACCACACAAGGCGAAAACGAGAGCAAGTGAAAAGGCAAAAAACGTGAATAAGGTGTTCGTAAATTGAATAGCTTGATTAGCTTGGAAAAGTGTAATTCCGTTGATTTTCACTCCCACCGTCATTCATGCCTTGGCGGTTCAAAATTCGCACTCTATCTTCTCGGGGGAGCGCAATTATGAAATAGAAATCAAACCACGGATAAACACAGATTCACACGGATCATCAAAAATGTGATGCATGACAAGCCGATCACTCACTGAGTAAAAAAATTTCATAGCAAGTATCTTAAAATCAGTGTCCATCTGTGTTCATCAGTGGTTCATTTTTCTTTCACGATTTAGTTCACAGCCACCCACTTCAATATATCAGTCTTCTACTCCCATCCATGTCCGAAACTCCCAAATCCGATTTCATCCGAGATATCATTGCCGAAGATCTTGCCTCGGGGAAACACCAGACCACGATCACTCGTTTCCCGCCAGAGCCGAACGGATACCTCCATCTTGGTCACGCGAAATCGATTTGTCTGAATTTTGGGATCGCACAAGAACATCCCGGCGCGAAATGCCATCTGCGTTTCGATGATACGAATCCTGAGAAAGAGGAGACGGAATATGTTGAGTCGATCAAAGCCGATGTGAAATGGCTCGGGTTTGATTGGGGGAGTGATCTCTATTTCGCGAGCGATTACTTTGAGTTCTTTTACGACTGCGCGGTCCATCTCATAAAAAACGGCCTCGCTTACGTCGATGAGGAAAGTCCCGAGGAAATCAAACTTCATCGCGGCAACGTTCAGACACCCGGAACGCCATCGAAATTCCGCGCGCGCTCAGTTGATGAAAATCTCGAAATCTTTGCGGCAATGCGCGCCGGAAAATTCAAAGAAGGCGAGGCGGTGTTGCGCGCAAAAATCGGCCTGACTTCATCGAACATGAACATGCGTGATCCGGTGCTTTACCGCATTATGCACGCGCATCACCACAACACCGGCGATGCATGGTGCATTTATCCGATGTATGATTTCGCGCATCCATTGGAAGATGCACTTGAGCACATCACGCATTCGCTTTGCACCTTGGAGTTTGAGAACCATAGGCCGCTTTACAATTGGTTCATCGAGAACTGCCCAGTGCCTTCAAAACCACGCCAGATCGAGTTCGCTCGCCTCAGTCTGACTTATACGATCATGAGCAAGCGCAAGCTGCTGCAACTCGTTAACGAAGGCCATGTCAGTGGCTGGGATGATCCGCGCTTGCCAACCATTTCCGGTATACGTCGTCGTGGTTATCCAGCTGAAGCAGTTCGGCATTTCTGCAAACGCATCGGCATCACCAAATACAACGGCACCACCGATGTCGCGCTGCTTGAATATGATATTCGCGATCATCTCAACACCCATGCACCACGTCGCATGGCGGTGCTTGATCCACTCAAAGTTGTCATCGAAAATTTCTCAGAAGAACCTACGGCAAATCTAGTAGTTTCGAATCATCCCCAAGACGAATCGTTTGGCGAACGATCGGTTTCGTTCTCTTCGGAAATCTTTATCGAGCGCGAGGACTTCCAGGAAGAGCCAGAGAAAAAATTCTTCCGCCTCGGTCCCGAGCGCTATGTCCGTCTTCGTGGCGGCCCTATCATCCTATGCACGGGCTTTGATAAAAACGCAGCAGGGGAGATCACCCAAGTTCGCGTGAAGCTTTTACCCGATACCACCGGCAAAGATTCGCCTGAGGGTGTGGTCTGCAAATCCGCGATTCATTGGGTCGATGCCGCAACCGCCGTCGATGCTGAAGTCCGACTCTACGATCGACTCTTTACCGTCGAAGATCCCGATGCCGCGGAGGGTGGTTTCCTTTCCGTGCTCAATCCAGATTCCGTAAAAACGGTCACCGCAAAAATCGAGGCATCCTTGTTTAACGAAGCAGCCGATTACTCCTGCCAGTTCGAGCGCAACGGCTATTTCATCGCTGACACCAAAGATCACATCGCTGGTAAAAAAGCGGTCTTCAATCGCACGGTTGCTCTAAAAGATTCGTGGGCGAAGGGGAAGTGATAATCTTCGTCCAATAAACTTGGCGAAACGAGTTCAAAGGTTAGTCTCACGGCTATGAAACGTTGTGGGAATCCAATAAGAATTATTTTCGGCAGTATTGCCATGATCATACAGTTTTCGTGGCTTTATGCAGCTGAGGACCAATCAAAGCCAAACATCATTCTTATATTTGCAGATGATCTTGGTTGGAAGGATGTGGGTTATCAGGGTAGCGATTTCATGGAGACGCCTGTGCTTGATGGATTGGCTAAAGAAGGCATGGTCTTCACCAATGCTTACGCTGCTGGTGGCAATTGTGCCCCGAGTCGCGCATGCTTGTTGTCTGGAAATTACACTCCACGTCATGGCGTTTACGCGGTTCGCACCACGGAGCGTGGGAAGAAGTCCGAGATGCGTCTTCTGCCAACTCCTAACAAAAGCGGCTTAGCAAAAGAAAATATCACGTTTGCCGATGCGATGAAGTCCGCGGGTTATGTCACAGGAATTTTCGGCAAGTGGCATCTAGATGGGCCTGATGGAGCAAGTCCTGAGGAGCAAGGATTTGATGTTGTATTTCAGTCACAGGGTGGCTGGAGCGGCAAAGAGGGCGATAATCCCAAAGGTATATTTTCGCTAACCCATGCGGCGGGAGAGTTCATGGAAAAGAACAAGGATAAGCCGTTTCTAATTTATTTGCCTCACTATGCGATTCACACCGAATTGAAGGCGCGTGCGTCCACGCTTGAGCGCTTCAAGGCAAAAGCTCCCGGAAAACAACATCATGATCCGCTCTACGCAGCTTGCACCTATGATCTTGATGATGGAATTGGCATTTTGCTGAAGAAACTCAAAGAGCTCGACCTCGAGAAAAATACCATGATTGTTTTCACAAGTGATAACGGTAGTACTAATCAATCATCCCAAGAGCCGCTGAGAGGAAACAAGGGAGCTTATTATGAGGGCGGAATTCGCGAGCCAATGATCGTTCGCTGGCCTGCGGCGGTGAAACCTGGAACAACATGTGATGTGCCTGTCATCAATGTGGATTTATTTCCCACATTTCTGGCTGCCGCTGGAGCAAAGACAGACAAACAACTCGATGGGGAAAGTTTGCTCCCGCTTCTCAAGCAGGAAGGATCATTTAAGCGTGAATCTATTTTTTGGCATTTCCCGGGTTATCTCGATCATCCTGTGATTCGTGGTCGTGATCTGGATGTGCGCACGGGCTTCCGCTCACGACCAGTTTCAGTGATTCGCAAGGGCGATTGGAAACTCCATCTGTTCCTCGAGGAGTGGCAGCTCGATGGCGGCAAGGATAAAATCGCTACCAATCGCGCAGTTGAACTTTACAACATGAAGGAAGACATCGGCGAACATAAAGATCTTGCGGATACTCAAATCCAAAAGCGTGATGAGCTGCTGAATGACTTGTTAGCATGGCATAAATCGGTGAATGCGCCGATCCCAAGTGAACCAAATCCAAGGTACAATCCTAACGCGACTGAGGAAAATAATACTCCTAAGAAAAAGCCCGCGAAGTGATGACAGACGCCGATCTAAACCAGCACCAATCCCAACGCGATCACCATTAAAACCGCTCCGATTAATTGCCTTTTACCGAGCGGTTCTTTGCAGCGTTTCACGAGAATCCAAACAAAAAAAACCGCCATCACACCACGTGAACTGTAGGCGATATTACTGAGTGCTGGCTCGCAGAATTTGCTAAACGCTAAGTTTACGAGTAAGGATTGCACACCAAGTGTAAAACCTGCCCCAATGACTGGTAAAGCTATATCGGTTTTTGTGAAAGTTTCACTAACATCTCTCCAACGTATCGCTAGCATTCCAACAGATAGCAGTCCTGAGGTTGCCATCATGATCATTAGCCATCTCGGACCACCTGATTCATCGCTCTTCCAACCTGTTAGAAAATCATTGACGGCAAAAAATATACACGCCAACAACGTCAGCCATAAGGTCAGGCGATTTATTTTGAGTCGTTCGAAAGTAGCGCCTGCTACCAGATAAACCGCCATGGTTGCGAGCACTGCACCACTTAGTAATCCAACACCTGCTTTTTCCAAGCCAACGCTAGCGGAGAGCATGGCGACCAATATGACTTTGAAACCCAGTGCCGAAGAATGCACCACAAGGTCGCCGCGCTGTACGGATTGGATTGAAAACCATTGCCCCCAAAAAAATAGGAATCCGTTAAAGATAGCTAACGCATCGTATTTCTGAAATGGAGCACTGAAGTCAGGTTTCAGATAGATCGCAAAAATGATAAAAGTCAGGACATTCGCGCAGCCTAATAATATGGGAAGACGTGCACCCAAGCGTGAAGCCCGCTGCACCATCACTCCAATAATCGGATGCAATGCCGCACCCAATAAAGGTAAACCAATAGCTCCAGACCATGCATCCATGTCGCTGGCTAATCTCTTACCGCCTCTTGGTCAATCATTGCATGCTGTGCGAAGTTTACTGGGCAGGGACGCCAAGGATAGGCGTCCCTGCCTGAGACTGTCGCTACTACGCCTATAAGCGTTGGCCTGCCTCGAGTAACTTCGCTTTGAGTTTTTCGTAATCCACATCTTGGACGGCGGCTTTGCTTTTGATTGCCATGCTGGCGGCCATGCCTGCGCTTTGGCCAAGAATCATGAACACGGGTTCCATGCGGATGGAGCCATAGGCAACGTGTGTAGCAGACAAACAAACCGGAACCAGCAGATTGGTGCATTCTGATTTTTTAGGAACGATGGAGCGGTATGAGATCGGGTATGGCTTTCTGCATGGATGACCAAATGCGCCTTCGTTTCTAACAACATCCTTGCCATCGATTTTCACAACGGTGCGCTGGCAGGGATGCGAGTCCATGCTATAGGAGCCGAGACCTATAGAATCTGGTGCTGCAGTTTTCGCCTCACAGTCATTTTGGGTCATGACGTAATCCGAAACCATGCGTCGGCCCTCCCGGACATAGAGATGGTGGGGCCAATGTCCGGTTTCCTTGAATTCATCTGGGCATAAACCGAAGGTGTTCACGCGCTCCCTGAGGCTTTCCGGTACTTGTGGATCATTCGCGAGGAAATACATGTATCCTTGTTGGTAGCTGAGGTGCTTTTGAAAAAGACTTTCACGGATTTGATAGAGCTCATTGAGCGGCACGCTGAGTCCACGGCGTGGTGTTGGGAGTTTTTCAAACGACACGGGTTCAAATGTCCCATCCGGCCAGCGATGGCTGCCATTTACCAAATTGGAAGACATGCTGCCAGCGTTGTTGCTATCGCCATTGCGCATTTGGACTGGCCCATCAGTCATTGGCTTAATGGTATAGTTTAGCGTCCATTTGATATCCGGATTCGCATGCATAAAACGCGCAAGTAACGTGTATTGAATGGCATCGTAATCCTTCGGCTTTTGAAATGAAATTTTCCCATTTTTGTTAGAAAGTCTCATTCGGAAATTGTATGCCTGAACCCGATAATCCCCCTCGCCGGGTTTGCCGTAAGAATCCGAAGAAATTCCCGGAAGCAGTCCAGACTTCGAATCCTCTGGATTAAGGTAGGGACTGACAGCTAATCCACAAAACTGATAGACAGTCTGCCATGAAACATTTTGCCATTGTCCGTTTAGCGATTCCCCGAATGCGGCAACGGGTTCACGCCCGACGCGATACGAAACATTTGCCGCAGCAAGCAAATCCCCCTCGTAAGTGGAATCGATAAAAACGCTTGCTTTGATCGTTTTGCCCGATTCAAGGATGATGGAAACGATGCGATCGTCATTCATTTGAAGCGATTTCAAAAAACTGCCATACATGATAGTTGCACCAGCCTCATCGAGCATTTTCAGATAAAGCGTCTCGGCTTCCGAAGGACTGTAATCGACCAGCTTGCCGAGTCGTTTATAAAACTCCAAAGCCAAGCCGCCGATGCTGTCTTCTTTACCAACATCTGTTGCCGTGAGCCCGCCTGAGGTCATTCCTCCGACGTGTTGGTTTTGTGAAATGAGAATCACTTTCTCTCCCAACTTTGCGGCTTGGATCGCAGCGGTGACGCCAGCTGGGGTGCCGCCGTAAACTGCGATATCATATTGCATCGTCTCAGCCTTCCCTGCTTCGGTAGGACGATAATAGAATAGCTTATCGTTTCTTGAAGTTTCTGCCTGCGTTTGATGAGACGTTAACACGCAAACTAGCGATGACATGATGAGAACGAGAGATCGGCGTGGAGTCATGAATGGTGATGGCTAGGGTTGCTGTGGTGTTTTACCATTCGTAACTTGGTGGATTATCACGTTGAAGCGAATTTCTATGATCTTTCGGGTTATAGTAAGAATAAAACATACACTAGACGGTCGGATAAATAGGAGACATATTTTCTGCGTTACCAATAGGTGACGTAGTTTTCTTAACCAAGACAGATCTCCGATTGCGTCCCGTTTCCCGGGGGGGATAAAATGGCCAATGCAAATTGGCCGGGACGGGGCGCAATTCGGTATTCTGTTTTTCAGCACTCGACTCATCCATTAAGGTGAGTTTTTTGCTTTATTGGGGCATGGGTTTTATTGTTATCTTTTGGGTAACAGATGCCATAAATCAGTCACTAGACGAATCATGAAATTTGGGCAATTTAGATGTTGTTACGACAAACTTCTGTCGTGATTGCAGACATTCTCTGGGGCTAGCTCCACAAAAAATTTCGAATTGCGCCCCGTTTCCCGGGGGGGATAAAAGCCACGCAAGTGGTGGAGCGGGGCGTAATTCGACTCTTTTGATGAAATGTAATTGGCAAGCTCTTGCTGCAGGATTAGCTCGTTAATTGAATCCGTGGGTGACAGCAGGCAGGTGATGTGGGATGAGTCTTTGCGTGGACGATCAAGTTGCGTCCGTCACTCAATTTACGGATTTTATGTTTACTGGACTGGTCGAATTATTGGGAAACGTGGTTTCACTGGAGAATCACGGAGAGCAAGCGTGGCTGACATTGGCTATCCCGTTTGCTGCGGAATTGCAGCTCGGCGATTCGGTGGCGGTGAATGGCTGTTGCTTGACTGTGGCAGAACTCGGTGAAGCCGGTGTGAGATTTGATGTATTGGCGCAAACCTTACGAGTGACTTCTTTGGGGCAGTTGAAAGCGGGTTCGATCGTAAACTTAGAGCGCGCGTTGCGAGTGGGAGACCGATTGGGTGGGCATTTCGTCCAAGGTCACGTTGACGCAATCGGAAAAATTCTTTATCTCTCGCAAAACGGTCAAGATCATGTGTTAGAAATTTCACTCCCTACAGAGATCGGGCGTTTGTGTGTTTCGAAAGGCTCGATTTCGATCGATGGTATTTCTCTCACGATAGCAGATTTGAAAAATGAATCGGCTGTTTTTTGGATCACACCGCATACGTTTTCGCACACGAATCTTAGCTCGGCAAAAGTTGGCGACAGTGTGAATTTAGAAGCCGACATGTTAGCAAAACACGTCGCCGCCTTGATGGCGAAATCCTAAATTTCTGGTATCTGGTTTCTTTGTTCTGGCCTCTCGATCAAAGATCTTTCACGCACCGAAATCCCGTGTGATTTGCCGGCGAGTCTTCTTCCATCGAGTGACGGGCGGCAGGGCGGTAACGCATGCAATAGGAGATGTGGCAGAGAAAGGATCCTCCTTTTGTGACGTGGTGGGCGGCGCCCTGGCCTTTGCGACCGCTAGTACGGTTGAACCATGTCTCAGGACCTTTGGGATCGCATGATTCGCATTTGCTTGGGTATTCGGGATCATAGAAATCCGAGCAAATTTCCCATGCGTTGCCAGCCATGTCGTAGAGGCCGTATCCATTTGGTGCGAAGGCTTTTATAGGCGATGAACCGACAAAACCATCCTCACCGCTATCTCTGTTAGGGAATTCGCCATGAAACGTATTTGCCATCCATTGACCATCCACTTTCATCTCATCTCCCCAGACGTACATTTTCCCAACCAGTCCACCACGTGCTGCGAATTCCCATTCAGCTTCGGTAGGTAAACGTTTGCCTGCCCATTTTGCGTAAGCGGAGGCGTCTTCGAAATTTACGCAGACAACTGGATGACTGCCTTTGTTAGAAATATCCGATCCCTCGCCGAGCGGCTGGCGCCAGTTCGCCGTATGTTCCCAGCGCCACCAACTGAGTGCGGAACTGGGATCCTCTAGGCTACCCTTGAATTCTTTAGGGGGTGTGAAAACGATGGAACCCTGATGAAAAGGCGGTTTTGGTAAATAGGGTTTGGCCTCTTCTGGAAAATCTTCAATTTTTGCCTCACGTTCGGCGTAAGTGACATAGCTAGTGGCTTTCACGAAGGCCGCGAACTGATCATTGGTGACTTCCGTTTCATCCATCCAGAAACCCGTGACTTCGATTTTGCGAATCGGGGATTCTTCTGGGAAATATTTGGTGCCGTATGGGGTTTCGAAATCGCCCGCAGATCCCATGCTTGTCTCACCTCCCTGTATTTTGATCATTCCGTCCTTTTTTTCGTGGGTTGGGACGGAAGATGACTCATTTTTCCCGCAGGAAGAAATTACAGCAGCGAAGGCTGCGCAGAGGATAGTTCGGGATAGTTTCACGGCAAAAAGCTACGCATACGCCCGATTCTTTTCATCATAAAAATCTTCCCTTCCTCTGATACAGGAAAAATGGCTATATCTCTGCAAGCGATGAAAGCACGACTTACCAAAGATTTCCGATTCGAGGCAGCACACACACTTCCAAGTCTGCCGGATGGGCATAAATGCCGGCAAATGCACGGTCATAGCTTCAAGGTGGAAATTTCCATTGAGGGCGAGGTCGATCCCGCTATCGGTTGGATCTATGATCATAAATTGATCTCCAATGCCATGAATCCGCTGCTCGAACAGTTGGATCATGCTTACTTAAATGATATCGAAGGACTGGAAAGTCCGACCATAGAAATCATGGCTGGCTGGTTTTGGAAGAAACTCGCGCCCCAACTCCCAGGTCTAGCCGAGATCGTTATTTTTGAAACCCCGACCGCCCGATGCTCATTCAAAGGTGAGTTTTAGGAGCGGAGAGCATGGAGCAAAGAGCGGAGAGCGGAGAGCGGAGAGCATGGAGGGATAGGGGAGAGGGGAGAGGGAAGAGGGGAGAGGGAAGAGGGAAGAGGTAGAGCTAATTGCTCAGTGGAATTGAGAAAAATTCATCATGTGAGAAATAGTCTTGCGCAGTGGCGTGGCTTATATCAATTTCCCCGCCCCGTAACGGGACGTAGCTCAGCCTGGTAGAGCGCCTGCTTTGGGAGCAGGATGTCGTCAGTTCGAATCTGGCCGTCCCGACTCTTTGATAATCAACGACTTAGAGAAATTCTAAGTCGTTGATTTTTTTTGGGCACTCACCCAACACTCACTTTATTCGAGTATGGGACTGATCCCATTGGTGTTGAAGGATTGGCGGCGAATTTTCAGCGGCGGGTTCTGATTTAGATACCTTAGCAGAAAATCCCAAGTTCTACCACATTCAGATTTTCGACTCGCGCTAAACATCAGCCGAGATAGTTTGATGCCAAATGGATCCAAACAACAAAGCAACACCACCTGAAGAGCCTGAACAGCCTGCTATTTCTGATGACGACTTTGACGAGCCGCTTGGCGAACGTCAAGCGGAGGCGAACGACGCCATCGTCTGTGAAGGAGGATGTCAGTAAGCACGCCAATAGACTTGCAGATATTTGATCATGGAAAAACCCAGGCAAATGATTCCAAGCTGGGTTCTTTTAGTAGCCGCAATTTTGTGTTTCGTCGCGATTGCTGATCTTCCCTATAGCTACTACAGATTTCTCCGTTGGGCTGTTTGTGCCGTGGCGATCGTATCAGCGGTTCAAATGCACCGTTTCAATCGACAAGGTTGGGTCTGGATTCTCGGAACCGTTGCCATCTTGTTCAACCCGTTTGTTCCAATATCGTTTGAGAAATCGACATGGCGCATAGTCGATGGTGCAACAGGTGTTGTCTTTCTCTACGTTTTAAGATTTTGTTTGGGTTTTAAAGAGAAAGATAAATCATGAGCTATTTCAAGTTCCATTGTCCGCACTGTGGTCAGAGAATCGAAGCAGCTTTGAAGTATGTGGGTTCTCAAAAAGAATGTCCGACATGTGGCAACTCGTTTGTAGTTCCTATGCCTGCCGAGAAAGCATCTGAATCAGCCGGAGTAGATCTCGCACAATGGATTGATCCGGAGATAGCGCTCATGGAGGCGGAATTGGAAAAAATGAAGGCTGAGTTGGCAGATCTAGAGACAGAGCAAGCCGAGCTTGGCCATCTCATCAGCCGATTCCAAGCTGCACACAATAAAGCACTTGGTGAGCGCCTTAGGAAATTACTAAAGCTTCGCATGCAAGCCCTTGAGCGTGAGATTAAAACCAAACCGCAGAAGCAGGCGGCGTATGAACAGGCAAATCGCGATTTCGAGGAGTTCGAAAAAGATCAAGAAACTCAGAAAAAATCGAATGCCAAATCTGATTGGAATCTTACCAAGGAGGAACAAAACGAACTCAAAAGCCTGTTCAGAAAGGGTTCTAAAAAATGTCACCCGGATTTGGTGCCGCCGGAGCATCATGATGCAGCAGCACAAATGTTTCGAGAGCTGCGAGAAGCTTACGATCGCGGAGATTTAGAACGACTGAGGCAGCTAGTTGAAAAGGCAGAATCCGGGTCATTTCTAACTTCAGATCAGATTGAAAAAAACGCCGAACTTAAAAAAGAGCAACTCAAGGCTAAAATTGCAGGATTGTCTGAAGCGCTGGAAAAAGCCCAAAAAAATGTCGATACGATTAAATGTTCTAAAACCTATAAAACGATGATGGATAATTCTGATTGGTCCTCGCTATTTGAGAAACAGGCTTTGTTATTAGATCATGAAATTATCAGTCTGACGAAGAATAACGAAATACAGCAAGATGACACCTGAGCCAAATAATAATCTGATTACCACTGAAACTGACTCGCTTATTCAGATAATGGATCAGCGTTTAGATCTTTTGAGTCGCATACTAAAGGAATCTGAGGAGAAGAATCAAGAGGATGCATTTTTGGAATCGTTTAAAGAGTGGTCAGAGCCTATTGTTAGAGAGATAAGACTTACAAAGAATGGGGTTTGTTGGGGTATCTTGGAAATATGCAATGATAATACGGTAACGATTAAGAGTCAAAAAGATGGTTTTCCATCAGCAATTTTGCATATTACTGCTGGTGCAGCTTTCACGCACTTAGACAAATCCGATAAGAAAATTTTCAACTTATGGGCTGGCCTACCAGAGTATGAGTGGAATGAATTACATTACTCCGAATTTGCATTTTCGTTTTTACGTTGGCTCTCGATTCCTAATTCATTTTTTGATAATTCAGAAAATCTTTCTAAAACTCAGAAATGGTTAATTGAAAGTGGTGATTTGACTTGGGAGACTAATGAATTCAACGATGCAGTAACTGATATTTTCGTTAGAATGTTTAAAAAAATGCCATTTTAATTAAGATTTTTAACAAACGAGAAAACACATGAGTAAAACCTACGAAATACAGGAAAAGTGCCCGACATGTAATACGCCATTCAAAATTACAATGTACAGATCGATATGGGGCGAAGTTCCTGAAAATCGTGAACTCGTTATGTCGGATTCTATCAACCGCACAACGTGTAAAGCCTGTGGGCTGAACATAACCATACAAGCATCATTATTTTATACGAATGGACTAAGCGCGTTTGCCGTATGGTATGAGCCTGTTCCTGATCCACAGATTGATGCAGATCAGCAGTTACATACGCTGTTTGGTGGTGCTAGCTTTTATTTGGCAAAGGCACCCCGAATAAAGGATTGGAAGGAATTTAAAAATACCATAATCAAATTCGAAACAGGCCAACTAGGAGGCGGAACTCCATTTCCAAATGACATGAAGCCAAAAGAAAGTTGATAGTAAGCGCAAATAATCAACCGCCATTTAATAAATCCAACGCCTCCGCGGCCGACATTTGAATATACTCATGCTCCTCCTCAACATAATCTTCATGCGGATTGATATTGAGAATCGCGCAATTCGGATTTGTTTCTCTGCATTGTGACAGAAGCTGCGGAAGCACAGCCACTTGCCCAGAGCAACCGATCACCAGAATCGTATCCGGTTTGCGTTTGATGAAATCTTCCACCCATACCAGTCGGCTTCCGTAGGGTTCGTTGAAGAGGAGAATGTTAGGGCGGATAGCTGGATCATCGAAGGGAGGGATGTGAGGAAAAGGCACGGTGCGGTCTTCCCAGATTTCCTGTTGGTTTTCCTCGCTCCATCGACGCAGAATTTCATCCCGCATTTCTGGGTAAGACATGAGTTTTAAATCTTCTGAAAATTGATCGTCTTCCGTGAAGCTCTTGGTTCTGGGTCGTGCCAGTTGCCAGAGGCTTCCGTGGAGTTCCGATACCCGATCACTCCCAGCCTTCTGATGAAGACCATCGATGTTTTGGGTTGCGATCAGGAATTCGGAAAATCGCTGCTCCTGTTCCCATTGGGCAAGAATCCGGTGAGCGGCATTTGGCTCCGCGTTCTGACATTGAAGCCTGATCTCTTCGATGTGTTTCCAGATTTTATCCCGATCTGCACGTAAACCCTCGGCGCTCATGATGGAGGGCAGATCCGGATTGTTGTTATAAGCTCCATTCGTTCCGCGATAAGTCGAGATTCCGCTCTCAGCAGATATACCTGCGCCCGTAATCACCAGCAGTCGCTGGGTTTTACTGAGTATCTCGGCACATCGGTTGATATTATCCATGCTTTCTATTAAGTTATCGGTTCATCATCTGAACTGTCGATGCCGATATACTTCAAGATTGCTGATTCTCAATTTTAGCATTGGATCAGTATTTAGTGATAGGACGTAGGCGATGGTTTCTGAATTCGTAAGCGCCTCAGCCTAGTCTATGCGCGTAGTTTCGAAGTCCCTGATCTGAGGGATTCGATGGGCGTGATACAACAACTGAAACGCTGCCCCCCTAGAGATGAGGTGTTTAAATCGCTCTCTGGCTAAATTACATGTTGGGACCCTCAATGTACTTTCGTACTGTAGGAACGTGAAATCGTTTGATTCCCTTGAATTTGACACAAGGAAACGAGTCATCGTTAGTCCATTTATAGACTGTGGAAGCATCAACGGAGTAGATTTTAGCGATCACACTGGCTTTCACTAAATTATCGTCAGGGTTTAGGGGTGGTTGGGTCTTGCTTTTTCCATTCGAAGACATGGCGGTGGCTTAGTCAGTGCCCGGCCTTGCACATCGCGTGTCCTACCGGGCAACCGCATGGAAACCATATCCATGCGGTGGCATCTGACTCGTTTCGGGCCCCTATCCCCGGAGGATTGGCTGGTCACCCGCGTGACCACTTCAAGCGTCGCTGTCAACGTGCGCTCTCGCATTCTACCATCCCTATCTGGCTTCGATTGTGTTTGGATACACTTTGCAAAATCCATGCACAGAGCAGCACCGTAGGCTCTGAAGCCAGGTGCGGCACAATGCCGAAAATTGTAAACGTGGTATACCATGGAACATTAATTACTTTAAGTGTGCTCAATATAGCAAGCGAAAAATCCAGATCGTCTGGCTAATTATTTTGAGGCTTTCTATTATTCAAAGATAATTTGGCTCTTCGATGTGATCCAAGATGGCTGGAAGTTCGTCGCGAACGCGCTTAATTTGTTGGTAAACAGCTCCACGGGTTACTTTTAAATTTTTGGCGATTTCTGAGGTGGATTGGCCATCATTCAAAATCATCAGAACAATAGTAGCGTTCGTAGATGAAATACGGCCAGAACGTATGGCTTGTTTGATTGCACTCAGAACCATTGCGTGAGCATGTGAAGATTGACTCACGAGCCCCTCGCTTTTTGCTTCGGAAGCAATGACATCCAATAGTTCTGGATACTCGATACTGACAGTTTGTTGTTTGGCTAAATCACGCGCATAGCGCATTTTGATGTAACGCAGTGCGTAAGCCATCGATCGACTAGGAATCCAACTTTTGTCAGATGGATCTCTCCCGAACCAACGTAAGGCAAGAATAAGAGCATCTTGTCGAATATCTGCTTCCTTACCTTTCAAGAGGCCATTCAAGCATCCATCAGGAAGTTTATTTTTGGCAATTTGATCCAGTTCTGTCGCCATCGCTTCAAATTGAAGCTGTGTTGATTTTCTCGGAGTAATAAGATTCGAATAATGATCAGTATTTTTTTGGTGTTTATTTTTCATGTCCCCAGGCCTGTGGGGTTGAGCACGGGTGAATCGAAAGATTCGCCCTGTGCCGACATGATCCGCTATACGGGAATAATACCCTGAATCCGTGGTTTGCCACGCGTGGCACCGGCAACGCGTGATTCCAAATTCGTAAGGATTTTATCTCGAAATTCGGAATGCGTGTGACCGCTCAGGACGGTGAAGTTCTTTTTAAGGTTGTTTCGAGCAGTTCCGATCAACAAACCACCAAGCGATGAATGTACATAATGCGGAGTGTGGCATGGACCGCATGGGGTGCCATTGTAGTGAGCCGATGTCTGAAATGCCGGGACATGGCTCGCAACGATCAGTGTATCGGCTTTACGAAGAGCGGAGTTGAGGTTTTTTCGGATCGAGCTTGTCGATGCATTTCCCAACTCGGCCATAAGCTCAAATCGTCCCGATTGATCAAGCGCGCGGAAATCGTCGATACGCCAGTGGTCGGGACTTAGAACGTGGGTTTTGGCTCCCCAGCCACAGCGAGCGTCCGCCCATCCGTGATGCCCGAGTAGTGCGGTGCGTCCATTCAGCCAGACTACGCCATCATCCTGAAGGTGATGCAAGTTGCTCAGCTTGTGACAGAGCATTCTGACTTCGTGTTGTGTGGAGTAAAGCGATGAACCGTAAAAATCATGATTACCGAGGACTACATACAGAGGACGTGGGAAGCAGGCATGGGCGAGTGCTTCGAGATGTTGCACGAGCGTATCTGAGGCTGCGGTATCTCCCGTAATGACGGCGGCGTCATACTCGGACTTTTTAAGATCGCGGAGAAGTTTGCTGCAGTTCTTGGTCGTAGCCAGATCAAGATGTAGATCGCTCATCCAGAGTAAATTATGGATGCATTTAGGTGTGTGTTTGGGATGTTGGTTTTTCATGGTTGTTTGGTTTTTACTGGGTTTGGTTGAACACAAGACGCCTCATGGGCGTGGGATGTGTAGGGTGATGGGTTAAAAAATTGAAAATTCCTCCTGTACAAAGGCAGGCCAAACCGCGTCATGTAGGTATGAATGACGTGATTAGATTTGGGGGGCGGGGTAATACCGAAGGCATCCAGCAGGCCGAAGCAGTAGAGGCTGAGAGAGGAAATGTTTATTGCTTAGTAACGACCGTTTGCGGGGTTGAATTCGTGACTTATTACTGCCGCATGGCTGTCTTTGACGCATGGGGACTGCGCTTGGTAAATCCATTCCGACGGGTCTCAGTCTTTAAGGGTGGCTGCGATTTTGCGGACTACTTGCCAAAAGATCTCTACGTCTTCAGTGCGGCAAGATTGGAACAAATTCCCCAGCAAGAATGGATGACTAGGGAATGTTATTAATAGCTAGGGGAGTTTCACTAGAAAATCGAAATATTGATTTGTGAATCATCCTGTTCAATAGGTGGCTCTTGAGGAATTAGGTCATCTTGAGTAACAAATTCCGACATGCATCCACGCACCGCTACGATTGCGGAAAGTAGTATTTCTTCGGGGTAACGTGCGCCTTTTTGATTGCTCAGCGCTTGATCTAGACGCGCAATGCCCAGTTCAAGAAATTTGGCGCGCCATATCTCTGGAATTCCGGCTGACATGGTTTCAATCATGAGCTGGTAATCGGCTTTCGTGGGTTGTGGGAGTATGAAAATTTCTGAAGAAAAGCGGTTGATCAGTTCTCTGGGAAGGTATTTTGTTAGATCACAGAGCTCGGGTGCATTAATACTATTGTCTGATGGAGCAAATCCCATTTGTGGAGCTGACTGATTTTCCCAAATGTCTTGAAACGCCGCTCCTGCTATAACCATGGTTTTGTATTTCAAGAATTCTTCCACTCTTTCTATCCTTTGCGGGTCGATTACATCATTATCTGTATCGCTTAACCCAAGCGGCACGCGATAATCACAGACGCTAAAGACCTCCGTTTTCAGGAAGGAATTGTAATTTGTGTCGTGGCTCGCTTTGTCCGCTTCGTCGATGAAGATAATCACTCCTTGAGCGTTTATATTTTTTTCTAAGAATTCGAAAATTAACGACCAAGTGCATGTTCCGCCGCGATTCGAATTGCCAATTAATAGCCAATCCGAAATGGATACTGATAGATACGGGACTTTCATTTCTTCCTCTGCGAGCGCTCGGGCTAAGAAAGTTTTTCCTGTGCCGGAGGGACCAATTAAAAGAAAATTAGTTCTTAACTTGAGAGACTGAATGTCTTTTCGGTTTACGCAAAGACACGCTCGGGCGATTCTGCATAGGCGATCAAAAATGGGCTTTTGATAAGGAAGGATGACGGTTTTGTTTAGTGAAGTAGATTTATCTGACATAGGTATCAGATTTCTTTCTTCATGCTTGCCCTGAGATCCGGAAACGGAACTCAGGGTAGAGCGCTTAATCGCTAAATTCTAAAATGAATATCAGAGACTGTTCGGATTTTTGGAATTAGTTTACATATCAATCAAGAGTCGGTATCCGTAGGTCTCCATCTTCTCGCTGTCTTAATTTGTTCAGCATGTACTCTTTCAATTTCTTCTAGCATATTACGATGGCGATGATTTGCTTGATGCATAACTATTCTTGCAATAATTCGCTTACGAATAGAACTAATATAACTTCTGAATATTAAGACTACTGTTCCGAGTTCTTCATTCAGTAATTTCGAATGCATCTTGGGATCACCTAATGATATAAAATGAAAAAAACTTTTTAAATCGAGAGTTCTTGCAAATCCTTCAGGATAATTATAATGTCTATCGTACTCATACTGAACTTCAGTGAATGCAATTTCTTTCATAGCTCTTAATGTTTCGATGAATACAATCTTTTTTTGATCATTTGATAGATTTTCAAATTTTACACCTTCTGCATAATTTTCTATAATTAAATCTATTATTTTAATCATCCATTTAAGTTTAGATCTTTTATTATTATATATTTGTTCTAAAAATATTTTTATATTTTTTTCGGTGATGTAATTTCTTATATCATTAATTGCTACCATGTGGATTTGATTTTCTTCAGCTATATTAAATATATAATTTAGAACTAATGGCGAAGCATAAGGATTTTCATCTTTTGAAAAATCATCTGGAATTTCAGATCTGAATGTGGGTGACTGATTTAAAATTTTATTTTTATCAATTATAGTTATAGTTTTACCGTCCTCTTCAAATGTCACAATTCTTGCTAATCCCTTGAGATCTTTGTAATGTATATTCTCTTGAATTTGCCATGGCTGAACTATAGAAATTACATGATTTATAACATTTTCGCAGTAAACATCGTCAATCTTTTCTCCAAGATTTTTTTCCGGTATCTCTAAGCATAGAGCGTTAGCTGATTCTACTCTTTCAAAATTCCATTTATATGATAATTCATATAATCGATTTATTTCATTTTTAGAAAAAGTTCTGGCAAGAAAAGTTTGCGTTTTTACATAATAAAAAATGTAACTTTTGTAATCTTCATTGCGCACAATTTTGCGAAGTATTAAAAATGAATTTGTTGATTTTACTGCTATAAGAACAGGCTTATCGCCTTTAAAGCCCAAATTTGATTTTGGTGGTAAGTTAGTTTCAAAATATACATGTCCGTGCTCATTTGTTTTTTTATGCCAAATTAATTTATCTTTTTTTGTATCAATAGAATCTGACAGTAGATCTTCCTTTGAAACGCTGAAAGCTGCTATTGAAACGTCAGAAATAGGAAATATTTTTTCACTCATTTTTTTAGTCTATAATTTTTTATTTTAAGATTCTTATTGAAGAATAAATTTATTTCTACTGAATAAATAAAGTTCATTACATCGAAAATAGGCATGAAATGATTTCTCATTCACTCAATCGCAAAATCATCCGCTAACAGTTCGGCTTGTTTTAGGATGTTCTCAGTTGCTAGTTTTTCGAGGTCTGGTGGGTAACCGAATCGCTTGAGGGTGGTTTTCACCAATGCTCTCATTTTGATTCTGACCTTCTCCCGTTTCGTCCAGTCGATGGTGGCGTTTTTACGAATAAGGTTCACCAAGACGATCGCTAAATCTTTGAGGGTGTCGTTGTCCATTACGTCTTTGGCTGAGTCGTTGTCCGCGAGTGCCATATAGAAAGCGTATTCGTAATCAGAGAGACCAACTTCTTCAGCTTCCTTGTCAGAGGCTTTGATCTCTTTGCTCATTTTGATGAGCTCCTCAATGACTTGGGCTGCGGTCAGTAGATTGTTCTGATACTTGCGTATTGCGTTAGCGAGCATTTCAGAGAGTTTCTTGCTCTGCATCGCGTTACGCTTGGTGCGGCTCTTGATTTCATCATTCAGGAGCTTCCTGAGAAGTTCTACGGCGAGATTCTTTTGGTCCATTCCACGCACTTCGTCCATGAAGTCATCGGAAAGAATGGAAACATCAGGTTTTTGGATTCCAGCAGCGTCGAAAATATCAATCACCCCTTCGGATATGACTGCCTTATCGATGAGTTGGCGTACGGCTGACTCAATTTCGGTAGAGCTTCTACCGCTGCTTCCACCGCCTTCGTCATCAAATTTTGCGAGCCGTGCTTTCACAGCTTGGAAGAAGGCGACTTCATCTTTAGCCTCCATTGCTTCTTCACTGGGCACAGCTAAAGCGAAAGCCTTCGAGAGTGCATTCACTTCCTTGCAGAAGCGTTCTTTGCCATTATCAATTCCAAGTATGAAATCCTGAGTCTCGACCAGCATTATCATTTTACGGCGAGTATCCGCCTCAAAATATTCTTTGAAGTCGTAGCCATGAAGAAGTTGGATGACGACTTCCAACTTCTCACACATCAAAGCGATGGCTTCTGACTGATCGAAGGTCGGTTTGCCTTTGCCTCCGCTCTCTGTGTAGGTTGCCAGAGCTTCTTTGAGAGAAGTTGCGATTCCTAAATAATCGACAATGAGCCCGCCTTCCTTATCTTTATAAACTCGGTTTACCCGTGCAATCGCCTGCATCAGGTTATGTCCTTTCATGGGTTTATCGATATAAAGCGTATGAAGACTCGGCGCATCAAAACCTGTCAGCCACATGTCTCTAACAATTACAATTTCTAGTTCGTCGGAAGGATTTTTCAATCGCTCGGCTAAATTTTGGCGATCTTGTTTGTTGGTGGCATGTCTTACCCATTTAGTTGGGTCGGAGCTGGTGCTTGTCATCACGACCTTGATCTTTCCTTTTCGGAGATCGTCGTCGTGCCATTCGGGGCGGAGCTTCACAATGGCCTCATACATTTCGACTGCGATGCGCCGGCTCATAGCGACAAACATGACTTTGCCTTCAAATGCTTCCTGGCGAGTCTCGAAGTGTTGAATAAAATCCTCAGCAACTGCCGCCACGCGGCTGGGGTGTCCGACAATAGCTTCGAGCTGCGTCCACTTTGCTTTGGTCTTTTGGTTGGCTCCATCTTCTTGACCCTCGGTCAGTTCATCAAATTCATCATCGAGGTCGGAAATTTTATCTTCATCGATATTGAGTTTTGCGAGACGAGATTCGTAGAAAATCTTTACAGTCGCACCGTCTTTCACTGCCTGTTCAATATCGTAAACATCGATATAGTTGCCAAAGACCGCAGGAGTTGATGCGTCATCACGCTCAATCGGTGTGCCGGTGAAACCGATGAAGCTGGCCTTAGGTAAGCCGTCTCTCAAATATTTGGCGAATCCGTATTTGATAAGAGCCTGATCGCCTTTCTCGATAGTTTTGCCGGCAAAGCCATACTGCGAGCGGTGAGCTTCGTCTGCCATCACCACGATATTGCGGCGTTCTGAAAGGGTTTCATAAACCGAAGAGCCCTCTTCGGGAGCGAACTTCTGAATCGTTGTAAAAATGATCCCTCCACCTTCTGTCTTGAGCAGCGTCTTTAAATGGTCGCGATCTTCTGCTTGCACAGGCGTCTGCCTAAGGAGTTGCTTGCATGATGCAAAAGTATCGAAGAGTTGTTGATCTAGATCATTTCGATCAGTCAACACGACGACGGTTGGATTATTGAGGGCGAGTACAATCTTGCCTGTGTAGAAAACCATGGAGAGCGATTTACCGGATCCTTGTGTATGCCAAACTACACCCGCTTTCTGATCGCCTACTGGCTGGTCTCTGACCGAAGGAAGGTTTCCATAAGTAGCTGGGTCTTCTTTGACATTCTTCACCTCAGAGGTGGCCCGAATAGTTGATTCTACAGCCTTATTGACTGCATGATACTGATGATAAGCCGCGATTTTTTTGACTGTCTGAATTTGCTTCAGCCCATTTTCATCTTCACTTTCGGATTTCTCGTAAACGGTGAATTGTTTGATCAGGTCGAGTAGCACATCAGGACGAAGCATTCCCTTTGAGAGAGTTTCGAGTTGTGGGATGAAGCGATCATCTTCACGTAACCCATCGACGGTCTTCCAGCGCATGAAGCGAGAAAAACCTGCAGTGAGTGAGCCGGCCTGAGCTTCAATGCCGTCGGTGGCAATCAATACTGCGTTGTAATAGAAGAGTTGTGGGATTTCTTGTTTGTAAGTCTGAAGCTGATCATAGGCTTTGCGAAGCGTTGCATGCTCATCAGATGGATTTTTTAGTTCGATCACCACTAGGGGAATACCGTTGATCAAAATAACCACGTCAGGTCGTTTGGTGACCATCGTTCCGCGCTGTGAGGCAGATACGGTGAACTGATTCGTTACCTCTATACGGTTGTTTCTCGGGTTGTCAAAATCCACGAGATTTACAATCTCTCCACGGGATTCGCCGTCTCTCTGAATTTCGACTTTGATGCCCTCGGTGAGGTAGCGGTGGAACTCCTCGTTGTTCTCCAAAAGGTTCTGACTGGAAAGCGTCATGACCATGCGCACCGCCGTATCCTGAGCCTGTTGCGGCAGCTGTGGGTTCAATGCGGCAATCATATCCCGCAGGGTCTCCTCGATGATGACCTGCTGAGGGTCTAATCGGTTGAGCCGCTCGGGGGAAACGAAACGGTAGCCTTGGGTTTCAAGGACTTCGAGGCAGAATTCTTCTACCGCTGATTCTGTGATTCTTTGAGGCATAATTTAGGTGGCTCGGTACGCCTGCTTGGGATCAGTAGGGGTTCTGGGAAATGCGAGAGTAAGTTTCCCTTCGGCCTTCAGCGGTGCAAGATACTGCCCACGGAGCGTAGTAATTTCTCGGTTCAAGAGGGAGGAAAGGGCTCCAGATGTCACGTATTGTTGATGGCAAAGCTCTAAAATGACCCTAGTCATTTCTTCTCGGCTTACTTTTTTCTTCGTCCTTGGTAATTCGGCAATTTTTTCGAGTTCTTTTAGGAAATCGGGACGTAGGGTCGCCATATCGTCAATAAATGGATAGTTGAACTTCGCGTGCACGATTCGTCCCTTTTCATCCAAATTCGTAGTGTTCGGCTCCAAATTCGTAGTGTTCGGTGCTAAATTCGCAGTGTTCGGTGTCAAATTCGCAGAGCTAGAACCAGCCTTTGTGGTGCCTTCGAATACTTCCCCAGATGTTGGTAAAATATGCCCGGGAAGGTGGTAAGTCTTAGCGCGATATTGACCAGTTGTCTCCAAAGCACCGGATTTCTCAAGACCAAGGAGTTTTGCGCTCAAATCTCTTGGGTGATTTGTGCAGAACTGTGAAAGTCGAGCATGCGTCACGGCACCTTCTGTGAGTGCCAAGATCAACGCAATCTTTTCCTCCTGGTCTAGCTTATCCCAGCGGTCTTCATAAATACTGGAAAGCAAGCTGACGGCGAACTTTGGGAAAAGTGACAACATGGAGAGTGTCACAACGACTCGTGGAGACGGTTCGTCTTGCTCCTCAAAGTTAGGAAGTCTCCAGTCGGATTTCTTCCAGCCCTCCATAATCTTGCGGATTCCGTGCCCTTGTCTTTCTCCTGCCCCAATCATCCGGAACATGTCCTGGATGCTTTTATTTCGACTATCAGACTCGCCACCAGCCATCGCGACAGCAAGCGGAACCCTCATGATTCCTGGGTTTTTGAAACTGAAAAGATCCGGACGTTTGATTATCAAGACGGCTGTTGGCACCGAATAGTCCGCATGCACAAGCGCGTTCACAAAAGCCTCACGCAGGGCGACATGCGCGGGACTCTCGCCGACACGAACACCATCCTTCATTTGAAACTCCGCCTTGAGATCACTCACCAGCTTGGGATAAACCTTGCGGTAAAAATCATAGAGATTTCCTGACCAAGCGCCGTCTGGACAGACGCGATCCAAATAGCGAGGTTCCTCGCCGGGCTTTGTCTGTTCCTGGTAATCGACGAAGTAATCAGGAAATTCATCACGTATTGATTGATACCGCCCGAGCATCAGCAAGCCAGCGACGGTCAAGCCCTCATCACCGGTCTCCCGATCTTTACGCCAAGCTCCAACCTGTTTGAGGAATTCAATATCAGAAAAAGTGTCGAAGTTGCTCTCCGGGCTACGGGTGGATACGGATTGTCGGAATGAACGTAGGCTTGTCGAATCAAGGTCTTCTAGGCCAAAGCTTTTCAAGATCCTATGGTCAAGGCTATCGAACTGTTGATCCGCAAGCATTCGCTTGACCTCGTTATCAGTCATCCGCTGATCAGCTTCGTGGCGGCGACGGAAGCTATTACCGATGGGGGTTTTCTTTAGGTAAACCGGCCTTTCTTTTCGAGTTGCGCGCCGAACCCTAATCTCTAGGAAAATAATTTCCCCGGCTTCGTGACGAATAATATCCTCATTCTTGAGCAAGTTGATGTTGACCTTGTCCGGACTGTTAACCGTATCGACGAGTTCTTTGATGACCTTATCTGGCTTCTTAATCCCACGAGGGAAGTAGGCTCCATTTTTCTCAACAACACCTAGAAAAATGCTACCACCATCGGTATTTGCCATCGCTGAGTAGGTTTCCCAAAAATCCTTAGGAACCTCACCATCTCCGCTCATTCCTTGTGCGGCTTTGCATTCAATGTCCAAGGTCTCTCTTAACGCCTCGAATTCAATGTCGAAGAGATTCGCTGGTGAGTTTGAATGATGCTCGGGCATGACTACTTACTTAACTTGATCTTCTGTATCTCTGGACGGAAAGCATTTTCTAGCTTTGGGAAATACTTTACCAACCACTCGATCATCGAATCCCAGTTCTCTTCGTTGTAGCCATCGACGGGATGACTGAATTTAACCCGGCAGGCTTTCTTCTTATCCAGTCGCTGCCATTCCAGCTTCTCTCCAAATTGAGCTTCAATCACTTCCCTGTTTTCGTAGAGTTTCTCGAAAATCGTTTTGTTCGTCGTTGCCTCACTATTATTGAGGTAAACTTCAACACAGACCTCTTTTTTCGAAAAGATAAGGGAAAAGATGACACCACTTCTACCACTTCCGCACGAGAGCCAATGGTTTCTACTTGGGCTTACCATGGCGAAACGCTCTATGTTAGCATTTTCCATCGCTTCGAGTGTCTTTGTCCAAAACTCCATCCGTATTTGGTGGCGATGTAGTTGAGACTTCTCCGCAGTTCTCTGTTCCTTCTTCTTCTCCGAAATCCCAATCCGAAACTCTGCTTCTTCAGGTGTGGGAATGATTTGGTCGAGCGTAAGAAAAAGTTGGTCTCCTTGCTGATATGGCGTCGCCTTGAAACATTGAAGGCGGATCTGGTTTTCTAAAAGCCACATCACGGTCGAGGTGACTTCCCTACGAAAATTTGCAGCAACAAAAATGAGCCTTTGGCCGACACCTTCATTCATTAGCACTTCTTCGAAGTCGCTCGCACCGAGGAAATCAACGATACGATCCTTGGCGTTTCCATCCTCTCGATTCTGATCGAGGTAGGCTTGGTAAATATCTGCAATCTGAGACTTTGATAGGGATGAGCAATAAGAGGCATATTTTAAAGCCTGCCAAACCACGTCCCTTCCTGAGTCGTCGAGCTTGTTCTCAATCACGACAAGGTCACCTTGCTTGTCCAAAGCTAATAAATCCAGGCGTTCCCGTGTTTCATCAAAGCCATCGAATTCTTTCTGGATGATGAGCAATTCTTCGCCAAGAGACTCAGGCATCTTGGCAATCCATTCCTGCAAGTGACCGCGCTCCGTGAAGCCAAGGTCAGAGAAACGCTTGGGAATAAGCTGAACAATTTCGTTAGAGGCAGTGTTGATTTGGAACATGGGATAGTGATTTAGTTTTTCAAAAAATCAATTGAGTAGTTGCTTGAGATCGCCATGTAACCTGTAGAGGTGTCTTGATGACATATCAAGAATAGGCTCAAACATGAACGAGTTGATGTGTATGTTTTCAGGAGTCATTAAATTGACCTGATCTAACTTAGAGATCACATCCTCATCTGACCCAAAGCTACTCGCAAAATTATCGAAGAGTTCACGTGTTTGGTTGGAATCTGGCTCTTTCCACTCGGGGTCACTCAGCCTTTTTAGCATGTATTCTTCAGCCATCAGTCGAATTGCCATTGACAGAATAATCTTCGCTTCGAGTTCGATGTGGTGCTCCTCTGCAGAGACTATTTCATCTGCTATGATCTGAATTCTCTCCAACACTGGAGCATTATTATCATGTTTGATTGGCGGCATTTTCTGGAGGATTTTTCCGAAATCAGAAATAACGTCCCCGTAAGTCTTTGATGAGGAATTCGCTTTCAGATGGAGAATCTCTGTCAAAGACTGGAAGACCTCTTCACACCCGCTATATTCAGCGAGGTTACGTACAAAAGGAATGCATGCGATGAACATCCGCTCGTCTTTACCCATGTTTTGACGCCAATACGCAAAAACGTCGCGTTGGTATTTTTCAGTTCTTAGATCAATCGTTTCCAAGCCTCTGGTTGCAACCAGCCGCTTGCTACGTTCTAAATTTAGTCTGCTCGCGATTGTGCGGTGGAAATCGAAGTTGTGAGTTAAGAAAAGGAATGAAAAATTATTCTGCTGCGATAACTCACGCAGATATTCAACAATGGCATATTTGTTTCGATAATCGAATGAATCAGCTATGTCATCTACGACAAATAGGGTCTCTTGATTTTCCTCTTTTCGCGTTTGTATCTCGAACAATAAGTTAAGGATATATAGAGCACGCCTCTCGCCTTGGCTCAACACGGAAAGCAGGGTTTTTTCATCCACACCGTCAGCCGCCTCGCTGTCCTCAAAGGAGAAAGACTTGGCAGGTTTATCCCCTTTAAGAATAACATCGGCTTGATTTTTGATCCTAATATTGAACGGGACATCAAAGCGGCTATTAAATATCTGAATCACCTTTGCCCATTTGGTCTCTTCTTGTTGCGCTGATTCAATGAGGCGGGTCAGCACTTCCTTTGTTTCATGGGATGATTCTAAAAATCCATTCAGCTCCTCTCTGCATTTTTGAAAATATGCAAACCACAACTTCTTCTTTAGAGACTCCAAATCATTCAAATCGGCCAGAAGCTCTTTGTTGCTCTCGATCAATTCCCTGAGTTTCTTCGTATCCGCATTACCCAGAGCTTTATCAACCGCATCAAATCGCTTTTTAAGAGATTCGTCTGCCAGAATTTTTTCACGTTCTTGCTGAAAGGTTTCTTCAAACTCTTCTGGGCTAGACATTACTTTAGAGGAGTCCCCAACTTTTAATGTCACAAAGTGTCCGGCTGTATAAAACCCAGCGTCCTTGAGTCCTTTGCTAACTGCTGTTGCTCCTTGGTGGTTGAAGGTGCGGCAGAGTATGGGCGATTCTTCTATCAGCTTATTGTAGATTCCAACATACTCTTCAAGCTGAGCCTGGAAGTCTTTCTTGGTAAGGACATCTAAAGTCTTAGGATTAAAGACCTCTGCATATTTTACATCTTGGAGGTGAGCAACGACGTAATCACCTCGAAGTAGTTCTTCTATTTTATCTGGTAAATCGTCTTCATTTGCTCCCAAGTCGGATGCCAAAACCACATCAGGGGTTTCGGTTCGGCTAGTGATACCAGAAAGATTTTTTAGTATGCCCGTCAATGCCTTGCGTTTGTCCATCAGGCTCTTAACTGAAACCGTGTATTCCTTTTGTAATTGCGGATTTGCAATGAGCGTTGAGACAGCCCCTGACTCATAACTTTCAACATAAGGTTTGATTACAAAAATAGCCTTGGAATCGAGATTCTTTTCGTCCCATTTGATCTCACGAATTGTTTCTCTATCAGGGAAAATTAGATCTTTGCTGGATTGCTCTTTCGCATAGTCATCAAAGGTTCGTGCCAAAGAACTTTTCATGACTCCATTAGGCGCGTATATAGAGAACGCACCGCCACGACCATCGTGCTTACCTAGATCGAATGAGTGCTCTAACTTGCGGATGCCGTAACAGTTTTTCAGGTTAAGTTTGAGAATAGGCATTTTATCAATTAGTTGCTGTTTCAGCTAAGTAGGTTTGAAGTTCAGTGCGGTATGCGGTGAGATCGACAGAATACAAAATTTCACTGGCGTTGTATGGACCATAGCCAGCGATTTCGACCGAATCATTCTCTTCGTCGAAAGCCTCGTTAAATTCTAGGTGGAGATTTAGAAGAAGTGGATTTAATGTCTTTCGTTGTGGGTGTTCATGTTCGAAAACCCGAAGAAGAAAGAGCGCAATTTGCTCGGTAATTGTAATGATGCACTGCGAAGTGGCCTCGGTGATTTCTTCCGGTATTTGTTTCAACTTGGTCACGGTCATACCGTGGCCTGCATCCGCGTGGTGGTTCCTCAGTGTTCCAAGTTGCGTGGCGAGGTTAGAGAAGGCACTAGCCAAACTGGCAACCTGATTAAGGGTTCCCATCTTAATACAAGCATCCCTCACGAGGTTTTGAAAACGCTCGTTGCCGGTCAGAGTTTGACTGAAGTGATCTTCAAGAATTGTCTTACAAATACTTTCGATTAGGTCTTTGCAGTTTCCTACGATGATACCGCCATCATCTGGAAACGCGCGAATACGATCCAGATACCGCCTAAGCGGCTTCCAGCGACTGTGTATTTCAAAGAATTCCTCTAGCTGCTTCATGATTCAACAGTTACTCGTATTTCTCCCTTCATCAGCTTAGGCAGAAGCATGTCGCGAAATTTGGTTAAGGTTTGGATTTGTTGAGAGTTTGTTCTTATTTTTTCGAAAACTTGTGAGGAAATTTTTGTGAAATCACTTTCGATCTCTATAGGAGGAATTACCACATCACTGGCCATGAGATTTCCTTGATTAATTTTAAGTTGGACAGCACCAGTTATAAGTTCACTTACATTAGTCTTCTTGAACTTGAGGTAGAGCATTTCAGTGCTGTAACCGTTCTTGCCAGACATGACATGGGCATGATTATTAACCCAAAACTTACCCCATACATATTGAAGGAATGGTGTCTTGTCTTCTTTGATCACGGAGCCATCTTCAGCAAGGAGTAGGTAAACGCCATCAAACAGGAAATCATCAACGTGATCCATTATTGAAGTCGCACCATAATATGGAAATTTCCCCTTTCTTTGCTCTCGTTGCTTCTTTGAAAGCGGAACTCTTTTCGAGTCATGAATATCACAAACTTCACATAGTTTTCCTAATTTCCACCCCTCAGGGATCTCGCCTAACTCGGAAGCAATCATCTTGCCGTTGGAGCCTTTGTATGGATTGCCGTTTTCATCGGGGAAGTTAAAGTCGATGAACCAGCGTTTGAATAAGGTTTGGGCAAGTTCTTCTAAGGTTTCGTTTTGTTCATTTAGAAGCTCGATCTTGTTATCCAAACTATTAAAAGTCGCGAGCAGTTCAGCCCTTTCTTTGTCACATTTAGGAAAAGTTATGCTTAGATTTTTTAGTCGCTCTGTATCATACTTTCCAGCTCCTATACCTGTATCCTCAAGTAAGAAACGGAGTTTTCGGAGTCTACCTTTGAGTAAATAATAAAGGAATTCGTGGCTGACCCTTGGATCTTTAGCAGTGAAGGACTTTACGTCTTGATTAAATGCGACATCACGAGTCGCTATTCCAAACGAAATTGTATTATATAGACCGCTACCTCGAACCAAAAATAGTAGAGTTCCTTTCTTGGCTATCTTTGAGCCGTTGCGCACAGCCTCTTCAGTGATTTTTAATTCGGAATCACAAATGTATTTGCCGTTCATTGATGTAGCGCTAATCCATGGAATTGATCCATTCCAATATGAACTGTTTGCTTTGGAAGGGGTGCCTCCTGAGGCCCAGTGTGTCAAAGCTCCTAGCGTAGTCGCTATCCACCCCTCAGGTGCCCACTCACTATCCGCATTGATGTAAAATCCTTCTTTTTTGTCTAAAGAAATGTTCATACGTGGGGTTCAATGTTTAAGGTGATGCCAATTTTAGAAAGTTGGCTCCGTATTTCTTGATTCAGTGCTTCCTCTTTTTGGATTTGAGTACTGAGCTTATTTGTAAGTTCGGAGATTCTCTTTTCGTAGGGAATGCCGTCATCTAATTCATCGGGAATACCAACGTAGCGTCCTGGTGTAAGCACGAAATTATGCTTCTCAATATCGGCAGTGCTGGCCGACTTACAAAATCCCTTTTCATCTTGATATTTGCCCGTTTGCTTGCGCCAGTTCAAGTAAGCATCGCGAATTTTATTGATGTCTTCATCGGCAAAGGCTCGGTGGGTGCTGTCTTCCATGAATCCCATGTTAGATGCATCGATGAATAACGTTTCTTCTTGTTTGCGACCACGGCGCAAGAACCACAAACAGGCGGGAATGCCGGTGTTGTAGAAAAGCTGCTTAGGTAATATGACGATACAGTCTACTAGATTAGCTTTCACCAGAGACTGCCGGATTTCTCCTTCTCCTGATTGGTTAGATGTTAGCGAACCATTCGATAAAACTAGTGAGCAAATACCTGTTGGAGCAGTGTGATAGAGCATGTGCTGAATCCAGGCAAAGTTGGCATTGCCCTTGGACGGAGTGCCATACTGCCAGCGGGCATCACCTTGAAGTAACTCGACACCCCATTCGTCCTGGTTGAAGGGTGGGTTGGCGATGATGAAGTCGGCCTTGAGGTCGCGGTGTTCGTCTTTGAGGAAAGATCCTTCAGGATTCCATTTGATACCGCTGCCGTCGATGCCACGAATCGCAAGGTTCATGCGAGATAGTTTCCAAGTTGTCTGATTACTCTCCTGACCGTAGAGGGAAATATCATCAAGGCCTCCGCCATGTTCTTCCACGAATTTCTCGGACATGACGAACATGCCGCCCGAACCACATGCCGGATCATAGACACGACCTTTGTATGGCTCGATCATTTCTACCATCAGACGAACAATCGATTTCGGTGTATAGAACTGCCCGCCCTTTTTGCCCTCAGCATTCGCGAACTCGCCTAGGAAGTATTCATAGACTCGTCCGAGAAGATCCTTGCTCTTCGCTGCAGCATCACCAATCGCAGTATCAGCAATCAGATCGATCAACCCGCCAATGGTTGCTTGGTCGAGGTTTTCCTTAGCATAAATTTTAGGAAGCACGCCCTTGAGAGTCGGGTTCTCACGCTCGATAGCATCCATCGCTGTATCGAGGGTTTTACCAATCGTAGGGAGCTTGGAAGAAGCGTGGATGGCTTCCCATCGGGCTTCCTGCGGAACCCAGAAGACACCTGCGCCACCGTAGAAGTCACGGTCTTCCAAATCGATAAACTCTCCCTTGCCGTATTCGGTTTCACCCGCCTTTAGTTTCTCTCGATACACCTCAAAGGCATCGGAAATGTATTTGAGGAAAATGAGCCCGAGAACGACGTGCTTATACTCAGCAGCATCGATATTTTTACGAAGCTTGTCGGCAGCTTTGAATAGCTGTTTTTCGAAAGGCTCGGATGATTTGGTAGGTTTCTTTTTGGCAGGCATAGAAGTTGGAATAATCGTATTGTGAATGGTCAGGGGATCTGGTGTCTATCAGTTTAGAGTGTTTTAGCTGATAAGTCGGTAACTTATGGCTTCTCGGTATTTTTTGTCCGTTGCATCAATCGAAACCGTGAAAACTTTACTGCCTTTGTGTAGGCGGTCCGCAGAGTGAATCAGGGACTGTTTAATTCGAATATTTTTTCCCTGTGTTTCGGGTAAGTTATTCGTGCCTACAAAGAAATTCCCGAATGAATCTTCTGAGATAATCAGGCCTTCACATTCTAGCTCATCATTCTGCATTGAAGTCGTGGTCGAGAATTCGATCCAAAGATCTCGGTTCTTTTCCGAATCGGGATTGGCCGCGACGTAGTTGACTGCCCACTCAGCAATGTCTGCCGTCATCATCGCGACGGTCTGAATCAGATGGTGATTCGGGCTGAATTCAGTGACTGCCGCAATGCTCGGTTTGGATGGGTCTGCGTCTTCCACCTTTTCGGTGTGCGAGCCCGGCTGAGTCACATCGAGAATGAACTTGGAACAGTCGGCCAAAAGTTTTGGAAAGATAGGCTGCTTAGCTTGCAATGTCTCTTTGGTGAAATTCAAGACTGCTGGCTTACCATCCAAAAAGTGGCTGACTCCTTGCAAGATAACTTTTCCCGATTTGTCGATCAGCTTTTCATGAATCACACAATGGCGGTGCAAGTAGCGGAAAACCCATTCGAGTGCTTTGCGAACATCGTTGTATGGTTCAGTCGGAAAGTTTTCCACATGAGTGATTGAACGCAGGACGGGCGCTAACAGCTTCCAGCATTGCGGGTCTATCCCTCCTTTATGGCATGCCTCATAAGTGGCTCGGTATTGATTGCGCACTGTGGCATCTGGTGAAGCTCCGATGAGTGAGCGAAGCTCTTCAAATATTGGCTTGGTTTCTTGGTTTTTAGAAAAAATCGAGATTCCATCCATTCGATCGGCAAAATCATCATCGGACTCTAAGTCGGGTTGCCCTGTGTAAACGACATAGGGTATCGCCTTGCCTTGGTTTCTCCCGCTGATTCTTGCAATCTCGCGTATCGAAGCGGAGAGGCCTTTTTCGGATGCAATATCCTCAGGCCCATCTCTGAATACCTTTGCGTCCAGGATGAGAGCATCCACGTTAGAAACGTTGACTTCAAGATACTCCATACCCTCGCGTGATGAGGCGAAGGCTGTGATGTCAAAACCTTCTTGGAAGGCTTCATCAATGAACCCTTCGATCTCCTTGAATTGATCATCAATCCATACAATGTTGTAACGTTTGCTCATGGCTGAAATGGGAATGTTAGTTTTACTTCTACTCTAAATAAATCTTCTGTGAGATTTCGGATTTCGATTTGTCCTTTTGCGTGATCCATCAACGCCTTGATGTGATGGCCGCCGATTCCAGTATTGCCGGTTAGTCCACCTTTTTCGCCACGGGTTATGAATCGCTCAGTCGTAAGACCTGCGGGGAGAGGCTGGCCCGTATTTTTAAAGCTGACGACCACCATCTGCTCCTGGGTGTCCAAGAATGCGTCGATTCGAACGAGGTGGTCAGTAGAGTCGTCACGAAAGCCGTGCCTTTCGGCATTGTCGAAAATGTTCTCACAGAGCTCAGTAAAATCCTTTGCTGCAATCTGGATGATTGGCTTCCGGTTGTTTCCTGTTTCCTGATCCTTGAAGGAATCCTTGTTGATGTTTATCTCCAACTTAAAATGGCGTCCCTTACAGGATACTTTGAGCGCTTTGAAGGCGGTATCCAGAGAAAGGTCTTCCAATGGAGAAAAGGCAAGAATCTTGGTCAGGCTTTCCAAAGTCATACCCATGTCATCACAGCGCTTGGCTATGTGATCGAGGTATTCAGTTATAGAAATCCCTTGTCGGCCTATCGGATGTTCTGCATTCAGTGTCCCTGATCGATCTAACTCATTTTTGATGACGCTGACACGGCTGCGTATGTCCCTTGCGATTTGCGACAGGGTGTGTTTTTTGAGTCGAACGTCCTTGAGGAAATCTTGTTCTTGTTGATCCAAAAGACGTTCAAAGCCAATTTCTTTTGCCTTCGCTTTGATCTGAAGCTCCTCAGCGGAACGGACGATAGCTTTTTGCTGTTCAAGAGATTCTGGAACAGCGATCAATATTTTCAATAGCAACTCAATCCTGAGGCGGGGAATTCCTGTGCTAACTAACAGAGATTTTGCCTGATCAGAAATTTCTTTGGAGTTAATTGCCAGAGCTATCCATCTAGGATCAACTTGATCTAGGGCGACCTCCATTGCTTTTATATCTGGTCTAACAAACAGATCCTTACCTTTGTGTGTGAACCAAAAGGCACGTATTTCCCCACGGAAAGCTATAGTATCGATCAATAGGCAACTAGTGGTAACTTTCCTATATACGTTGAGTTTCTCGAAATCCGAGGCATGAACTATCGGCTCCTCCTCAAAGCCAAACTCAAATCCTGTGTTCGTGTCTGGGAAGGATCTCCGCTCCATGAGAACTCCTTGGTCTTCGATGCTTGCCAGCTTTGTTCTTAGTGGTCTTAGAATATCACCAAGTGGAACCAATGTGTGTCCTTTCGGAGCGGATAGGATTTTGGGTGCCAAATGGCGTGCAGGAGTGAGATCAAAGTCACAATCTACGAGCTCGGTTATGGAAATGATTCTTTTAAGCGGATCTTGGCCTAAGCCATGAACCCTGCGTATAACTTTTTCAATATCGAGAACGAGACTCTTCTTTGAACCTAGAGTACAATCCGAGGCATCAATGACTTGAATGCCTTCGGAGATTTTTGCTGTGTTTCTTAGGACGATTATGACCGAAGCGATCGACGTGAATCTAAATAGCCGTTCCGGGAGTTTGATGACAGTATCGACCAATCCTGATTCGATCAGGTCTCGTCTGATCCGCATCTGGTCCCGGCTTGATCGATACAAAAATCCAGGGGTGACGCATATAGCTGCGACACCCGGACTTCTCTTTAAATTTTGCGCAATTTGGTCAATGCAGAAGCTCTCGCTATCGGTGTGCCCTGACCAGTGCCTCCTCAGTCTCATTGCAAATGGTGGTGTTGCGATGATACGTCTGTATTTCTGGTGGCTGGAGAAAAGACCTTCGTCACTTTCTGGGTCTGATATTTGCACGTCGAATGAACCGTCCTCGATGAGGTTATGAACTGCCATAATCGCCGCTGCCGAACGATTGGGAACGCAGCATACCATGTCTACCTGCGAGTCGACCAAGCTTGGGATTCCTGGATAAGGCACGTAAGGAACAAAGACGCTGGAATTCTGGAGTTTGTCACTTTCAGTGAGTTTGAGCATCAGCTGTGCAATCTCCTTGGTTGCTGGAAAATTGCCTGCTCCAGCGCGTTGGAGGTCAAGGGCCTGGTCTAGGATTTGGCTACCTAAATACTTAACCTGTTTTTTTGTCAGTCCTTCCGAAACCCCTGAAAGAAGCGTCAAGAATCGAACAAAAAGTCCAGCATTGGGAATGCGCGCTCTCAGTGAGTCGAAAACACTTTCTAGTTCCGCACTGCACCGGTAATTATCGCAAAATGCACTTATATCGCCTTCGTAGGTTCCACCTGCGGCTATCGCAAGATTGACTATAAACCTATCAAAATTCTCTGGATACTCGCAGGTGAAAACCATGCATGCGACGCTTCCGACGACGTCGTCAAGTTGATCAGAACTGCTGATCGGACCTGCATTTCTAAAAATATTCCAGAAAGATCGAATTCGATCTTCGGACTGACTGTTGCTTAAAATCTCGTTGCTCATAACCAATATTGTTTGGTCATGTTGTTGCGGTTACAAACATCGAGGACTGTTTTTATCTATTAAGGACTCATTAGATCGTCAAGCCTGTAATTTAATCATTAATCCAACCTCCCTCGTTTCCCCCAATGCTGGGGGACGGAAGGGGGCTAGAAGTCCCTGGGGATTTAGGGGTGACAATATGTAAGTAAAAAACAAGGGCCGAGCCTCTCGGCCCGGCCCTTGCGACGCCTAATGGTCGGCGTCTTAACCTCCCTCAGAGGAATCTTTTGGTGTGTATGCCTATCAATGCCACGAATCACCGCTCATTTCAGATGACTCTTCGTCAGCATTTGGTGTCGCATCGCTGAGTTTTGCATCATCGATCACGTGCGGTACGGGTTCTGGTTTTGGAGTTAGCGGAGTTTTAGACATGGCAGTTGAGTTCCTGATCTCATCACGCAGATCTTCACCGATGATGTTTGATAGTAGTTCCCATTCATCATCGGGCCCAACTCGGCGAAGCACTTCATGAAGCGGGCAGATGGCATTGATTTCGCTTTCTTCCATCCGCTCTAGGTATCGACTGATCGGCACCTCCACGCTATTGCGAGACATTTTGTAGTTTGGATATTTTGAGCCATGAGGAGTGGTTTTTTCGATGATGATTTGCGAGCCATGTTCAGCGTGCGTAGCGTCATGGCCGCTGGTTTGGTCGAGTTCACTCGCGGCCTTAAATAGTTGATGAGCAACTCCGCAATTCCCCCCAGTAGTTCCACCATCGTAAGCGGATCCGTAGAACAGCTTCGCTTGCATTTTTCCATCTATCTCGACGAGCAGCCAGCAGATCCCCATTGGAGATGGTAGCAGGCGAAAGCCGTCGCGATTGTTTTTGCTGAAGAGCAATTCGGGCTTGTTGGCGCGGAGCCAGCTGTAGGCGGCAGCAAAAACACTCTTACTTTTTGGTTGCAGGGATTTCGGATCCACGTGCTGACCATTAGGGTGTGTCAGTAAATGAATGCCGTGCATCCAGCTGTTAGAGCCAGCGAGCTGGGGTAGGATACGGATGCAGGTTTGTCCCTTTGGAAAGACGAACTTGCGAGATTGATACTCTGGACGAAGAACAAAATCGTCGTAGGCGGGTTTGGTTCTAGGTTTAGTGATAGGAAACAAGCGGCTTGCTGCTGTCATTTCTTGTCGGCTTGCGAATTGAATTATGGATTTCATTTTCTAATTTTGGTTTTGGTTTTGGTTTTGGTTTTATTAAATCCGACTACAGTGGAGACTGAATCTTCATCGGACGAAGGAGTTCTTGCCTCCGGCACAACACTCGAAAGGGTGTTGGGGATGGATCTTGGTGCGGCGCAGCCGCCAATGAGGAAGCAGTGCGAAGCAAAAAGAAGGAGAGTCTTGGAGGATGGTGGACCTGGTTTTTGACTATAGCTACAGTGGTTGTTGCCGCCGTGGGGTGGGGTGGGGAAGCCGTTCTCCGAAATCCAGCCATCCAAGGACTTCAAGACTGGTAATTAGGTAGGTATTTCAAACTAGTATTTATTTAAAAATTACAATAAAAATGGTATTTTGTTGATAAATACCATAAAAATGGCTATGGTGGCCTCATGAGCAAATTGGATCCACATGAAAAATTGATCATAAAGCTGTACAAGTCTGAGAAAACCGCGAAAGGCACCCACCGACGGCTGCAAGAAAATGGTGTTAGCGTATCCCTGGAGACTGTGCGCCAGTGGCTGCACCAACACGCCAATAAGCTCCCCACTCTACGGGTCGGTGGGGGCAAGCCCGCTGAGTCCCAAGCAAAACAGTTCTTCAGATTTCTCCCCGAGAATGCGGATTGGGTGCCGGACGCCTACATGTATCCGGAATTTTTTGAGTGTTTCATTCAGGACTCCACCCCACCGCATAAAGACGCACTGTTGGCTGGATGTCTGGAGCGCTACGGTATCAAGGCTCGCCTCAAAACGCTGGAGTTCACCAAATTACCGCTCAAGCGACTCCGGTACCTTTCTGACCTCGACGTGTATCTGATGGCATACCTCCTCGGCCATCACGGAGCACTCGTCGGGGTTTCTCTGGAGGAGTTCTCGGCAGAGACGCGAGCCATCACTCCGATGGCGATACGGCTACGGCAGATCATCGCCTGCCGTAACTCGATCACCGTGGGCAAACTGCGCGAGCTGCTGCACGGATGATCCATTTGGCAACCACCGGTTCGCTGGGGGGATGGTGGTGGCCGGACAAACCGCCGACCGGGCGGGGTTGCGTGAGCAACAGGCCTGCGCCTTCGGAGCAGTCGGCGCCAGCCGAAATCAGGGGGAACCGGCTCGGCCGGGGGTGCTTTGCTGTAAGCAAAATGCACCCGCCCCACGCTCAGTGGCCTCTCGGGAGGAGCAAGTATATCCGCGCATAAATTTTGGTTTTATCCAAAAAATTTGTGCGCGGATATGCTTGCAGTAGTCGCACATAGATTTTTTGTACTATCCCAATTTTTCTATCTCGGAGCTCACATCAAAATTTGTGGGGATAAAAAAATGTCAAAATGCACTTGAAATATGGAAGCCCGATAAACCAACACGAAATATGGGAACAAATAACAAAGGAAAAAGTAATACTGCTTCTATTAATTCAATACGGCATGGTTTGCAAGAGCATTGGATGCATCTGATGCATTCCCGCGAGAGCAAAGAGAGACGCAAGATCGTTTATATTCCACACGAAGTGGCTGACGATTCGGATTACCCTATCTTCGGATCGAACCTATCTGGTCTCGGATCTGGTCGTAATTGGCTAGTTGAAAATGGTGATACTCAGCTCACCAAGGGTGAGGACTGGATTGAGGCGATGATGGAAATCATGACTGATCTCATGACCTTTGATCGACGTGATCGTACTACAACGAAAGACGGAAAGGTTAAAATTTACTACAAAAACCGTAAAGTGAAAGATCGTCAGAAATTGGGGAAAACGGATAAGAAAAATCGCCCAGAAACAGACTTGCAACGTGAGACGATTGATTTGCGTCCAGATCATTCAAGAGTAATACAACTTCTGATTGAGAACGGCCGAAAAAATGATTTGTTGCCGATACTGGATGAAATCCGCTTGGAGCAAATTAGGATTTTCGAAAAGATTCATCCTGGTCGTAAAGTAAGGTCTTTAGGTGAACACACCGATTCAGGGCAATACCATCTTGATCATTGGCACAGCGGCATTGAAGAGGTTCTAGTTGAAGATAGCTGTGCAATTATCGAAGGGCAGGATGGTAATGAAAAAATTCTTACAGAAGGTAAGAAGAAAAAAGTCAGGCTGCGGCAGGGATTTCGAAACTATGGTGTTGGTGACGGGATGGCCAGCATAGACCGGCATCGGGGTGCACTAGAAGATGAAGGTAAAAATGCCGAGAGTATCATGGGCCATGCATACAAAGTTTTGTTCATAAACATTAAAAAAGCCGAGAAGCAGAACGGTGAGGATCCGAGAGATTTAGCGCTCTGGAGAGGTGTTGATCAATACGTAGATATGAAGCTTCGCACACTTGATTCTGACCTGTGTAACAAAGTGAGGGGAGAATACGTTGAATGGTTAGAGGCCGGGTATGATCTTGGTAAACTGGGAATCAAAGAGGAGACATTGATGCAGTCCAAGCACAAGCAAAGGAAAATGGAGTTAGATAACCTCAAGTCTGTGGTTCGATTTTTTCTGGAGCTTATACTGAAAATACCGGGTATTTTGCAACTGATTCAAAGTAATGAAACAGCAAAGGATCAACTTAATAATTTGATGACGCTGGTTCAGCCCGATAAAGATCCAGAAGTGGAAGCCAAAAAATCGAAATCGAAATCGAAAGGAGTTAAGCCTATGGCTAAGCCTGATCCAGAAGTTGAAATGTAGTTCAGGATTTCTCTTTTGGTGCTAAATTCCAAATCGCCTTTGCTTCGGACGGTGGCATGAGGCCAAGGTAATTTGCTTTGAGGGTCTCTTCACCTCCGGTGTGGCCATGTTCAAATAATAAATCAGGAAGAGGCTTTTTGAGAGCGACAGTCACGCTGGCGGCAGTGTGACGGAGTGCGTTCTGAGGCCAATCGGGCAAATTTTCATCGGGATTATTTTTCAGACCGAATTTTTTCACGTAATCCGACCAGACACCAAATCCAGCAAGTCGCTTGAGAGCCAGTTGCTTGCGATTGTAGTTTGCAGGGCAGACATATTTAATTATCGGGTAAGTTTTCAGCCACTTTGCCAATGGAGAAGGCATTTGAATGTAACGCCGTCGGTTATTTTTGCGGTCATTGGCTGCAGATACGACGACTCCCTCATCGGTGATGTCAGCTGGCTTTAGTCGTAGTAGCTCGGCTTGCCTCATGCCAGTGTAGAGAGAAATACAAATGGGGATGATGCAGTCCGGTAAATGTTTTTCAGCTTGGCGCAGCAGTTCCTCGGCTTGGGCAGCAGTGAGTACTCCTATTTCGCCACGTTTGGGGTCTTTGCGTTCTATTATATTTAATGCGTCGGGTTTACACCAATCTCGCTTGGGATGGGCGCACCAGCGCCAAAAATTCTTGAGAAGTGTCAGCCTCGCATTGAAGGCAGTCTCTCCCTTTACTTTCTCCTTCATCAATGCATCAACGTCTATGCCTTTGATGTCGGCAATTTCGATCCCACGAAATTTCAGCAATAGGTGGTTTGCCATTTGATTGATCGCCTGACGGTGTTTGACTGATTTTGCTTCTTTTGACTCCTTGTAGGCGCTAATCGCCGCCTCAATTTTTACACTGGCGAGCCTTTGTCGTTCATGTGCTGCGACGCGGCTCGCAGCTTCTAAAATCGTGATTCCGAACGGGTCGAGGAGCACTTTGGCTGCCATCGCTTGTTCGGCAATGGTTGGAGGAATGGCTCGGGTTTGGGAGCCGAATTCGTCATACTTCTTTTTAAAATCTTGCTGAGCTTCCTTGGCGAGCTTCTGAGTGCGATAAAAAAACTGTTGCCGACGGCCAGTTTCGGATACTTTAGACGGTATGTTAATCCTCCAACCAGATTTGGTGTTTACAGGTGTAAATCGAATAGGTTTTGCCATGAATTAAAATTCACTTTATTCACCTAAAAAGTCAACGGAATGTGTGGAATACACTGAATGTGATGAAATTATCCTTTATTATCAATGGTGCCAATGAAGGAGAACCCCTTTTGGGAGCAGGATGTCGTCAGTTCGAATCTGGCCGTCCCGACCATCTCAAAAACCTCCCCTAGCGGGAGGTTTTTTATTGTCCGGACCGGCCCGTTCGAACTCTTTCGCTACGCGGAACGTTCGACTGCAGAGTTTTGTAAAACACAAAACATTCCTCCCATCCGCGAAGCGCTGACCGCAGGGACGGAGCGCAGCGTAGTCAATCTGGCCGTCCCGTTGGTGAGACGTGGTCATCAAATCCTATCGATACCTTTCCGTTATCAGCA
>Ga0315904_10000969_pt1 | contig 45307 bp, 55 predicted proteins | sample LakEriMetagenome_6_FD_203529 | JGI IMG/M metagenome (GOLD analysis project Ga0315904, IMG submission 203529) | Freshwater fungal communities from buoy surface, Lake Erie, Ohio, United States - Buoy 12 MA120 | ecosystem: Environmental > Aquatic > Freshwater > Lake | place: USA: Lake Erie, Ohio...
TTGAGGTTAGCATGCCGTTCCCTTCGTTTTCATTGCCAGGAAACGCACAAACAAAATTAACATTCATGTGTAAAACTGCACAATTACCAGGGTCAACTCTTGGTATTGTGCCTGTTCAATATTTTGGCCGTGAATTAAAATTTGTAGGCAATAGAACATTTGCAGACTGGACAATCACAGTTATTAACGATGAAGATTTTATCATTCGTAATGCTTTTGAACGTTGGATGAATGGCATTAACAGCCATAGTCTAAACGTGAGAACACCTTTAGCACAATCACCATTAGGATATACTGTAGATGGAGAAGTTACACAGTATGCTAAAAATGGTGATTCATTAAAGAAATATAAATTTATCGGTCTTTTTCCGACAGATATTACTCCAATTGATGTTGACTGGGGTGCTAATGATACGATTGAGGAGTTTTCGGTGACCCTTACCTATCAATGGTGGGAGTCAGTTGCAGACAACGTGGTTTGATAGAGAAAGAGCTCTTGCTCTTTCTCCTTTTATAGGATTAATATATTTTGGCAATTAAACTATTCGGATTTACTATCGGTAGAAAGGATATTGTTCAGGTTGAAAAACCTGAACAAGCTTCCTTCGCTCTCCCAACTCAGGCCATCGATGATGGTGCTGTCACTATTACTTCAAATGCTTATTACGGTACATATGTAGACTTAGAAGGTTCTGTTCGTAATGAATTAGAACTTATTACACGTTATCGTGAAATGGCAAATCATCCAGAATTAGAAATGGCGATTGATGAAATTGTAAATGAAGCCATTACATATTCTACTGATAAGAGAGTTGTTGATGTAAATACAGATAATTTGAAAACAACAGATTCCATCAAAAAGAAAATTACTGAGGAATTTGAAACAGTATTGCGTCTTTTAAATTTTTCAAATTTAGCTTCTGATTTATTTAAAAGATGGTACATAGATGGTAGAATGTACTATCATATTGTAGTAAACGAGAAAAATTCAAAAGAAGGTATACAAGAATTACGTTACATTGATCCAAGAAAAATAAGAAAGGTTCGTGAAGTAAAAACTGGTAGAGATCCAAAAACTGGAGCTACTGTTATTCTTTCAACGGCTGAATATTATGTTTATAGTGATAGAGGTACAACCACTCAAAATTACACTTCATCAACTAATTCGGGTTTAAGAATATCACCAGATTCGGTTATTAATATCAATTCTGGTCTGATGGATGCAAAGAATACTTTTGTAATTTCTTTTCTACACAAAGTAATCAAACCACTTAATCAATTACGAATGATTGAAGATGCGGTTGTTATTTACCGTATTTCAAGAGCACCAGAACGTAGAATTTTTTATATTGATGTAGGTAATTTACCAAAAGGTAAAGCTGAACAATATCTACGTGATGTCATGGTTAAATATCGTAACAAAATGGTTTATGATGCATCCACAGGCGAATTGCGTGATGACCGTAAACACATGTCGATGCTTGAAGATTTCTGGTTACCTCGCCGTGAAGGTGGTAAAGGAACAGAAATTACAACATTGCCAGCAGGACAAAATCTTGGCGAATTAGAAGATGTTAAGTATTTTCAAAAGAAACTTCTTAATGCACTAAATGTTCCACTTTCTAGACTGGATGAACAAGGTGGAGGTGGTTTTGCAGGTCTAGGTCGTAGTCAAGAGATCACAAGAGATGAATTAAAATTTGCGAAGTTTATTCAAAGACTTCGTAATAAATTCTCAATCATTTTTACTGAAGCATTAGGTACACAATTAATACTTAAGGGTATTTGTACTTCGGAAGAATGGAAAGAATGGAAAGAAGTTATTACTTATGACTATAAAAAAGATAATAATTTTACAGAACTAAGAGAAGCAGAATTACTACAAAACCGATTGCAGATGGTGGGTCTTGTCGATCCATATATTGGCAAATACTTCTCACATGAATTTGTAAAGAAGAAGATTCTTCAAATGACAGATGATGAAATTGAAGAAATGCAAGAACAAATTGAGTCCGAACAAGAGCAAGGATTGGGTGGTCCCACTTTAGGTCAACAACAAGAACCACCGGTATCACCAGATGAATACCCACCTGTTGACAATACTGTAGATGATAGAAATTCTGAGTCACCTACACCAGAATTAGATGCACAGACAGATAGGTATACATCAATACTAAATAGACGATAATGGAGAAAAACATGGATATTTCACAATTTATTGATAATGTTGTAGCTGGTAATGCAGCCGCTGCAAAAGAAAACTTGAATAATATTTTATCCGCAAGAGCTTTTGAAGCAATAGACGGTCAGAAAAAAGAATTGGCTAAAAGTTTGTTTGGCGGCAATTCTGGAGAATCTGAAGTAGAAGTTCAGAATACGGAAGAAGTTACCGACGATGAAGAAGCCTACGCAGAAGAAGTAGAGCATGACGGTGAACAACTTGATGAAGTTTCTTTTAAGACGGCTACTAACGCATATAAAGCAAGAAGAAGTAAAGAACAGGATTATCATCCTGGAGGACCTACAGGTCCTGAAAACGTAACAAAATCAGGTAAATATAAATCATCTCAAACTGCAAATCGTATGGTTAAAAAATTTGGCGATAGAGCGGTTAATAGAATAGATAGACTTGAAAAAACTTATGGGTGATCAATAAACAAAATTAAAGATATAAATGAAATCCTTACTTGAATTTAAATCTATCGTAGAAGAAGAAAAATCGGACTATACAAAGTTCGACATGTTAGTACGAGCTGGTCTAGCAAATAAAGCACAGTTGCAAAGAATTCACAGAATTCTTGATAAGATGCAAGAAGAAAGACCACAGTTTAATAATGCTGACAAAATGATTCTTCAAAATCTATTCAATAAAATGGTAAATTTGATTAGTAACAATAAACAAATATTTCAAAGAACTCGCCAAGCTGTTCGTGAACAAAATGAAATCGAAGAAGGTGTAATTGATACTTCTGATAGAAAAATGACATTATCTACAGATCCAGAAACTGGTAAACCAAAATTTATAAAAACAACAGCTCACAGAATTGTGATGACCAAGAATGCTCAACCAGTTGCAGATGTAAAAGAGGAAAACATTATCGAAGCAGATTCTTCTAAGATTACACAAGAAGATCCTCCTGTAGTGTTAATGTTAAAAAGAAAAGCTATTCGTATTTACCCAGATAAAACAAAAGTAGCTTTATATTACAATTCAAAATTAGATAAACATTTTACAGTACCATATGGTACTGCTATTGATTCTGCAATTCAGTCTGAGGAAGTTGAATTGGAAGAAGCAGTAATGGATACATTACATAAAATTGTTACGGGTAAACAAGCACAGTCTGTAAAATTTGCTAATGGCCAAACTAGAAAAGTGGATCACTACACAGCTTCGGCTATTACACAAGTACACAAGGCTGTCAATGATGAGAATAAAAAGAAATTGTCAGACATGGTACATAAATCACCTGCACACTTTGAAAAAGTTGCAAGTTTTGCTTTTAGTAAAGTAAAATGAGATTAGTTGATTTAATTTTAGAAGGCAATGTTGTTGAAGCAAAAAAATGCTTTGACAATTTAATGTCTGAGAAGATACAACAGAAACTAGAAGAAGAAAGAACAGAAGTAGTTGATTCTTTTTTTGAAGGTGAAGATTTAGTTGAAGCTGTAAAGAGAAGAAACCCAAACATTATTCGTATGGGTCGAGTTCAAAAAATTCGCCGTAGAATTCGTAGAAATGCAAAAGGTAGAATCGTCGTACAGAAAAATGTAAGACGTTCTGGTATTAAAGGTTATAGAGTATCAGGTAATACAGTAAAACGTATACCTGCAATAGAAAGATTAAGAAAAGCGCGTTTATTAAAACGCTCATGGAAAACAACAAGAAGAGCTAAATTACGCCGTACTTTATTGAAAAGAAAAATGTCAATGCGTAGGCGTGCATCAATGGGACTAAGATAAAATGCCATACGAAATCGTAAATAATAAAAGAAGCAAATCAGTAATTCGTGTAGTTGGAAATACTGCTACAACAATTTCACTTGGAAGTTTGTCTGCAAGTGCAGATGAAACTATTACAGATGCTTCTATTTCACATGTAATGTCACAATCCGATGGTGCATGGAAAGTTTATAGAGGTAATAATACTAGTGGAGAATTAGTATTAGATTTAACTGGTGGTGGAAATTGCGATTGGCCTTTAGCTCAATATGATATTGCTATTGCTAATAGTTCATCATCAAATATACACGTAACAAATTCAGGTGCAGGTGGTACACTTATTCTTGTAGTAAGTAAAGTCGCTACCTATAACCCTGCTTTAACAGGAATGTAAAATGAAACTTATAAGAGAAACAGTAGAAAATGTAAAGTATATTAATGAAGCTGCTGAAAACGGCAGTAAAAAACTTTACATTGAAGGTACATTTTTGGTTGGTGAAGCTGTCAACAAAAATAATAGAATGTATAAAATGGACACGTTAAGAAATGAAGTTCAAAGGTATAACGATGAATTCATTTCTCAGAATCGTGCGTTAGGTGAACTTGGTCATCCGGACACTCCAACAATTAATTTAGAAAGAGTAAGTCATAAAATTCTTTCTCTAGTTGAAGATGGAAATACCTTTTATGGTAAAGCTTTGATTCTTGACACACCTTATGGTCAAATCGTTAAGAACTTTATAGAAAATGATGTTACTTGTGGTGTTTCTTCAAGAGCTTTAGGATCTTTAGTACAGACTAAAGAGGGTTACAATTTGGTACAAGACGATCTAAGACTTGCAACTGCGGCCGACATTGTTGCAGACCCTTCTGCTCCAGGTGCTTTTGTAAATGGTATTATGGAGAATAAAGAATGGATGTTCGTTGACGGAATCTTCATGGAGAAACAATTTGACCAAGCCAAAAAACAGATCAAAAAAGCGTCTAAAAAAGAAATCGAACAAGTTGCACTAAAACTATTTGAAAATTATATTAGAAAACTTTAAATTTATAAATAAAGAATCATAAGGAGAATCCAAATGGCATCAAACAAACTTATGGAAGCAGCTGCTGAAATTCTTGCGAATAGCAAGAAATCTGCAACAGCTATGCCTCCACAAAAATTAGAAGGTGAAGTACAAGACCTTGGTGGTCCAACTCCACAGAATGCTAAACCAGATGACAATTCGCACAAAATTCATGCGGGCGAAAAAGCACCTGACAATTCTGGAAAGAATAAGAGTACAATTACCACTAAGCCTTCAGATGCTTCCCCTGATACCCAGAACAAAGCTGGTAAGACCATGAAAGAGGAAGAAGAAGTTGCTGAGGAAGAAGTTATTGCTGAAGAAGAAGCTTTAGACGAAACTTCTCATAAAGAAGAAATGAAAAAGAAAATGAAAGAGGATATCGATGCGTTATTTTCTGACGATTCTACCATTTCCGAAGATTTTAGAAATAAAGCAGCTACTATTTTTGAAGCTCGTGTTCTTGACAGAGTTACTCAAATCGAAGAAGAAATGGAAGTCAAATATGCTGGTATGTTAGAAGAAGCTATCGATTCTATCAAAGCTGATCTAACAGAAAAAGTTGATGACTATCTAAACTACGTTGTAGAACAGTGGATGGAAGAAAATCAAATTGCTGTCCAATCTGGTCTACGTTCAGAAATTACAGAAGAATTCATTGTTGGTCTACGTAATCTATTTGCTGAACACTACATCGACGTACCTGAAGATAAAGTTGATCTAGTTGATGAACTTGCAGGTAAAGTTGAAGAGCTAGAAGATCAGTTAGATGAAGAAATCAAAACTAACATTGAATACAAAAAAGCAATTCTTGAGGCTGTAAAAAGAGAAACAGTTTATGAAGTTTGCAAAGGACTTACCGAAACTCAAGTTGAAAAAATGAAATCACTCGCAGAGAGCGTAGATTTTTCCACAGAGGAAGAATTAAAAGAAAAACTTGAGACAATTCGTGAAAACTATTTCCCATCAAACATCAAAAAAGCTGATGAGACTCAATTACACGAGCAAGTGTCTGACGAAGCAGATGAGAAAAAAGCAAAAGTATCTTTTGATCCAATCATTAATGCTGTCGTTCAATCGATTTCAAAAACAAAAATTTAATAAACTAAGGAGTTAAAAATGTATTTAACCGAAGAACTACAAAAGAAATGGGAAGCAGTGCTAGAGCACCCAGCGCTACCTGCTATTAAAGACCCATATCGTAAGGCAGTTACCGCTCTTGTTCTTGAAAACCAAGCACAAGAAATGGTAAAAGCTGGCGGCAACGTACAGCAACTTACAGAAGCAACACCAACTAACGCTGCTGGTACAGGTGGTTTTAGTGGCGGCTCAACTGCAACAGGTCCTGTTGCTGGTTTCGATCCAATCCTTATCAGTTTGGTTCGTCGTTCATTACCTAACCTTATTGCATATGATATCTGCGGCGTTCAGCCAATGACTGGTCCTACAGGACTTATCTTCGCAATGAGAACCATGTATGGTACTGACCGTGTTCCATCAACTGGTGCAGAAGCATTCTACAATGAAGCTAATACAGTTCATGCCGGTGATAGAACTGGTTCACACACCTCTCTATCGCTTGCTGCTAATACAGCACTTGGTAACGGTAACGTATTTGCTTCATCTGTTGCAACTGGTACTGCTATGAACACAGCAACTGCTGAAGATTTAACTTTTGCAGAAATGGGTTTCTCAATTGAGAAAGTATCTGTAACTGCTAAGACCCGTGCTCTAAAAGCAGAGTACACAATGGAATTAGCACAAGACTTGAAAGCAGTTCATGGTCTTGACGCTGAAACCGAATTAGCAAACATTCTTTCAACAGAAATTCTTGCTGAAATTAACCGTGAAGTTGTTCGTACTGTTTATTCGTCAGCTAAAGTTGGCGCACAAGTAGGTACAACCACTGCTGGTACTTTTGACCTAGACACCGATTCAAACGGTCGTTGGATGGTTGAAAAGATCAAAGGTCTTGCTTTCCAAGTTGAACGTGAAGCTAACACCATCGCAAAAACTACCCGTCGTGGTAAAGGTAACATCATGATCTGCTCGTCAGATGTCGCTTCTGCTCTTGCAATGGCTGGTATTCTTGACTACAACTCAGCACTACAAGGTCAAGTTAACCTAACCGTTGATGACACTGGTAATACTTTTGCTGGTACAATCTTCGGTCGTATCAAGGTTTACATTGACCCATACTTCCCAGCATCAGCATCTTCAGAGTTTGCTGTAGTTGGTTATAAGGGTGCAAACGCTTATGACGCAGGCCTATTCTACTGCCCATACGTTCCTTTACAAATGGTTCGTGCAGTTGATACAGGTAACTTCCAGCCAAAGATTGGCTTCAAGACACGTTATGGTCTAGTTGCTAACCCATTCGCTGAAGGTACAACTCAAGGTTCAGGTGTTATCACTGCTAGAACTAACTTGTACTACCGTGCGTTCAAGATTGCAAACTTAATGTAATCTTTAAAACACAAAAGATAATAATTATAATAATGTGTTTAAGAGGGACTGTAAAAAGTCCCTCTTTTTTTTCGACCTAAATAGTACATAACGGAGAAATGATTTTATGACCGCGATTACTAGAAACCCTTCAAACCCAAATTTTTTACAACCTAACAAGTTTATATTAACTTTTAGTAGGTTGCCAAATATACAATATTTTTGCCAAACGGTTACTGTGCCTGGTATTTCAATGGCAGAAATACCACAATTTACGCCGTTCGTTGATGCTTATTTACCTGGCGAAAAAGCTATATACGATTTATTAAATGTAACATTTATGGTAGATGAAAATTTAACTTCTTGGAAAGAAGTACATGATTGGATTCGTGCAATGACTTTCCCAGAAAACTTCGATGAGTATAAAAATTTGGCAAATTTAAATCCAAATAGAGCTCAAAGATTAAAACCACAATACTCTGATGCTAAAATAGTTTTATTATCTTCTTCTAATAACCCCGTAGTTGAGTTTGTTTTTTATGATGTTTTTCCTACATCAGTGAGTACCATCATACTCTCATCACAAGAAACTCCAGATAGTCCAGTCACTTCAGACGCAACATTTAGGTACACTTATTATGATATAAAATATGTTTGACATTTACTAATACCTATAGTATAATGTCAATAGGAGGATATTATGAAACAATTGGAAGAACTACTAGAGATGTGGCGGCAAGATTCTGATATTGATCGTACCGAGCCAGACAAAGAACTTTTAAATATACCTAAACTTCACAGCAAGTATTTGAATATACTTTCTAGGCACCGTTTACTTTCTAAAGAATCTGAGTTTAAGTATAATAAAATGAAAAAAATAAAGTGGGAATATTATACAGGTAAATTAGATGATGATGAATTGAAAGAAAGAGGATGGGAGCCTTTTCCTTACGTACTCAAATCCGAGATTAATACATACTTAGAGAGTGATGAAGATTTAAACAAATACTTAGCAAACAAACTAATGCATGATGAGATTGTTGATCTGTGTACATCAATAATGAAAGAGTTGAATAGTAGAACCTTTCAACTTAGAGATTACATAGGTTGGCAAAAATTTATACAAGGTATATAATTGACTGATACTATTATTCTTCGTAAGAAAAACGAATCGTTTATACATTTTGAATGTGAAAAAAGTGTAGCACAGGAACTATCAGAGTATTTTACTTTTTATGTTCCTGGTTATCAATTTACTCCCGCTTATAAAAACAAAATTTGGGATGGTAAAATTCGATTGGCTGATCTTCGAACTTTTACTATGTATCATGGACTTGTTCCTTACATTGATAAGTTTTGTAAAGAACGTGAGTATAATCTAGAAATAGATTCAGATGTGGTAAATACGGAGAATTTTTCTCTTGTTGAAGCAGTAGACTTTGTAAAGACTTTAAATCTTCCTTTTGAAATACGTGACTATCAATTACAGGCATTTGTACATGCTATAAGAAATAAAAGAATATTATTATTATCACCAACAGCATCAGGTAAGTCTTTAATTTTATATTGTATAGTAAGTTACTTACAAGCGTCAGATTTTAAAAAAGGTTTGTTAATTGTTCCAACAACATCCCTTGTTGAACAAATGTATAAGGACTTTCAAGATTATGGGTACGATTCTGATTCTTTTTGCCATCGTCAGTATTCTGGTAAGGAAAAGACAACTGAAAAATTCTTAACAATCACAACATGGCAATCTATCTATAAAAATGACCTGGAGTATTTTGAACAGTTTGATTTTGTACTAGGTGATGAAGCTCATCAATTCAAAGCTAAATCTTTAACGACTATTTTATCTGGCTGTGTAAATGCCAAATATAGAATAGGTACTACAGGTACATTAGATGGTACACAAACTCATAGATTAGTTTTAGAAGGTTTGTTTGGTCCAGTTTACAAGGCTACATCTACATCAGAATTGATTGCCTCTAAACAACTCGCTGACTTTAAAATTAAATGTCTCATACTAAAACATCCAGAAAATGTATGTCAAGCCGCAAGAAAATGGGATTATAATTCCGAGATAGAATACATAGTATTAAATGAAGCCAGAAATAAATTTATAAAAAATCTAGTGTTATCGTTAGAAGGTAACACTCTAATACTTTTTCAGTTTGTAGAAAAACATGGTAAAGAACTTTACAAAATTATTAAAGAATCTACTAAAAATAGACATGTATTTTTTGTTTTCGGTGGAACAGATGTTGAAGTACGGGAGTCAGTTCGTGAGATTACTGAAAAACAAAGAGATGCAATCATTGTTGCTAGTTACGGGACTTTCTCTACTGGGGTTAATATCCGCAATCTTCATAATATTGTTTTCGCCTCACCTTCTAAATCAAGGGTTCGAAATTTACAGTCAATAGGAAGAGGACTAAGAAAGGGAGATAATAAGGAACAAGCCGTGTTGTTTGATATTGTCGATGATATGAGAATAGGCAAATTTACTAATTTTACCTTGAATCATTTCATAGAACGTGTTAAAATATACGATGATGAAAAATTCAATTACAAGTTTTACAACATAGAGCTCAAATGAATAATCAACCAACAATAAAAATAGTTCGACTTCAAACTGGTGAAGATATTATTTCTAAGATAATCGAAGATGATGAAAGTGATATGGTATTATTAAGTAATCCAATGAGAATGATTGTAAAAAGAGTTGAAACAGGACAATCTATTTTTATGATGATGCCTTGGTTACCAATAGAGGTAATCAAAGAAGATTCTGCTATCATCTATAATTCAGATATCATTACCATGTTTGAACCAAAAGATTCTCTTGTTGAGTATTATCAAAGTATGGTAAATGAATCTATTCTATCCATCTTGAAAAATGAAGAACTTTCTTTTGATGATGAAACAGAAGAAGATGAATACAATGAGGAATATGAACTAACTGAGGAAGAACTTAAGGAAATAGAAGAATACAGGAAGAACAAGAAACTTCATTAATCTTCATACGGAACACCGCTAGTTTAACACTTGTCAAGCACTATGTCAACACTTTTATAGGTAATAATATGGCTAAATCGAATCACTATATCAATAACGCAGATTTTCTTGCAGCACTAGTACAATATCACAAAGATTGTAAAGATGCCAAAAAGAATAAAACGGAAGAACCTCCGGTACCAAATTATATTGGAGAATGTTTCCTTAAAATTGCAGAACACCTCTCAAGGAAGCCTAACTTTATTTCTTATACTTTCCGTGATGAGATGATTGCTGACGGTATTGAAAACTGCCTAATGTATTTCCGTAACTTTGATCCGGCAAAGAGTAATAATCCATTTGCTTATTTTACTCAAATCATATATTATGCTTTCTTACGCCGAATCATGAAAGAGAAAAAACAACTCTATGTGAAGTATAAGGCAACTCAACAGTTTGGTTTACTTGATGAGGGTGAAATGTATGAGGATGAAAACGGCAACATGAAACAGTTTGAACTATATGATAATATTTCGGAATTCATACACAACTTTGAAGAAAATAAAAGAAAGAAAAAAGAAAGTAAGACTAAAGGTATAGACAACTTTGTAGAAGAATAACTTATGAAATTATGTATATTGGGTGATACACATTTTGGTGCTCGAGGTGATTCTTTAGATTTTCACACGTACTTCAAAAAATTTTATGATGATGTATTTTTTCCTTATTTGGTAGAAAATAAAATCAACGTAGTCGTTCAGATGGGCGATCTATTCGATAGGAGAAAATTTATCAATTTCAATTCACTCTACCTATCTCGAAAATATTTTTTCAATAAACTTAAAGAACATGAAATCAACTTATATACATTAGTTGGTAATCATGATGTTGCATTTAAAAATACACTTGAAGTAAACTCACCATCATTGTTATTAAACGAATATGATAATGTATTTTTAGTAGAAAATTTTTCTACAGAAAATTTTGACGGTGTAGATATTGATATAGTGCCTTGGATTTGTTCTGATAATGAAGAAGAAATATTTGAAAAAATAAAAAATAGTAAATCACAAATTTGTTTTGGGCATTTTGAAATAGATGGATTCGAAATGGATCGTGGCAATGTTCATCAAGGTGGGCTTGACAGAAAGACATTATCAAAGTATGATATAGTGTTGAGTGGACATTTTCACCATAAATCTTCTTCTGACAATGTGACTTATGTTGGCACTCCTTATGAAATGACCTGGTCTGATTATAATGATCCAAAAGGATTTCATATCTTTGATACTGAAAAAAGAGAACTGGAATTTGTAAAAAATCCATATTCGATATTTCATAAAATAATGTATGATGATACGAATCATGATTTTGAATATTGGAAATCTTATGATTTTTCTAAGTACAAAGAAACTTATATAAAATTGGTTGTCTTAAACAAACAAAATCCTTTTCTATTTGAACATGTATTAGACAACTTGTATAAAATTGGTGTAAGTGATTTATCAATAGTCGAAGATTTTACCGACAACTTAATTGGTGATGATCAAGATATTATCGATCAGGCTGAAGATACGATGACAATCTTATCTAAGTATATTGATAATCTAGAATTAGATGTTGAGAGTGACAAACTAAAAACCGTTATGCGTGAACTTTATGTTGAAGCATTGAATACTGAGGTATCTGATTAGTGATAATTTTTCGTAATATTAAATGGAAAAATTTATTAAGTACTGGTAATAGTTTTACAGAAATTAAGTTAGACAATACCAGTAATACTTTAATCGTAGGAGAAAATGGCTCAGGTAAGTCAACCTTACTTGATGCTCTTTGTTTTGCTCTTTTTGGTAAAGCATTTAGAAATATTAATAAACCTAATCTTGTAAATTCAATCAATGGTAAAGAAACTGTGGTTGAGGTTGAGTTTAGTACAAACAATAAAACGTATAAAATTGTACGGGGTATCAAACCAAACATCTTTGAAATCTATTGTAATAATGAACTTATAAACCAAGAAGCTGCATCAAGAGATTATCAGGATTACTTAGAAAGATTTGTTTTGAAAATGAACTATAAATCTTTCACACAGATTGTTATTCTAGGTTCAGCATCTTTTACACCGTTCATGCAACTGTCGGCTTCCGATAGAAGAACTATTATTGAAGATTTATTGGATATACAAATCTTCAGTACAATGAATGGTATTGTTAAACAAAGAATTTCAACGAATAAAGAAAATGTTTCTGTAAAGAAAAATGAAATTGAATTGCAGACACAAGAATATAAATTGAAGAAAGAACATCTTGATAAATTAAATCAAGATGTTGAATCTAAGGTGAAAGAATATGAAACCGAAATACAAATCAATAATGATGCCCTTGAATCACTACACACAGAAATTCAAGGATATGCAAATACAATTTCAGAATTACAAGTCACCGTGGAACAAAAGATCGAACTCGAAAACAAAGTTAAGAAAATCACTAAACTTGAGTCGCAGATTGAAAACAATATATCCAAATTCAACAAAGATATTGATTTTTTCCGAGTTCATGATGATTGTCCAACGTGTAGACAAGCCATTGCCATGGAGATTAAAGAAAGAGAAATCGAAGCACTTACTGGAAAAGTCGAACAATCTCAGCAAGGTCTTAATGATCTCGAATCTAAACTCAATGAAGAACAAACAAAGTTAAATGATATTTTAGAAAAACAAAAAGAAATACAAAAACTTCAAGTTGAACTCGCAACAAAAACAGCATCAATTACTGGTATAAACAAATATTTACAGAAGTTAAACACACTTATCAACGATCTAAAAACATCGAAGGTAAATACACACAAAGATGAACTGTCACTTAAAACATTAAAAGAATCTTTAAGTAATTTAGAAAATGAACTGAAGGAACTCATCAATGAAAAAACTTATTATGAAGCTGCTTCTAATTTGTTGAAAGATACTGGCATCAAAACAAAGATTATAAAACAATATCTACCAATTATCAATAAATTAGTTAATAAGTATTTGTCATCATTAGATTTCTTTGTCAATTTCAATCTTGACGAATCCTTTAAAGAAACAATTAAGTCTAGACATCGTGATGATTTTAGTTATCATAATTTTTCTGAAGGTGAGAAACAACGTATTGACATGGCACTCATGTTGACTTGGCGTGCTGTAGCTAAACTAAAAAATTCTTCTAATACAAATTTATTAATACTAGATGAAACTTTTGATTCTAGTCTTGATTCAAATGGTACTGAAGAACTTATGAAACTGTTGCAGATGTTAGAAGATGTAAACCTGTTTGTTATCTCGCATAAAGGAGATATACTACAGGATAAATTTATGAACGTAATTAAATTTACAAAAGAAAAGAATTTTTCGAGGATAGTCAAATGAATTTTAAAGAATATTTGACCTGGTACAGGGATGTTGTTGACAAAGAAGTTGAGGGATGGTTTTATCCAATTGATGTTGTTGTTATGTATGGTATACTAAAAGAATTACAGAAAGATATACCTGGAGATATTTGTGAAATAGGTGTAGCTTATGGTAAAAGTGCTATCGCAATTTCTAATTTTAAAGAGCGAAATGATAAACTTTACTTATATGATATTTTTCCAGATGAAGTATATAAAAAATCTTTGGAAAATATAAAAAAGTTTGGCACACCAGAAAATCTTATTTGGAGAATACAAGATACTACCGAATTGAAACACGGTATAAAATTCTTTGATAGGCCTTTAAGATTTTTACACATAGATGGTTGTCATGAACACTCCGCTGTTTTAGGCGATCTTCAATTTTTTAGTCAATATATGGTAGACCGAGGCATAATAGTGCTTGACGATTTTAATGATTACGAGTATCCTGGTGTCAACAGTGCTGCCATAGAATTTAGTTTGGCAAAATATAATGAAAAAAATTGGAGAGTTTTTGCAATAGGTGATAATAAAGCTTACATGTGTCAGAAAAAATATGTATTTACTTACCAGAGTTTACTGGCCATGTTCATGAAAGAAGCGCAGAAAAAACTTGAAGTTCCTTTTCCTTTACCACTAGGATTAAGAGAAATGATGGACATAAATGTTTTGATGTGTGATTCGAGGGAAGATTGGGATTTGAATAAACTTATTGAAAAAATTTATGATAAACCAAGAATAGGATAAACTATGAGTGAAGTATTAACGATCAATACTGAAAGTGGTATTGTACAAGATGAAAAGGTTGAACCATTAACTGTATTTGATGATAAGCACCCATTTTTAAATATTGAACTACCAGAATATACAGAACAATTGCCAAATAAACGTATGTCACATTTAATTAAAAGATTGAAGATGACAATGAAACTTTATGGTGGTATAGGTCTTTCTGCTAATCAGTGTGGATTAAAAGATCGGGTGTTTGTTATGGGTACAGATCAATTTCAAATTGCATGTATTAATCCTAAAGTGTTAGAAGTTTCTGAAGAAATAATTAAAGATATGGAAGGGTGTCTTTCTTTTCCAGCAATGTTTATGAAAGTTGAAAGACCGAAATCTGTTCTTGCTGAGTTTACGGATGAAAATGGCCAAAGGCATCAAGAAACATTTTATGGATTAACAGCAAGATGCTTTCTACACGAAACAGATCATATGAATGGTGTTAAGTACACCAAATATGTTGGACCTGTTACAATAAAAATGGCGAAACAAAAACAACTAAAAAAAATTAAAAACGTGAAAAGAAGATTAAAAAATGCCGTATAGTTTTGATCCAAAAGATGATGTAGAAACTCAGTGGAAAAAATGGCAGGAACATAATCCACCAGAATCTTTTACACACATAGATGAAAAAGAATTATGTGAGAAAACGATTGAAGAACTCACATATGTTTCTGCTATGGATGTAAAAGAATATACTTTGTTTCAAAAGTGGTGTGAAGTACAAGAAAAATATCCAACCGAAATTGTAAATGATTTGTGGGAAGGAGAAAAGAAAGTACTCAAAGATGATAAACAAAGGCGAATGATTGATAATATCAAATCTAACTTCTGGGTACCAGAATCGCCAGAAGATTATCTATCATTAGAACCTGAACTTCTTTACACCAATAAAGAAGATGATTTACCTGAATTGTGGAATACAATAAGAACTTTTTCTTCCACGATGAAAAATAATTCTAATATTGGTCGCAATCTTAATTTTGTTGTTCGAGACAAAGTAACAAAGAAATATTTGGGTGTAATGTGTATTAGTTCAGACTTTTTAGATTTAACACCTAGAGATAACTTCATTGGTTGGTCAAGAGAATTAAAAACTCAAGGTGGTATGATTAATCATACTGCAATTGGTTCTACGATTGTTCCTTTACAACCTTTAGGTTATAACTATGTGGGCGGTAAATTACTTGCCTTACTTTGTTTGTCTGATCCTGTACAAGAATTATGGGAGAAACTGTACAAAGATAAATTAGTTTCTGTTACTACCACATCTTTATATGGTAAAACAAAAGCAAATGGTCTTTCTCAATATGATAATTTAGATCATTGGCTTCCTATGGGTTTTACGGCTGGTTCAGTTTCATTTGAACCTTTATCAAACACACGATATAAAATTCGTGAGTGGTTAAAAGAAAACCATACACGAAAATATTTTGAATGGTATGTTGCAAAGAAACCTTCTGGTCAACCACATAAACGTGATCACAAAAATCGTTCACTAACTTTTACTTATAGTCAACTGAATATACCAAAAGAATTAATTAAGTCTGAACATGCAAGAGGAATTTATTTTTCACCTCTGTATGATAAGACTTGCGAGTTTCTCCGCGGCGAACATGATGGCAAAGATATGAAAAAACTCTTTGATACGAGCGTAGAGAGCCTAAGTAATCTATGGAAACAGAAACATGCTAAGCCAAGAATCAAACAATTGGTGAAGAAAGATAAAGTTTCCTATGATACCCTATTTTATGACGATCTTATTTACTTAACTTGGCAAGAAACAAAAGATAAATATTTGCCGCAAGTGGGTCGATAATCTGTTATAATGTCTTTAATGCGGTGAGTCCGAGACAACCTTCCCCCGAAGGCAGACAGGTTTAACTCCTGTAAACCGCTCCAGTTACTAATTTGACAACAGTTGTTATAATGACAACTGGTTGCCATTTCCTCAAATCTGTGTTACAATATACATATACTGATAACAGGATGTCTAAATGACAACATTTACTGCCGAATCAAAATCTCAGCTGGCGAAACTCCTAGCTACCGAGAATCTACGTATTGAACACCAAAAGATTAGAACCGCTCGATTCGATCCAAAGAATCGGGTTTTGTATTGCCCTATTTGGAAAAATATGAGTGGTGTGCTTTATGATCTTTTGATGGGTCATGAAGTTGGTCACGCTCTGTACACTCCTGCTCAAGGTTGGCATGATGCCGTTTGCGACAAAGGCCGAAACTATAAAGGCTTTTTGAATGTTGTTGAAGATGCCCGTATTGAGAAAAAAATCAAACGCAAATATCCTGGTATTCGTAAGTCTTTTGTTGAAGCTTACAATGACTTGATGCAGCGTGATTTCTTTGAATTGAAAGGTCGTGATATTAATCAAATGTCCTTCATTAATCGTTTGAATCTTTTTACTAAGTCAAGCGGTACTATGGATATTAAATTCACCGCCTTTGAAGAAAAGTTGGTTGAAGAAGTAATGCGTTGTGAAACTTGGGATGATGTTTTGCGTGTTACTGGACTTGTTTGGGATTATTCTAAAGATGAACAATTTCAAATGGTTGAAGAAGAATTTACTTTTGAATTAGATTCTTTTGGTGAAGATGGTGATTTTGACGATTCGTCCGATTCTGATTTTGATTATGATTTTAGTGATGAGACCACAGAACAGGAGGACAATCAATCTGATTCTGAAGGTTCAGAAGAATCTGATGATTCTAAAAAGATGCAGGGTACTCCTAATAATGAAGATGAAACGGAAGATGGTGAAGAAACCTTCACACAGATAAACCGTTTTAAACAATCTACATTATCTAAGGAAGATCAATTCATTGTTTTCGAACCTACATGTGAAACTGATAATGCATTTCGTAAAAAAGAAAATGAACTTCTTGATGAAAAATGCAAAGATTATGTTTACATAACAACGCCTGAACCTAATTTGAAAAGTATTATTACTCCTGCAAAGCGAGTGAATCAATTATTATCAGAATTCTATACTAATGAGTCTGAGAAAACTACGCTTTATAATAGTTTCAAAAGTCGTAATGAAAGATACATTTCTTTACTCGCAAAAGAATTTGAAATGAAAAAAGCTGCATCATGTTATGCTAAAGCTAAAACTTCAAATACTGGTGATATTGATGTATCAAAATTGTACAAGTATCAAATTGATGATACTATCTTTAAGAAAATGATGCGTATACCAAAAGGTAAATCGCATGGTCTTATTTTACTTTTGGATAAATCTGGGTCTATGTCAAATAATCTGAAAGGTTCTATTGAACAGATTTTGATACTGACTTCATTTTGCCGTAAAGTGAATATTCCTTTTGTCGTTTATGGTTTTGGTAATAACACTACAGCTTTCTTTGAAGATCATGGTGGTTACAATGAAACACTAAATCAAAAACTACGCGAATCTTTTTCTAAAGAAGAAGGTGAACTTTGTTTAGATGGTGTGTTTTTGCGCGAGTATCTAAACTCAAAAATGTCCAATTCTGAATTTACTAAATCGACTAAAAATTTGGTTTCATTGATGAATGGTTTTACTGGCGGTCGATATAGTCGGCATTATCCTGTCTCTGAAGGTCTTTCAAACACACCAATGGTTGAAGCTATTGTTGCTGTTGAAAAGATTACACAAGAATTTAGAAAAGTAAATAATCTAGATATTGTAAATTTGGTTATTGTTCACGATGGTGATGCTGATACGATTAATACTTATCACTCATATGCTGGTGATAACTACAAAAATTATAAACACATGAGTTCTACGTACAATAATGTTTATTTACGTGATAAGAAAACCAAATTTGAAACGAAAGTTGAACATAACGATTTTCTAAGTCAAAATATTTTGAAATGGTATTCATATCGAACTGGTGCTAAAGTTTTTGGTTTCTTTCTGACTGACGGAAGCAATAGTTCTGCTGAAAGTGCGGCTATGATGCATCATTATGAAAAAACCGATTCTAAAAACATTTATGATAATGAGTCTATTCAGTGGCATGAAAAACGATACAGAGCAAAAGAGTTGGCAAAAAAACTAAAGAAAGAAAAACTTTTGGTTTCTAAAAAGCCAGGATATGAAAGTTTCTTCATTATTCCTGGTGGCAGTGAACTTCAAGTAAATGATGGTGAACTAGAAATTGATACCACCAAAAAAGTTACGGCAAGTAAACTTGCCAATGCGTTTATGAAATTTAACAAAAAACGCCAAGTGAATCGGGTACTTGTTTCTAAATTTATTGATGGTATTGCAGTTTGATATGTTGTTTTTATGCGACAGACCTATTGCCAAGGTATCAATAGTCTGTTATAATTGTGGTATAGTGAACAATCCTTCTTGGAGAATATATAATGGCAAGTCGTAATGAAAAGCGTCAAAAGTTTCTGAATGCTCTTATCGCTACTGGTAAGAACACTGTAACGCTTGATGAAATTAAAGCTATTGCACAAAAACTTAATATTGGTCAACCTTACTGGTTTACAAATGATGATGTTAATCGTGTAAAGCGCGGCACATACAAAGTGCCTGGTGTTACAGAGAAACAAAATGTGCAAACTGTTGATATGCAGGCGCAAGTAATTCCTATGCAAAAAGTTGAAAACAAATCGAGCAATAGAATTTCTTCAATCGTTACTGATCTGGAAATTGAGAATTTGGTACCAACCAAATACAAAAATTATGTTCCGTTTGGAAACTTTGAAGATATCGTTTCTATCATCGAATCAAGAACTTTCTTTCCTATTTTCATCACTGGTCAATCAGGTAATGGTAAAACCATGTCCGTTGAACAAGCTTGCGCTAAACTAAATCGTAAGTTTGTTTGCGTTTCAATGACACCTGAAACCGATGAAAGTGATTTGTTTGGTAACTTTATTCTGATTAATGGTCAAATGGAATGGCGTGATGGTCCTGTAACCGTTGCGGCTCGTCAAGGTGCCGTACTCTGTATCGATGAAGTCGATTATGGCGCACAGAATCTTTCCTCACTTCAGCGTGTGCTTGAAGGTAAACCGTTTCTTCTGAAAAAGAAAAATGAATTGATTGTACCTGCTGAAGGATTTACCGTTATTGCTACTGCAAATACTAAAGGTAAAGGTTCTGAAGATGGTCGTTATATGTTTACGAATGTATTGAATGAAGCGTTTCTTGAGCGTTTCCCCAATACAATGGAACAAGATTGGCCTCCTGTTAAAGTTGAGCGTAAGATTGTCGAGAAAGAACTTGCTTCTGCTGGTCGTTCTGATAATGAATTCGCTGAAAAACTTGTTACATGGGCTGATGTTATTCGTAAAACCTTTGATGAAGGCGGATGTGATGAAGTGATTTCCACTCGCCGTTTGGTACATATTGCACGTACTTACGGTGTGTTTGGTGATAAGATGAAATCAATCGGTCTTTGCTTGAATCGTTTTGATGAAGATACCAAAATTTCTTTTACTGATTTGTATACCAAAGTGGATGCTGGTGCTAATACCGAAACCATTATGGCAAAAACAGTTGAAGAAACAATTTCGGTAAATGAAGAAGTTCCTTTCTAATTTACCTGAAAAACGCTTGACAACCTGTCAATAACCTAGTATAATATACACATAATTTGAGAGAACGGTTGCCTCTCAAATGACTTAAACTAAGCAACCTTTTTTACGGAGTATTTTGTTATGTCAGTTAAATCTAAAGTCCTTGCTTACCTTTCTAAAGAAGATGGTTACAACACCCTAACTCCTGCTAAAATGCAGAGCATGTTTGGTGTTTCAAATCCTTCCGCAACAATCAACGATCTTCGCAATGAAGGTTACGCTATTTACTTGAATAGCCGCTACAACAACAACGGTGAGAAGGTTTTCTTCTACCGTCTCGGCACTCCAACTAAGCGTATGGTTGCTGAAGGTATTGCAGCTATTCGTGCTCAAGGAGAGCGCGCTTTTGCTTAAGATTACCTCTTAAGTTTTAAAAACGCTGCAAAGAGAGGATATATACTAGTATCCTCTCTTTTTTATTATACAATGGATAAACTATGGAAATACAAATCAAACTTGATGAATTGAAAAAAAATAAACTTTTCGTAGCTACACCAATGTATGGCGGCATGAATCATGGCCTCTATGCAAAATCTTGTCTCGACCTTCAAACCTTGATGATTAGATATGGTGTTGACATTAAATTTTCTTTTCTTTTCAACGAATCTCTAATTACAAGAGCAAGAAACTATTTGACGGATGAATTTCTCCGTTCAGATTGCACACACATGTTGTTTATCGACTCCGACATTCACTTCAATCCGCAAGATGTTTTAGCACTTATGGCTCTTGATAAGGATTTAATTGGCGGTCCTTATCCTAAAAAATCTATTAATTGGGGCAATATCGCTCACGCTGCAAGAAAACATCCTGAATTGGAACCAAAAGAACTCGAAGGTGTTGTGGGTGAATATGTCTTTAATGTTGTTAAAGGTACACAACAATTTTCTGTAACAGAACCACTTCAAGTTTTAGAAATTGGAACTGGATTCATGATGATTAAGCGTAATGTTTTTGAAAGACTCGAAAAAGCTTATCCTCAGTTACGTTATAAACCAGATCATATTGGCCAAGCACACTTTGATGGTTCACGTTATATTCATGCATACTTTGACACTATCATTGATACTGTAGATTCTGCCACTGGTGGCGGTTCTGATCGTTATCTAAGTGAAGATTACATGTTCTGCCAGTTGTGGCGTAAAATTGGCGGAGAAATTTATCTATGTCCTTGGATGAAAACGCAACATATTGGCACTTATGCATTTACTGGTAACATGCCAAAAGTTGCTGAACTTACGGGTAGATTGTAATGGAAAGTGTTGGTCGAAAATTCGATAACAATAAACTAGAATATGGTTTGTTACCTCCTCATGCTCTTGAAGCTACTGTCGATGTACTTACATTCGGTGCTCAAAAGTATGAGAGAGATAATTGGAAAAAAGTACCTGATTCCAAGCGCAGATATTTCGATGCATTAGAACGTCATATTTGGGCTTGGAAAAAAGGTGAGAAGTTGGATCCTGAATCTGGTAAACATCACTTAGCTCATGCGCTTTGTTGCCTCATGTTTCTATATGAACATGATATACTTTATTCTGTTGATGAAAAAATTAATTATGGAGTAGAAAAATGAAACTATCTTCCGATACAATAAATCTTTTGAAGAACTTTGCTTCAATCAATCAAGGGATTTATTTTAAACAAGGTAAAACAATTAAAACTGTTTCACCACAAAAAAATATTATGGCAGAAGTAACTGTTGACGAAAGTTTTCCAGTTGACTTTGGTGTTTATGACTTGAATAACTTCCTTTCAGTTATCTCCTTACATAAGGATGATCCAACTCTAAACTTTGAAGATAAGAATATTCTTATTTCTGGTTTGAAAGGCCGCAGTAAAATTAAATATCGTTTCTGTGAACCTAGTATGATTGTGGTTCCACCAGAAAAGAATATTGTAATGCCCGATCCTGAAATTCGATTCACACTTAATGCTGAAGATTTTGATTGGGTACTACGTGCTGCAGCAGTTCTTTCCTCACCACATATTGCAATTGAATCTGATGGTGAGAAAGTGTTTATTAGTACACTCGATCTGCAAAATGATTCTGCACATACAGATTCGATTGAAATTGCAGAAGGTAATGGTGATAAGTACAAAATGATTTTTAAGACTGAGAATCTTAAAATGATTTCTGGTACATATGAAGTATCTTTGTCATCTAAAGGTATTTCACATTTCAAAAATAAGAACAAGAATCTTCAGTATTGGATTACTACTGAAGCTGGTTCTAAGTTTGAAAAAGCTAAATAATTTTTTGTAATTTTCGTAGTAAAAGAAATATTTTATATTTCAAAATATCAAACTTTAAAATTTAAAGGAGAATAAAAATGCAATTGCAAGAAGCCGCTAGCATTCTAGCTAGTCTCGACAATAGAGACTATAACTTAAAAGACCTCGTTGATATTGCAAAAAAAGTCACGAATTCGAAAAAGTATAAAATTCCAAATTCTACACCTTATGATGCGAACAACTTTCTTGTTGATTTGAATAATGCAAAGGTTTGTATCACATATCAAAGAAAGATGAGACTTTTAAAACTCTTAAAAAAATTAAACTCCACTGGAGGATTTGATAAGAGAGCAGCCGGTCACATCGATGTTGCAGTTAGACCAAATGGAGACATTTTTATTTGGGATGGATTTAGAAGAGCTTTCATGGCTCTTTTTTGTGGAATTGATCATATGCCCGCTTCATGGTTGAATCACAGTCATGGAATGACTGTAACGGAATGCGAGAAACAAGAAGCTAGAATGTTCAAGATTCGTAACTCTGATATTGAACAAATGAAACCTGAAGAAATTTTTAGAGCTAAAGTTGTTTATGATGAACCTGAAGCACTGAAGTTTTTGTCTTTTTTAAAGGACTGTAGATTGGATGTTGAAAACTTGTTACCAGGTTTTGTTTCATTAGGAGGTATAAAACAATTGTTCAATACTTGGAAACATGAACATGTTTCGCACGATAATCTAATACTTTCTTCCAACATTATACAAAATGCTTGGGTAAAAGATACAGTAATTTCTTCATATTTACTGTGTGGTCTTGGAAAGTTTTTAGATATTAATGAACATATGAATAAGTCTTTTGATGAAGAATATATTTTAAAACATTTTAAAAATTTTATTAATGTTAGACCTCCAAGAAAACAAGAAGAATTGACTGGTCGTCGATTGAATAAAACACCAAACGATTCTATCGCTTATTGTATTGCTAAACATGTTTTAGGTGAAGATGAAAAGTACATGCAAGAATTTCTAAACAATTCTAAATTAAAACATGATGATATTGATGTTTTAGATGACGATGTTTAGACAATTTTTTTATTTTCTCCGTGAGAAAGGCTTATTATTATGGAACAACTTTTGTGGACTGAAAAATATCGGCCCCAAAATATAGAAAGTTGTATATTACCTGAAAGGCTCAAAAAGCCTTTTCAGGAATATGTCAATCAAAAAACAATACCCAATCTACTGCTGAGTGGTGGCGCAGGCGTAGGCAAGACGACCGTAGCCAAAGCAATGTGCAACGAAATCGGTTGCGACTTCATGATCATCAATGGTTCTGATGAAAGTGGTATTGATACATTTAGAACCAAGATAAAGAATTATGCTTCATCAATGTCGTTTGCTGGCGGTCGTAAAGTCATCATCATCGACGAAGCAGATTATCTGAATCCAAATTCAACTCAACCAGCTTTACGTAATGCGATTGAAGAATTTGCAGGTAACTGTTCGTTCATTTTTACTTGTAATTACAAAAACCGAATCATTGAACCACTTCATAGTCGTTGTGCGGTGATTGAATTTGGTTTGAAGAATGGTGAGAAGGTCAAGATGGCATCTCAGTTTCACAAGAGAATTGAGATGGTTTTGCAAAGTGAAAATATCGACTACGATAAGACTGTTGTTGCTGAACTTATCAAGAAACACTTTCCAGATTTTCGCCGTGTAATAAATGAACTACAAAGATATTCTCAATTTGGTAAGATCGACACTGGTATTCTCGCACAAATTGGCGATGTTTCTCTCAAAGAGATTGTAAAGAATATTACAGAGAAAGACTTTACATCTATTCGTAAGTGGGTTGCGACAACTGAAATTGATGGTAATACCTTATATCGTAAACTATATGATGCACTCTATGATGTAATGAAACCAACTTCAATACCTAAAGCCGTTTTAATTCTTGCAGATTATCAGTATAAACAAGCTTTTGTTGCTGATCAAGAAATCAATATGGTTGCTTGTTTAACTGAACTTATGGTAGAGTGTGAATTCACCAAGTGAACGATTTATTTTTCGATATATGGAAGTGGATAAAAAATGACTTTAACTCATATCCTTTTCGCTTTGCTGCCGAGCTTTTTGCTTGGGCTATCAGTATTGGGTGTAGTATTATCATGGCATTTACCGTACCAGATCCTCCCCTTATGGTTTTATATCCTATGTGGATCGTTGCTTGTGCTGTTTATGCTTGGGCTGCTTATACTCGCAAATCATTTGGTATGCTCGCAAACTACACTTTGTTAACCACAATTGATATTATTGGTTTAACTAGAATGGTTTTTTGAAAGTAAATATGTCTGATATTTTTGATAGTGATGGAATTGTTCCTCTGCGAGCTAGATTCAATAGACTTTCTAGAAAATTTAGAAATCGCCGCGAAAAAAGAAAATATGATCATGAAAGGAAAAGTGAAGTGGGTAGAAAATATAATGATGGTTTAGTTTTTACAAATGATGAGGATACTGATTTCTCAGCAGTAGATCAGCGTCCAGAATTTTTCTTGAGTGGTGTTTCACTAAATGATCACTACATATCTAAAATTGTTGACGAGAGAACTCGTCTTGGTAAAAAAACAATTTCTGATAAACAAATTTATGTGGCTGACTATAAGTCGTGGATTTCTTTTTCGAGAAAGGCCTATAATGATTTACAAATCGTTGAGTTTAGTAAAGATGCTGGTCTTATTATAGATAGAAAAGAAGTTGCTTTTATAGACTATTCGGTTAATTCTAACTCTGTTGAAATTAAAATCTGTGGTAGTTTAGAATTTGTTGAGTTTCATAAAAAACTTATTTCAAAAAATTTCGATACTGCTACGTGCCACATCGAATGGATTTATTCGGGTGATGGAAGTTCAGTTCAAATTCCTCTGACAGCGGATCGCTTACCCATCGCAGAGATGTATCCTTTTTTGAAAGAAGAATCTATCGAAGATTACTATGATCGATTTATGAAATCTTCAGCGTCAATTCTTCTTCTGATTGGTCCACCAGGAACAGGTAAGACAACTTTTATTCGTGGTCTATTACATCATCTAAAGAAAAATGCTGTTGTAACTTATGATGAAAAAATTCTGGAAAGAGATTTCGTCTTTGCTCGTTTTCTTGAAGATGATGCAAGTGTGATGGTCATTGAAGATGCGGATAATTTTCTAATGTCTCGCAAAGAAGGTAACACAATGATGCATCGTTTTCTAAATGTGGGTGATGGTCTTGTGGGTATTCAAGGTAAGAAATTAATTTTCTCGACCAATCTACCATCAGTAAAAGATATTGATCCTGCTTTGATTCGTGCTGGTCGTTGTTTTGATATTCTTCATTTCGAAAACTATAATGAAGAACAGGCTAAGAAAATTGCTAAGAAGTTTAAAGTTCAATTTAACAAAAAAACTGAAGGTGACTATTCTCTTGCAGAAATTTTTCATTCTCAAAACAAGACACCGAAGGTTGAAACTAAAATTGGATTTTACTGATGAGTCCCTTCGATTATGTAAATCAGATTCTACAGGGTAAAAAGAATCTAATTGTTGATGAATTGACAGAGAAGGAATATTCTCCGTTTCTGACAAATCGCAGTCTATCCTACCATATGGACTGCTTAATGTTTGCAAATGAGATGAATTCTAGACACTTCATCGACAAAAAGATGCAGAATGATTTTTTACTAAATACCATAAGGTCAAGAAAGAGGCCTTTTGCGAAGTGGGCTAAGTCTGAGAAAAGTGAAGATATAGAATGTATTCAACAAGTCTATAACCTTTCATCTTCAAAAGCCAGAGAAGTTCTACGTCTACTGAGTAAAGAACAAATTCAATTCCTAAAACAAAAAATAGAAACTGGTGGATTGAGGAAATAAAATGGTAGATATTAATAAATTTGTAGAAGTACAATTACAGGAACAAGATGACTTTTTGAAGGTACGTGAAACTCTCACTAGAATAGGTGTTTCATCCAGAAAAGAAAAAGTATTGTATCAGTCTTGCCATATATTACACAAGCAAGCTAAATATTATATCGTACACTTTAAAGAACTTTTTGCTCTAGATGGAAAACCATCAAACATAACAGAGAATGATATACAAAGACGTAACGCTATTGCCAATTTACTTGAAGAATGGGGTTTAGTTAAGATTTTAAATAGAAAAGTGATCGAAGGAAATTTAGCTCCAATACATCAAATTAAAATTATCTCTTTCAAAGAGAAGGATGGTTGGGAACTTATACCTAAGTATAACATAGGTAAAAAAGAAAAAGACTAAAACAACTTGACTTTTTTGAAAAATTACTATATAATATGGTGGCAAAATGAAAGAAAAAATTACACGTTTGGTTAATAAATATACTAAAGAAGAAGTATATACCAGGAATTACGATGATGTGATTGTAGAAGGCACTAATGAATTTATTCGTGTCTTTCAACAATCAAATCCTCAAAGAACTTTTTTGGTGAATCGACAAGCATTTGTGGTCGCCAAAGAGTCGTGATGCCTAACGGATCACGTTTTTATTAACTTGCTTATTTAAGGAGAAAACTATGACAGTAGGACGTATTGCTTTTGGACCTTTGTTCCATCAAACTCTTGGCTTTGAAAATTTTCTACGTGATGTCGAAAAAATGTTAGGTGAAGAAGTAAAACCTTCCAATTTTCCACACCATAATATTATTAAAGTTGATGATAATCGTTATATTGTTGAACTAGCTGTAGCTGGTTTTTCAAAAGACGAAATTGAAATCACAAGACAAGAAGGTTCATTAAAGATTGTAGGAATGAAACAGAATGAAGATATGGGACAAGCTACATATCTACATCGTGGAATTGCTACACGTTCATTTACTAAAAACATTACCATTGCTGATACTGTAGAAGTACACAGTTCAGAAATTAAAGATGGCATTTTACGTATTGGTCTTATCAATGTTATTCCAGAACATAAAAAACCAAAACGTATTGAAATTGGTAGTGAATTAAAGTTCTTTGAGCCAACACTTCTTCAAGAAAATAAAAAAGAAGTAAAAGCAGCTTAAAACATGGGGCCTTTGGCCCCATTTATGGAGAAAATCTATATGATGAAAAAAGATCGAAGCTTTCGTTTACCGAAAGAAACAAAACGCTTACTCGCTACAATACCAAAAGATCGGCGTAGCGAATTCAAAAACCTAATGATAAGTGGTATTATCTTAGGATCAATTGAACCCCCAAGAGAAAAAAGAAAAAATAAAAATAAAGTTGTTCAGGTTGAGACTGAAGAATGAAACAAAAATTCATTCGTGCTCATATGAAAGTGGCTGAAGTTTATGCACAGCTATCTTCAGCTGAACGATTGAAAGTTGGTGCTGTTATCGTCAAGGAAGATACTATCATAGGTATAGGTTACAACGGCATGCCATCAGGTTGGGTAAATACTTGTGAAAGAAAAGAGTACATGCCTTCTGATGTTGTAGATACATTAACTGTAGAAGAAATAGAACAACGGTGGCCACATGAAGAACGTGGTAAAAGATACAATACTGTTACAAGAGATGAAGTGATTCATGCAGAATCAAATGCCATTTCTAAAGTGGCCAAATCCACGAATTCAACTGAAGGTTCTTATCTATTTGTTACTCATGCACCTTGTATACACTGCGCTAAGTTAATACATCAGTCTGGAATAACTAGAGTCTTTTATAAAGAAACATATAGGGATGATAGTGGTTTAAAATTTTTAGAAAAGTGTGGTATAAAGGTAATGAAAATTTCAGATAATTATAGTCTTGAGAATTAAAATAAGGTGAAAAATATGTTAGTGTTGCCTGATAATATGATAGGAAAACCTGTAGGTTTTACTTGTTCTACTTTTGATCTTCTTCATGCAGGTCACATATTAATGCTTGCAGAATGTAAACAAGTTTGTGATTACTTGATTATAGGATTACAAACTGATCCAACGATTGATAGACCTGGAACAAAAAATAAACCAGTTCAAAGCATTGTGGAAAGATATGTTCAGTTATCTGCTGTAAAGTTTGTAGATGAGATTGTTGTATATGAAACAGAAAAAGATTTAGAAGATTTGTTGATGTTTCTTCCTATTACTATCAGAATTTGTGGTGTAGAATATAAAGATAAACACCTAACAGGTAAAGACATTTGTGATGCAAGAGGTATACGAACATACTACAATTCAAGGACACATAGATTCAGTTCTTCTGAATTGAGGCAAAGAACTTATGAATCTGAAATGAGGAAAACATTATGACTAAAATTTTTACTGATGTTGCAACTTTCATGTCTGCCGCAGGTCAAACCATTGGCGAAGAAAACTCATTGCAGGCAGAGTTATATTTGAATTTAATCAAAGAAGAATACCAAGAATTTTTAGATGCTAGGCAATTAAACGATGATGTCTTGACAATTGACGCATGTTTTGATACAATATGGGTTATTGTTGGCTACATGTTGTCCCGAGGTTGGCCTTGTAATAAAATTTGGGATGAAGGTGCATTAAGTAATCTTAAAAAAATAGATAGAGAAACACAAAGAGTTTTAAAACGTGAAGATGGTAAAGTTTTAAAACCAGAAGGGTGGCAACCACCTAATTTCAGTAAGTTTGTTAATAAGTGAGGAGCAATAAATGCTAAATGAAGTAATCAAAAAACTATTGAGTGATAACCCAAAGCTTCCTAAAGCTTATAAGTATGATTTAGTTCATCGTGAATACGATGATATGGTTGAACTTATTGGATTGGTTGATGATCCAACTTATGATATGAAGGATTTTATGGGTAGAGAAATGCTCTTCCCAAAAAGGTGGTTAACACTTGATGTTTATGATTCTAAAATGGAGATAAAAGTATAATGACAATTAAATTAATTACTTTCAAAACAAATCATACCATTCTCGCAAAAGTTGTAGACGAGGGTGATATCGGTATTTTGATAAAAGAACCAGTTCAAGTGGTTTCTATTCCTCCTTCAGCCTCTAATCCTGAGGGTGGTATTGCCTTCTCTCCTTTTTTAGAGTATAGTGAAGAATTTAAAACAGGGATTAAAGTGAACAATAGTGACATTCTTACTATCAATCATCCTATTGTTGATTTAGAAAATCAATATAATAGAATTTTCGGATCAGGAATTCAAATCGCGTCTACACTATCTTAAATGAATCAATACTACACCAACGTATCAACTTACGGAAATAATATTCTGTTTCGAGGTGTAAAGAACGGTCGGAGAGTTAAACTAAAAATAGAATACTCTCCGACTTTGTTTTTACCAGTCAACAAAACAACAGAATGGAAAACTCTTTTCAATGATAATCTCGAACCTAAAAAGTTTGAGAATATACGTTCAGCTCGCGACTTCACCAAAAGGTATGAAGAAGTACAAAACTTCAAGATATATGGCAACTCTAGTTTTGAATATGCATTTATCGCTGAGACACAACCTGGTATGATTGACTGGAATATCGATGAACTAAAAATAAGTATCATCGATATTGAGGTTGGATCTGAAAATGGTTTTCCTGATCCATATAAGGCTACAGAACCAATTACTGCTATCGCTATTCGTAGTTTGAATGGTGATATGGTCGTTTATGGTTGTGGTGATTATGATAAAGAAAAAGATGAAACAAATAAAGATAAGAATGTAACCTACATTAAATGTCGTGATGAATATACATTATGTAGAACATTTCTAACTGATTGGGAGAAAGATTATCCTGATGTTGTTTCTGGTTGGAATATTAAGTTCTTTGATATTCCCTATCTTGTAAATCGATTCAATCGTATTCTCGGAGAAGAAGTCACAAGAAAACTTTCGCCGTGGAATAATGTGTATGCTCGTGAAAAAGTTATTCGTGGTAAAAATGTTACTTCTTACGATTTAACAGGAATAGCCACACTAGATTATATTGAGTTGTACAAATGGTATGCGCCTGGTGGCAAGTCACAAGAATCGTATCGTCTTGATAATATCGCACACGTAGAACTTGGTAAGAAAAAAATTGATTACTCTGAATATGATAATCTTCACCAACTTTATCGTTTAAACTTTCAAAAGTTTATTGAGTATAACATTGTTGACGTTGAACTTGTCATTGAACTTGAAAGTAAATTAAAACTAATTGAACTTGGTTTAACTTTGGCATACGATACAAAGACAAACTATGAAGATATTTTTGCACAAACAAGAATGTGGGATTCTCTAATCTATTCTTACTTGTTTGAAAAAAAGATTATTGTGCCACCAAAAATAGTAAAAAATAAAACTGAGGCTTTTGAAGGTGCCTATGTTAAAGAGCCGCAAGTCGGCGCACATGATTGGGTTGCATCATTCGATTTGAACTCTTTGTATCCTCACTTGATGATGCAATACAATATTTCACCTGAGACATTAATTGAACCTGATGATTATGATGATGAAATGCGTGATGTTTTAGGTCAGGTTATAAATGTTGATCGTCTTTTAAACGGTAGTATAGATACTAATAAGTTGAAAGATGTTACTTTAACTCCTAACGGACAATTTTTTAGAACTGATATACAAGGTTTTCTTCCTAAAATGTTGGAAGAAATGTATGAAGATCGGAAGAAATTTAAAAAGTTAATGTTGAAGTCTAAACAAGATTATGAAAATGAAACTGACGAATCTAAAAAACGTGAAATTAAAAACCTTGTTGCCAGATACGACAACCTACAGTTAGCTAAAAAAGTATCACTTAATAGTGCTTATGGTGCTTTAGGTTCTCAATATTTTAGATTCTATGATTTGCGTATGGCCTTGGGTGTCACCACGGCTGGTCAACTAAGTATTCGTTGGATTGAAAAAGCACTAAATGGATATTTAAATAAATTATTAAAAACACAGAATGAAGATTATGTTATCGCCTCAGACACAGACTCGATTTATCTCCGTCTTGGTGAGCTTGTTAATACGGTGTATAAAGACAAATCGAATCCTGATGCAATCATCGCCTTCATGGATAAAGTCTGCGAACAGAAAATACAACCTTTTATTGATAAGAGCTATCAAGACCTTGCTGCGTATGTTCACGCATATGCCCAAAAAATGCAAATGAAACGTGAAGGACTTTCTGATAAAGGAATCTGGACCGCAAAGAAACGATACATCTTAAATGTTTATAACAATGAAGGTGTTCAGTATAAAGAACCACAAATCAAAGTGATGGGTCTTGAGATGGTGAAGTCATCTACACCTGCTGCGATTCGTGAGAAGATGAAAGAAGTTATTCAGTTGATGATGAAAGGTGATGAGACTGATGTACAACAGTTTATATTAAATTTCAGAGAACAGTTTAAGAAGTTGCCTCCTGAAGATATTTCTTTCCCTAGAGGTCTGAATGGTCTGAACGAATATTCTGATTCAGTAATGATGTATAAGAAAGGTACACCTATTCATGTTCGTGGTGCAATTCTTTATAATCATTATTTGAAACAATATGATTTAACTAAAAAGTATCCTTTGATACAAGAAGGTGAGAAACTAAAGTTTACTTATCTGAAAGTACCAAATCATTTTAAAGAAGATGTGATTTCATATCCTGGTAGATTACCAAAAGAGTTTAATTTGTCTGACTACATTGATTATGAAACGCAGTTTGATAAAGCGTTTGTCGAACCTGTCAAAGTTATTCTAGATTGTATGGGTTGGCAAGTTGAAAAACAAAACTCTATTGAAAGTTTCTTTGGATAATGTTACAAGTAATTTTTCCATTTCTAACAGCGATAGCCTTATCTGGTGTTGCTGCATATTATTCTGTAATAGGATTGGCTCAAATATTTCCAGGTTCTTTTTGGCCTATTATTATCATGGGTTCAATCTTAGAAATGGCAAAGTTAGTAACCGTTTCTTGGTTATATAATAACTGGAATGAAACTATACGTTTGATGCGTTATTATTTCTTGATTGCAGTTCTATTGTTGATGCTCATTACATCAATGGGTATCTTTGGATATCTTTCTAAAGCCCACCTAGAAACGAACGTAGTATTAGGTGCGAATACTGTTCAATTAAAGACACTAGAACAACAGGAAAGAATCGTCAAAGAAAGACTTGATTATCTGTTGAAAAGAGCAGGTGATCCAGCAACAGCATCAAGAAAGATAGACAAACAGATACAAGAAGCACAAGAAGAATTAAAAGAAGTTAATGATAAGAAGTTACCTTTACTAACAGAAGAAAATAAGTTAGCGGCAGAAATAGGTCCTATTAAGTATATTGCCGAGGCTTTATACACAAAAGATGATCCAAATTTCATAGATAAAGCTGTACGTGCAGTTATAATCATCATCATTATTGTTTTTGATCCTCTTGCGATTCTTCTTTTGGTAGCTTCAAATCAAACATATAGGAAATTAAGAGAGAATAAAGAAACATCGACTGAAAGTAAAAAGGTAATTAAAAAGAAAAAGATTGACACTTCTACAGCACCTAGTGTAGAATTGTTTACTAAAGATGATAATGAAGTAATACCTAAATCAAAGATTGCTAAAATTGGAGAAATGCCATGAGTTTATTGGAAAAATTGAAGAAAAGTTCAACGATAAAAGAGACTTCTATTCTTGCGAAGTCTCAGTTTTTTACAGAAAAAGATATGATTCAAACCGATGTGCCTATGATTAACGTGGCACTTTCGGGTTCACTTGATGGTGGACTAACACCTGGTCTTACAATGTTTGCTGGACCATCGAAACATTTTAAAACAGCTTTTGCGTTGTTAATGGCATCAGCTTATATGAAAAAATATGAAGATGCTGTTGTACTTTTTTACGACTCTGAATTCGGCACACCACAAAAATATTTTGAAACCTTCAACATCGACACAGACAGAGTTTTACACACACCAATTACAGATGTTGAAGAATTGAAACATGATATTATGAATCAATTGCAAAGTATTGGTAAGGGTGATAGAGTCATTATTATTCTTGATTCTATCGGCAACTTGGCATCTAAAAAAGAAATTGAAGATTCTTTAGAAGGTAAATCTGTTGCTGATATGACTAGAGCTAAACAAATGAAATCTTTGTTTAGAATGGTAACGCCACATTTAACAATCAAAGATATTCCTATGGTTGTTGTGAATCATACTTACAAAGAAATTGGTATGTTTCCGAAAGATATCGTTGGTGGTGGTACAGGTTCTTATTACTCAGCAGATACAATTTGGATTCTTGGTCGTCAACAAGAAAAGACCGGAACAGAAATTACGGGATATAATTTTATCATCAACATTGAAAAGTCCAGATATGTTCGTGAGAAATCTAAAATTCCAATCACAGTTTCATTTGATGGCGGTATTCAAAAATATTCTGGTCTACTTGACATCGCACTTGAAGGAAATTTTGTTGCTAAACCATCAAACGGTTGGTATGCAAAAGTTGACCGCGAAACTGGTGAAATAATGGACAAAGTTCGATTCGGTGATACACAAACAAAAGAGTTTTGGTCTGATATTCTTACGAACGAATCCTTTAAAGAATATGTGAGAAAGAGATATGAAATTACTTATAGCAGCATTTTGGGAGATGATGTTGAATCTCCTGAATTTCAACCAGACGAAGCGGCCTGAATATTTCATCGACATTAGGGATGAGAATACCTATTTTACCATACTCAGTGGTAAATATCAAAATGTAACTGTCACCTACTCGCAAACCCAATTCTTTGAGGATGAGGGTTTTGCGAGGTTAAAATTCAATTACCATGTGATTGAATATGCGAATTTTGCCGAGGAACACTTGACAGATAATCAAGAATTTGTTACAATACTAGGTGACATACTCCAAGACTATATTTTAATTGAGGCAAAAAAACTTGAAACAACTAGAAAACGTCATTCTGAAGAACTTGATTTTCAATGAGGACTATACAAGAAAAGTATTGCCATTCATTAGAGAAGAATATTTTTCTGAAAATAATCAACGTAAATTTTTCAGAGAAATAAAAACATATGTTGAAGAATACAAGAATCTTCCAACATACGAATCTCTATTAATTGATTTCACCGAATCTAAAAAATTGACACAACTCGAAGTGAATGGTTGTGTCGATTTGCTTAGAGAATTGAACAGTGATAGAAACGAAAAGTCTGAAATGGATTGGTTGATCGACCAGACTGAAAAGTTTTGTCAAGATAAAGCCATCTATAATGCAATCATGAGTTCTGTTTCTATTCTTGATAAGAATGGTGAAGATAATAAATCTAAAGGTGAAATACCAAAACTTTTGAGTGACGCTCTTGGTGTTTCTTTTGATAATCACATTGGTCATGATTATGTAAATGATTTCGATGCTCGTTATGACTTTTATCACAAACAAGAAACTAAAATTCCTTTTGATTTAGACCTATTCAATAAGATCACTAAAGGCGGTCTACCAATTAAAACTCTCAACATTGCACTTGCTGGCACTGGTGTTGGTAAATCCTTGTTCATGTGTCACGTTGCAGCTTCTTGTCTATCGCAAGGTAAGAACGTATTGTACATTACACTTGAAATGGCTGAAGAAAAGATTGCTGAACGTATTGATGCAAACCTTTTGAATGTCAGTATGGATGAACTAAAGACTATGACAAAAGATGATTATGAAAGAAAGTTCAACCATCTGAAAACTAAACTGAATGGTAAGTTAATTATCAAAGAATATCCAACGGCAGCTGCATCATCGTTACACTTCAGAGCTTTGTTGAACGAACTTCATTTGAAAAAGAGTTTTAAACCTGATATTGTCTTTATTGATTATCTTAACATCTGCGCTTCATCTAGAATTAAACCTGGTGCGAATGTAAACAGTTATGCATACATTAAAGCAATTGCTGAAGAACTAAGAGGTCTTGCTGTTGAGTTTGCTGTACCAATTGTTTCTGCTACACAAACAACTCGTTCTGGTTTTACAAATACTGATCCTGGTCTTGAAGATACTTCCGAATCTTTTGGTTTGCCTGCAACTGCTGACTTTATGTTTGCACTTATCAGTACTGAAGAACTAGAACAATTGAATCAAATTATGGTGAAGCAATTAAAAAATCGTTATGGTGATCCTAATTCATTCAAACGATTTGTGATTGGTATTGATAGATCGAAGATGAAATTATATGATGCTGAACCTGATGCACAAAATGGTATCGCAGATTCGGGACAAACTGATGATAGTCCTCCATTAAACACGTTTGGTAATCGTGAAAGTAAATTTAATAAAAACTTTGGTGGTTTAAAAGTATGAGTTTGACTAAAGAACAAGCCGTCTATTGTGCGAGTGTTTTCTCGAACTACTTTGATCGATTCAGTAGAATTGATGAGTACATGAGAGAACAGAAATTAAATTCAATGGCCGAAAGGCCATTTGTTTTGCCTGGCATGGGACCTGAAGAAGATTTGTTTACGAACTTCAATATGTCGCCTGCTGATATGGAATTCGAAGTAATGGAATTACCACAAGAAAGATGGGACATTTATTTGAATATGATTTCTTCACACTCAAATATGACTAGCATACCTGGTCGTTGTTTGAGACTCGCTGTTTTGGAAAAGAAAACAAATAAGTGGGTTGGTTTTATTCGCCTTGGTTCTCCGGTGATTAACTGTAAACCGAGAAATGAAATGCTTGGACAAGTATTCACACAAATTGATGGTGGCGCACAGATGTTTAATCGTTGTGCTATTATGGGTTTCGTTATTGTGCCAGCACAGCCATTTGGTTACAATTATCTTGGTGGTAAATTGATGGCTGCAATATGTACGACACATGAAGTTCGTGAAATGCTGAATAAGAAATATGATATGACAACTTGTTTATTTGAGACAACAAGTTTATATGGTTCAACAAAAGCAGTATCGCAATATGATGGTATGAAACCTTATATTCGATACAAAGGTTTAACTGATAGTGATTTTCTTCCTATGTTACACGGTGAAACTTATACAAATTTAAAAGAGTATATGGAAAATATACTTGGAGAACCGCTGGCACCAGAAGGCGCATCAAGTAGAAAGTTGAAGATATCAAATGCCATGGTGTCACACATCAATGTCATACTGAGAGGTACACCAGAAGGTGAGAAGTTTAAACGAACGATTGAAAATGCGAAGAATCTAAACGAGCAGAAACGATATTATGTATCTGATTATGGATTCAGTAATATGGTTGACTATGTTAATGGAAAAACAACTAAACTGGTTGCGGGTGAAAACTACGAAAAGTTTCATCTAAAGAATGTTATTGAGTGGTGGAGAAAGAAAGCCGTTAATCGTTTTGAAACACTAAAGACGGAGAATAGACTTAGATCAGAAATAGAGGTCTGGACAGGCGAAAAAGAGATTGACATTATTAGATAGGATAAATAAACCAATTAATAGGGAGATTTAACCTTGAAAACACTATCTTCTTTTCTGACTGAATCTACAGGAAAAAAAGTTCAAGAATTTGAACATCCTGCCAAAGGAAAATACACCTTACATAGAAAAGGTGACGTACACCATCTTAAAAACAAATATGGTGAGGTATCTCATACTTTCATTGGTATGGAACCCGATGAAATAACCTATCATTTAAAACATCATAACGAAATTCATGGATCAGGTAAATCTACAGTAAAAGAAGAATATCTAGAAGAATCTTCTGCTGCAGCCATCAATACTCACAGAGGTGGATTCAATGAAGCGATGTTTGCATATCATTTAAACAATACAAGTTGGATTGATGATGAACATAAGAAGGCTGCATATCATCATAAAGAAATGTTGGACAATCATGATCCATTAGAAGCTCGTAGACAAAATGATAGAGCAGCTGCTCAGGCAAAATCTTTCTTAGAACATGCAAAATCAAATGGATATTCTGGTATAAAAAATGTACATCTAACAGCAAAACCTGGCGACATAGAAAAACATACAGGCATACCTGCAACTCAACAAGAGAACCCTTCTGATGTTGTAGCACATTTTCAAAATAAACCTAAAGATGCTAAGCACGGATATTTTGGTGTATCTTTAAAGTCCTCATCAGCTAAGAAAATAGGATTTCATAACGGTGGATTAGGCTCAGTTGGTAAAGATTTAGGTATAGATTTAGAAACACATGCTAATAAATTGCAAAACCAGTTTTTAAAGAAAAAAGGATATAAAAATCTTTCTGCTGGCGCAGCAGATGTAGCAGGTAAAAAAGGAACTGCATCATATAGAAATAGTAAGAAGTATGATGAAGCAATGGCTCACGCAACAAAAGTTAACGGTAGTGTTCGTGATAAACTACATGAACATTATCAATCAATGTCGCATGAGAATTTAAAAAGTCATTTACTAAGAACTTTTGTTAAAGCAAATTCCGATCATGCACTGCCTTATGTTAAGACACATGGCACAGGAGGTTATGATAAAGATGCAACTGCTCATACAGAAGATCCATCTGACAATGAAATGTATCATTCTATAAAAGATTCCAAAAAATTAGAGATTCATAAAAGTGGTGGAACATTAATGAGTGTTCATGCTGATGGTAAAAGGATGTTTGGTATACAGGTCAAACATAATAATGGACCTTTAACTTCTATGAAAATTTTAGGACAACCTTAATGGCTAAAAATTATTCTGCAGCAGAACTTACTAGGATGCAAGAACTTGGTTCTGCATGGATTTTCAGGCGAGCTTTAAATGATAATATAAATTATAGAAATCCTGAAGATATAGTAAAAGATAAAAAATATCATGAACTGGTATCTTTATATCCGGCTATCAATAAACAATGGATCGATAATTGTGGTAGAATAAATATAAAATTATACGGAGAAATAAATGGCAGATTCACCAAAAGAAGGAGAAGCGGCACAAGCACTATTTTGTGCTATTGCTGATTTAATTGGAGCCACAAAGGTAAAAAACGAATTTCTTACTAAGAAATTACCTTCTTATCAAGTTTTCAAAAAACATTACGGTAAAATAATTGATGAGGCATACAAAGCCACAGATATGCCACAAATTACTTTACAACAAATAGAAAAATTTTTAATTGATGCAGATGGTTGGTATGAATCTTCTTTAAATATTGCTCGCGAATTAATGGCTGAAATAACAACAATTAGTTCTAAATTTTCTAAAATAAAAGCACCAAGATTACAAGATATAATTTATGTTCGTGGCGGCGCTAAAGAAAAGGGTCGTAATGCAAACGCTATGGAAAATATAGGAGCATTATTTGATATTGCCAATAAAAACGAAAAATCATATTTTGGTGACATAAACAAATGGAGTCCAGCAGACATATATTTTGTATCTAAAAAAGCCGAGAGTGAAATCTTAAAAACAGTAACTCTTGCAGAAGGAAAACTATCAAAGTCATATAATTTTACAGATTTAAATACATTAACTTCAAAATTAGTAGATAGTGGTGATTTATTACCTTTATCATTAAAAAAGGCTTCAAATGAAGCACATTTAGTTAAAGTAAATTTTAAAAGGTCTGATGAAGAAACATATCTTGGTTCCATAAAATATTATGGAGTAAGTGATTGGAGTAAAAAATTTACAAGAGCAAAACCTGTTACTCGGGACATTAAAATTTATTTTAGTAAAGACAAAAAAGATAAATTAAAAATTCGTCACGATCCTTATAGTTCAAATTATGGAGTTAACAAAGCTGTAAAATGTGAAATTGAAGTTACTGGAGCTGGTGGTCGTGGGGGTTCTGTTGTTGGTATACCTTTAATTGCTCAATTGATTTCTAAAGTTGATAAAAGTTTTGGTGATGAATTGAAAAGAGCTTTTGAGGCAGGTATAAGAAAATATGCAACAGAGTTAGAAAAAGCCAATAAAAAATTTAAAGTTAAACCTGGAGTTAAATTACAAAGTCCGGCAAAAGAAATGTATGATGAAGAAAGAGCAATTCTAAGTGCATTATATGTTTCAAATGCTATTATGCCTGTAATTTATAATTGGTTTAAATCAAATGAAGATGATACAAAAAAAACAAAGTTAAATGAAAAGGTCGTGCAAAAATTTTTAGAATATACTTCAAGTAGAACCGAGAAATCTGGAAGGTTTGTAATCGCAAAATGAAATTCTCAGAATATTTAACCGAATCTAAGAAAGAAGGAGCTAACCTTCACTTAGAACATTTAGAAGATAATATCTTAAATCGTGGAGTAAAAGGTGCGAGAGAGTCTATCGATTTTCTTCGCTCATTACGTGATATGTTAGCTGGACATTCTCAATCAAAAGTAAATGTAACTACAAAATGGGATGGAGCTCCTGCTGTAATTTGTGGTATTAATCCAGAAAACGGAAAGTTTTTTGTCGGCACCAAGTCTGTTTTTAATAAAGATGGAAAATTAAATTATACTGATGATGACATTGACAAGAATCATCCTGGCGAAGGTCTAAATCAAAAATTAAAAACAGCGTTAGCATTTTTACCTAAGTTGGAAATAAAAGGTATATTGCAAGGTGATATGTTATTCTCTAAAGGCGATATACAAAGTCAAAGTATAGATGGTGAATCATATATTACGTTTCAACCCAATACAATCGTTTATGCTGTGCCTACTGATTCAGTTATGGCTTCGAAAATGTCAGCAGCTCAAATGGGTATCGTCTTTCATACATCATATTCCGGTAGAACTATGGACACATTGAAAGCTTCTTTCAATATTGATATAGGCAATTTAAAACAGACCAAAGATGTTTGGTTTAGAGATGCTTCATTTGTTGATGCTTCAGGCACTGCAACATTCACTGAGACAGAAACAAAAATGATTACAGGTGTTTTATCTCAAGCGGGTAGAATATTTCAAACAATCAATCCTTTGATTCTAAATAGAATATCATCTTCAGATGTTTTAAATACGCAAATCAAAACATTCAATAATACAAAAGTTAGAGCTGGTCAAAAGATAACCAATACACAAAAACATGTAACAGAATTAATTCGTTGGGTAGAAGATAGACTAAACAAAGAAATACTTGCTGCGAAAAAAGAAGATACAAAGAAAAAACGAATCGCAGAAAAATCTGAATTGATAAGATTTTATAGAAGTAGTGCGTCACAGCTTGCAGCAATATTTGATCTAATGAATCTAATTGTAGATGCAAAGATAATGATAGTAAGAAAACTTGAAAGTATAAAATCTTCAGTGAACACTTTTGTAAATACTGAAGATGGTTTTAAAGTTACTGGACCTGAAGGTTTTGTTGCAGTAGATAGATTAAGTGGTGGTGCATTAAAGTTAATTGATAGACTAGAATTTTCTCAACAGAACTTTAATGCTGCAAAAAATTGGAGTAAATAATGGCATACGATTTAAATAAAATATTACAGGAATACGGTGATGATGATTTTGGTTTCTCTGCTGTATCTGAAGAAGAATATAACGCAGTTATAAATGAGAAGGCTGATACTGCTGAAGAATTTCAGGCAAGACTTCAACAAGTGGAAAAATTAGTATTACCTTTTTTTACTAAGTTGTTGCAGACCGCAGATAAAGAATACATATATTGGCCAAATAGAAAAAAATTAGTTGAGGATCAAATACAAAAGATTTTAAAACTAACAAGAGGATAAAGGAGACTAACATGTTAGAGACACTTTTCTGGTTACTAATCGGTGCATTTATTGGTTGGAATTTTCCACAACCACAGTTTGCAAAAAATTTGCAGGCAAAAGTAATGGGAATGTTTAAAAAAACTGGTGAATAAAAATGGCTTATTCTAGTCAATTGATGGATCACTATGAGAATCCACGAAACGTAGGAAAGTTAGATACAAGTGACACGACTGTTGGTACAGGATTAGTTGGTGCGCCAGCTTGCGGTGACGTTTTAAAGTTGCAAATTAAAGTTGATGACGGAGTAATTACTGATGCGAAATTTAAGACGTATGGTTGTGGCTCGGCGATTGCATCGTCGTCGCTTGTCACCGAGTGGGTTAAAGGCAAGACAATTGATGAAGCGATGGCGATCAAGAATACCCAAATTGCTGAGGAACTTGCATTACCACCAGTCAAAATTCATTGTTCGATTCTGGCGGAAGATGCAATCAAAGCAGCAATAAAAGATTATCAAGATAAGAATTTATCAAAGGCAGCTTGATGTTAAAACAAGTAGATGGTAAGTGGGCTTTAGTTTCTAAAAAAACACAGAGACCACTTGCTTATTACAGAGGTGAGGGTAAACCTTCTGACGAATGGGTTAGGAAACAAGAATCAAGAATTCAAATGTTCAAGTCGATGAATGAACAAAAAGATTTTACGAAGTCTGGTTCTGGTTTAACTATATTCGATATTGATGATACACTCTTTCATACGACTGCAAAGATTGCTGTGAAGAAAGATGGTAAAGTTGTTCGTGAATTAAATAATCAAGAATTTAATACCTACCAATTAAAGAAAGGTGAAGAATTTGATTATCGTCAATTTCGTGATGCAAAAAAGTTTAAAGAAGAATCGAAGCCTATTGCCAAAATGTTTGCTAAGGCAAAAGCAATACTCCGTAATGTTGTAAATAAACCGGGTAGTCAGATGATTATTTTGACTGCACGTAATGACTTTGATGACAAAGAAACATTTTTGGATACATTTAGACAATATGGTTTAGATATAGACAAGATAAGAGTCGAACGCGCTGGTAAATTATCAAAGCTGTCGCCTGCACATGCTAAGTATGTTATAATATATAATTATTTAAAACAAGGTAAATTCTCCCATGTTCGTTTATTCGATGATAGTATGGCGAACCTAAAAGAATTTTTGCGTTTGAAAAAAGATTTTACAGATGTAAAGTTTGAGGCATATTTTGCGAAACCAGACGGCTCAGTAGAAAGAATCGGCGGTATAAATGAAGAACAAGAATTTGTATCTAAGGCCGGTGCCGGTGAATGGGGTAGACCAGAACTTACACGTAGATATATAGAAGATACACCAGGACAAAAAGTTCAGAGGTTTAAGAAATACGTAAAAAATATATAATTATTTAAGGAGAATGATTGTGCGTGATTTGATTATAGGATGTTCTACCAACTATGATTGGTCCAAACTAAAATATTGGATCAATTCTATCAATAAATCCGGATTTCAAGGTGATAAAGTCATGATTCTTATGAATTGTGACAAAGATACTGTTAATAAGGTTGTAGAATCGGGATTCAGTGTTATAGGTTTTAATAAAGATGTTGAGGGTAATTTAATTTACTCATCAAATATGCCTGTTCACACAGAAAGATTTTTGCACATATACAATTATTTAAAAAATAAAGACTATCGTTATGTGATTACCACTGATGTTAAAGATGTAATATTTCAAAAAAATCCAATAGAATTTTTAGAAAAAGAATGTGTGAATAAAAACTTAATCTTTGCATCTGAAAGTATTCGGTATAAAGACGAACCTTGGGGTGATCAAAATCTAAAAGAAACATTTGGTCAATATATTTACGACCAGTTTAAAAATAATGAAATATTTAATGTAGGTGTTTTGGCTGGACACGGTTATGCTATTCGTGATTTGGCACTAAACATTTTTGTGTCATGCTTAAATCGTCCGATACCCATTTGTGACCAATCAACTTTCAATTTTATGATTAGTCAAAATCCTTATACCTCTCTAAGTAAATACACCCGTTCTGAAGAAGGATGGGCAGCACAATTAGGAACAACTGGAGATCCTACAAAAGCTTCTCAATTTGGTCCTGTTTTACTGGAAGAAAAACCTAAACTAGAGAATGGAGTTGTAACAACATCTAAGGGTGAAGAATTCTATATCGTGCATCAATATGATAGAGTGCCTTCTATGAGGAAAGCACTTGAGGAAAAATTTGCATGAAGCGTTTGTTATTTGTAGTACATCGTTATGCTCCTTATCCTGGCGGGTCTGAAAATTATGTTCGAGACATGGCAGAAGAATGTGTTTCAAGAGGACATGAAGTTTGGGTTTTTACTGGTGAACACAAGGGTGATTTGAATGGCGTTCGTGTAACTTCTGATGCGAATATTTTGGGACAAATTTTTGATTTGATTATCGTTCATGGTGGTGATGTTGGGTTACAAGATTTTGTTTTAGTTAATTCTCAAAGAATACCTTCACCTATTCTTTTCATGATCATAAAACCATCTGAAAGTCCTATCTACATGCACGCTATGGATCAAGTAAAGTATCTCGGATGTTCTGCTCCCGAAGATTATGATCTTTTAAAGAAACACAACAAGATGAATAAATGTGTTCGTGTTATTCATGGTATAGATGAAAAAATATCTATGGGTGTTTCTGGGTTTAGAGAAAAATATAATATAAAAACAAAATATATGTTTCTCTCTTGTGGTGGATTCTGGCCAAATAAAGCAATGAAGGAACTTGTAAAAGTTTTTAATGAGGTTGGAAGAACTGATACGACTTTGATTTTAACTGGTTATGATAATAGACATAACATAATGCCAGAAGAATCTGAATTTGTTAAACCTATGATGATTGATGATCGTTCTGAGGTTCTATCGGCAATAAAAGATGCCGATCTTTATATAATGCACTCCTTTAGTGAGGGTTTTGGATTGGTATTACTAGAATCGATGCTGAACAAAACACCTTGGGCTTCTCGAAGAATCGCCGGAGCAAACTTAATGAAAGAGTTTGGTTTTACATATGACAATGACAATCAACTGAGAGAATATTTGATTGATTTTGATGGTGTAAAACAAGATAAAATAGATGAGGCATATGAGTATGTTACATTAAATCATATGATTAAAAATACTGTTGATGATATAATGAGGTTAGTATAATGGATTTTACATTTGGTATACTTACGAAATATGATAATGAAACTCAACTGAGAGAAGTTATAGATTCGATACATGCACTGAATATTCCTAATTATCAAGTTCTTGTGATTGGCGAACAAAAAAGAGAAGGTGCTGAAAAAGAAAGATATATTTGGTTTGAAGATAGTGTAAGGCCTGGGTGGATAACAAGAAAGAAAAATCTTTTAGCACGAGCCGCCAATTATCAAAATATTGTTTTGATGCATGATTACTTTGTTTTCGACAAAGATTGGTATAATAATTTTTTGAAATTCGGTAATAACTGGGATATTTGTTCTTGTTCTCAATATTTAATTAATGGTAAGAGACATTTTACCGATTGGGTTACTTGGGATTCTCCTATCTTTCCGACATATACTTCATTGCATTATGATGATTGGAGTCATGTACATTATATGTACCAATCTGGAGGATTTACTGTAGCTAAAACACAATTAGTTATTGATAATCCTTTCAATGAAGAACTTGGATGGGGTCAATCAGATGATGTTGAATGGTCGTTGAGAATAAGACATAGATACAGATATGTTTGTAACGGAAAAAGTATAGTAAGACATAATAAGGTACATCGTGATGCGAAATAAATTAATTATATTCGATTTAGATGGAGTATTGATCGAATCAAGAGAATTGCACTATCATGCATTAAACGATGCATTGTTAAAAGTCGGCGAAGAATTTGTAATTCAGCGTGAAGAACACTTAAGTGTTTTTGATGGCTTAAACACAACAAGAAAACTAGAGATGTTGACCGAAAGAAAAGGTCTACCAACAAGCGTTTACGATCAAGTTTGGCAAGATAAACAAACTGCCACATTCGAATTAATTAAACAATTTCCAAAAAGTCTTAACTTAATACGATATTTCAGTGAATTAAAAAAGCAAGGATTTAAAATTGCTGTTGCAAGTAACTCCATTCGTGAGACAGTAAAGCTTGCTTTAATATCAATAG